>Ga0079225_10001967_pt1 | contig 11726 bp, 11 predicted proteins | sample Poulit2012_FD_76344 | JGI IMG/M metagenome (GOLD analysis project Ga0079225, IMG submission 76344) | Agricultural soil microbial communities from Georgia to study Nitrogen management - Poultry litter 2012 | ecosystem: Environmental > Terrestrial > Soil > Agricultural land | place: USA: Georgia...
ACATGGGTCAAATATAGCCTGTTTTTAGCTCTGGGACACCCAAATAAAAACTCAAAAGTAGATATCATCCTGATAAACAATCTGTTATAAATTTATTGAATTTTAAGTGTCGAAGTCAGGAAATAGCGGGTTAACTTGTAGACGGGAACACCCCGTCCGCCTGAGGCGGACATCCTATGCCGCGTTGGGGGGAATTTTGCTTTTTGCTTTTTTCAACGGTAAGTAATTGGAAAATTATCAAATAATGTTGTTTTATGTATAACATTTTGTTGAAATAATTAAGAAATTCCTAAAATTCAACTCGCAACTCGCAACTCACGATTCACCAAACAATTCCATCCATTTTTTGAACATCTTTTCTTTTTCAAATCTTGTTATATTCCGTTTTGCATTAGCGCCCATTTTTTTTCGGAGGTTTTGGTTTTCCAGTAAAGTGCTTAAGGATTTTACATAAGCTTCTCGGTTGTCATTTTTCACTAAAAAACCATCTTCTTGATCAGAAATAATATGTTTTGGTCCGGTGGGGCAGTTATAAGAAACGATGGGTAAACCTACGGATAAAGCCTCTAATAAAACAGTTGGAAAACACTCGGTAGCTGAAGTCATCACATATACGCTGTAATCTTGCATCACCTTCGGCAGGTTGCTTACACTTTCTTTTATGACGACTTTATCCTGTAGGTTAAACGAATTAATTGTTGCGCAAAGCTGAGCAGTGGTGTTTAAATAATCTTGTCCATAAATGTGGAGTTCCCAATCGGGAAATTGCTCATTGATTTTTTTCCAAATCGCAATCAGCTCATCAAATCTTTTCACGGGAGCAATTCGTCCGGCTGCGATTACTTTTTTGTTTTCCAATTGAGCAGCTTGGTCAGTAATCTCTATCCCATTGGGAATCAACACGGCATTGGAGCTTTTTACAAATGCCTTCTCGTCTTTATTTAAAACAACAATATGATCGTATTTTTCGGCTATCCAAGTATCAAATTTATTTTTTACTTTCTGTAGAAGGGTTTTGTTCTGATTGCCATTTTGTTTTGCGTAAAAGGAATTGTGTCGTTCTTTGATCAGCTTGGCCTCTTTTTTAATAAAAGGCAACCAGTAGTGATCGAAATTAAAGTTAGGAGATAAAATTACATCGGGTTTGATTTCTCGGATCGTTTCCTTTTGCGCACGGTAATGTTTTAACCCTTTTCTTATATTTTCATAAGTTAGATATGATTTCTCCCGATTATAATTGATGGCTAAATCGATCTGCTTTATGTTGGGATCCAACGGATAACACGGAGGTTTATTTTGTTGTTCGGTAGTCAAAATAAATACTTGATAACCGGGTTGTTTTGCAAAATAGTTAGCTCTTTCCGTTATGGATTTTTCAATACCTCCATGTAAATATGTATGTCCGGTATTAAAGAGTACTTTCATTTTACCAGATCTTTATAAAGGGTCACCCATTTTTCAATAATGGGGTTGACAGCAAATCGGTTTGCATTGGTTTGTGCTTTTTGTCCCATCTTTTTTCTGAGGTCTGCGTCGGTCATTAGTCGTTCCAGGTATGCTTGCATTTGTTCCAAGTTTTCACTTTCAACTAAAAACCCATCTTCTCCGTGTTGTAGAATGTCGGCGGGACCATAAGGACAAGCAAAGCTGACAGATGGTAATCCGCAGGTCATCGCTTCGATTAAGACCATTCCAAATCCTTCGTATCGAGAGGACATTACATAAATAGAACTGTTGTGGTATTTTTTCTTAATATTCTTTTGAGCTCGGAAAAACTTAACCTGTGCGGGCAAATCGTTAGTATTTAAAAAAGATAAATTCTCCTCTCCATATAAATGCAGTTCCCATTCCGGGTGTTTAGGTTGAAGTTTATTCCATATTTGCAATAATAGATCTTGTCCTTTTTGATAAGAAATTTTGCCGATACTTATAATTACTTTTTTATCTAAATCTGCTTTTTTATTACTGGTGAAAGAACGCGGATTAGGGATAGTCTTCAGATTTTTTACGCTGGTCCATTCCCGTTTTTGATCTTTTGTCAAGATTACAAAACAATCAAATTTAGGAGCAAGTTTTTCAGTAAGAAAAAACTGTGCTTTTGTTAATAATTTTGACTGGTTGCGACTTAAAGAATTGAGTTGAGCTAACCTGGAATTATGACGTTCGTAAATTAGTTTTGCCTTGGTTTTTAAGAAGACTGGCACCAAAAAGGCTTTGAGTCCATTGTCACAAACAGAAACAATATCGGGCTGAATTTCATCGACTACCTGTTGAATTCCTTTTTTGTATCGGCGGATATATTTGATTGGTCTTTTAGGACTGGGCAAATTGATATTGACAAAATTAATCCTTGGTGAAAATTTAAAAAAGGGATTTTTATTGGCATTGTTCAGCCCTAAAATTGTAATTTCAAATTCGTGTTTCTCAGCTAAATGCAAGGTTTTAATCGCTAAAACACGTTCGAGTCCGCCGGGACCGTTGATACCATTTGTGATGTAAAGAAGCTTCACCTGAAAATTGTACTTAGAAAGTTTAAAAGGGCGCAATATCAGTAAATTAAACTAATAACAGCCTTTTTCATCACCTAATTGTTGCTAATGATTTTTTCCAAAACCTGGTCGAGTTGAATAGTGTTTTTATTTTTGAGGTACAAATTTTTAAAATAGGCGTATTCCTTTTCCGGGTTATGAGATTCGGCACCGTTGTTAAAATGTTTTTTAAATTCTTCTACGTTCTCCGGTCTATAAAGACTGTTGTGAGCTGTTCTAAAGAAGGTTATTCCCGTGATATAAAGTTGACTGGGTTGACAATTAAAGATGGTATTCAAAGCAATAAAGCCCGTTGTAGGCCATTGTGGAGCTAAAGCCTCCATGTTGTTGTTGTGAAGCTCTGGGGGTAAATTTGAAAATTTGGTTTTCCCACCGGATTTTTTTCCAAAGAGAATAATATCATAAATACCCTGCTTGGCGACTTTATAATTTCTGGAATATACAATATGTCGTACGTTGTGCTTTTTCCATAAATCTACAGTAATGGGACTGGAGCCCTTTTCTCTGGGGTTGTCTAAAAAAGAATGAAAGAGCACATCGGTTTTGGTGCCGACGTATTCTTGCTGTTTGTCGATGAGTTCTACCCCTTTGTTAATTCGAACAATGACATCAAAGTCATCGATATATTTACCTTGTTTTTTTTGTAAAACAGAATCTGCTCCACCGATTAAAGCTACCCGCTTGTTTTTAAACCACCCCTCATCAAAAGGATAAAGCAACTTATTGATGTAATAGTCTGCTTGCTTTTTACGAATATGTTGTTTTAAATTTGTAATTATTTTCAAATTAAAATGTTTTGTCGTGTAAAATATTGAGCTATTTCACATTGTTAGGGCATAATAAAAATAAGTGGGGTGGAACATCACTAAGTTAATCTATTTTGGTTGATTTTATAGAAATAAAATGTTAAAATTAGCGGTTTTAAAGTAATTATTCACAGAAAAACATCTTAAAGAGACTGATCGCTGCCATTTTTATCTTCACTACTGCTGCAATAAGAGTCATTCGAAGAGAAGTTATCAAGAATTAAAACTATCGATATAATTATTGGATTTCTCTTTTAAATCAGCGTTGTTATATCCAAAAAAATCGATGTCGTTTACTTGCGCGGCTTCAAGGTCATTGATAGAATCGCCGATCAAACAAACTTCTTTACTATTATAGTTATTGTTTTTTAAAATATCTGCCACCAATTGATTTTTTGGGGTTGGAGAGCCTTGGATACTTTTAAAATAAATATCGATGTTCAGTCCGCTACATATTTTATTGAGTTCTTTTTCGTCAGATCCAGAAACAATATGAAAGATTTGCTTTTGATAGTTTTTCTTGATGTAGTCCAAACTATCTGTTATTAAATATTCCGAATTTATCAAGTTTTCTAACATGATTTCAGAGAAACGATTGGCTAATGTTTGAACTTTTTTTTCGGAAATCTCTTCTTTTCTGATATCCTCAAAGAAGTGGCGGAATTTAACATAACGTGATAAGCCACCTTGTGTTCTATGGAAGTTTAATAATTCGGCTACTTGTGCTGTGGGATATTCTTTTAATACTTGTTCAAAACCACTATCTCTGATGGGCATGGAGTCCATAATAACGCCATCGAAATCCCATAAAATGATGTTGTATTTATTGAAGTGCTTCATATATTTTTTCTGTTGTAATAAAATCTTCTATCCAATCTATATCCATACTTTCCAAAGCGTTAATTTCTAATAAGTACGGTTTTTGTCCAATACGGTCTTCTTGGTCTAAGTAATTTTGACGGCTATTGATGAAAATCCCACTGTTGACAGCATAGAGGGGGTTGAGGTCTTGCGTTCGCGGCCATTTAAGTTGAGATCGGTCAAAGTTAATGGTGGTATTTTGTTTTTTATCCCATAAGAACTCTTGGATTTTGGTAACGCTCATCAAGCTATCGTAGCCCTTCCCGAGGTGTTTTTTGTATTGCTCCACTGCTTTTTGATATACTTTCGCAGTTATAAAAGGAGAAGTTACATGGGTCCAAACAATGTGCTCGGCATTGGTAATGGTGGGGATGTAATTGATGAGGTTTTGAAGATCCGTATTCGATTGAGATAATTTCTCAGGTCGTTTTATAATTTCGATACGCGGATTTGCATAAGATTCAGCCACGCTGATGGTTTTTGGATCATTGGTAGAAATCAAAATAGGAATATCTGGAATCTGTAAAAGTTGTTTTAGTTTTAAGGCTACAAGCCCTCCGTCATATCCAGCAAATTGACGGGTGTTTTTATGTTTTATGCGCTCACTGCCTTTGCGGGTGGGTAAAAAGAAAACAAAGTTTGACATCTGAAAATTCTTATAAAGAGATAAGTTGGGATTAATACCTGAAAAAAATTATAATTGATTCATCATCGATTACTACTCAAAAAACAACTATTTCGATAATCTATAAAATAAATTATCGTGAGCCACTAAATCATAGTGTGTCTTTGTAAGGGAGGAGAAATCTGAAATAAATTCACTTAGTTTTTCAAATAAATATTGATTTTCCTCAATTAACTCCATTTCTTTTTGTGAGATAGATTCGGGTTTATAGCTATCATAACCAACAAAATAAAGATGTTCTGGTTTGCAATTCAATGCAATTTGCAACGCTAAAGTTGTGTGCGCATCCAAGTATTTATCGGTAAACCAAATTTTCTCTAACTCTTCGGTTTTATCTTTAATAATCTCCGGCACATAAGTTCCCATTTTACGGGGGAAGGGAGGTAATATACAAACGCCGTTAAAATGAGATAGATCTTTCAAAGTTGCTTCCATTCGCCTGCCTTCATTACCGACCAAACAGAAGAATTGTTTGTTTTTTAAGTCTTTGAAATACCCTGCGTTTTTAGCGCTTGCGTGAATAATAATAATCTCGGGATTGTTTTCAATAAACCGTAAAATTCCATCAATGTGCTGTTTGATAGAAGGACCGCCACCTACCACAAGGGCTTTGTCTGTTTTTGGGAAGGAGCAGATTGGAAACTTTTCATTGTCAGAAATCTCATTCCGTTTATTGTTGAGGGCTCGAATAATGGCATTTAAGGTGTAATACCGGACAGTGGTCCATTCCATAATCTCCTTTTGTGGCAAGGAATAAGCACCGGAAATCATGTAAGGTAAACTGGTTCCCCAACTATGCCTGTTTTGAAGGGGTTTAAAAGCAGAAACCGCTTTTTCTAATTCATTAAAATTAACTTTAAGATCATTTTTTTTATTCAGGACGGTCAGTAATAATTCAGTTTTGAGATTGCCTGCGCCCCGACCCATTCCTAAGATGGTACTGTCAATGAAATCAACCCCTAAGTCGATAGCCGTTAAGCTATTGAGCAAAGCAGCTTCTAAATTGTTGTGTCCGTGAAAACCCAATTTACAATCTAACTTAGCTTTTAAGCGTTTGATCGGTTCTTTCAATTCTTTAGGGATAATACTGCCATAAGAATCCACCAAATAAAGAACATCTATCAGTCCGTTTAATCTTTCCAGGGAATTGATGAAGTTTTTATCGTCTTTCCATTTAGATAAATACATCAAGTTAAAGCTGATTTCAAAGCCATAATCTTTGATTTTTTTAACCAATTCAATTGCGCGATCCAGATTTTCAGGTTTAATAGCAAATCGCACCATATCTACCAAACCAACTATCGGTTCGAGTAAATCGGGAAGGTCTTCCTCGCGAATATCGTTCTCATTGAGAATGATGGCCAGCTTTTTATCTGTTTTTTTCCTGATGTCCTTCAGTTCATAAAGGGGCAGATAATAATATTTTCCAAAATAAGAATCTTGCAAAGGACTGCGATAACCGAGTTCGATATAATCAACCGGTAATTTATTAAGTGCGAATATGTATTGATCAACAGTCGGTTTATCAAAGTCCCATTGGGTGTAATAACCACCGTCGCGTAAAGTACAATCTAATATTTTCATGTATTCAGTGCTAAAATTATTGTTGGGTATGCTGAATAAGCTACAAAGTTATTAATATCTCCGGTGCTTTGCCCTAAGTTCAGCTAATAAGTCAACTTAATTTAGAAATTTTGGAATTGAGGATCTCAAAACTTAAGTAGAGCCGGTGAATATTATTAAAGGCTGTTGGAAAATAACCGCAACATAGACTATTTTCATATGTTGGCGCTTATGTTAAAATTGAATACTTGTCTTGTAAGTTCTTTATTTCCGCTTCATAATCATCCTTTGAAACAAGGGATTTCAATTCTCCTTTTTGATAGTTTTTTAAAAACTTATCGCCAAAGCGGTTATCGAAAAGCGGAGCGATATGTTTACGACTACGGTAATACAGAGCCTTTTTATATTTAAACTCCGGGATATGCCCAAACAGTCGATTAAGTGTGAAATTGAACTTTAAATAATTTGAAGGTTTTGCGGTGTTTATTTGAGTTGCTTCCAAACTTAAAGCTTCTTCGTTCAGCGTTTTTCCCGTCAATTGTAAAATAGCTAAAGTGATTTCTTTCCATTTCGTTTTGTAAGCTTCAAAGGTGAAAAAATAAAGATCTGTTGAGAACTCTTTTTTTAAAAGCGACATAATTTTTGACCAACGCTTTTCAGCGATGTTTTTGTTATTGAAGTAAGTATTGATCGTTGCGCTTATTTCTCCGTGGCCCAATTCCTGTCGATAAGTGGAGCGTAAAAAGTCATCATAATATCTAACAGCATAAATGGGGATTATGTCGTGCTCTTTTAGGGTTTCACGGTAAATAGGAATAATTTCAGCGGCATGCGGATAAATTTCAGAATGGGTCAAATGGTCGTGATAACCCAAACAACCTTCATAAGAAATAACGGCGCAATCATAGCCGTCAATTTCTTCATTTAAACATTCTTGAATCCAATTTTTGGTCTTTTCAAAAGGGAAATCTTCTTGATTGATATTTGCTGCTAAGGCGTCTGCTTTTTCTTGCAACCCTTCTATTTCTTGAAATCTAAAATAAGCGATTCCCTTCTGGTTCAAGTAATCCTTGTTGAGTCTCAGGTTATATTGTAAATGTGTGGAAGCTGTTTTATGCGCCCCGAAGTGAAAAATTATTTTCATAAGGATTGCTGGTTTGTGAAATAATCAGTCATAAATTCATCTATCAGTTTCGTGTTTTCTGCAAGACTTTTTTCGGTGTTGATTTCAAGAAGATGTGCTCCGTTTTGCCGGAGTGTTTGTATATCCTTTTCCCTTTCGGTTAAATGTTCTTGAAGTTGTTGGTGTAATTCCTTTGAATTTCGCTGTTGATGAACGGGTCGGGTAGTGCCGGTTTGTTTTCGTTTTTCGATATGATTGACAATGATTTCCGGTGAAGCTTTACAATAAATAATAATTCTGTGCTGGAGAAATTCTTGTTTTTGGTCGATTTTTTTTAAGTGAATAAAGTCATTAGTAAAAAATTTAAAAACATGTTGATCCATAAAAACAATGGTGTCTGATAGGTAATTCCGAATCAAAAAATCATTTTTAAGGGTGTCGTAAAAAAGATTTAAACGCCTGTGGGTTTTGATAAAACTATCTTTTGTATCACTAATTTTTTTTAATTGGGCAGCAAGCAAAAGTCGATATATTTCTTCTTTCTTGGATTTAGATTCATCGAAGTCGAAATGATAATTTTTCACTTCCTTTTCGGTGATCACTTCTCCTTCAAAAGAAAATTTGTGGTGTTTTAAATAATAATCCCTTAAGGTGGTCTTGCCTACTCCGGAAGGTCCCATAAATTCGACGATAAGATTATTATCAGCTTTTATAGTTGAAGGAAGTGGTTTGGTTCGCTGTGTACGCACCAACTTAAACCCTACAATTTTTTCTAATGCTCTATTTAAGGTAGTTAACAAATCTATTCTTTTTAAAAGCTGCGATTATAGATAACCGATAAATCAATCATCGTATAAATATTTTTTTATCGAGGAAGCGATGTTTTCGGTATTTTTCTCCTTCGTATAATTCGGTACTAAATCAAAATAGTACTTAATCGGAAAAACAATGCCTTTTCCGGTTTTACTTTTGAGTTGGGTGACTTCTTTTTCGAGTTGTGTGTGGTTAATTTTATGGGTTAGTAATTCTTCATAATCGGGTTCGTCATCGAAATAGAAAACACCGGGTAAGGTTTTATACCAGACTCCCCAGCCAAAGATCAACACGTTTTTTCCGCCGGTAATCGCTTCCCAGCCCATTGTGCCGGAAATCGTTGATACGAATAAACAGTTTTTAATCAAGTCGTAAGTATTGCTGTCATTGGGAACTAATACCACATTTTTGATTCTTTGTAAGCGTTCGTAAAACAGTTCTCCGCGCATAACATAGGTCTGTTTGGGATTTTCTTTAACATAAATCTTGACATCTTCAGGAATGAATTTTGATAACCTTTCCAACGCCAAGAGCTGGTCAACATATTTCCCACCCCAAGCCGAAGTGGTTTGTTCGGGTTGAAGGTGCAAACCAAAATACACAAATTTTTCCTTTAAATTGATGGATTGGTTGTATTTTACGCGGTTTTTGGCAAACTTCTTTTTTAAATCATATCGATAAATCGCTTGTCCTCGAAAAGCTTTATGGGTCAGTTGAGAAAGCATCCGAATAGTGGGATTATTGGCATAAAACTGTTTGTATTTCTGCCGAGGGGTGAGTTCTTCTTCCTCCATATAAGAAAGCTCCTTCTCATACTTTTTTTCAATCTTCACCGGTTGGGAAGACACAATGATTTTACTGGTAGAAAAATCTCCAAAATCCCTGAAACTGGAATACATAAAGAAACGATTTGGAAAATGGGATTGTTCTAAAAATAAGATTTTGATGTTTAAAGCTTCGGCTACACTCATCGCAATTAAATCAAAACCCAAATGAGGAGCCCGACTCATGACCAGTAAGCTTATCTCGTTTTTAATGTAGAAGTTATAATACACATCGATATAGATAGAAAACAGGTTCAGGTAATCGTGGTAATTGTACTCCTCATAATCAAACTCGCTTAAAGCAGAAGTTCGACTGCGCATATCGATGAACTGCGGTAAATAAGTATACAACTGATCAAAAATCTCCTTCGGAATATATTTTTCTATATACTTGGGTTGATAGAATTCTTCCTCCTCCACAAATCTTTTGCTGACAAATACTTTATTCCACAATTTATGGCTTTGGAAATATTCAATAATCGGTTTTTCCCAACCGTATTTTCGGGTGTAAAAGTAAACGTTGTCCATATTCAGCCTTTAGTGTTTTTGTCCAATAACGTTGCTGCGCGATTCAATTCCAAGGTTGTCAACACTTTTTTGGCCTCTTTGATTTCTTTTTGTAGTGAATTGGTTGGGTTCTTATGAAAATTATTTTTATTCGCCTCAAATAGCCACGGATATTGGTCATAAACTTTTTCGATCAGCGGAATTCCTTGATGTTTTTCTGCTTTTGAAAAGCTAAGGATATTGGACGCGACCAAAAAGTCAGACGGATAATCGACGGTGACCCGTAAATCTTGAAGTTGTGGATTAACATCGGGTTTAAAAATACCCTTCTTATATTTTTTATTATCCAACAAATACATAGTCACATGCTCCTTATCCATTTGAGATAATTTTTCTTGTGGTAAATTTAGAAGAGATGCTCTTCTGATGATTTCAGCGTGAACACCCAGTGGTAAACCTGTTGTATAAGTAATGTCAAAATCATTGTCAAGGTGATACGTGATTGCATTTTTGATAATCTCAGCATCCACAAAAGGATTGTCAGCGGTGTATCTTACGATATGTTCATATTTTCCTTGCTCGGTGATCGTTTGATAGCGACCCAATACATCCTCAGTAGAACCTCTGTAATATTGAATATCATTGGACTGGCAAAAAGAAACAATCGCATCATCTTCAGGGTTTTGTGTAGTGGCCACAATGATATCTTTTTCCATTGCTACGGATTGTAAACCTTCAACAACCCAAGCCAACAACGGTTTCCCATGGGGAAAAGGAAGCGGAAGCATTACTTTTCCCGGTAATCGCGTGGATTGCATGCGCGCCTGAATGATGATTGCAATCTTTTTTGTAGCCATATCTCAACTTTGAGGCGAAGATAAGGAATTTTGAATTTAGGGATTGAGGTTTCGGGTTACGAGTTTCGGGGTTTTTGTATGGTTTATCTTATATTTTAAAGTGGAAGCTCCCTCTTCTTCTATTCACCTTTAACCCCCTCTCGGTCTCCCTTAAACGGGCGACGGGGCGAGAGAGCGACGGGGCGAGAGGGCGATATGAGTTGACGGGTCGTGGGCTGGCGAGTTGCGGGTTACGAAATGAAAAAAGTTTTTTGTTTACTCTTTTTTGAAGAAGATCTATCAACCTTTATTCATGTTTTCATCTTTTTGGTCTCCCCTTAAGGGGGAGAAGATTAATTACTACTTAAAACAAAATCCAAAAAGAAAACAAAAGCCCTCGCCGCGGCGAGGGGTTGGGGGGTTCAACGCAACACAAGTCAACTTCTCTTAACTGCTAACACTCCAATTAACCAATATTCATCCCTCTCGGTCACCCTAAATGGGGAGAAGATAAAATGATACCTCAATCAAAATATAGAAAAAACAAAAAGCTTAACCTTTTAGGAGGTTAAGGGGTTGTTGTATTTCTGAATAAATTCATTTATTTCTTCCATCACCTTATCTAAATTATTAAGAACCATCCTATTCGTAAACCGAAGTAAGTTCAAATCTTGAAATTTTAGCAATTCTGTGCGTTCTCTATCCTTTTTAAGTTGTTCCTTTTTATTATGGTATTCTCCATCAACCTCAATAATCAACCCTAACTCATGACAGTAAAAATCAACAATAAAAAGATGGATTGGATGCTGCCTTCTAAACCTATAACCTTGAACTTGCTTCTTTTTCAATCGCTTCCATAACATTTTTTCAGCTAAAGTCATGTTTTTGCGTAACCATCTCGCCTTTTCAAAGCTTGAAGTTGGTGCCCCTTTGAACATGCTATTATCGTGATATGGATTTCTGCTACCCATAAATATTAAGTCTTTTTGTTAATTCATTTAGTCCTCAATAAAAAGGAAAGGAGTAGTAAGATACGACAAAAGACGAACTTAAGAACTTGATCCTTCTTCTATTCATGTTTTCACCCCTCTCGGTCTCCCCTAAACGGGCGAAGGGGCGAGAGAGCGACGGGGCGAGAGGGCGATATGAGTTGACGGGT
>Ga0079225_10001968_pt1 | contig 11722 bp, 12 predicted proteins | sample Poulit2012_FD_76344 | JGI IMG/M metagenome (GOLD analysis project Ga0079225, IMG submission 76344) | Agricultural soil microbial communities from Georgia to study Nitrogen management - Poultry litter 2012 | ecosystem: Environmental > Terrestrial > Soil > Agricultural land | place: USA: Georgia...
CCTGTCAGAAAGGAACACCCATGACTCACCTTCTCTCGAGGTCGCGACGACTCTCCGCGATCGCGGCGATCGGTGCGACCGCCGCCCTCGCCCTCACGGCCTGTGGAACCGAGTCCGACGCTCCATCGAGCGACGGCGGGCCGGCCACCGAGTCGGAGTGCCAAGGCCCGGACGGCGACTACCTGATCGGTATGAGCCAGGCGAACAACGCCGAGCCGTACCGCGTGCAGATGAACGACGACATCAAGGCCGCGGCATCCGAGATCGACCAGTTCGACATCAAGATCGCCGACGCGGGACAGGACAGCGCCACTCAGGTATCACAGGTCCAGAACTTCATCACGCAGAAGGTCGACCTGCTGATGATCAGTCCGAACGAGGCCGCACCGCTCACATCGGTCGTTGCCGACGCCTACAACCAGGGCATCCCGGTGATCGTGCTCGACCGCAAGGTCGAGGGCGACGCGTACACGCAGTTCATCGGTGCCGACAACGCGGAGATCGGTAAACGTGCCGGAGAGTACGTCGCGAAGGAACTGCTGCCCGACGGTGGGAACGTCGTCGAGATCCGCGGCCTCTCCGGGTCGACGCCGGCGAAGGAGCGCGAGGAGGGCTTCGCCAAGGGGATCTCGGACAACTCCGACATCAAGATCATGGACAAGGGCGACGGCGACTGGCTGCTCGAGGACGGGCAGGCTGAAGCGCAGGCGATGTTCAAGGCGCACAACAACATCGACGTCGTGTACTCGCACAACGACCCGATGGCACAGGGCGCGGCTGCGGCGGCCGAGAACGCCGGGGTCAAGGGCAACATCGACATCATCGGCATCGATGGCCTTCCCATCCCGGCAGGTGGTCTGAAGTCGGTCGAGAACGGCGAGCTGACCGCGACGTTCGTCTACCCGACGGGCGGCGAGGAGGTCGTCGAGTCTGCGAAGAAGCTTCTGATCGACTGTGAGGACGTGTCGAAGGACGTCACGCTGGAGACCGAACAGGTCACCAAGAAGAACGCCGCCAAGGTGTACGCCCAGAACGAGACCAAGTAGGCGTACGCCGCCAGTTTCGAGTGTCCCGCGCCAGAAGCGCAGGTCATCTAGCGGATCGAGCTCTCGCGGACGTGTATCGCCGGCGAGAGCACGATCGTGCGCGGTAGTGCGGTGTCACCGTCGATCCGTGCCGACAGCGCCCGGCCCGCCTCGCGACCCATCTCGTAGGTCGGCTGGGCGACCGTGGTCAGCTGCGGTCGTGTCAGGTCCGCCCACGGTAGGTGGTCGAACCCGACGAGCGCGATGTCCTGCGGGATCTTGACGTCCCTGTCGACCAGCGCGGACAGCGCCCCGACCGTCATCAGGTTGTTCGCGACGAACAACCCGTCGGGCGGGTCGTCGAGGGCGGCGAGGTGGCGCGCACCGTCGCGACCGCCGTCCTCCTTGAAGTTCTGGCGCAGTACGAGCGACTCGTCGACCTCGAGACCGCGCGCACGATGCGCGTCCAGAAATCCCTGGAGTCGCTGATACGCCGTCGTCGTACGCGTCGGGCCGGTGATGCAGGCAACGCGCGTACAGCCCTGCTCGAGGAGGTGGGCGGTCCCGACCTGCGCACCACGCGCGTTGTCGACCATGACGGTGTCGACGTCGACGCGTTCGAGGCGCCGGTCGACCGCGACGACGGGAATATCCCTGTCGAGCAATGCAGACAGGTCGCTGTCGGCCTCCGACGCGGCGGCGATGATCACGCCGGCCATCTGCTCGTCGAGGGCCACGTCGACGTAGCGGCGCTCCTTCTCGAGGTTCTCGTCGCTGTTGCACAGGACGAGGGAGTAGCCCTTCTCGTGTGCGGCGTCCTCCATTCCCCGCACCATCGCGGTGAAGAACGGGTTGCCGATGTCGGGGATGATCACGCCCCACACGGTGGTGCCGCGGCGGCGCAGGTTACGCGCAACGGCGTTGCGCCTGTAATCGAGTTCTTCGACCGCATCACGCACTCGTTCGGTCAGGTCGGGCGAGACCTCGGTCTGTCCGTTCAGCACGCGCGAGACGGTAGCCGCGGAAACGCCCGCGCGGCGGGCGACGTCGTGAATTGTCGACACCGAGTCCTCCTGATCTCCCACTCGATCATATGCCGCACGAAGCGTGCTCGCCGCCGAACAACTTCGGCTGAGGTCTTGCATTGTGGCGCAGATGATGCTTGGCTCTGAAATCGATTACACCATTAGAAGCCTTCACGGAGGATCCGATGGCACCCCGTACGACCTCGCTCCCTGCCCGTCTCGCCGCAATCACGGCCGCGCTCGGGGCGTCGATCGCCTTGGCGGCACCGACCCAGGCCGCTCCCGATCGCGAAGAAATCGATGCCAATCCGACGACCGGTTGGGAAACCTACGGGTCACTCGATCGACTGCCCTATCTCAACCAGGGCACGAACACCCTCCAGTCGTCCAGCTACGACCGCACCGGCGACAACGACGACGGGTTCGAGGGCACGTACTCGTGCCTGCGCGAAACCGAGGCGGGCTGTGTGATCGCCGAGGACAGCGGTCCCGGTGAGATCGGCGCCATCTGGTTCACCCGTGACGGTGGCGTCGTCGAGAAGACGGGCAACATCCACATCGAGCTGGACGGCGATACCGTCCTCGACGCCCCCCTCCAGGACGTCGTCGACGGCAAGGTGGGCGCCCCGTTCGTCTTCCCGCTCGTCGCCAACGGAAAGCAGAGCTCCGGCGGCGTCACGATCAAGGTTCCGATGTCGTACCGCGAGTCGATGCGGGTCACGACCACGAAGAACCCGCTCTTCCACCACGTCTCCTACCGCACGTTCGCAAGCGCCGACGGCGTCGAGACCTTCGATCCCGACGACGTTCCGAGCGACGTGGTCGAGACGCTCAAGGCGTACGGCACGGACGACCCGAAGCCCGAAGCCGACGATGCGACGACCCACGACACCGAGTTCGACCTCGCACCCGGCGAGCGCACGACGCTCGGTTCGGTACGCGGCGCCGGCACGATCGATGAGCTGCGCGTACGCATCCCGCAGATCGAGGGTATCCCCGACGAGCTGTACATCACCGACGACGGGCGCGCGTTCAAGGGATCGAGCACGTTCACGATGGCGATCGACCCGGACAACGACGGGGTGGAGATCACCAAGCGGCTCGACACCCTGATCGGCAACCAGAAGGCGAAGCTCATCGTCGACGGCGAGCACGTCGGCACGTGAACGTCTGCGAAGCCGACCGGCGGCGAGTGGGCCGACCAGACGATCGAGGTCCCGGCATCCATCACCAAGGGCAAGTCGGAGCTGACCGTACGCAATGAGTTCGTCAGCAGCGACCTCGACGTCAATGAGTTCCGTTACTGGGTCGACTCGGTCAAGGGCAGCGAGAAGACGCGTACCGACATGATCGACATCGGCCCGAGCGACAAGGGTCTCGAGAGCGAGAAGGAGCACGGCTACCAGATCGAGGACCAGGTCTGGGAGGGTTCTCACACCTACACCTACCCGATCGATCCCGCGCTGGAGAAGCGGCTCGCGAAGTCGCACCGCCTCCTGCGCAAGCTGCGGCTGCAGGTGACGTTCGACGGCAAGCGCACGGTCGATGCACCGCTCGGCGAGTTCTTCGGCTCGGGTCTCGGCGAGTCCGAGGTCACCTCGCTGATGTATGCCATGCAAACCGCCGATGACGGCTCCTACTTCAGCTGGTGGCCGATGCCGTATGCGCGTTCCGCCGAGGTGGAGCTCGTCAACGGCTCGCAACAGACGGTCGAAGGCGCCGATGCGTCACTCACATCGCACGACGACCAATCGGTGCGCCGCGCGCTGACCGGCAAGAACCCGTCCATGGGGTACTTCCACGCGACGAACAAGCAGGGACGTACGACGAAGAACGACGACTGGCGATTCCTCGACGTACGCGGCAACGGGAGGTTCGTCGGCGTCAACCACACGATGATCGGTCAGATCACCGAGGGCAACATCCGCAACTACCTCGAGGGGGACGAGCGGGTGTACGTCGACGGGTCCAAGTCGCCCGCGATCTACGGCACCGGTTCCGAGGACTTCTACGAGGGCGGCTGGTACTTCAACGCGGGTGCATTCTCGAATCCGATGAACGGCGCACCGCTGATGAAGACGAAGTCGTTCGGATGCGAGTACCAGTGCGACTCCGCGTACCGTCTGATGCTGGCCGACGCCGTCGACTTCACCTCGTCGCTGCGGTTCGGCATCGAGCACGGACCCACCTCGAACGAGCCGGCGATCTACAGCTCGACGGCCTTCTGGTACGGGCACCGCGGTACGCGGAGGTCCCGTGTCGTGGACACCGTCGATGTCGGCAACCGTCGTAGCGAACGTGCCCACCGCTACCGTGGCGGCGGCGCCGTCAAGCGCCTCACGTCGGTGTACGAGGGCGACGACGACACCGTCGAGGTCAGCGATGAGACGCGAGCAACGCACGAGGCCGTCTCGTTCACGCTCAGGGTTCCGAGGTCCAACCGCGGGGTACGCCTGCGTCGCACGAGCGACCAGAACGAGGCGTACCAGAACGCCGAGGTCTTCGTGAACGGCAAGCATCTGGGCTCCTGGCTGCAGACGCGTGGGAACACCTCTCAGCGCTGGCTACAGGACTCCTTCGAGATCCCGGCGTCGGTCACGCGGCACCAGCGCACGCTGCGCGTGACGTTGCAGCGTGTCAACGACTCGCCGAAGTGGTCCGCGGCCAGGTACGAAGCAGTGGCGTACCGATGAGACGAGGCGGGCGCCTCGCGCTCGTCGTGGCCGGTGTCGTCGCCGTGGCAACCGTCACGGCGCCGACACCGGCGGCACAGCCGACGAGCGAAGAGCAAGGCTCGAAGGTCGTGCAGAAACCCTACGAGCGGGTCGAGGGCGGCGTCGGGGCCGGCGAGCGGTTCCAGATCTACGACCCCTCGATCGGTGAGTCCGAGCAGTGGTACATCAACGACCACACGTTCGTGCAGGGTCCCGACGGCACCTGGCACATGTTCGGCATCACCCACGAGGAGCCCGCCGACCCGCTCGACGAGACGTTCTTCGCACATGCGACCGCCGAGCGCCTCGACCAGGATCAGTGGGTCAAGCAGAAGCCGGTGATGCACGCCGACGTCGACAACGGCGAGACGCATGTGTGGGCGCCGCACGTGATCGAGCACGACGGCACGTACTACATGTACTACGCGGGCGGCACCGACGACCACGAGCGTTACCGGATGCAGCTGGCGACATCGAAGGACCTCTACCACTGGAAGCGGCACCCCGCGAACCCCCTGTTCACCGACGGGTACGACGCACGCGACCCGATGGTGCGGCGGATGGGCGACCGCTGGGTCATGTACTACACCGCGAACAGCCGCCGTGACGGCGGCAACCACATCGTGGCGTACCGGACGAGTCGCGACCTCGTGAACTGGAGCGAGCGCGGCGTTGCGATGAGGCATCCGGTGAAGGGGACGTTCGGGGGTCCGACCGAGTCTCCCTACGTCGTGCAGGACGGCGACGACTACTACCTGACGACGTGTTGCACATCGAACTACACCGATACCCGGGTGTTCCACAGTAAGAATCCGCTGCGTTTCGACGTCGACGACGAGGTCGGACAGATCGACGAGCACGCCTCCGAGGTCGTACGCGACGGCGACCACCTCTACGTGAGCGGTGCCGGGTGGGGCCAAGGCGGGTTGTTCCTGCGCCCACTCGACCTGAACCAGAAACGCGTCACGACCGGCCGGATCGTCAGGACGAGACAGTATCGACTCGACCTGCAGACCGCACCGCACGCGCGCATCCGTTCCATGGAGGTGAAGTCACACCGAGGGTGGCGGCGTGTGCTCGACGATGATGCCCTGAGCACTGCCCCGTACCTTGCGGTGGGCAACTTCGCCAGCACGGACCCGGCCGGCGCGGCGGACAACGTCGTCGAGAGCGGCGACTCCCGCCGGTTGTCGCTGCCGGATGTGCCCCTGGGCGACGAACCGATCAGCGTCGACTGGAGGTTCCGCTTCGCTCCGGAGTACGTCGACATGTCGCTGGATTGGCACGTCGACGGCGAGCCGCACGCCCCGGTGTGGGAGGTCGCGATGGCGATCGACACCGCGCTGCCCCGTGTCGGGGACGACGAGGTCGCCGACCGCGAGACCGGCGACGTGCCCGGCTTCCCGCGATACGCGCTCGCGAGCTCGAAACGGGCGACCGTGGCGGCCGCGTACCTGCGCGGCTCGTCGTGGCGGCACGACAACAGCTTCGTCGACCGATCCGTGGGCACCTTCGTATGGCAGTCGTTGTGGAAACAGGGAGGCGAGTCGGTTCTTCCCGGTGCGACGTATCCGGGCGGCACCTGGCGCATCGGCGCCTCGGCTCGTGGGCATGACCGTGCCCTCGGCGCGCGGCTCGATCGTTCCTTGAATGCGAGGTCTCGATGACAGATGATCCACTGCTGGCCGTTGCGCGGCAAGCCTTGCTGACCGAGGCATCGGCGATCAGGGCAACCGCAGAGGAACTCGGGCCGGACTTCCGTAAGGCTACCGATCTGCTCGCCGCGACATCCGGACGCGTCATGGTCACCGGTCTCGGAAAGTCCGGGCACATCGGGCGCAAGATGGCCGCGACGTTCTCGAGCACGGGCACTCCGGCGGCGTACGTCCATGCGACCGAGGCGTTGCACGGCGACTCCGGCATGGTGCAGACGGGCGATGTGACGATCGCGATTTCGAACTCGGGCGCGACCGTCGAGGTCGTCGACTTCGCGGCCCACCTGCATGCGCGAGGGATACCGATCGTCGCGATGACGGCGGGTGGAGCGCACTCGCCACTCGGCCTGGTCTCATCGGTCGTCCTCGATACCGGGGTGGAGCGTGAGGCGGATCCGCTCGGGTTGGCGCCGACGACGTCCACGACGGTCACGCTCAGCCTCGGCGATGCTCTCGCCGCGGCGCTGATGACCCTGAGCGCCTTCACACACTCGCAGTTCCACTCCTACCACCCGGGTGGCTCGCTCGGCGCTCGTCTCGCCGACCATCCCACGATCGCCGACCCCGAGGAGACCACCGAGTGACCAACGGTTCAGTATGCGTGCTCGGTTCGTTCATGATGGACCTCATCACCCAGGCGCCTCGCCGCCCGGTATCGGGCGAAACCCTGATCGGAACGGGCTTCTCGCAGCATCTCGGCGGGAAGGGCCTCAACCAGGCCGTTGCCGCGGCACGGTCGGGCGCGCGCGTACGCATGATCGGCGCGGTCGGGGATGACGAGTACGGGGACCAGTTCCTCCAGCGGCTCGAGCACGAGCGGATCGATGCGGCGCACGTGATGACGACGCCCCGTGGGACCGGCGTGGGCCTCCCACTGGTCGAGCCCGGCGGCGAGAACTCCATCGTCGTCGTACCTCGAGCGAACTTGGCTGTCTCCCCCGCCGACATCCGTGCGGCGGCGCCCGTGCTGGAGGCCTCCGACGTGGTCCTGCTTCAGCAAGAGCTCCCCATCAGCACGATTTGCGAGGCCGCGCGGATCGCACGCGCGGCCGACGTCACGGTGATGCTCAACCCTGCGCCGGTGGTGGACAGGACGTTCGAACTGCGCGGCCTGATCGACATCCTGGTACCGAACGAGCCCGAGGCGCGTGCGCTCGCGAGCGATTCCGACGGCGCCCCCGACGCGCTCGGCAAGACGTTGCTCGCGGAATGGGGTCTCGACCGGGTGGTGCTGACACTCGGGTCGGAGGGTGCCCTGATCGTCGACGACGACGGGTGGCGACCCGTGGCCGCGTACCCGGTCGCCGCCGTCGACACCGTCGGTGCGGGTGACGTCTTCTGCGGCAGTCTCGCCGCCGGCCTCGCCCGTGGTGACCTGTTCTCGTCGGCCGTGCGCTACGCAAATGTCGCCGCGGCCGTATCGGTCATCCGCCAGGGTGGAGCCGACCCCGTCCCCGTCTTCGACGAGATCACCGCCCTGGTCGAGCAGGGCGCGGACGGCTAGTGGCTAGATGCCCTTGCGCGGGCCGCGCAGACCGGACCTTTGGATGACTCGTTGGATCGTGAGTCCACGCGAGTCGGGGTCGCCGATCGCCCGGATGTCGCGCAGACCCTGCTCCTGCGCCGCGGATTCGAACACGAAGTGTCCATAGCCCAGGATGCGCCCGATGAACGGTTTGTTGACGGTGATGTCGAGGATTCGCGCGATCGGCATGGTCGCGACCTTCTGGGTGAACACTCCGTTGGCGCGAAACACCCGCATGTTGGTGATGACGAACAGGTCCATGTGTTCGCGCATCATGCGGTAACCGCCGTAGACCAACAGGCCGAACCCGATCAACAGGAACAGCCAGCCGAGCTCGATTGGGCCGACCACGGCGATGGCGAGCGCCAGAACACCGCCCAGGGCGAACATGACCCCGCGAACGTAGGCGATCCAATGGTGCCCGACGATGTCGATGACGTGCTCGCCCTCATCCGCCAGCAGATGTTGCTGGATCTTCTGCTCGGGGAGGAGCCCCAGCAGGTGGCGGAGCACGGGTCGGACTCTCTACGAGGCGAGGCGTTCGAAGAAGTCAACCACCTGGTTGAAACCTTCAACGATCGCGTCGACGATCGACTGGACGAAGTCCGCGGACCCCCCAGGGCGTGTGAACAGGTAGTACAGCAAGAAGCCCACAACCAGGATGATGATGGCTTTCTTGATGAGGCCGTTCATAGCTCCAGTCCAGGTCTGCCGGGTGAACACAAGTGTGCACGGTCTTTATAGCGAGATCGATCCGCCACACCGTGCAGGCTCGCCGCGTGTCCCGAATGAGATCAGAGTTTCTGACTCATGACGGCCTCGAGAAGGACATCGGCCGCGGAGTACGGATCCCTCTCGCGTGCGACAACAGAGTCTGCCAGGTCGGCCAGCCGCTGGCCACCAGGCTCATCGGCGAGCCGGAACCTCAATGCCGTAAGGGCGATTGCCTCGATCTCGTCGCGAGCGCGCCGCACCCGCCGACGCGTGAGTTCGCCGTTGGCATCGAGCCACGAATGGTGGGCCTCGACCGCATCCGCGAGCTCATCGACGCCCTCGCTCGTACTCGCAACCGTCAGCAGGATCTTCGGCTTCCATGCTTGCGGTGGCCGCGAGCTCGGAGCGAGCATAGTACGCAGGTCACGACGAACCTCGCGAGCACCGTCACGGTCGGCCTTGTTGACCGCGTACACATCACCGATCTCCAAGATCCCCGCCTTGGCCGCTTGGACTCCGTCGCCCATGCCCGGCGCGAGGAGCACGACCGTCGTGTCCGCGAGTCCGGCGATCTCGATCTCGGACTGACCGACACCGACGGTTTCGACGATCACGACGTCGAAACCTGCGGCGTCGAGGACACGCAGCGCTTGCGGCGTCGCGAGCGAGAGGCCGCCGAGCTGTCCGCGGGTCGCCATCGAGCGCACGAAGACGTCCGGATCGGTCGAATGGACCTGCATACGGATGCGGTCGCCGAGCAGCGCGCCGCCGGAGAACGGAGAGGTCGGATCGATGGCGAGCACACCGACGCGCGCATCGCGGCGCCGCAGCTCCGAGACCAGCGCCGACGTCGAGGTGGATTTGCCGACCCCTGGCGCGCCGGTGATGCCGATGACGTGTGCGCCCCCGGAGTACGGGGCGAGCAAGGCGCTCGCCTCACGCATCAGCGACGACTCCTGCTCGACCAGCGAGATCAGCCTGCCGACGGCACGGGGGTCGCCGGCGCGTACGCGCTCGACCAGCGCGGGGACGTCGGCGACTCCGCGGGCCGGGGAGGCCATCGTGCTCAGCGCTTGGGAACTCGCACGATCAGGGCGTCGCCCTGACCGCCGCCCCCGCACAACGCGGCCGCACCCGTGCCGCCACCACGACGGGCGAGCTCGAGCGCGAGATGCAAAGCGATGCGAGCGCCGCTCATGCCGATCGGGTGCCCGAGCGCAATCGCTCCACCGTTCACGTTCACCCGGTCGGTGTCGATTCCCAGCTCGCGTGCGCTCGCGATGCCGACGGCGGCGAAGGCCTCGTTGATCTCCACCAGGTCGAGGTCGGAAGGGACGATGCCTTCCTTTGCGCACGCCTTGGTGATCGCGTTCGCGGGCTGCATCTGCAGCGTCGAGTCGGGCCCCGCGACGACACCGGATGCGCCGATCTCGGCCAGCCAGGTGAGCCCCAGTGACTCGGCCTTGGCCCTGCTCATCACGACGACCGCGGCCGCGCCGTCCGAGATCTGCGAGGCCGACCCGGCCGTGATGGTGCCGTCCTTACCGAAGGCCGGACGGAGCTTCGCCAAGCCTTCTGCCGTGGTGTCGGGTCGTACGCCCTCGTCCACGGAGACGACGACCGGGTCGCCCTTGCGAGAGGGGATCTCGACCGGGGTGATCTCGTTGTCGAACACGCCGTTCTTCTGTGCTTCGGCGGCACGCTGATGCGAACGTGCGCTGAACTCGTCCTGCTCCTGCCGGGTCAAGACCAGGCCATCGGCGTTGCACTGGTCGGTCAGGCTCCCCATCGCCTGGTCCGTGAGCGCATCCCACAGTCCGTCGTGCGCCATGTGGTCGACGAGCGTGGCGTCGCCGTACTTGGTGCCTTCACGCGACTTCGGGAGCAGATGCGGGGCCTGCGTCATGGACTCCTGCCCGCCCGCGACGACGATCTCGTGCTCGCCGGCGCGGATGAGCTGGTCGGCCATCGCGATCGCGTTGATGCCCGACAGGCACACCTTGTTGATGGAGATCGCGGGGACGTCGAGCGAGATGCCGGCCTTCGCCGCGGCCTGGCGCGCGGGAACCTGGCCGGCGCCGGCCTGCAGGACCTGGCCCATGATCACGTACTCGACCGCTGACGGGGCGACGTCCGCGCGTTCCAGGGCGCCCTTGATCGCGACGGCGCCGAGGTCGGCGCCGGACTGTGTCTTCAAGCCGCCGAGGAGCCGTCCGATGGGCGTACGGGCGCCGGCGACGATGACAGAGGTGGTTGATTCGGGCATCGGTGTCTCCTCACGGTGGCCTTGTGGGCATCGTAACGACAGCGAGCACATCGTTGGCACTGTCGTGCGCTACATCACGCTGACCGCCCAGACGATGGCCGTGCCCGCCCGATTGCGCCTATGTTGCTGTCATGGTTCCTTCCGATCTGCTGCTGGCCATCGACCACGTCGGCATCGCCGTCGGTGACCTCGACGAGGCCAAGGAGTTCTACGCGTCGACGTTCGGGCTCCAGACCGTCCATGAGGAGACGAACGAGGATCAGGGCGTACGCGAGGCGATGCTGGCCGTGGGCGACTCCGACGCCCGAATCCAGCTGCTGGCTCCGCTGCACGAGAGCTCGACGATCGCGAAGTTCCTCGACCGTCGCGGACCGGGTATCCAGCAGCTCGCCTACCGCGTGGCCGACATCGACCGGGTCTCACAGGTCCTGCGCGATCGCGGTGTACGTCTTCTCTACGACGGGCCCAGGCGGGGTACGTCGGACAGTCGGGTGAACTTCGTGCATCCCAAGGACGCGGGCGGCGTGCTGGTGGAGCTGGTCGAGCCGCGTAGCGACGAAGGAGCGTAGCGGCGAGCGCGACCACAGGCACCGCGAGCTGGTCGAGCCGCGTAGCGACGAAGAAGCGTAGCGGCGAGCGCGACCACAGGCACCGCGAGCTGGTCGAGCCGCGTAGCGACGAAGAAGCGTAGCGGCGAGCGCGACCACAGGCACCGCGAGCTGGTCGAGCCGCGTAGCG
>Ga0079225_10001969_pt1 | contig 11718 bp, 12 predicted proteins | sample Poulit2012_FD_76344 | JGI IMG/M metagenome (GOLD analysis project Ga0079225, IMG submission 76344) | Agricultural soil microbial communities from Georgia to study Nitrogen management - Poultry litter 2012 | ecosystem: Environmental > Terrestrial > Soil > Agricultural land | place: USA: Georgia...
CTCGTGCCGAGGAGCTCGTCGAAGCCGAGCGCGGTGGGGCGCCGCGCCTCTTGCGTATCGCCTCGGATCCGTCGCGCTACATCAGCACCACGCTGTTGCTTCGTGTGGCCGCCGAGACCGCGTCGGTCGTCCTGGTCGCGTTTGTCGTCGCCGATACGTTCGGCGCCCTGTGGCAGCGCATCCTGCTCGCGGTCGGCGTCATGATCGTCGTCTCGTACGTGGTGATCGGCGTCGGGCCGCGTACGCTCGGCCAGCAGTACTCCGAGCGGGTCGCGCTCGCGGTCTCGGGGCCGGTGATGGTCATGACGCGGGTGCTCGGACCCGTTTCGCGCACCTTGATCGCCGTGGGCAACGCGATGACTCCCGGCAAGGGATACCGCGAGGGCCCGTTCGCTTCCGAGGCCGAGCTGCGCGAGTACGTCGACCTCGCGGAGGCGAGCCGGCTGATCGAATCCGGTGAGCGACGGATGATCCACTCGGTCTTCGAGCTCGACGACACGGTCGTACGCGAGGTGATGGTGCCGCGCACCGATGTCGTGTTCATCGAGCGGCACAAGACCCTGCGCAAGGCGATGTCGCTGGCGCTGCGTAGCGGCTACTCCCGCATCCCGGTCGTCGGTGAGAACCTCGACGACCTCATCGGCATGGCCTATCTCAAGGACATCACCAAGCGCGTCTTCGACAAGCACGACGCGGAGACCACCGAGCGCGTCGAGTCGGTCGTACGCGACTGCATGTACGTCCCCGACTCCAAGCCCGCCGATGACCTGCTGCGCGAGATGCAGGCGCAACGTACGCACGTCGCGATCGTGATCGACGAGTTCGGCGGCACGGCCGGCATGGTCACGATCGAGGACATCCTGGAGGAGATCGTCGGCGACATCACCGACGAGTACGACAGCGAGCCGGACGCCATCGAGCGCCTGTCGAACGGCTCGGTACGGATCAGCGCACGGTTCGACGTCGACGATCTCGGCGAGCTGTTCGGTACGCCGATCGAGGACGATGACGTCGATTCCGTCGGCGGCCTGCTGGCCAAGTACCTGGGCAAGGTCCCGATCCCGGGAAGCCACATCGAGGTCGACGGCCTGCGCTTCGAGGCGGAATCTCCCGCCGGTCGGCGCAACCGGGTCGGGACCGTCGTGGTCAGCCGGATCGGCGGCCCGGTCGAGCGGGACGCGGGCGACGGCCAGCCCGCCGCCTGACGCCGCTACGCTGAGGTCATGCCGGTCGAGCTCAACAATCCCGAGGACGCAAAGATCGTCACGCTCGCGAAGGCGACCCGCCTGCGTACGGGCTCGGAGCACGGGGCGGCGGTACGTGATCTCGACGGCCGTACGTACACCGCCGCGCCCGTCGACCTGCCGAGCCTGCGCCTGTCGGCACTGCAGCTCGCGGTCGCGATGGCCGTCTCGTCGGGGGCGGCGGGCCTCGAAGCCGCGGCGGTCTCGACCGACGGTCCCGTCGACGACGCCGGGATGCAAGCTGTCCGTGACCTCGCCGGATCCGGTGTCGACGTGATCGCGGCCGATGCCCGCGGAGCGGCGACGTCGGTGCAGCAGACATGAGCGAGGGGTTCAGATCCGGGTTCGCCTGTTTCGTCGGGCGTCCGAACGTCGGCAAGTCGACGCTCACGAACGCGCTGGTCGGCGATAAAGTCGCCATCACCTCATCGCGTCCGCAGACGACACGACACGTCATACGTGGCCTGCTCCATGCCGAGACCGCCCAGGTCGTCCTGGTCGACACGCCCGGTCTGCATCGCCCGCGTACGTTGCTCGGCGAGCGGCTCAACGACCTGGTGCGGACGACCTGGGCCGAGGTCGACGTCATCGCGGTGTGCCTTCCGGCAGATGAACGCATCGGCCCCGGCGATCGCTTCCTGCTGCGTGAGATCGCGAAGCTGCGCCGCAAACCGGTGATGGGGGTCGCCACGAAGATCGACCTCGTCTCGGGCGATCGCCTGATCGAGCACCTGGCCGATATCGCCGCGCTCGGCGCCGGAACGGGCGTCGAGTGGAGCCAGGTCGTCCCCGTGTCCGCGAAATCGGGCGAGCAGCTCGAGGTCCTCACCGACCTGATCACCCAGGAGCTGCCGGAAGGCCCGCCGCTGTACCCCGAAGGCGACCTGACCGACGAGCCCGAGGAGACGCTGGTCGCCGAGTTGATCCGTGAGGCCGCGTTGGAGGGCGTACGCGATGAGCTGCCGCATTCTCTCGCGGTTGTCGTCGAGGAGATGGGGCTGCGCCCCGACCGTCCCGAGGATCGGCCGCTGATCGACATCCACGCGCACGTGTTCGTCGAACGACAGAGCCAGAAGGGCATCGTCATCGGCTCGAAGGGGGCGCGGCTGCGCGAGATCGGCGAGCAGTCGCGCACCCAGATCGAGCGCTTGCTCGGCACTCCGGTCTATCTCGACCTGTACGTCAAGGTCGCCAAGGACTGGCAGCGCGATCCCAAACAGCTGAGACGATTGGGCTTCTGAGCGCCGATCGCGTCGGAGTGTCGAGTCAGGACTCGCCCTTCGTCGATGCGTTGCGTTGTCCGACCGTCATGCTCATTTCTATATCGCTCTCGACGTCTTGGGTTTCATCGCCCTGTTCGACCTCCATCGACGTGGAGGACTCGACTTCGTTCGTGCCGGTGACGGTGAGCGGCATCGAGAGGTTGCCGTGTGCCGTGCCGCTTCCCTGCGTGGATCCCTCGATCAGCTTTGCGTCGACGCCATCCTGATCGACGGGTCCCGGCGCCATCTCCTGGTCGATGTCGACGTCGAGCTCGTACTCCGTCCCGTTCCGCTCGGTGAGCTCGTAGGTGTAGGAGTTGCACGCCTCGAGCCCGTTGAGCTCGACCGGGGTCGTGACTTCCCAGGTCGCGCCCTGTCCGACAGCCTCGTCGGGCAGGGGGACGGTGAGGTTGGCGAGCTGCTGCTCGAACTGTTCCAGCACGCCCTCCATCTGTGTATCCATGCCCGGCGCGGGTTCGATCGTGCCGTCGACGTACGCGCCGGTGGTGTCGGTCGTGATCGTTCCGGTTGTTCCGATCAGGCCCTCCAGCTTGCTCTCCACCTGGTCGTCGCCGTCGACGGAGACCTTGTCGTACTCGAACGACATACCGATCTCGTCGTCGGTGACACTCTCGACCGTTGCCGTCATACCCAACGTCATCGACGGGATAGAGTCGGTCGGCACTGTCGATCCGTCGGCGCGGACCGACACGGTCATGTCCATGGTGGTGTCGAGCTCGATCGACTCACCTTCCTGCGGTGCCAGCTCGAGCTTCTCGAGCGGCTTCGAACCCGTCTCGGTGATCTTGATCTGCGGATCGTCGCCGCATCCGAGGTCGGCTGCTGTCTTGCTGTCATTCCCGCACGCCACCAAGGACGTGAGTGCGAGCGTGGTCAGCGCGGTCGCTGCGAGCGTACGCATGGCGGGGCCCCCTGAATACGTGTGAAGTGCGCGGTTGTCGGCACCTGTGTAGATGCGGGGGCGGTCCGCGTTGTTCCAGCCGGATGCTACTTCTTCGTCTTGGCGTAGCACTCGCCGAACCGGTCTCCGTTCGACCAGGTGCCGGGCACCGGAACGGTCCAGGCGGTGTACCGGTTCTTGCCGAGGAACTTCCGCGTCTGTGCGAAGCACTTCGGCCGCATCGCCTTCATCACCTTGTTGCGTCCCGGGTACTTGGCCGACTTGCCGCCGAGGCGGACAACGCCGATCGCACGAAGGTTGTGCGGCTCTCGGCAGAGCACGACGTTGGTGCCCGACGGCTTGGGCTTGCCCCGGATGCACCAGTCGACATTGCTGGTCTGCTTTTTGAGCGAACCCTTGGTCTGCTTCGGGAGCTTCGTCGGCTTGTTCGTCTTGGGGTCGTAGAGCACGACGTCACAACGAACCCAGGTCGCGCCGAGTTCGACGTCTTCGGAGGGGGCGGTCCCGACGATCACGTCGTACCCGGTACGGGCGAGTCGCGCTACGTCGCCGCCGACCCATGACCGGAGCTGATTGGTGCAGGTGTCCGCCATCCGGGCGTGCACCTTCTGGAGGTTGCCCTGCTGGAGTGCTTTACGGACGGCACCCTTGGTGTTGGTGACGTGGAACGTCTGCGTGTTGTGCGGCTTGCCGCACTTGATCGACGGCGCGGCCGTGTCGACGATCCCACGGGTGATGGCGCCGGCCGGGAGCTTGCGGCAGTCACCGATGTTCGGCACCGGGGTCGACGGCTTCTCCTCCTCGGCCTCATCGTCGGACGAGTCATCGGAGCTGTCGTCGGACGAGTCATCGGAGCTGTCGTCGGACGTCGCTGACGTCGAGTCCGCCGATTCGTCGGACGCCGCGATGTCCTCTGCCGAGGCGCACCCGCTCAGCACGAGCAGCGCTGAGGCGGCCACGATCACGGTTCGGGCAGTACGCACGTGAGCCCCCGCTCAGGGTCGACTTGGGGTGACGTCGCACAGTGTACGGATTCGCGTGATGCGACCGTTATGACCCGGCCTTGCTCCAGCACAGACCGTATCGCCGGCCGTCCTTCCACTGTTGCTTGGTCGGATACGTCCAGCGAAACGACAGCGCGCCGGTGGGGTTGTCGAGGTACTCGCGTACGGCTGTCTCACATTTCGAGCCTTGCGACTCGAGCGCGTCTCCGCCCGGCCACGACGTGTCGTTGCTCCCGAGGTTCACGACGTCGATCGCGCGAAGCCCGTGCGGTTGTGAGCACAGGGTCGCCTTCGCCTCCGGGCGGGACGCATCGGCGGGCGCGCACGTACCCCAGCGGTTCAATGCGTCGTCGGCGTCGAGCATTCCACGCGACGTGTCGGGGAGCCGCGCGGCCGCGCCGCCGCCCTTGGTGGCGGTCACGTCACAGCGGAACCAGCGAGCGCCGCGTCGCATCTCGTCCTCGGTCGGGACGAACCAGACCGGGTAGACGCGTGCGAGGGTGCGCGTCTGGTCGTCACCGCCGACGTGCTCCCCGAACGCCTCGTCGCAACGTCGGGTGACGGTGTCGGCGACCGCGTTGGGGTTGACGGAGTCCCCTCTCGTCAGCTTCTTGGCAAGCGTGCCGACCAGATACGTCTGCGTCGTGTGGCCGGACTTGCACGCGACCGCGGCGGCGTCGCTACTCGCGCTGGCGAGCTGTCGCTTGCCGAGGTCGTAGCAACGGTTCTTCTTCGGAGGCGGCGGAGGAGGCGGTGGTGGGGTCGACGTGGACTCCGATGCGGACGCGGCATCGTCGGCCGAACCGTCGCCCGACTCGGACGAGTCGTCGCCGTTGCAACCGGCGACGACCATGGTGGTGCACGCGACGAGGATCAGGACGCGTGCGATGGACGGATTTCGCACCCCCACATGGTAAGTGCCACGGCCGAGGGTGATCACGGCATGAGCAGTGCGGCGAGCGTTCCGCCCAGGTCGTACGCGGCCTCGCGATGCTCGTCGGTGACGTCTCCCATCACCTCGAGCGTCGCGGCGGCCTGCTTCCATCCGAGCGCGCCCGTGATCGACAACACAGACCGTACGGCACCGGTGGTGTCGTAGCGCCCGTGCACATAGAGCCCGATCGGCCGGCCCGTTGTCTGTCCGCTCGACTCGTCGGCCGCGCCCGTGCTCGACAGCGCTCCTCCGACCTGGAGGAACGTCGAGTCGAAGAAGTGCTTCAGTGCGCCGCTCATGTATCCGAAGTTCGCCGTCGAGCCGAGCAGGTACCCGTCGGAAGCGAGTACGTCCTCGGCGGTCGCTTCGAGTGCTGGGCGCACCAGGACGTCGACGCCGGTGATCGCGTCGTCGTCGGCACCGGCGAGCACGGAGTCCAGGAGCGTACGCATTGACCGGGTGGGCGAATGGTGGACGACCAGCAGCTGAGCCATGTCTCGACGGTACCGGGTCATCGCTACGCTGTGTGCCGCTCATCATCGACGAAAGGGCCGCAGAATGGGATTCGCCACAGCAGTCAAGGTCGTGCTCTCGAAGTATGTCGTCTTCACCGGGAGGGCGCGTCGCAGTGAGTACTGGTGGTGGGTGCTGTTCACCTTCATCGTCTCGATCGTGACGTCGGGCCTCGATGCCGCGTTGGGTACGGACCTCAGCGATGAACCCACCAGCACCGGACTCATCCAAGGACTTGCATCCCTCGCACTGTTCCTGCCGGGACTCGCGGTCGCCATCCGTCGGCTGCACGACACCGGCAGGGTCGGCTGGTGGGTGCTGCTCGCGTTCATCCCGCTGATCGGTTGGATCGTGTTGATCGTCTTCTTCGTCATGGACAGTCAGGCCGGTAAGAACGAGTACGGACCGAGCCCGAAGCGAACGCTCGCCTGACCACACTTGCGTGTCGCGGGTCGGAGCCTGCTACGATCGCAGGCGATGCGCTTCATGAGCCTCCTCCTTCGCTGCCGCGACGAGGTCTGAATCAGGTCGGACCCCTCGTCGCGGAGTTCGTCGTATCGCCGGCCGCACACGACGACAGGATGAGGATCCCCTCCATGAGCATCTCCCCCCAGAAGCCGAGCGGTATGCCGTACGAGCGCTACCGTCGGTTCCAGACCGTCACGGTTCCCAACCGCACCTGGCCGGGCAACACCATCACCGAGGCGCCGCGTTGGCTGTCGACCGATCTGCGTGACGGGAACCAGGCGCTGATCGACCCGATGACGCCGGCGCGCAAGCGTCGTATGTTCGATCTGCTCGTACGCATGGGCTACAAGGAGATCGAGGTCGGGTTCCCGGCCGCGAGCGAGACCGACTTCGAGTTCGTACGCCACCTGATCGAGGACGATCTGATCCCCGACGATGTCACGATTTCGGTGCTCACGCAGGCGCGCGAGGACCTGATCGAACGCACGGTGCAGTCGCTTGTGGGCGCGCGGCGAGCCAACGTGCACCTGTACAACGCCGTCGCACCGCTTTTCCGCCGCGTGGTGTTCGGCTTCACCAAGGACGAGACGCGTGCGATCGCCGTACGCGGCACCGAGATGGTGATGAAGTACGCCGAGGAGCTGCTGCCCGACACGGATTTCGGCTATCAGTACTCGCCCGAGATCTTCACCGGAACGGAGATGGAGTTCGCCGTCGAGGTGTGCGAGTCGGTGATGGACATCTGGCAGCCGGGGGAGGGGCGTGAGATCATCCTGAACCTGCCGGCCACCGTCGAGATGGGCCCGCCCAACACCTACGCCGACCAGATCGAGTGGTTCGGCCGCAACATCAGCCTGCGCGAGCATGTGGCGATCTCGCTGCACCCGCACAACGACCGTGGCACGGCCGTTGCGGCCACGGAGCTGGCGATGATGGCCGGCGCCGACCGGGTCGAGGGCTGCCTGTTCGGCCACGGCGAGCGTACGGGCAATGTCGACCTGGTCACGCTCGGCATGAACCTGTTCAGCCAGGGGGTCGACCCGCAGATCGACTTCACGGTGGGCGGGAGCATCGACGAGATCCGGCGGACCGTCGAGTACTGCACCGGTCTGCCCGTCCACCCGCGTCATCCGTACGCGGGCGACCTGGTGTACACCGCGTTCTCCGGGTCTCACCAGGACGCGATCAAGAAGGGCCTGGACGACCTCGACCGAGTGGCAGCGGAACGCGGGGTTCCCGTCTCCGAGGTTCCGTGGGAGGCGCCGTACCTGCCGATCGACCCGCACGACGTCGGACGCTCGTACGAGGCGGTCATCCGCGTCAACAGCCAGTCGGGCAAGGGCGGTGTCGCGTACATCATGAGGTCGGAGCACCATCTCGACCTCCCGCGGCGGCTGCAGATCGAGTTCAGCCGTGCGGTGCAGGGCCTGACCGAGGGCGAGGCGGGCGAGATCTCACCCGAGGCGATGTGGGCGGCGTTCTCGAAGGAGTACCTCGAACACACGACGCCGTACGCACTCCACGAGGTACGCATCCAGCAGTCGGGTGATCGCGACGAGGTGGTCGCCGATGTGAGTGTCGGCGACGAGGTACGTCCTATGAAGGGTGAAGGAAACGGGCCCATCGCGGCGTTCGTCGACGCGCTCGCGTCGAGCGGCGTCGAGGTGCGCGTGCTCGACTACTCCGAACACGCACTCTCGGCCGGCGACGATGCGAACGCCGCGGCGTACGTGGAGTGCGAGGTCGGCGATGAGATCGTCTGGGGCGTCGGCATGGACTCCAACATCATGAAGGCGTCGCTGCACGCCGTGATGTCGGCGCTCAACCGCGCGGCTGCCTAGGACACAAAGAGGTCGCGCGATCTCTCACCACAGATCGGCGTTTGGCACGCCGTGACGTGACAAACGCCGATCTGTCGTCGTGAGCGTTCCGGCTCGGCTCAGATGCCGCAGTCGGGCGCGTCCCAGTACGGGCTGGGGTCGTTGGCCACGTGCGTGTGGTCGTCGTGTCCGGGGTAGCCCGGGCCGAGGATCTCGGAGAACCCGTGACTACGGGCTTCCTTGGCCAGCGTGCAGAACGACGGCGTGCCGGTCAGGTCGGCAGCGTCTCCGTAGAGATGACGGCTCTTCGCCGCGCCGCCGACTGCGTCGTTGCAGGCATAGCTGCGGAAACCGCTCGACACGGTGATCGGCTTGTCACCGAGCGCATGGCGCAGGGCCTGCAGCTTCCACATCGTCACGAGCGCGTTCGCCTTCGCCTTCGATGCCGAGAGCGGGCCTCCCGACCAGTCGGAGTTGCACTTGTTCAGCTCGCTGTAGTCGAAGTTGACCGGCGTGCAGTCGTCGTCTTGCAGCTTGTAGATCTGCTCGTACGTATCCGGTCCGGCGACCCCGTCCGCCGACAGACCGTACGCCTTCTGGAAGCCCTTCACGGCGGCTTCGGTCTTCGCGCCGAACTCGCCGTCGAGGGCGAGCACCTCACCGTACGCTGCGTACCCGGACACGCGGATCTGCAGTTGTCGTACAGCGTCGCCGCTGTCGCCTTCGCGGAGCTTTCCGCTCCAGGTGTAACAGCCGTCGGCGACGGTCGCCGACGATCGGCTGTCGGGCTGTTGAGCTGCATTGGCGGGTGATGTCAGTGCGGCGGCCAGGAGGGCCATGACCGCTATCAATGCGAATCGCATCTATACCTCCGGTATATGTGGACGGCGCACTCGCACCTACCCGCGACGCAGCGGTGTAAACGTCGCGTCGCGCGCCCGTGCACGACGCGGCGGTCCTGCACGGGCGTCGGCGCCGGTCTTGAAATCCACCGTTGCGAGGGTGTCGTATCAGAGCACAGGCGTTCGTGGAATTGGTGTGGGGCGGCAAACCGGTCGCTCGATCGAGGGCATCGGCACGGTGCCTTCGTTCAAAGCTGGGGAGGAGACGACAGTGACGAACTATCTGATTGCGTTCAACGACGAGTGGGTGCCCGAGCACACGTCGGAGGAGCTGCACGCGAAGAGTGTGTCCAGCATGGCCGTGATCGAGGAGATGAAGGCGGCGGGCGTGTTCTTGTTCGGAGACGGCGGTATTGACGCCTCGACCGCGGTCTGCAGCATCGAGGCGAAGGACGGTGAGCCGATCTTCACCGATGGACCGTACGTCGAGACGAAGGAACATCTCGGAGGCTTCACCGTCATCGACGTACCCGACGATGAGACGGCGCGCTATTGGGCCGGTCGGCTCGCGGTCGCGCTCGACTGGCCACAAGAGATGCACCGATTCCCGACGATGGGTGCTCGATGATCGGCGACTCGTGACCGGTTCGCCGGTCGGTGAGGCCATTGCCCGTGCCCATCATGACGAGTGGGCGCGGGTCGTCGCCGGTCTAGTGCGCCGATTCGGCGACCTCGACGTTGCCGAGGAGGCTGCAGCCGAGGCGTACGCGGTCGCGGTCGAGCGTTGGCGGGTCGACGGCGTACCGCCCAGCCCAGGCGGCTGGCTCGCGCTCACCGCGAACCGGAAGGCCATCGACCGGCTGCGCCGCGAGTCCCAGCGAGACGCCAAGCACCGGGCGGCGGTGATGGTTCACGACGACACCCCTGCCGAGCCGACCGGACCGGTCGAGGACGACCGGCTCCGGTTGGTGTTCACCTGCTGCCACCCTGCACTCGCGATGGAGGCGCGGGTGGCGCTCACCCTGCGCTTGGTCTGCGGGCTCACGGTCGCGGAGATCGCCAACGCCTTCCTCGTACAGGAGACCACGATGGCGCGGCGGATCACTCGCGCCAAGTCGAAGATCAAGTCGGCGAACATCCCTTATCGGGTGCCGTCCGGTGCGGACATCCGCGAGCGGCTGACCGGTGTGCTCGCGGTCGTGTACCTCGTATTCAACGAGGGGTACGTCGCCAGCACGGGGGACGATCCGCTGCGTGCGGACCTGACCGAGGAGGCGATCCGCCTCGGCCGCCTGCTGCGCAGGCTCCGCACGGACGACGGCGAGGTGACCGGCCTCCTCGCCTTGATGCTGCTCACCGATGCACGACGCGCCGCGCGTGTCTCGCCCACCGGCGAGCTCGTGACCCTGGACGAACAGGACCGCAGTACGTGGAACCGGGCGCTGATCGACGAGGGCCACGCGTTGGTGCGCGAGCGAATCGCCGCGGTCGCGGCGGGCGGGGAGCCGCCGGGGCGATATCAGCTGATGGCCGCGATCAACGCTGTTCACACCGACGCCCCGAGTGCGCGCGAGACCGACTGGTCGCAGATCGTCGCGATCTACGACCGCATGACCGCGCTCGACCACTCGCCGATCGTCCGGCTCAACCGGGCGGTCGCCGTCGCCGAGGTCGATGGGCCGGAGGAGGCGCTGCCCGAGGTCGATCGGCTCTCCGACCCGCTCGACGGATACCACGCCTTCCACGTTGCGCGTGCCGACCTGCTGCGGCGACTCGGTCGGCGAGACGAGGCACGGGTGGCGTACGACAGGGGGATCGGGCTCACAGGCAACCCCGCGGAGCGGGCGTACCTCACGCGGCGCCGTGACCAACTCTGCGGCTGAACGCGGTCGGAACGACCAGGGAGGCGGCGCGGCGGCCGTACGGGTCGTGGTGCCAGACTCGTGGCATGCCCGATCTCGAGGAACTCGCCTCACGAATCGACGCCGCACACGACCGCATCGCTTCGTACGTCCGGTGTACGCCGCTCGCGCCGTTCCCGGCGTTGAGCGAACGGCTCGATGCTCTTGTGCACCTGAAGTCTGAGCATCTTCAGGTGACGGGGTCGTTCAAGGCGCGAGGAGCGCTCGCGAAGCTCACCGCGCTCGACGACGACGTACGTGCGGCAGGGGTGATCACGGCGTCGTCGGGCAATCACGGTCTCGGCGTCGCGAACGCACTGTCTGCTCTCGGCGGACGCGGCACCGTGTGTGTGCCGCATGGCGCGTCCGAGGTCAAGGTCGCGGGTATCCGGCGTCTCGGTGCCGATGTGCGTACGCTCGGCGACGACGCGGGCGAGACCGAGCAACTCGCGATGGAGGCGGCGGAGTCCGAAGGTCTCACCTACGTCAGCCCGTACGACGATGTCGAGGTGATCTCCGGACAAGGCACGATCGGCGTCGAGATCGCGCAGCAGCGACCGGAGACCGACACCGTTGTCGTGTCCGTCGGCGGCGGAGGCCTGATCTCGGGTGTCGCGGCCGCGTTGAAGCACCGTCGCCCCGACGTACGCGTGGTGGGCGTGTCTCCGGCCAACGATGCGGCCATGGCGGTGTACAACGCATAGTCCGAACCGAGCCGCGCGGCGAACGGCGACAGCGTCTCGGCCTGGGTGATCACATCGAGCGTCCGCCCCTCCGCGAGCATCAGATCGACGTGCATGAAGGGCTC
>Ga0079225_10001971_pt1 | contig 11713 bp, 9 predicted proteins | sample Poulit2012_FD_76344 | JGI IMG/M metagenome (GOLD analysis project Ga0079225, IMG submission 76344) | Agricultural soil microbial communities from Georgia to study Nitrogen management - Poultry litter 2012 | ecosystem: Environmental > Terrestrial > Soil > Agricultural land | place: USA: Georgia...
CGACGATCCTCAGCGATCTGCGATGGGAGGATGGGCCGCTATACCTGCGATTCGGCGGTTTCACTCACCAGTATCTTCGTACGCCCACCGGCGAGATGCTCCTTGCAGTCCAACGTCCGGACGGCACGCTCGTGCCCGATGAGCGTCGTCCTGGTTTTCACGTCCCCGAGTGGGTCGAAGTTCCCGATTTCATCCGCGATGCGATCGACACCCGGAACCGCGGCCGTCTGACGGACTTCCCATACCGACCGACACAGGCGAGGCACTTCTCGAACGGGGGCGGCGTGTACCGCGGGGTCGATGCTTCCGACCGGCCGGTGCTGCTCAAGGAGGCTCGTCCATTCGCGGGCCTGGACATCACCGGCGACGATGCTGTTGCCCGTCTCGAGCAGGAGCGGTGGGCAATCGAGATCCTCTCGGACATGCCGGAGATGCCGGAGATGATCGACTACCGGCGTGGCCATGAGCACTACTTCCTGGTTCGCGAAGAGGTTTCGGGGACGCCGCTCAATCAGTACGCCGCCGAACGCAACCCGTTACATCGTGCCGACGCAACCAGTGCCGAATTCGCCGACTACAGCGAATGGGTCTTGGGAGTCATTGCGGCCGTCGAGGACGGCGTGACTCGTATGCACGAGCGCGACATCACCTATCGCGACCTGCACCCAGGCAACATTCTCGTCCGGCCCGACGGCACCCTCGCATTCATCGACCTGGAGGCGGCGCAGCCGGCGTCGGACAACCTTTACCAAACTCTCGGTGCTCCTGGATACATGGCACCACCCAGCTTTCGTGGCGTCGATGTCGACCGCTTCGCGTTAGGCATCTTGATGCTCGACCTGTTCATTCCGTTAGCCCAGGAAATCCGCTGGGGCACGGGCCGCATCGACGACTTGATCTCTGCCGTGCAACGCGATTTCCCGGTTCCGGATGACTACCCCCGTCGAGTACGCGATTTCCTGACTCCAACGCAGGAGTTCGATGACGAGGTCGAAGCTCCCGCCAGCCCGGTGTTCACGTCCGTAACCGACGTCGACGAGCAACGCTGGAAGTGCACGGCCGACCCATCCGGGACGGCATCGGACGCCGAGCGCGAACTCGTCGCCGGGCTTCTCGCCTCATCGACTCCGAAACGACACGATCGCCTCTATCCCGGTGACCCGGCACAGTTCGCGTCGCCTACGGGCGGCATTTCCTTTCTCCACGGAGCTGCTGGGGTCTTGTGGACACTTGCGATCTGCGGACACGACGTACCAGAGGACCACAAGGCCTGGTTCGATTCGGCGATCGATGCGGCGACCTGGCGCGGCTTCGGCTTCGCCGACGGCCTCAGTGGGGTTGCATTGGCTTCACGAGCGCTCGGGCGCGCCGAACGCGCCTCGGCTCTCCTCGAGCGGGCGGTCGAGCTCAGCGAAGAACTGGAAGCAAGCGGTCGATTCGCGGATGGTCTGTCCGGGCTCGGATTGACCTTGCTGACGTTCGCCGAAGACGCGAGCTCGATCTGGCTGGATGCGGCGAAACGTCTCGTGCCACGCCTAGCCGACTGGCAGCCCGACGAGCGTGACCGACGCTGGGGCCCAGGCCTGTTCGGTGGGAGTACCGGCCCGGCGCTGTTCTTCCTCCGCCTGTTCGAGGCCACGGGTGACCCCGAGGCGCTCGATTCCGCAGAGAAGGCGCTTCGCCAGGAACTGCACATGTGGGGTGTGTCGTCGGAGTCGGCGGACCTGCCACTGCACGTCGTTCGCGCACCCATGATCGCGAGCGGCGGCGGGACCGCCCTCGTACTCGACCGTTTCCTGCGATACCGGCGGTTGCCCGATCTGGAACGCGTACGTGACCGGTTGCGGGACGCGTATGCAGTGCCGTTCGCGTCCGAAGCCGGTCTCATCCACGGCAGAGGCGGTGTACTGCTGACGCTATCCGGGCTGGGCATCCGATCAGACGTGGCAGCCCGCCTCACTCGTGATGTGCGACTGCACGCGGTCCTGGTCGGTGATCATCCCGTCGTCAGTGGCCGATTCGCACTGCGCATGGCGTGTGACCTCGGCACAGGGTCGGCCGGGGTCATCCTGGCACTCGCCGCACAACGCGACGCGGTGAACTTCCCATTCGTGTCTGACGTCGAACCGGCGCGGCACAAGACGGAGAACGCAACATACACCGCCACACCTGAAATCGGGGAGCTCGACTGATGTCGGCGATCGATACACCTCTCGAGGTCCGAGCACTCACCAAGCGGTACAGCCGCCGGACCGTACTGGATGACCTGAACTTCGTCGTGAATCCAGGCACCATCACCGGCTTTCTGGGCCCTAACGGCGCAGGAAAGTCCACCACAATGCGAATTCTGATGGGCCTGGACCGCCCGACCTCCGGCGAGGCGCTCATCAACGGGGTCCCCATCACATCGTTACCGGCGCCCGGCAGCGTAGTCGGCGCCGTGCTCGGCAACCGCTGCGCCCACCCGGGCCGCGCGGTGATCGACAGCATGCGCTGGGCCGCCAAGCTTCTTGATGTGCCCGAGAGCGCCTGCTGGGAACAGCTCGATCGCGTCGACCTCGTCGCGGCCGCACGCAAGCCGACCAAACACCTGTCGCTGGGTATGCGGCAGCGCCTCGCGTTGGCGATCGCATTGCTCGGCAACCCGCAGATCCTGCTGCTCGACGAGCCGATGAACGGATTGGACCCTCCAGGCATCACCTGGCTCCGCGGACTGCTCGATGTTCTTCGCGCGAACGGACACACGATTCTGTTGGCGAGTCACCTCCTGCGCGAGATCGAGGACCTCGTCGATGACTTGGTGGTTGTTGTCGACGGCCGGATCGTGAAATCCGGCAGCATGGCCGAGTTTCGTGAGAGCTTCCGAGGCCAGGCGGTGACCGTCGGATGCGACGACGTGCAGGGACTTGTCGCAGAGGCCACCAAACGCGGCGGTCAGGTTCGCGGCGAGTTGCGCGGTGATCGCGTCACATTGGTCGGACTGTCAGCGAAGGAACTGGGCCACACCGCGCGTGACGCCAACATCATTATCGAGGAGATGGTCACCGAAAGCGGACTGGAGCGCGTTTTCGAAGCAGCAACTCACAACTCCCGAGCCACGTCTGGAAACCAAGCATGACGTCGATGACACGCGTGATCGAAGCAGAGTTCCTCAAGGTTCGCACCGTTCGCAACTATCAGATCTCGGTTGCTGTCGGCGTCGCGGCAGTAGCGGTGATGGCAGCCGGTATGGCCGTGTCCGCGGGACGCGATGCACCGGTGTGGACTGCTCAACCCGTGGCACTGCCCCTGGAATACTTCGCCTACGTCATGATGATTCTGGGGATCCTCATGGTGACGACGGATGCGTCGAGCGGGGCCGCTGCGGTGATGGCGACGCTGGTGCCCGACCGATGGCGCGTCGATGTCTCCAAGTATGTCGTGATCGCACTCCTGTCGGCGTTGACCGGGACGCTGTCCGCCGTTTTCGTGTTTGTCGCGGACTGGATCGGGCTCGGGATCGGATTCGACGCCATCACCACCAGTAAGGCCTTGCAGATCTACCTGACCGGAGTCGGCGCAATCGTGCTCGGCGGAGTCCTCGGCGTGGCCCTCGGAACCTTGCTCCGGTCGACGAGTGCAGCCCTCTCACTGCTCTTGCTGTGGTCGTTCCTCGTCGAGACCGTGCTCGTGTTCTCTCTCCCCGAAGAGTACGCCGCGTATCTCCCCTTCAAGACCATCGGCGGGAGCCGCGACCTACTCGGCGAACTCGGGCCCTGGGAAGGCTTACTGATCTTCGCAGGCTACATCCTGGTGCTGACGACGATTTCGACGATTGTCCAACGTCGTCGGGACAGCGTGGTGCCCTAGTGTCGGTTGGACCGTCGACGCGGCGAGCGGCGTTGGCCGAGCGCCTACTCTCCAGTGCTCGCTCACGTGGGGTGGTCTCGCGTGGGCTCGACGACTACTGGACGACTCTGGCTTCCGACAGCCAGCGGATCTATACACGTACGACGCGCCTGCCGCTCAGCGAACTCCGAGACTGGCATGCCGTGCCGGGCACCGAAGTCATCCGGCACCGAAACGCTCACTTCTTCACCGTCGAAGGGGTGACGGTGACAAGCGCCGCTGGCGAATGGGACCAGCCGATCATCGTCCAGCCGGAGGTCGGACTGCTCGGCATCATCGCACGCGAGTTCAACGGGGTCCTGCACTTCCTGATGCAGAACAAGGCGGAGCCCGGCAATCGCAACGGCATCCAACTCTCGCCGACCGTGCAAGCCACCCGCAGCAACTTCACCCAGGCGCACGGCGGAGACAGCGTTCCCTATCTGCACTACTTCTTGGATCCAGCGCAGGCAGACGCGACTGTGCTGGCCGACGTACGCCAGTCCGAGCACGGCGGAACCTTCCTGTGGAAGCGCAATCGCAACGTCATCATCGAGGTGTTCGACGACGTTCCGACAGCCCCTGGCTTCACCTGGCTGACTTTGGGGCAGATCGCGGAACTGATGCAGGTCGACGATCTGGCGAACATGGACACACGTTCGGTGCTCGCGTGTCTGCCCTACGCCGGTGACTGCCGCGTAGCACCGACCCCGATTGCCGCAGAGGATGACTCTTTCCAGGCAGCATTGTGGCGCTCGTACCACGCCGACGAGCGTTGTTCGCTACTGCCGTCGGGCATCGCGTCGTGGATAACCAAGACGCGTTCGAAACATCGGTCGCAGGTACGACCTGCGGCACTGCATCGCCTTGCCGGCTGGCGCTTCGGCCCCGACCGGATCTCCTCTGTCGATTCCGAGTCGTTCACGATCGTAGGGGTCAGTGTCGAGGCCTGCGGACGCGAGGTCCGTCGCTGGGATCAACCGATGATCACTGTTGACGAGAGCGGGCTTGTCGCGTTGATCGTCCGTCGTCGCGATGGGCTTCTCCACGCACTCGTGCAGTTGCTGGACGAACCGGGCAATGCGGACGGTGCCGAGATCGCACCGACGGTGCAGGTCGGCCCGACGACCCGCGCCGGGGGGAACACGGGGCCCAGGTCATCGCTACGCGAGCGGGTTCTCGCGGCCGAACCCGCCGACACCCGATACGACACGATGCTGTCCGACGAAGGCGGACGATTTCTCGGTGTCTCCCATCGGCACCTGGTCGTCGAGTGCGACGACGTTGAAGCGCCGCCCGGTTTTCGCTGGGTGACGCTGCATGACCTCGGGCTCCTGATCCAGCACACTCACTACCTCAACGTGCACACACGCAGCATCCTCGCGTGCTTGCAGTCGAGACTCGCCCGCGACCCGAAGGGTGGGTACGCGTGACGCAGGTAACCGTTCTGGGAGCGTCGGGCTACCTCGGCTCGGCTGTGAGCCGCCTCCTGCTGACGCGCAGCTGCCGGGTACGGCTGGTGAGTCGCACCTCACCACACCGCACAGTCCGCTCATCGGAACATCGCGAAGATATCGACCTCTGCCGGATCGATCTGCGTCAACCCGGCGCAGTCGAGTACGCGGTTCGGGACAGTGACCTGGTGATCTGCCTGGTCGCCGATCTCGAGAGCCGCCACGCGTGGCGACGCGAGGAGGATCCCGATGCGGAGAGCGTTGACCTCGGCGTCCTCGAGCGAGTCATCGAATGCTCCGTTCCCCGTTCCGTGCTGTTCGCCTCGACGGCGGCTCTGAGCAATCCCGGGGCCGATGAAGCCCGGACGCCCTATGAACTGTGCAAGCAACGCGCTGAGCGCGCTCTCCTGGACGCGACGAAGCACGGCGTTGTACGCGGGGTCAGCCTTCGGTTTCCCAGCTTGGTCGGCGTTCCACAAGGCGCCTCGGAGCCTGGAATGGGAGCGGTACGCGTGTTCGCCGAGCGGGCGTTGTCCGGGCAAACCATCGACCTGTGGGCGTCTGGCGACATCCGTCGGAATCTCCTCCATGTTGACGACGCCGCGTCCGCGGTGCTTGCTGCCGTCCGACACGTTGACCGGATTGCCGGAGACAACTGGGATGTGGGCGCGGCCAAGGGTACGCCGCTCGCCGAGATCGCTGAGCTCGTAGCCGACGCCGCCGCACGCATCACCGGACAGCCGCCGACACCGGTGGTGCGGGTGGCCCCGCCAACGACCGCGGCCGCACACGACCTCACCGACGGGAAGCTTGAAGTCGCCCGGTTTCAGGCGGCCACGAACTGGACACCGCGGCGCAGCGCCGCGACGGCCATCAACGAGACAGTTGCCGCGCTCGCCAACACGTTAGGTATCGCGACAGATACGCGATCCGCAACGCCCGCAGGAAAGGACATCGGATGACCATCGGAGTTTGGGGATATACGACGGAGTACGCAGACGAACGTGACGACATCCTCGACGCCGTTGACCAGGTATTCGGATCCGGTCGGCTCATTCTCGGTGAGAGCGTCGCCGGGTTCGAGCGGGAGTTCGCGGCGTACCACGAACTCGCCCACGGCGTGGGCGTCGACAATGGGACCAACGCGTTGGTCCTCGCACTGCGTGCCCTCGGGGTCGCACCTGGCGATGAAGTCATCACAGTCGCCAACACGGCTGCGCCTACGATCGTGGCGATAGACGCCGTCGGAGCTGTTCCGGTCTTCGTCGACGTCGACGAGCACACGTACCTGATGGACGTCGACGCGGTCGAGACCGCCGTGACCTCACGCACGACGTGCATCCTGCCTGTGCATCTCTACGGCCAGAGCGTCGCAATGGAGCCGCTCCTCGACATCGCTCGACGTCATGGCTTACGAATCCTCGAGGACTGCGCGCAAGCACACGGAGCGCGGCATGGCGGACGCATCGTCGGCACCTTTGGCGACGCCGCGGCGTACTCCTTCTATCCCACGAAGGTCCTGGGTGGTTATGGCGACGGCGGAGCGGTACTGTCCGCCGACGACGAGGTCATCCAACGTGTCCGACGCCTGCGGTACTACGGCATGGACGATCGCTACTATGTCGTGGAGAAGCCGGCGTATAACAGTCGACTCGACGAGGTTCAGGCCGAGATCCTGCGTCGCAAGCTGGTGCGACTCGACGGATATCTCGAGCGTCGTCGGAAGATCGCCGACCGCTACCGAACTGACCTTGCCGACACGGATCTGGTACTCCCGACGGTGTCGTCGGACAACGAGCATGTCTACTACCTGTATGTCGTCCGGCACCCGCAGCGTGAGGCCGTCATGAACGGTCTGGCCGAGCGTGGCGTACGCGTCAACGTGAGCTACGCCTGGCCGGTGCACACCATGTCCGCCTTCTCCGATTTGGGTTACGGGCCGGGTTCCCTGCCGACAACCGAGTACCTCGCCGATCAGATCTTCTCGTTGCCGATGTACCCATCGCTGACTGACGACGAACAAGATCGGGTGATCTCCGCGCTACGCGAGACGTTGTCGGAGGTCAGCGGATGACACGCCTGCCCGCCGTTGGCTCATCCCTCCCCGACTATGGCCCGCAGTGCGGCGACGTGGGCGGTGTAGGCATTGCGTCCCTCCGGCGTGAGTTCGAGCCAGATCCGACGAGAATCCTCGCGCGCCCGCGTCGACCTGACGTAGCCGGCGTCTGTCAACGTCGCGACGTTCTTGCTGAGCTTCGAGGCGGTGGCACCTGTGCTCCGTTGTACGGTCGAGAACTCCACCCGCGTGGCTGCGGCCAGAGCCGCACAGATCCGCAGGCGGATACTGGGATGGATCAGCGGGTCGAGATAGCGTTCTGGAGCATCCCCGGCCTCATCAACCATGCCGTGCCCGCCGGTATGCGATGCCGCTCAATGCGATCAGGCACCCGGCGAGCGCGGCGCACGAGTACACGGTCCACTCTTCACCCGAGGACTCGTACCAGATGAAGCTCGCGACGATCACGGCGAGGCACGCGATCATGAAGGCCGCAAAAGACTTCGGTGCGCTGTTTGCCCCCACGACACCTGCCCGGTGGGACGCGGCAAGGTTCATGGCGACAATGGCGACCATTGCTCCGCCCATGGCCAGAAATCGCTCATCGCCGGCCAGTTGGCCGAGGACCAGCGCCGCAAACAGCACTGCGTTTAACGTGACGAACCAGTACGGAACTAGTGGAAAGCGTACTTCTCGTGAGACGGAGTCGGCGTCGGCAAGGGCGTCTCGCGCCGCACGCCGATCGCCGCGTTCGGCGTCGTGGTCGTTGTTTCCGGACGTCTCCATGATTCCGACCGTAGAAGATAGTTGCACTTGCGGCAAGTATTCGATTCCCCACACGCGTCAGCGGATGGTGAAGTCGTCGTGGTAACCCACTTTGGCCAATTCCACCTGCCCGTCCGGGAGCAACCAGTAGTGCAGCCGACGAGCAGCCGCACTCCGCACCTGCAAACTCGCGCGGAATGCCCGGGCTCCGTCTTCTCGCACTCGCTGTGCGGACGCTCCACTGCTCGCCGAGCGCAGCGGATGAACCTGAAGACCCGGTCGCGTGGCGGCGCGGCCCGACGCAACCTCGGCGCACACATCGATGACACGCTCTCGGCTGACGCCTTCCAACGACGAGAGCGTACGTGCGAACTCCGGACCGATGATGGGATCTCGCCATTCGAAGCGATCACGATCTGCTTTGGTGGAATGCTGCAGCCAGCTCTGCCGGATCGACGCCCGCAGTCGATCTGCAGCAGGGACGAACGTCTCCATCTCCTCGTCGAGGGCTCGGACTCGAGCCCGCTGTCGGGCAATGTCTGCACGTGCAGCGCGGAGGTCGCGACGATGCTCACTGTTCGCGCGCATCGTCTCCCGCAGGCGCTCACGAAGGTCGTCGCGCTCGTCCTCGATCGTCGCGAGCAGGCCGCGCAACCTCCTGACCTCCGCACGGCTGGCTTCAAGGACCGCCGCGGTCGATCCCTCCAAGTCGGCATACTCGGACTCGGCCGACCGCAGGACGCGATCGCGGAACTCCACGAGATCCATCTCGAGCTCGTGGCGCAGCCGGTCGGATTCGGCGCGCAACCGTACGACTTGCTCGGTGGACTGCTCCGTGAGCTCTCGGAAGCGTGCTTGCGCATCGGCGGCCCGCAGGATGACGCTCTCGAGCTGCTCGAGCTCGGTGAGGTGAATGTCGTCGGACGTTCGGTCGAGGTCGGGAGGCCGTGGGCGGTCGATGTCACCATCAGGATCGACACCGGGGAGCTCTGTAGCCACGATCGGCGCGAGCCACGGTGGACCATCGGGATAGATGCGGGCTGCCTCCACGGACTGCTCCCCCTGAGAGAGTCGGATCCGGTCGCCCTCGACCTTCTCCACCCGCACTGGAATCAGCTCTCCGGGCGCAACACCGCCTTCGACGTTGCTCTCCCGGACTCCATACGGTCGCTCGAGCCGAAGGTGCCCCTTGACCCCAGGCAGCAGTTCGACGACGGCGGCGTGCTCACGCACCCGACAGACGCGTCCGAGAAGACCCGAACCGACGCCGTAAGACTCCGCGAACCGCGCCCGAGGATCGGGCTCGAACGGAAGCACGCTGCCCACATGCGTGCCGTCCTCGCGTACGCTCGGGTACACGACGACACGGATGGTTTGCGCCGCTCGCAGAACCTGCGTCACCGCGAGGTCGTGACGCGTGATCTGATCGCGGTCCACCCACACCGACACGCCATCGACCAGCCGAAGCGTTGCTCGGTCCGGGCGAACCGCCACGACAAGCGCCGCCACCTCTCGGGCGGGCTCACCCACGAGCTCCACAACCCTGTCGACGTCTTCACCGCGACCTTCATCGGCAAGGAGAACCAAGCCACCGCTGCCCTGTCGCGGGTCCGTACTCGGGAGCGCGGCGAGGCCCGGAGGCCAGACACGGACCGCGTCACCGTACAGGTCGAGCCCGGCAGGAAGAGCTCGCTTGAGCTCCCATGTCGCTTCACCGGTCCGCACCGTGACGATCTCGACGCCGTCCCCGAGCCTCTGCCGCAAGCTTTCGACGTCCAACAACGCGGAGATCCGGTCACTCTGCAGCGACACGCCGACGACGAAGTGCATACGACCTGGATCAAGGATGCGTCGCGACAGGTCTTGCCCCGCAGCACGTGTGGCAAGTGGTTCGGACACCAGGCCAGTATAGGACAGCAAGTTAGTTGCGACTTTGGCAACTATCTGGTCGAGTATGCTCCATGGCCCCACGACGAGCACCGGAGCCGCACTGATGCTTGACGTCGCAACACTGCTCGACCCCTCGACCGAGTTGGTCTCCGGTACGCAGGTGATAGCACCATCGGCTGATAGAGATCCGTTCTGGCGGGCGTCTGCGATCCTCGCATGCCACCACAACCGGGTCGACGAGCTCGCGAAGGACAATGCCGGTGTTGTGCAGTGCTCGACCGGTGCCTGCGCCGACACCCGCACCGACGCGATGGTCCGGACGGCAGGAGAGACCGTCGAAAGAACCGCCCTACATGGTCCCCCCGACGAAATCGCGACCGTGGCGGAGGTGGGTGATCGCGCCCCGAGGCTGTGGACTGCGGAAGCCTCCTACGCCGACGATCCCGGGTCGCGAATCCTCGGCTGGTACCGCGCACGACGTCTTGTCGACGGTCGCGAGCACCTGGTGCCCGCGGGCCTCGTGGAGTTCCCAGGTTCACCGAGCGACTACCGGAACTTCGATCCCGGTCCGTCGGGTGCCGCTGCCGGGCAGGGATACGACGATGCGCTCCGGCGTGCACTACTGGAGGTGATCGAACGCGATGCCGTCATCGTCGCCTGGGCGCGTCAGCAGCACCTGCACGCGATCGACCTCGACGACGTACTCGCCGGCGATCCATGCGACCGGGAGTGGAAAGCGCTCTGCGGGCTTGTGACGACGTTGCGAACCAGCGGCCTCGATCCCGTTGCCGCTTGGGTTCCCAGCACCATCACCGGCGTGATGACTGCCGTTGGCGGGGTCCGAGCACCTCACGGACAGCCACGGCTGCTCAGCCTCGGCGTGAAAACCGCAACCCACCCCGGGCGCGCAATCTGCGGTGCGATCCGGGAGAGCTTCCAACTACTCGGCGGGCTGCGGCTCATGACGAACGTCGCTGAGCCCCCTGCCGGGGCTGTGGTCGAGGAAGCCGACCGCATGCGCTGGCTCGCCTCTCCCGAAGGGACTGCCGCCCTCGAGGACTGGATCGACAGCGAATGCGGCGGTGGATGCGAACCACCCACGATTCCGGCCAGTGCTAGTGACATCGATGGCATGACCGAACCCCTGCTGGTGCGGCTTCTCGACGACGGACTGGACCCGTACATCGTCGACCTGACCACGCGCCTACCGACACGCGTTCAGCAGATGGGCTGGTCGGTCGTCAAGGTGATCCCCGTCGGCTACCAGCCCCTACGCATCGACGAAAGCCGCACCTTCGGGTGGGCTCACGCCCGGCTTCGATCGGTCGAGACGCGTACCGGCGTACCGGCACGGCTACCGCCAGGCGAGCTTCATCCACTGCCGCACCCGCTCCCCTGATCTTCAGACCGTGAACCGAGGAAGGTCCCCATGCTCAGCGTCGATTCGCTCACCAAGAGATTCGGTGACCACACTGTGATCGAGGAGGTGACATTCGAGGTCAATCCCGGTGAGATCTTCGGATTTATCGGAGCCAATGGCGCTGGAAAGACCACCACGATGCGGATCGTGATGGGCGTGCTGGCGCAAACCGATGGCACCGTCACTTGGCGCGACGAACCAATGACGCGAGAGGTCCGCCGTCGATTCGGATACATGCCAGAGGAACGCGGCCTCTACCAG
>Ga0079225_10001972_pt1 | contig 11709 bp, 12 predicted proteins | sample Poulit2012_FD_76344 | JGI IMG/M metagenome (GOLD analysis project Ga0079225, IMG submission 76344) | Agricultural soil microbial communities from Georgia to study Nitrogen management - Poultry litter 2012 | ecosystem: Environmental > Terrestrial > Soil > Agricultural land | place: USA: Georgia...
ATAAGTCATCATCAACTTTCTTGGTATGCATCTTTATCAGCAAATAAATCCTGAATGAAATATAACAAAAGACAAAGTGCAATAAAGAAATAACTCCAACCAAGTGTTCTTTGTTCTACGATTAAATAGTTATTACATAATTGATCAGGAGAAAAAATATATAATCCTGCCATTGTCATATACATGATGGCAACCCCAATAAATACAATGTACTCCCAACCTCTGGATATTTTAGACCAGCTGTCTCTAAGGGCAATACCAAGTAAAGCCCAACTTATAAACTTAAAAGCTTCTGCATATCCAGAGGAGAGAACATCATCCATTGCTTTAGGAATAATCCAGTACAACATAATGATGAAAAAGAGAATAATTCCCGGTATACCATTTTCATTATACTTTTCAAAAAATGATGGGAATTTCTTTTGTAAAAATGGTGTTAATAGCATTCCGCCAATAGCTATTAAAGGCATTTGCATATGCATATGGATACTCATAATGGATTCCGCAAGATGAGTAACTGGTGGAAGCATAAGAAAAATGAGTAAAATACTACCATAGACAGCTTGTTTCATATTTCATCACTACCTTGTAAAACATCATTTAGTTTTTCTCCTGCTAATTCCGTTTCCTGATAATCCATGATATCTATCAATATACCGTCAGGATCTACAAGATAAAAGGCAACATTATGCGTAAATTCTTCATCACCATCTGGAATAGCTATAACGCCTAACTCATCTAGTAAATTATCTAGTTGATGTTCATCTTTCACACGAGCCATTAGCCATTCATCTTCATCTGTCTCGAAATAATCTCGATACTTCTCAAGAACTTCCGGTGTGTCTCTATCAGGGTCAAAGCTCACACTCAAAAATACGACATCTTCTTCCAAATAGGTTTCCGGTACTTGATTATATACTTCTTTTACATTCATCTCGAGCTGTGGGCACACGGTTGAACAACTTGTATAAAAGAAAGTCATAAACACATATTTACCTTGTAAATCACTGAAATGGAACTCATTTTCCAAACTGTCTTCAAGTATTACATCAGGAACAATAGGTTGATCTGTAATCAATTTATTTGTACGAGCCGTTTCTGCGGTGAAAGCAGTGAAACCGTTCGTCCCTGTATAAAAAATGATGAGTCCAAAAAGTATAACGACTGTCAGTGATATCATTTGGTGTTTATGTTTCATGACATTCACTTCCTTTCCTAAAACAAGCTAAATGAGTAAGGTAGCTGTATGAATAAACAGCTACCTACATCATTAGAATTACCATGTTTTAAATGGTGGAGATCCTGGAGGTGCATTCATGATGACATCTACAATTGGTATGACATATCCCATAGAAACAATTGCAATCATCAACACAATCCAAAGACTCCAACGTTCTGTCCATTTAGGTGTAGGTGCGGCATCATCTTCTACCTCAGCAATAGGAAATTCCGTTTGTCCTTTGGGTGCTTTCCACATTAAATGGAAGACAATATATACAACCATTACAACAGAAACCATCAATAATACTGCACCAACGGCAAGGATAGTCAAGTACGGATTCCAAGAAGCTGCTTGTTCACTACCGAAATAATCTGTGAAACTTGTTCTTCTAGGTGCTCCGAATAAACCAACTGTATGCATTGCACCAGACATGAAGAACATTCCAACTGTCCATAAGATAATTTGCCAAATAGCTAATTTGTTCATTTTTGGTGTCATGATTCGTTTAGATAAATGTGGAACAAGCCAGTAAGCAATACCGAACAATGTTACTGCTACAGATACACCAACAGTTAAATGGAAATGCCCAGTAACCCAAAGTGTGTTATGAACCACTTGGTTAAGTTGGAAGTTCGTTTGCGCAATTCCGCCAGCACCAGCTGGAATGAAAGTTGCCATAGCAATGAACAATGCTAGAAAACGGGCATCCTTCCAAGGTAACTTCTTAAACCAACCGAATAACCCTTTGCCACCTTTTTTACGTCCTGCGCGTTCCATTATTGCAAACATTGCAAAAGCAGTCATTAAAGAAGGAATAGAGATAGCCAGACTCATGAATACGTGCATATATTTTAATCCTTCAGAAAATCCTGGATCGACAATTTGGTGGTGAAATCCACCAGGAATGTTCAAAATCACTAACATAAAGACAACTACTCTTGCTAACGTATCACTGAATTGACGTCCGCCAATTATTTTAGGCATTGCTACATACCATGCAGATACAGCTGTTAAATACCAGACGTTTACAAGTGTGTGACCGAAACTCCAGAACAAAGTACGACTTAAAAGAACATTAATACCTTCTGTTACTCCGAATGCCCAAGGAATCAGCATAAAAACTTCTACTGCAACACCAACCGTTCCTCCGAACAATAAAATGAATACCCCTGTAGCAAAGTAAGATAAAAGTGGTATATGCTGACCACGATTTTGTTTACGCCAAACAAATACATTAATGAATACTCCAATAGCTGCAGTCCAAATACCAAGAACAACAAGTAAAAGACCTACATAGAACCAACCTGAAGCTGCAAGTGGGGGATAGAAGGTGTACAATACAGATGCTTCACCGATAATAATTTGTGAAGCAGCTAGCGCAACACCAGCCATAATTAAGCCAAAAGAAATCCAACCCATTTTCCTGATTCTTGGTAGCAAGCCTCCAAGCGTATGTGAAACTCCTGCATAAAAATAACCAATCAAAAAGGTAATCGTGAAAACGAGTATTAATAATACACCATGAACGGTAAGTACTTGGTAATAATTAAACCAGTTTGGTAGTGTGAGTAAGCCAGCACGTTCCAATCCTTGTACAAGTCCAAGTAGTCCTCCAACAAGTAGTACAGCAAATGAAACTGTGAAAAATGTGAGCGATAATTTCGCATCTTTTTCATTCGTTCCTAAATATTTTTTTAGATTTTTATCTGCTTTATCTTTATAAGAATGTAATACGGCTTCCATCTTCCTTTCCTCCTCCCACTATTTTACTGTAATAGTCATAGCCATCATCTGGTGTCCTGCACCGCAATATTCGTTACATATTCCGAGGTATTCCCCAGGTTCATTAAATGTGTGAGAAATCTTTTGTACGTGACCTGGAAGAACCATCGCATTAATATTTGTATCGACTACTTGTATACTGTGAACAACGTCTTTTGATGTCATGATAAAGTTTACTTTAGCACCAGTTGGAACTTCGATTTCACCTGGATCAAAACTAAATGTTTGCAAAGTCATAACAACATCATATTCATTGTCTCCAACCTCATAAACCCCTGGTTCACTGAACAGTTCATGTTCATCGACCTTTTCTGGATCAAGCGTTTCTTTGTAGCTAGGTGGTCCCATTTCCAAAGCGAATGTTTGGTACCCAGTTACAATCATGGATCCAAAAATAATAACAACTGCAATAATAAGCCAAATTTCTTCAAACCGATGCATGTTAAAGACCCCCTTAAACTCTAGTTAAATAGAAATAGAATAATAATAAGATGAACAGAGTGATGCCGCCTCCAACAAAAACAAGTGTAGAAATCAATGTCCCTTTTAGAGAATCCATTTCTTCTTGCTCCATGTCTTTCTTTTCTTTATCAAGTACGCTCATCTGTCTTCCTCCTCATCATGCTTATTATTGAATCAATTTCTAATTGGATCTATCTGTTTATTGTTGAATTGAAATTGATTCAACCGAACTAACTTCATTGTAAAATAAATAAATGATTCTAGTGTGATAATTATCACATGTAAAAACAGGATAAAAACCCTAAACAAATGTAAAGAATTATAAATAGAAACTGCCAAAGCCTCATATAATGAGGTTTATTGTTGAAAAACTATGAGAAATTTATAAATGTGGAGAGTTCCTAATTATGACTAAATAAGGACAAAACGAAATAAGAATAAAAATATTTTTAAAAGAGGGGGGATTTTAATATATGTACGCATATTTTTGAGAAGAATGGATGATAAATCAAATCGAAAACTTATAAAAAATTATGAATGTATAAGAAATCTTAAGTTCAATGCACAAGAGGATGGGAGAATAATATGTGTTTACAAACAGAGAATATCTGTGTAAAATAATGATTGTTATTTTAAAAATGTCTCAGTAGCTCAGCTGGATAGAGCAACGCCCTCCTAAGGCGTAGGCCGCAGGTTCGAATCCTGCCTGGGACGTAAAATAAAAAAATAAAACCATTCATGTATGCTGTTTAAACAACATACATGAATGGTTTTAATGAAGATATAGCAATTGAATGTTAGATTTTTTTGTTAAATGAACGCTTAATGGTTAAAAGCAGTATTTTACCAATGGACAATAAAAATCCCCTTACAGAAAGCGGAGTGGAAAATTCCGTTAACTGTAAGGGGATTTCATTTGGATATAAAGAATGTTTGTATTAATATACTATTCATTTCCTCTCTCTACCGCTCGGTGAATAATATATTGTATAAAATCCATTACTTCTTTTCTGTCATTATCATTTATATAATTCAATTTACTAATATCTTTAAAAGGCAATTCACTGATTCCAAGTGTATCTATTACTTCATTAAGCATTTTAGGTGAATAATATATGGGTGTTTGTTCACTTAATTCACGACCAAGCAGGTAATCGGAGCTTGTATCTAAAACAGAAGCAATTTTATCTAACTCATAATCTCGAATTGGTCTTTCCTCAGACTCAATTCGATTCATGACGCTTTTATTTATATCTACAAGTTGAGCCAAATATGCTTGACTCCAATTTTTTTCTTCTCTTAAACGGATGATTCTCTCCCCGATTCCCGTTATATTCACAGTAAATCCCTACCTTTGAACTATATACGAATATATTATCATGTTTCCGTCATAGAAAAACAAAAGTTGCCAAAACAGAAAAGTAATACTTTGACATTTCTATATTAGCAACTTATAATGTAGGTCAATATTACTATTTAGAAAAAGGGTGCATCCAAATAAGATGAATAGGAAACCAAGGCTTAATTTAGATTTTATCAAACAGAGAAGAGTGCAGTTGGGGCTAACGAATCAGAAAATGGCCGAAAAGCTATCATTTAAAAATGCTTCAACATATTTCAAATATGAGAATGGAACTTATATATTTAAGGCAAGTCATTTACCAATTCTAGCGGAATTATTTCAATGTAGTATGGATGATTTTTTTATATTTGAAAGAAGCAAATGAATGAATAATTATAAATTGTTTAAAGGTGGCTTTAAAATGATCTGAAAGGAAAGAAGATGAAAACTTATTATTTCATTTTTAATAAAAATTGTCGGTATAGGCGTTGCGTTCAACAGGTTATTAGTGATAATAGAAACAGTGCAGAAAAAATAATGATGCAAAAATATGGTACTTGTTGGAGAGCTTCTTTTACTCAGAATGAATTTAATGACTTGATTCGTAATAAAAAATACTCGGAATTAAAGCCGCTCACATCCATTTATGTTTAATTTTCTCATTAAAAAAAGGCTGTATACATAGATAACAGCCTTTTAGATAGAATTAATTGTTCAGTTGTTTTATAAATCTTTTTAATACTGCTGGTAAGTCTGGCCATGCATGTCCGGAAACAAGGTTCTTTTCTTCGTAGTGTGGTTCATCAACATATATTGCACCTGCAGCCTCCACTTCAGGCTTACATGCGATATATGCTGTCATTTTACGATTTTTAATATGTTCTGGTACAACTGCTAAAATCATGCTACCATGACAGACAGAAGCAACCGGTTTATCTGCTTCAAAGAAATGGCTCACTATTTTAGGAATATGTTTATTCATTCGAACATGTTCCGGGGAACGCCCTCCAGGGATGAAAAGTCCGTCATAATCTTCTGGGTTAATATCTTCAAAAGCTGCATGCGCTTCAATGAGATAGCCTGGTTTTTCTGTATATGTTTCCCAGTCAGTAAAATCATGAACAACAGTGTGTATTTGTTTCTTACTTGCTGCTGCAATAGTAGCTTCATAACCCTCTTCTAAAAAACGGTAATACGGATAATATATCTCTAAAGATTCTACCGCATCTCCTGCTAAGATCAATATTTTTTTAGACAAATTCATTCCTCCCTAAAAAATAAGTTTTCTTATATTCTATTATATTTTCAATTAAATGAATTGTCTAATATTACAGGTGGAAAAGAACGGTAGAATAAACACGAAAAAACATGTATACTAAACAACAGAAACCCTATACAAAGTCAGGAGAGAATAATGAGTAAAGATAATATCTTATTGTTGCCCAACACTATTGCGGAAATGGAGCTTGAAATTGAATCGCTCATGCAAAAGAAAGACTTTGAGAAGGCCTTAAATAACTTGGAGTTGTTACTAAAACATAACCATTGTACCTACATGGTTTATAGGGACACCCTGACTTGTCTGATGAAATTACATCATACAAACGAAGCTGTTGATTTGTGTGAAAAACTTCTTATGGATAAACAGTCCGAATTTTACTATGATTATTTGGAATTCTACATTATACTACTTTATGAATCAGAAGCATACTCAACTTTGATTCATGTCTTTGAAACGGAAAAAAACAACATGCCTCATGAATATGCTGATAGAACAGAAAAGTTTAAAGTATTAGCTTTGCAAATGAGGACATGGCAGCAGGAAGAAAAACTTTCTAAATTATTAGATGCGGTACAAAAAAAGGATGCTCTAGCTCAACATCGTATCATTTTGCAGTGGAGAAGGAACCAATTGCCATTGCCTGAATTGTTTAAAGAGATGTTATCTGAGGAAGACATTCACCCTGTAGTTAAAACAGAATTGTTTATCATTTTACAAGAAGCTGATTACCAAGAGGAAGTAATTATAAATAAAGCTGGCAAATCACTATCTTTTTCGCCAAGATTTATGTTACCTTTAGAAAAACATCCTAGTTATTTAAAAAGCATGGAAACAATAGAGGAAGTTGAACAGCAAAATCCTGTATTATATATACTAACAAAAGAAATCATCGATCATTATATGTTTGTCTTATATCCTGTATTGCATGATGCAAAAGATGCTGAGGTGATAGCTAGGCATGCATTGGCAATTGCCAAAAGAAATTTAGGGATAGATGATTCATCTACAATGGAAAATGATAAATTAATCCAAAACATAATGATGAATCTAGAAAGATATCAGGAGATAATGTTATAAATTAAATCCATTTTTAAATGTAGAATATAAACAATTCATTTGAAAGCATTACACTATATGTTATAATTTAATGGTTGAAATTTAAAGGTGCGAAATCAAACAAATTATATGAAAATGATATTATATTATATGGAGGTAACGACATGACAGTAACAGCAAATTGGGAAAAACAAGAAGGTAATGAAGGGACCCTGACGATAACAGTATCGGCAGATCAATTCGATGATGCGTTGGATCATGCATTTAAGAAAGTTGTTAAAGACGTTTCACTACCTGGATTTAGAAAAGGAAAAATCCCACGTCCAATATTTGAGAAACGATTCGGTGTAGAATCACTTTATCAAGATGCCGTGGATTATGTGCTATCACCAGCGTATAGTGAAGCAATTGATCAGACTGGAATTTTCCCAGTGGCACAACCAGATGTGGATATCGATGAAATCGAAAAAGGAAAGGACCTCATTTTCAAGTGTGAAGTAACTGTAAAACCAGAAGTGAAGTTGGGAGAATATAAAGGTCTTGAAGTGGAAGATGAGACAGCTACTGTAACAGATGAAGATGTAGAAGAAGAAATGAAACGTCTACAGGAGTCTCAGGCAGAACTTGTTCTAAAAGAAGAAGGAAGTATTGAAGAAGGAAATACTGCTGTAATTGATTTTGAAGGCTTTTTAGATGGTGAAGCTTTTGAAGGTGGAAAAGCAGAGAACCATTCATTAGAGATTGGAGCCCAACAATTTATCCCTGGCTTTGAAGAACAGTTAGTTGGAAAAGAATCTGGAGAGGAAACAGAAATTAAAGTAACTTTCCCAGAGGATTATCAAGCTGAAGAGCTTGCAGGGAAAGAAGCAACATTCAATGTGAAAATTCATGAAATAAAAGAAAAAGATATTCCAGAGCTAGATGATGATTTCGCAAAAGATGTCGATGAAGAAGTTGACTCTCTTGAAGCATTAAAGGAAAAGAAAAAAGACGAATTATTAAAGCAAAAAGAGCAAGAAATTGAAAATAACAAGCGTGAAACATTGTTAAATAAAGTAACTGAAAATGTAGAAGTAGACATTCCAAAAGCTATGGTGGATACTGAGCTTGATCAAATGCTTAAAGAATTTGAACAACGTCTTCAAATGCAAGGTATGACACTAGATAATTACTTCCAGTTTTCTGGTCAGTCTGAAGATGAATTGAAAGACCAAATGAGAGAAGATGCGGAAGCACGTGTTAAAACAAATTTAACACTGGAAGCAATTGTCGATGCCGAGGAACTTGAAGTAACAGAGGAAGATATTGATAAAGAAATTGAAAAAATGGCAGGCATGTACAACATGGAAGCCGAACAAATTAAAGGAATGCTTGGTGGAAACACAGATATGCTGAAAGATGATTTGAAAATGCAAAAAGCTGTTAATTTCCTACTAGATGAAAGTAAAGCAGTTTAAGAAATCAACAAGGTGCGAAAATAAATTTGCACCTTGTTTTGCCTATTCAAATCAGATAAGCGGAATAATACAAAAGTTAACCACGTATACTAGTACAACGACACACAAAAGGAACAATGTATCGAATATTGATTAGACTGAATTGTTGTATTTTCCATCATGTATCTGATATGATGACAATAATACTCGAGAGATTGTTAAGTGTTTAAACATATAGGGGTGATTTAGTGTGATTAAATTTAACGAAGAGAAGGGTCAGTTAAAGTGTTCTTTCTGCGGAAAAGATCAAGAATCTGTTCGTAAGTTAGTGGCTGGGCCTAGCGTATATATATGTGATGAATGTATTGAATTGTGTACTGAAATTGTGGAAGAAGAACTTGGTATGGAAGAAGATGTAGAGATAGAAGAAATACCAAAACCACAAGAAATATGTGAAACGCTTGATGAATATGTTATTGGACAGGAAGAAGCGAAAAAGAATTTATCTGTTGCAGTATACAATCATTATAAGCGTGTGAATACAGCTAAATCAACAACAGACGATGTAGAGTTGTCAAAAAGTAATATTGCAATGTTAGGGCCAACTGGAAGTGGTAAGACATTGCTTGCACAAACATTGGCACGTATTCTAAATGTCCCGTTTGCTATTGCAGACGCTACATCGCTTACAGAAGCTGGTTATGTAGGTGAAGATGTTGAAAATATCTTGCTTAAATTAATTCAAGCTGCTGATTATGATGTAGATAAAGCCGAAAAAGGTATTATTTACATTGATGAAATTGATAAAGTAGCACGAAAATCTGAAAATCCATCCATCACAAGAGATGTGTCTGGGGAAGGGGTACAACAAGCACTTCTTAAAATATTGGAAGGAACTGTCGCTAGTGTGCCTCCACAAGGTGGAAGAAAACATCCTCATCAAGAATTTATTCAAATTGATACATCGAACGTTTTATTTATTGTTGGTGGTGCGTTTGATGGAATTGATCAAAACATTAAACGCCGTCTTGGTAAGAAAGTAATTGGGTTTGGCGGCGAACAAGAACATGAGGAAATGGATACTGGTGAGTTATTAACTAAAGTATTACCAGAGGATTTACTAAGTTATGGTTTGATTCCAGAATTCATTGGTCGTTTACCAGTAATTGCAAGCTTAAAACCATTGGATGAAGATGCCTTGGTTGAAATATTGACCAAACCTAAAAATGCTTTAGTCAAACAATACGAAAAAATGTTCATGATTGATGATGTCGAACTGGAATTTGAAGAAGATGCTTTAAGAGAGATTGCAAAGGATGCAATGGAAAGAAAGACAGGAGCACGTGGTCTACGTTCCATTATCGAAAGCATTATGCTTGATATTATGTTTGAATTGCCTTCTAGAGATGACATTGAAAAGTGTATTATTACGAAAGAAACAGTATTGGATAAAGATGTATATCCAAAACTACTGTACACAGATGGCACTATTGAAGAAAGCAAAAAAAGCATCCCAAAAGAAAGTGCTTAAATTAGATTCCAACAAATGTACAAGGACTGATACCAACATGTTCCTGTTTGATGAACGGAAGATTGTTGGCATCAGTCTTTTCTTGTTTATACATAATTAAATAGGAAATACTATATTACATACAACATCTGAATGATTTAAGGGGGTTCTTACTTTGAAAAAAGAAAAATTGCCCTTGTTACCACTGAGAGGCATGATTGTATTTCCATCCGTCGTACTTCATCTTGATGTTGGTCGGGAAAAGTCAATTGCCGCATTAGAAACGGCTATGTTGTCTGATCAGTTAATTCTTTTAACTGCTCAAAAGGAATCATCTATTGAAAAACCTTCATCTGATGAAATACATCGAATTGGCACTGTAGCAAAAATAAATCAAATGTTAAAATTGCCTAATGATACTGTTCGTATTTTAGTAGAAGGAAAGTATAGAGCTGAAATTACTGAATTTATAGATGATGAAAAAAGCTCTGAAGTTGAAATTCGGAAAGTAACAGACATACATGGCGATCATTATGAAGAAGAAGCATTGATGCGTCAATTACTTATGCAGTTTGAGAAATACATTAATTTATCTAAAAAATTATCACATGAAACATTAGAAACTGTTTCTGACATCGAGGAACCAGGGCATCTTGCATTTATGATTACTTCACACTTGCCAATAAAATTGAAAGATAAACAGAAAGTGTTAGAAACGGATGATATTAAACAAAGACTACAATCTTTACTTACCATTATTACAAATGAACAAAAAGTATTGGATTTAGAACATAAAATTGGTAAACGTGTTCAAACATCTATGGAAAAAACACAAAAAGAATATTATTTACGTGAACAAATGAAAGCAATTCAAAAAGAATTAGAGGGAGGAGAAGGAAAGCTTAGTGAAACGGACCAATTACGTAAAGATATTATAGATAGGGAAATGCCGGAAAAAGTAACGGAAATAGCAATGAAGGAATTGGACCGTTATGAACGAATTCCGCAATCTTCGGCAGAGAGTAATGTTATCCGAAATTATTTAGATTGGCTTATTGATTTGCCATGGCGGGAAGAAACAAAAGATGCTATTAATATTGATAAAGCAGAAGCAATATTGGACCAAGATCACTATGGACTTGATAAGGTAAAAGAAAGAATACTCGAATACCTTGCAGTGCAGAAATTAACGAATGCTATAAAAGGCCCAATACTTTGCCTAGTTGGCCCACCGGGTGTTGGTAAAACGTCATTAGCTAAGTCAATTGCGAGATCAATTGGCCGGAATTTCGAACGAATATCGTTGGGCGGTATACGGGATGAAGCAGAAATTAGAGGACACCGTCGTACATATATAGGTGCAATGCCAGGTCGAATTATTCAAGGAATGAAAAAGGCCGGTACAATTAATCCAGTATTTCTACTAGATGAGCTAGACAAAATGGCGAATGATTTTCGAGGCGATCCAGCATCAGCTATGTTGGAAGTACTTGATCCGGAGCAAAATCAAAATTTCAGTGATCATTTTATTGAAGAAACATATGATTTATCTAATGTATTGTTTATAGCAACGGCTAATTATGTTAATAATATTCCTGGACCATTGCTTGACAGGAT
>Ga0079225_10001973_pt1 | contig 11709 bp, 3 predicted proteins | sample Poulit2012_FD_76344 | JGI IMG/M metagenome (GOLD analysis project Ga0079225, IMG submission 76344) | Agricultural soil microbial communities from Georgia to study Nitrogen management - Poultry litter 2012 | ecosystem: Environmental > Terrestrial > Soil > Agricultural land | place: USA: Georgia...
AATCGACATCGAGAAACTCCGTCACGAGGTCAAGTCCGAGATCGGCGCATTACGCGAGCACGTCGATCACGGCTTCGCCCGCATCGATGGGCGCCTGGACGTTCTCGAACAGCGCACCTACGACATCAAACCGACCGGCACGTAGTCAGTTACAGAGTCGCCGGCGCCAGCGACGCCCACGCTCACATCGTACGCTGAGATACCGCCCGAGTGTTGTCGATCAGCGCAGCTGCGGCAGCAGGGACAACGGAAAATGGCTCGACGAACAGGGGTAACATCGCTAGCTAATTAGACGTGTGACTTGCGGCAGCTTTTGCCGGCCGTTCAATGGTCAGGTTTCTCTTCTCCGGCCACGCCAGTACCGTGACGACGTTTCGCCCGCATCGATGGACGCGACTAGCTGCTACTTTGTGTGGACCTGTGGCCCTTTTTCCATTGTTTTGGGGCCAAAGGTCCACAAATCCTGTCGATAATCGGGTTCCAGCCCAATAGCGCGCCGACGGTCACGCTCACTTCGTTGGCTCGGGACCGGTGGTCGGTCCGGTCGCTAGTCCAATTTCGGCACGTCGGGCACCTGCGAGAGCCACCTGTTCTCAATTTTGGCCAGGGTGCCGTCGTCCTTGAGATCGGCGATCGCCGCGTTCAAACACGTCGCAAGACCGTTGCCCTTCTCCAGCAATAGCGCAAACTCTTCGGACTCACCGGACTTGGCTTGAAATTGGCCGGTGACGGTCATCCCGTCCAATACCGTATTGGCGATGTAGTACGCCGACGGCAAATCGGCTACCAACGCATCGATCTTCCCATCTTCCAATGCTGTGGTGGCTTGACTGGTTTCTTCGAAAACTCGGGGCTTCTTCGTCGGCTTAATTTGATTGATGGCGGTCAACGACGTCGAACCGGTCTGGGCACCGATCCGGGCGTCCCGCAGATCCTCAAGCGAGGTGGCTTGAGCGAATTTCCCGCCCGACTTGGTGACCACGCCCTGGGCCGCCATGTAGTAGGGATCGGTGAAAGTCACGTTGTCGGCGCGTTCCCCGGTAATAGAAATCTGGTTGATGTCGAAGTCGAATTTTTTGGCGCCGGGAGAATAGCTGTCATTGAACGGGACCTGGGTCCAGGTCACCTGGTCCTTGTCGAATCCGAGCCTCTCGGCGATCGCATAGCCGACCGCGCTCTCAAAACCCTTCCCGTTTGCGGGGTCACCGCCGATGAACCACGGCGGATACGCGGGGTCGTCGGTGGCGATCGTCAGTTGGCCCTTTCGATACAAGTTGAGCGAATCGGGTGTGCAGTCTTTCAGCGTAGTGGTATCGGCAGCGGCATCGCTTTCAGCCGAATTACATGCGGTCGCCAGCATGAGCAGCACAACGGCTGCTAGAGCATACAGGCGGCCGAGGTACGGGCCTGCCCGATCTCGCATAGACATATGGGTTGTGATCACGCTCGCAATCGCATGGCGATGTTCTGCAAAAGTCTAAGCCCTGATGAGGAGCCGTCAACCGGGCGTTGCCCTGATCGCCCCATCATGATCGCTCAAACACGGCCGCCCGATCAAGGTTGCGGCACCCGCCACGTATCGCGCACGCCCAGCTTGTGCGCGCGTACCAGAGCCTCGGCACGCGAACTCACGCCCAGCTTGCGGTACAACGTCCGAGTATGGGTCTTGATCGTGTTCACCGACAGGAACGTCTCGGCGGCGATCGCGGCGGCGGTCATATCGCGAGCCAAGCCGTCCAGGACGAGGGCTTCGCTTGCGGTGAGCTCGATCAGCCGCAGATTTTCGGGGAACTGCCACCGAATATCGGCCTCCAGAATCTCGGAGACGAAGCCCTGATACGAGCCCGCGATGGGCAGTAAGCGCTCCGCGTGGGATCGCGGCAGGCCTAGCAACGGGGTCCGCAAACCGTAGCGCTCCATGGCGCGCAGGGCGGCAATGGCCGCCGCCGATGCGTCACGGGTGTTACCCGATTGCACATGCGCGGCCGCGCGTATTAACGCGGCTTCGCACCATTGCCGGACGGTGAAATCACGATGCTTCAGAGTCATTGCCACGGATTTCTGCCATTGCCCGGTCAAAAGCGCGATTCTGGCATATGCGCATGCCAAGGCCGGGTGATCGTCGTCTTCGGGATCGACTAAACGCGCCGAGACCGATCCGACGGACTGCGCGACATGCAGATCGATCATGCAGCGTTTTATCGCGGCGTACGCGTACGAACCCGGTGCTGCCAGATGCTCGTACTCGCCATGCACCTGTTCAAGCTCAGTCAGCAATGCTCCCGAGTTGCCCCACATGAGTTCTGTCGCAGTTTGCAGTTCGACGATGAACGCCCAGTATTCATCGTCGTCTCGTTGCGCGTTCAGCGGGCGCATCGCCTCTCGCGCCGCCGATTCGTCCAATGACTCCAAGGCCACACGGCCACGCGCCAGATTTCCGGAAGTGGCAACCCGATTTTCAATCCAGCCGTCTATTTTCGGGTATGCGCTTTCCTTACGCGCCCACGAACGTGCCGAGACCATGTCTCCTTTTGTTGCCAAATGCATCGCGATGGCGCCGTGCGCGTTACGTGCAACGAAACCGAACGTATCGAGTCGCGACTGCCGGTTAGCAAACTCAAACAGCTCGAATGCCGCGTCCAACTGGTCGTCCAGCTGCAAACAAATCGCGCTTTGGAGCACGAGGGTCACAAGCGCAGACGCGGTCTCGGGATCCTCGGCTACCGCCGGATCCTCCTGGTCGGAATCAATAATTCCACGGGCCCATTCGGCGGCTTGATGCGATAACTGCGCGGCGTGTTCAAAACGTCCGGCGAACCGCGCCGCAATAATCGTCGCCATGAGCCGGTGCACGAACTCCGCGAGTTCGTCGGCCGCCAGATCGGGAAATTCAACGTCGTCGTGTGCCGGCGCACCGGCGAATTGCGAACGTTCCAGGATTTCATACGCACTGCGGATCGCCGAGTTTTCATACAGTATGTGCGAGGGCAGCTGGTTCAACGCGGTACGCAGTTCGTCGCGAGCGGCGAGCATGATCATGAGCCAATGTTCGCCGATGAGGTTGGTGAGCACCCGCATATCGCTGTGTTCGGCGGCTTGCTCCAGCGCACTTTCCCATTGCCCCGAATCCACGTAGTAGCCGATCAGCGCTTCGTGTAGCGCTCCGGTATCCCACCCGCGGTTGTTGTTGCGCAAGAGGCTGCGCACAACCGGAACAAACTGCCAGTGCTGCTGGGCCGCACCCGATCGACGAAGCCAGCCGCACCGCTCGATGGCGTCCATGGCCGACCCCAGATCGAGTTCGTTATCGACCACTCCGGCGACGAGCTTGATCACGTCTCCGTCGATGTGAACGGCCAGCGCAAGGCGCGCACAAAACGCCATGGTTTCCTCGTCCAGCCAATGGTACGCGGCCTGTTCCCACATTTCGGCGGCGATTCCGTGCAGCACCGTTTGCGCCGAACTACCCAGGGACCCGGTCTCTGCCAGCCGCGAGGCTGCCCGATGCAGAAGTGCGGGCCAACCCGCGAGCTGGGCATGCACGTACGGTAGGTCAAGTTCGCGGCTTCCGGCTCCGAGTTTCCAGAATAAGTGCCGTGTTTCGTCCGGTGAGAGCCGCAAGTCATGCGGTTCGATACTCACCGCGTCCATTTCATGGCTCACCCATGCTTTGGGCGCGGGATCGCGACGCGAAAGGAACGTTACTTTAAAGTGCTTTTCGGCGTACGTGCATTCGATCAGCTTTTCTGCCGGTGCATCGTCGGCGAGACGCTCGGCGGCATCAACAACAAGGAGAAGGCCGCCGTGATGACGCCGAATCGCCGCCCAGACGTCCTGTTCGGCACGTCCGTCAACCCTAACGCCGGCCTTGGCGAAAGCATCTGCCACGATCATCCAGAAGCGTTGCGGCACGGTGTCATCGAGGTGCAGATGCGCCCATACAACGGTGGTGTCTTCCAGTGGGCTACGTTCTAGCCAACGCACAAGTCCGGTCGTTTTACCGATACCCGGCGGCGCGGTGATAAACGTGACAGGTGCGGCCCGGTCCAGCTTGTCGAATAAGGCGAGGCGATCGACAGTCACTGAGGCAATGCGTGGGATACCGCGTTGTGACGTCACCGGGCACCCCTCTTACCTCAACGAACAAGTTGCGGCACCCAGTCTGTCAAATTTTTCACCGCTGTTTGCTGAATTCGCGGATTTGGTATTTGCGTCCCACCGTGCGTGCCGTTTGGGCCGGCACGCACGGTGCGGCGAGCTCAGGCGGTTCGCGAGGCGCGGCGTCGCAGCTCCAGGGCCAAGCCCACGAGCAGTGCGAACACGCCCACATACAGGGGCCACGGCTTACCGGCCCCGGTTCCCGGAAGCACGCCCGAGGCCTGCGGATCGGCCGGATCAAAGCGGTTGGTGATCGTGACTTTATTTTCTGAGTCCTCGAGCACCAGGCTTACCGAATCCGAATCCACGGTCTTGGCACCAGCAACGGCGATAGTCGTATCATCGGCGCCGCCGGTTTGCGTTTCAGCGACCGTGCATTCGGCGCCGTACGGCAACGTGTCATATGTGGTGTGCAGATCATCGGGCGCGCTCAAGGTGCGCACAGATCCGCCGGGAATGTCGACATCGATCTCGCGACCGTCGACATCTCGCGTGCATGCCAGCTCGACGTCAAATGTCGTGTCATCTTCGACCGGGCCGACGATGTTCTTGGTGACGGCCAGCGAGGCCACATCGAAGGTGTTGGTCAAAGTCACGCGAGCCTGTTCTTCGGAGGCGATGGTGACTTTACCGTCGTCGGGCGTGATGGACGCGCTGGTGGCGCCGCCGTTGGCGGTTTCGGTGACATGACATGTGCTGCCGACCAGCAGGCCGTCGACCGTGGCCGCATAGTCGTTGGCTTGGCTCAATTCGACCGTGCCGTCATTCGGAAGGTCGATGTCGACGGGATCGCCGTTACGCTGCCACGTGCATTTCACCTGCGCGCTGAACGGCCCGGCTCCGTATAGCTCGGCACCGGCGCCGTCAACGACCTTATCGACGGCGAGTTCGCCGAGCACAAAGGTGTTCGTCGCGGTGACGGTCACCTCGCTGACGTCCTGCGTCTCATCGGGGCCGGTGATTTCGACCGTACCGGACTCCGGCGACATCGTCGCGTCATTGGCGCCGGCGGTCTTGGTCTCGTCCACATCGCATTGAGTGCCGGCCGGGAACGTCCCGAACGTGCGGTCGCTTCCGGCCTCGAGGCTGAATGTCTCATCGAGCAGGGTCTGCCCGTCGTAGGTGCAGGCTGCCGTGAACTTGAATGGGCCGGACCCGTAGCGCTCGGCGCCGTCGCCCTCGGAATTCTTGACGACCTTCAACACGCCGGCGTCGTAACCGTTGGTCACGTCGACCTGCGCACCGCTGGCATCCACGGTGACTTCGGCTTGGCCGTCGCCCAAATCGTTGATGTTGTCTCCGGTGAAGACGATCTCGTCGGGCGATGACGTTAATTCGCTAATCGTGCACACCGAGCCCGCCGGGATAGTCGCATCTTTCGCGTCGAAAGTCTCGCCGTCCTCTAGCGTGAACTTGCGCGTGACTTCGCCGTCGAACAAGACCGGTTGGTCATTGCTCGTGGTGCACGTCAGCTCGAAGTCGAACGGGCCGAACTCGCCCTTATCGGCCTGAGTCGACACGTGTTTGGTGATGCTCAGATCGGCGAACTCGTAGGTGTTGCCCAATGTTCCGGCCTGTGTTTCGGGCACGTCGTCGTCACTGCCGGCGGCGCTGGTGACCTCCAGATCGACCGATCCGGGGTTGCGTTCGGTCTCCCCGAATTTGCCGGTGTCGCCGGATTCGGTGACCGTGCATTCGGCACCGAGTGGTATTCCGTCGATGCGCGTGGTCTCGCCGTCGGTGAGCTCGATGGTTTCTTGGTCGCCCATGTTGACATCGGCACCCTCGATCGTGCACACGACGTTCGCGTCGAACGTGTCCGGCGCGTAATCGCTGGCCGGCCCGGTGACGTTTTTGGTGACCGCGATCGGCCCGGTGACCAAGTGCACCCCGACCTTAGACGGCGCAATCCTGTTATATTCTGATCTGCCCTGTTCAAGGTACTTAATGCCGAACTGATTCCAGGCATAGGAGTCGTCGACCGGCACATCGACCGGTGCGCCTGAGCCGTCATCGGCCGTGGCCGGCATGTTCTTGGACTCGTACGTCACGTGGACACTCTGGCCGGGCGTGAACGCGCCGGCCTCCGATTCCGTGAAATCCAGCCAAATCCGTAGCCCGCTGACCTGAGACCAGTCTGTGTCTGAGCCGGCTTCCTGCCAGGTTTCGCCGTTTTGCACGCATGGATCTGCGGTTTCGACGCTTCCCCACGTGTTCTCGCAGACCCCGGACGAGGTGGTGACCTCCACCGTCATTTCGGTGCCCTCCGGTGCGTCTGTCTCCAGGCTGTCCAGGAGTTGCGGGCGGTAATCCGAGCCACGATCATCGCCCGAGACCAGCATCGAGTCTCCTGCAACGGGCAACTGGTCGTACAACACAACCTCGTCGATATTGGTAGTGCCCCCGTTGATGGTTTGCAGAACCCAGTCATCGGTGCCGCCGACGATGCTGTTGGCCGCGCACGGCGACCGGTAGTAGTTTTTGTCTCCGACCTCCATGACGGGCAGGCATTCGTCGCCCGTCGACGGGTTCGAGGCGCCGTCTAGGTCTCCGATCACGCCTTTGGCGGTCACCAGATTGGTGCCCGGGGCCGGCTGCACATAATCGGAGTCACCGCATGTGGTCTTATCGTTCTCCCAATCATCCGTGACGTCTTCGCCGGATTCGGTATTGGCACAACGCTCCAGGGTTTGTTCGGTGCTGGTCACCATCGTGTTAGTTGCCCGCTCACCGGTGTTCAGGCCGGCCTGGAAGTCCAGCTGGACGCGGATGGTGAACGACTCACCGGGCTTCATCCGGTTCTCGCCCTCGGGCCAGGTAAATACCAGATCGTCGCCGTCTTGCTCAAGCGACACGTCCTCAGACAGCAGACCGTCGTCATCAGCGGTGTATTCCGGTGCGTTGCCGAGATAAGCGAGATGCTCGGGAAGCGTATCGCGCACCTCGGTAATGTCCAGATATCCCGACCCGGAATTACGGATCGTCAAGTCCCAGGGCACCAGCTGCCCTGCCTTGATGATGCGTCGGCCACCATTGGCGAGCTTATTGACTTCCAGCTCGGCGCTACCCGGCGACAGTCCAATCACTGCCGACGCGTCTTCCTCGGTCGATTTCTCTCCGTTATTACGGTCGCTGATGGCGGTGACGGTGTTCTCGACGTTATCGACCTCATCGGACAACTCGACGGCCTCACCGCTTTCGCGGTAGGCATCGCGCAGCTGTACGGTGAACTCTGCCGAAGCCTGCCATTTGGGATCGCCGGGATCGCCGTCGGAGAAGAACTCACCGTCGTCGCGATCAAACACGAACCTGATCCCCTCGGCCTTGGACAGGTCGACATCGGGGAGCTTGGCGTTGTCGATCGGCGTGGGATCGCTCGCTGTCCAGTCCTTTGCGTCATCGGTTCCGTAGGGCCCGTACACCTCCACCGATACTCGGTCGGCGCCCTCTGGCGCGTCGATGTCTCCCAGGCCGGACAGATTGAACGTGTCCCAGAAGTCCGGTGAACTCTCGATGTCGTCGGTCAGGCGCACCTCGGCGGTGGTTAGCGTGCTGCCGCCGTCATCGGCTCCGAGCGTCACGGTGACCTCGTCATCGCGGGTGGGCTCGGTCAATGCGTCGGGTGCAACACTCTTGGCCGCGTCGACTTTAATATCACCGCCGGTTAGCGTGACGTCATCATCGGCCAAATCGCCCGTGGCCCGTTCATCGGCCAAGACCGGGTCATAGGACTGCGCGAATACGCGATTATTGACGTCCATCGTTGTGTTGGCGTCCAGCACCTGCGGCTCAGCATTATTGCGCAAGGTTGCGCGCAGTTGGGTGTCGAGCTTCACCGTCAGATCATTGTCTTGAGTGATGGTGCCGCCGGTTTCTTCGGGGTTTTCCCCTTGGAAGGTCACTGAAATACCGACCACATCGGCCAAGTCTTCGGCTGTCAGGTCTTGAACAGCCGCTGCGGTCGTTTTTTGCGTGTCATAGTTTGAGCCGTCGTAGGTGAGCAGCCACACCACCGACTCAGCCAGGTCCACTTGCGCAGGCGAGCTGGCGTCGATGGTCACGCCGGTGATGTTGAACCGGTTGAACGCGCTGTTCTCCAGCCAATCCGCGCCGGTATCGAACGGATCGGCTGTAGCCCCGTCCGCCGTGCCCGGGCTCTGGCATTCATCGATAGCTTCCGTGTCGCTGCATAACGGCGGATCCATGATGCGCACATACGAGGCCCGTGACACCGAGTCGTTATGGGCCGTCATGGTGAACGACCCTGCCGGATATTCATCGGCGTCGGTGGTGCCTTCCATGGGCACATACATCGCGTCATCGGGCTTCGCGACCTTGCCGACCTCGACGCCGGGGTCATAGTTCTTGATTTGGATCGTGTCGCTGGCCGTGTCGGTTGCGGAATCGCCGCCGTCAATCGGCGTGGCGTCAATACCGGTCGTGTTGTTCACCGTGCCGGCATCGCTCGTATTATATTGCTCGGTTTCGGTGACAAACTCTTTGTCGGAGCGCTTTTTATCGCGGACCTGCCAGCTGAAATCGAAGGTACGGCTGGCGCTGCTGGTAGCCACCCCGGTACCCGGTTTGGGCGCATAGGGGTCATAGGCCTCGCCGGATTCCTGCGCGGCTTCGCGGGCAGCGGTGTTTTCTTCGAGGGTGACCCGCACGCCTGTAGCGTCCGCCCGTTCGCTGTCCTTGAGCGTGTAGCCGGTGAACGATCCATCGTCGGCCTGCCAGCCGTCGTCTGGCGTGATGGTCTTCCAGCCGCCGTTGATATATAGCTCGACGGAGCTGATGGTGTCGTATTTCAGATACCAAGCATTGGTGAACGGCGCGTCGGTAGACTCACCGCTACCGCCGATCGCGTCAATACCTACGAGGTTGAACGCATCGAAGACGGTGTCTTCAACGTCGGCGGTGGCGTCGCTGGGATCGGTGATCTGGACGGTCTCGAATCCCGCGGCAACCTTCCAGGACAGGCTCGTGCCACGCTGCTGGCTCGACTGCGCCGCGACAGTGGGCTCACTCCACCGCTTGTCGATTCCAGCCTTGCCCGGGTCGCCTTCGACGTCAGCGACTTGCGCATCGTCGCCGTCCTCATCGGTGCCTTCCAGCTCGGTGTCGGATTCGGTGGTGCCGTGACCGCTCGTAGTAGCTGCATTGGTGAAGGTTTCGGCGTTATTGTCGCCGGTGGGAAGATCTCCTCCGCTGCGCAATTCGTCGCGTGCCGTCGACGTCACATACGGCGTGACGGTGGTGTCGCTGGCGAAACCATCGGCGTTCTCAAAGATAAAGCGGATGCCGGTGACGTTGGTAATGTCCTGTCCGGTCAGCGCGTCACTCATCTCCTGGCCGCTCAGCGACACGATGCGCGCGTCTTGTTCGGCGTCGAAGGAGCCGACGTCATGCCAGTCATCGCCGGCCTGAACTTGGATTGTCAGGCTCGTATTGCCCGGAACCTGGGTCGGTGCGACCGAATCCAGATTGAACGCGTTCCAAAATCCGTTCTCCGAATCGTCCCACGCGTCTTCGATGACGATTTTGTTGGCGGTGACGTAGTCGGATGTGGTCGTCAGGTTGCTTTCGAGTTTCGTGACCACGTGCTCACCGGGATGGACTACGGCAGATGGCCGGACGGTCTTGTCGAGTTCGACGTTGACGGCCGGTTTGACCAGGCGCAGATCGTCGCTGGACTCGGCGGGCTCAGACGTGCGGCCATTGGCCAGGCCGACGGTGGTGCTCAGCTCGTTGGTGGTGGTCAGGTCTTCGCCTTCGCCGACGGCGTCTTCGCTGGTCTCGATCGTGAAGTTTGCGCTAGCGGACGCCTCGGGTTGGATGCCATTGCCGTCGGCTTCGAAGACAATCTCGAAACCGGTGATCTTCTCGCCGGGCGCGTCGGGTGTAGCCCCATCGTTGAACGGCACGTCTTTCGTGTCGCCGTCGCCGTCCAGGTGATATACGACCTTGGCGCTCTCGGCGCCGGCGGGCCAGTCAATGCCCTCGGTGAACCCACCGAAGGTGACGTCGTCGGTGAAGTAGTCCAGATCACGCAAGCGCAGTTCGCTCACGGCGCCGTTGGAGTCATTGCCGCCGGTGATGGTGGCCTGAGCGCTGTCGCCGGCCGAAATCCGGTTCGGTGCTATTTCTTTACCGGCCGAGGGGGTTAATTCCGGCGGAGTTATCTTATGGCGCGCCTCAGCCGCGTTCGTCGTACGCTCATCGCCGACGCCGGCGCTGCCCTCTGCGGTGTTGTCGACCTCATGGGCATCGACCGATAGATCGTCGCCGGAGTCACGATGCTCTGCGCGCTGGGCCAGATCCAACGTGACGGTGCCTTCGGCTTGGCGGTCGATCTCCTCGCCGGTGAAGGTCACTCGCAGACCGGCGACATCGGCTGCGTCGACATCACTGGGAAGAGCGGCCGACGCGGAGGGGTCGCCCGTCACCCATGTGTATGTTCCACCCCGTTCGACGTATGCGTCCACTTGTACCTGCTCAGCGCCGTCCGGCATGCTGATGTCGAAGTCATCCAGATCGGTGATCGTGAACGGATTACTCTCATCGAGCGTGCCAGCACCGTCGGAGGCGGCCTGCGGCTCCTGGAGCGTCAGGGTGTCTACCGGCCCGTTGGAGGTATTCTGCACATCGAGTTCAATAGTGGACTCGGCGCCGACATCGAAGACCTGATCGGCCGGAGTCCAGCTCTTGGTTACGTCCACGCCGAGGTTGAAATCCACGCTCATGCTCGTGGTCGCGTCGTCTGAATCGGGAGTCGAGTTATCGGCGGTCGTATTGGCGGTATTGGTGAATTCGTATTCGCCGGGGGCCACGTCATCCGGTGCTTGCAAGCTCACCGTGATCGTGAGCGTCAGTCCCGCTGTCAAACCGGTTTGTGAGCCGGCGATCGCTTGCTCGAATTCGACCGTCAAGTTTGTGTCGGCGCCAATGCTGTCGGGCTGGTCCGAGAGTTCGTCCTCGCCTTCGGTCCAGGTTACGGTACGGGGCACTTCCATTTCGCCGTAGTCAAATGTCACATCTTGCACCGCGAAGCCGTCGAGCTCTTCGGGAAAATCGTCGACGAGCGTCGCGTTTTCACAGTCTTCTTCGCTACAGGTCACCTGAATCGTGTAAGTGAACCCCTCACCCGGTTCGATTTCTAAGGCATCGACCGTTTTGGACACCTCAAGGTACTCAGAGGCCCCATGTGCCGGCAGGCCGGAGGCGATGAGCGCGATGGCCGAAATCAAGATGCCGAAAAATACGCGTAACCCGGCAGTAGCCGACCGACGGTTGAAAGTGCTCGCGAGCGCACGCATCAGTGTAAGTTCTCCCTATTTATTGGCGGGTTGCGCGAAACCGCGCAACACAACGCCCCCCGAGGCCCTGAAGCACGAACAGACTAAACGACCCGCACGGAACCTCGCCAACAAAAAGGGTGAGACCGGGGGTGAAATCCCCGTTACTCGCGCAGTGCCCGCCCCCGGGCACAGGTGACGGGCACTGGCGGGGCCCGGCATAGGGAGGCTGCCGTAACCCCGTTTTCGACCCCAC
>Ga0079225_10001974_pt1 | contig 11706 bp, 12 predicted proteins | sample Poulit2012_FD_76344 | JGI IMG/M metagenome (GOLD analysis project Ga0079225, IMG submission 76344) | Agricultural soil microbial communities from Georgia to study Nitrogen management - Poultry litter 2012 | ecosystem: Environmental > Terrestrial > Soil > Agricultural land | place: USA: Georgia...
TTGGTTGTTGATATTGCAGAGCCGCTTCTATTACCAGCTCTTACCGCAGCATTTTTAGGGGCGTTGGCGGAAATGGTTTATCACATTTATGTTATGGACAGATTACATGAACCACCGCGTACTGCTCCGTTACCAACAAGGTTTCAAGAAGAGTTCGCTGAAGAGTCGGATCCGGAGATTGCCAGAAGGGATAAAGAAGACGAACTGGAAAAAGATTAGGAAGTTTAATCCATTTCATAATACATATTGTAGCGGCATGGCTGTTTTTTGTAATTATGAAATTGATTCAGATGGAAGCAAATTAGGAGGATAGGCTCAATATGTCGTGAGCGACGGGTAATACAATGTACAAACTGGAGGAAAGTAATAATGGAAGATTCGAAAAAAAAGAAAGTATCATTAGATTAACCGGTGTTTTTCATAAGTGGTGGTGCACTACTGTTATTTGTGATCATCGCACTTATTAATGCAGACTTTGTTTCAGATATAGTTGATTATTTATTTGGATTATCAGCTACTTATTTTGGAATGCTTTATCAGGTCGTGTTATTAGGAACATTCATAATCGCATTAATATTAGCTCTTTCTAAATATGGAAATATTCGCTTAGGAAAGATGGATAAGCTAGAAATAAGTACTTTAAATGGATTTCGATTATTATGTGTACTATTAGCAGGTGGTGTGTTTCGGGCAGCTGTAGAACCGCTTAGTCACTTTTTGACAGTACCACCGCATTTTACTGGAATTGAGGGTGGAACAACAGAGGCTGTAGTACCTGCATTAGCGATGAGTTTTATTGATTGGGGTTTTCTATCGTGGGCAATTTTGGGGACGTACCATCTGGACAGCACCAAGAGTTTGTAAAGAATTATATAAGGAACATAAGGAAAAGTCTTTATAAAAGACATCACAAAAACAGTCTTTACTCATTTATTTATGGGAAAAGACTGTTTTTTCCTGTTATAATGAAGCTAAGCTTATTTCGTGAAAAACAAGGCTAACTGGGGTTGTGAGTGTTATTTGTAAAATAACACTGTAATACATATGAAGGTTATGCAGCTGGGAATATCAAGAAAAGCAATGAGAGGAATGATATAGTGCAAATTTTAGTGGAGAACGATTGGGCTATTTTTATTGGGTTGGAAGTATGTGCACTCATTTTTATTCTTGCATTTATGGGTACTCGTTATTTATTGTCACGGCGTCAATTAAGTAATCTATTATTAGGCTTGTTTTTGCTGATGATGGTATTAGAAGGGGTTCTGGCTTTTGTTGTCTATCAAGTGACAGGGGAAGTTTCGACGTTTCAAGTAGTGGTCGTCCTTTTCTTACTTTATGCAGTTACATTTGGTGTTCATGATTTTAAAAGGTTAGACTTTTCTGCACGCATGAAGATCGGTACATGGCGGAAAACAACACTTGTAACTGAAGAAGAAATCGACAAGATGTGAGCACGTAAAGATCCGAAAACAGTAGCAAGAAAGTCACGCATTTGGTTTTATGTACATACGATTATTTTTGGCGGTGCACTTATTTACTTTTGGAATACATCTGGGACGAGCGAGCATAGTTGGTTGTACTTTATTCAAAACTGGGATTGGTTTGGGGATGAGGATCTAACACAACCATTTACAAGTGAATTACTGTCTCAAGTTGTTCGATTATGGCTCATTATTTATATCGTAGACTCCATTATTAATTGGTCATACACGTTTTTTCCTAATAAAGTGGAAGTGGATCTTTGAACAGATACAAAACATCACTTGATAAGTTACTCTTTATAGTAAGTGATTTTAGCAATCTAGGGAAAGTAGACTTTCTATTGATTGTTGTACTCTAGTAACATGCCATGCTTAATTAAAAGTTCTTTAAATTGCTGAATGGTCTTAGCTATTTAAAAGAGCATTGTCATAAAGGAAGGTGTGAAGTTAATCATGAGTATCTCGCTTAGAAATTCAATGAAATTAGGGAAGTTTAGTGAATGTGAAGTCGTAGCAGGTCAACAAGGAATGGATCGGGTTATTGAAAATATTACGATTATGGAATTGCCTGATATAGTTAAGTGGCTGAAGCGCAAAGAACTAATTTTAACGTCTTTGTTTGCAATAAAGGATGATCAAGATGCACAAAATGTATTGATCCAAAGATTATACTACGCTGGAGCGACTGCATTGGCTGTTAAACCTTTTGAATCGATAGAAGAGATTCCTCCAGCAATTATTGCTAGTGCAAATAAGTTAGGTTTTCCTGTTATTCGCATTCCGAATCATGTTAAATATTTAGATATTTTATCTCCTGTGATGCATCATATTTTCAATAAGAAGGTTGTGCTTCAAGAGGATATTGAACAAGCAACGAACGTCTTACATGAGATTGCACTTAATTCTCAGGGATTAGATGCATATGTTGAAAACGTTAGTTCGATTACACAAAACATTGTAACGATTGAAAGTGAATGGATGTTTATATATACACCTGAACCGCTACAATCTATTTCTCCGTTATCAGAGGATGAAAAGCGTGAACTATCTATTTTAAAAAGACCGATAAGATATGAAAGAGAGTATAATCAAGAGATTGTCTCATGTATTGTTGCACCTATTATCGTTGATAGGGAATACTTTGGTAATATTACTTGTTGGGCGGTCAATCATCAACATATTACAATGGATAACGCTGTGTTAGAGCAGGCGTCTTCGTTAATTTCATTAGAGTTTTTACGGCTAAAAGTAAAATATGATATGGAACAACAATATAGAGGTGACTTTATGAGAGAACTTCTATTTAATGAAAATATGAGCGGAGAAGATTTGATAGAATGGGGTGAGAGATACAATACAACTGGAGAAGATGATTATATCTGTTTGATCATTGATATTGAAAAGAATCCCAAAGCTAATTTAGATCTGATGCGACTTAAAGATGAAATTGCAGTAGCAGTCCAAAAAACATCACCAAGTATGCTAATTGGCATTATCCGTGGGAAGATATGTATGGTTCAACATGTCGATGGACAACAAAATCTGCATCAAATGATTGAAACAACTTATAATATAGTCGAGAGAATTAGCGGACAAACAATGACGATTCATATTGGTGTTGGGGAAGTTTGTCAAGGGGTAAAAGGAATTCGAAAGAGCTTTTATCAAGCAGAACAAGCGGTGAAACTAACTGGGATGAGTAAAGACATTCAACCTATTATATATTATAAAAAATTAGGAGCATATCGTTTGTTGGAACCATTAAAAGATTCGCAGGAATTAGCAGACTTTTATGCAAGTTCAATCGGTAAATTAGTGGCTGAAGATATGAAGGGAGAATTGATCTATACACTACAAAACTATTTTTATGAAGATGAGGTCTTGAAGGTTACTGCTGAAAAACTCTTTATCCATGTTAACACTTTAAAGTATCGGATGAAGCGGATTGAGGAAATTACGGGATTGGAATTTCGTAAATCAGAAGATAAACTGAATTTGTTTTTAGGCTTGAAAATATATGTGCTCATGCATAAAATATAAGCAAGAGCGATGTAAATTAGTAATACTGTTGAAACAAACAATAAGACAGGGGTTTTTCTGTCCATTCCTCCTATTACAATTATCAGAAAGTAATTTATAATTAAAGATAAAGCAACGTAATTTTTGTTATAATTGCTAAATGTATCCGGTTACTTATGATGGGTAAAATAATCTATGAAAGTATATTTAACTTACAGGGGGAAATAGCGTGAACAAGCAGAAGGTTTTAATGGCACTAGGAATGTTAATGATACTTGTTTTAGCGGCATGTGGAGGTAGTGGTGATCAGGAGAATGAAGCAGGTTCTGGTGATGGCTCATACGAAGAATTGACGATTGAATTAAGTCACAATCAGCCATTGGATAGCCCTGAGCATGAGGGAGCGGCAAAGTTTAAAGAAGTAGTGGAAGAAGAGTCAGATGGGAAGATTATGGTTGAGATCTTTCCAGCATCTCAATTAGGGAGTTTACGAGAACAAATTGAAGGAACGCAATTAGGTGATATTAACATTACTATGCAACCAAGTGCGTTTGTGACACCATTTGTTGATGATGTAAAAGTACTCGATTTACCTTATCTCTGGCCAGCCAATTCGGAGCAATTATATGAAGTACTAGATAGTGAGGCCGGAGATGCTGTACTTGATACTTTAGAAAATGGTGGCCTTCAAGGGTTAGGACATTGGCCAGGGGGATTTAAATTATTTACAACTGGTAATAAGGAAATTCATGCGCCTGAGGATTTTAAAGGACTGGATATTCGGGTTATGTCCTCTTCTCTATTAGAAGGACAGTATACATTGTGGGGAGCAAATCCTACAATGATAGAATATGCGGAAGTATATAACTCTCTACAACAAGGGGTTGTTGATGGACAAGAGAATCCATTACAAACAATTTATTTAAATAATTACCAAGAAGTACAGGATTATATAATTGAAAGTCATCATGGTATTATGTCTTATATGTTAATGGCTAATAAAACTTGGTTTGATGGACTTCCAGAAAATACACAAGCATTAATTATGGAAGCCGAAGAAGCGGGTAAAAATACCGCAAGAGAAGCTCTTGAAGAAACTGAAAGTGAATACCGCCAAGAGATTATTGATTCGGGTGTTGATTATTATGAATTAACAGAGGATGAAATTGAGGAGTTTAAAGAAGTTTCCATTCCTTTTCATGAAGAGGCTTATGGAGAAGTACATCAGTTAGAAATATTGGAACAAATTAAAGAGAAAATTGAGGAAGTTTCCAATTAAACTATTTACATGTGTAGTCTTTGAAAACAAGGTATTAGTTCACTCCTTTTAGACTAATCCCTTGTTTTTTGTCTTTCATGTTACGAACGAAACATATAGGAAGGAGCAAGTCTATGGAAACATTTAAAAAAGTTGAGGAAGGATTCGTTGGAATAACGATGATCTTAGTCCTTGCATTATTGACAGTTAATATTATCTTGCGTTTCTTTTTTAGTGCGGGAATTACATGGGCCGAGGAATCGATTCGCTATGCAATCATTTGGATTACATTCATTGGTGGGGCAATTTGTTTTCGGAGAGGAATCCACGTAGGAATTGATTTGTTTTTGGAATATTTACCTGAAGGCAGTAAAAAGGTACTACAGTTTATCATTAATATATTAGCTATTATTTTTATGATCTTATTAATCAAGTATGGGATAGACTTAGTGCTATTTAGTATGGCTACTGGTCAATTAGCGCCTGCATTACAAATAAAGATGTATTGGGCCTACTTAGCAATTCCAATAGGAGCATTCCTTTCGCTTATACATTTGATGATACAAACGTATGGGATGATTCGAAGTCTAAGCACAAATGAATAATAGAAGGGAGCAGATGAAATGGTTACAGTATTAATTGGATTAATCCTTATTTTACTATTAGCGAGTGTACCTATCTACGTCTCACTTGGATTAGCAGCTTTCGTTGTTACGATATTGCTAAGTGATATTCAACCGATGCTACTTATACAACGGCTTTTTGCTGGATTAGATCAGTTTGCCTTAATGGCTTTACCCCTATTTATTCTGGCTGCGAATATAATGGATGGCGGCGGGTTGTCAGAAAGAATATTAAAGTTTGCCCGCTCCCTTGTTGGTCATCTAGCAGGTGGGGTGGCAATGACAACTCAAATGGCAAGTATGTTTTTTGGCGCTTTGTCTGGTTCGGGTCCAGCTACCGTGATAGCAATTGGTAAGATTATGTATCCTGAGTTAACCCGTGGTGGATATAGTAAGTCTTTTTCTTCGGGATTACTAGCGTCTGCAGGTGCAGTTTCACTTATCATTCCCCCAAGTATTACGTTGATTATTTATGGGTCTGTAACAGGTGTATCAGTCGGGAGTTTATTTATTGCGGGAATTGGTGCTGGTCTTCTCTTTGGAATCTCTTCGATTGCGTATATTTTTATGTATGCTCGCAAACATAAAATTCCTCGAGATAAAAAGGCTACTAAAAAGGAACTTTGGATGGCAGGGCGAAGAGCCGGTTGGGCCTTAATGATTCCAGTTATTATATTGGGCGGAATTTATAGTGGCGTATTTACTCCAACAGAGGCTGCAGGTGTCTCCGCTGTATACGCATTAATTGTTAGTTTCTTTATTTATCGAGAAATGACGATGAAGCAATTTTATAAAATCTGTGTAGAATCAGCTATTACGACAGCCCAAGTGCTAGTTCTAGTTGCTGGGGCTCAAGTACTTGGTTGGTTATTAACAAAGGGTCAAGTACCTCAATTGATCGCTACATTTATTGCTGAAAATGTATCCTCACCTGTATTATTTTTACTGTTATTTAATATGTTGTTGTTAGTTTTGGGCATGTTTATTGAGGGAGTTGCAGCAATTATCATTGTAGCACCACTAGTGTTTTCTGCGGCGATCGCACTCGGAATTGATCCAGTTCATTTAGGTGTGATTATGATTGCTAACTTGGCCATAGGTATGTATACTCCACCATTTGGTCTTAATATTTTTGTTACTCAAACGATCACTAAAATTAATATGAGAGAGATGTTACCCGGGTTAATAGCATTTATGAGCTTTAACTTAATAGCACTGGTGATCATCACGTATGTCCCAGATGTATCATTGTTTTTGTTGAAAATTTTAAATTAAATATATCTCACATAAAATGGCTAGTTCTATGAAAATAGACTGGTCATTTTTTATGTGTTATAAAGTCATTTGTCTGTTTAGACTTAAAATAATGTCAATTTCTGTTTTTATAGACAACGAACAAAGACCGTTTATAAGTATATACTAATATTAGAGGATAAAGTGGTTAGGAGGATTTTAATTGAATATACAGCGTTTACAACAAACGTTAAATGAGTTGAATCAATTTGGCTATTCAGACAAAGGGATAAATAGAATTGCTTATTCAGAAGCAGAACAAGAAGCGTTACAATATATGATTAACACCTTGGAAGCAGAAGGGTTGAAAGTACGGAAAGATGCAATTGGGAATGTAATTGCACGACGTGAAGGGATGGAGCCTAAATTACCTGTCATTGCTTTTGGCTCACATATGGATACAGTATATAATGGTGGACAATATGATGGTGCAGTTGGTGTGGTAGCAGGGCTAGAAGTAATTCGCATGTTGAATGATGAAAAGATGGAGACGAAGTATCCAATTGAGTTAATCATTTTTGCTTGTGAGGAGTCAGCGCGATTTGGGATAGCGACGATAGGTAGTAAGGCAATGACAGGCCGTATCACACAAAACGAGTTGATGACACTAAAGGATCGGGATGGGATATCGTTTTTTGATGCATTACATGCTCAATCACTAAATGTAGATGGTTTAGATAAAGTAGTTCGTGATAAAAGTGATATAAAGGCATTTTATGAATTGCATGTGGAACAAGGAATTGTATTAGAGCATGAACAGAAACAGATAGGGATTGTTTCTGGCATTGCTGCACCGACTAGATATGAAATAATAGTAAAGGGACAAGCAGCACATTCAGGTGCTACTCCAATGTGGTTACGAAAAGATGCATTCACTGGGGCTGCAGAAATTGTTTTACTAGTAGAACAATCGGCTCGTTCAGAAGCATTAAATGGCACCGTTGCGACAGTCGGAAGTACTCACATTTCACCAAATGCGATGAATGTTGTTCCTGGTGAAGTGACGATCCAAGTGGATATTCGTGGTGTTTTTAAAGCCTCGAAAGATAAGATTGTTCGGGATATGAAACGTAAAATAGAGGAAATCAAAACGAGGCGTAATTTAGAAATAGAATGTACAGAAATGTGCGATGAACTACCTGTGAAATTGGAAACAAATATCATTCAATCCATAAAAAATACATGCAAAAAACAGCAACTAAGTTATTTAGAAATGCCTAGTGGAGCAGGTCATGACGCAATGAATATGGCACAGCAGTATCCTACAGGAATGATCTTTATTCCTTCTAAAGATGGGATTAGTCATAACAAAGATGAATATACATCGATCGAAGAGGTAGGTACTGGGGTAATGGTATTAAAAGGAGAAATAGCAAAAATGGCAGAAGTTGTACAAAAACAGAGTACAAGAGGTGAAGTGAAATGAAGATAGAAAAATTAATTATTTTATCCAATGAAAAGGTTAGTGAACGTTACTGGCATATGATTGTGGATGCATCTGACATCGTTGGTAGCATTGAGCCAGGGCAGTTTTTCAATGTGAAATGTGCGGATGATTCTTTCCCATTTTTGCGACGCCCATTTAGTATTTATCGAATTAATCAAGATGATCGAACGATTGAGTTTTTATATCTTGTGAAAGGTTTGGGTACTGTAAAATTAACTGAGTTAACTGCTGGAGAAGAAATTGATTTATTCGGGCCTCTTGGTATTGGATTTACACTTAAAAAGGAATGGGAGACTATTTTGCTATTAGCTCGCGGTGTAGGTATTGCAACATTAGCGGCATTAGCACAAAAAGCAGCGCAGCAAGAAGTTAGATGTGTGGCAATTTTAAGTGCACGTAGTGAGAATGATTTATTAGCAACAGAGACCTTACAAGGTTTTGGTGCAGAAGTCTATCGTGTGACAGAAGAAGCAGATACGAGCGATGTCGAAAATGTACGCCAGCTAATGGAAAGAATTTTTGCAGAACATGATATTAAAGCTGGATTCACTTGTGGGTCAAAACGGCTTTCTAAATTAATGCAAGAAATGACAATAGAAAGAAGTATTCCCGCTCAAATTGCGTTAGAGGAACATATGGGTTGTGCAATGGGCGTTTGTTATGCATGTGTCTGTGATATCGAGGGAGATTCAGGATTAGAATCTGTTCGTGTCTGTAAAGAAGGTCCTGTATTCGATTTAGATAAGGTGGTGTTAGCATGAAGCGGCCTGATCTAGCTGTTCAAATTGGCTCATTACACCTACAGAATCCCATCATGCCTGCTTCGGGAGCCTTTGGATTTGAAATGGAAGAAGTATTAGATTTTAATACGCTCGGTGCATTAGTTCCAAAGAGTATAACGAAATACCCACGAGGTGGTAACGTAACTCCTAGAGTATGTGAAGTGAATGGCGGCATGATTAATTCCATTGGCATCCAAAGTAAGGGTATTGATTATTATTTGGAACACATTTTACCGGAATATGAAAAGTTTAATACACCCTTAATTGCTAGTATTTCTGCTGATTCTGTCGAAGAATATGCGGAAATGGCAGAGGTGATCAGTAAGGTACCTAGTGTATCAGGATTAGAAATTAATATATCTTGCCCCAATCTAAAAGGGAATGGGCAAGCATTTGGAATGAATGCAGATATTTCCTATGATTTAGTAAAATTAGTCAAAGAGGCGACGGATCAGCCAATTATTACGAAGTTAACTCCGAATGTGACTAACATTCAAGATATTGCGATAGCTTGTGAGGAAGCTGGCTCAGATAGTTTAAATGTGGCTAATACTATTTTAGCGATGGCGATTGATATCCATAGCCAAAAACCTAAGATTGGTAATGTACTAGGTGGTATCTCTGGTCCTGCAGTGAAGCCTATTATTGTACGGTTAATCTATCAAGTACGACAAGTATGTTCCATACCAATTATTGGTTGCGGTGGAGTAATGAATGCGGAAGATGCGATCGAAATGATCCTAGCGGGTGCTACTGCCGTACAGGTGGGAACTGCTAGTTTTGTAAATCCACTAGCAATGATAGAGATTATTAATGGACTAGAACAATATATGCTAGATTATCAGGTGAATCATATGGATGAGTTAATTGGGAAGGTACACATACCAGAGGTATCAATTGAGTGTAATGTTTAAAGGAGAAAGATGTGGATAAATTGGATTGGGATCATGTTATTTTAAATGGTGAAATAGTGAATAGCTCTAGTCGCTTTAAAGGTAATATATATATAAAAGATGGGAAAGTAGCGGCAATTACAGAGGAAGTACTGGCTGGAGAAGCAAAAGAAGTAACAGATGCCTTGGGGTTACATGTATTACCGGGATTGATTGATACGCATGTTCATTCAAGAGATGGAGGTGCGACACATAAAGAGGACTTTTTTCATTCTACAAAAGCAGCGGGAGCTGGTGGAATTACAACTATTTTTGAAATGCCAAACACGAATCCTACAATAAATAATGTGGATAACTTCCATAAGCAAGTGGAAAATTTACGTGTAAAAGCACATGTTAATTTTGGAATGTGGGGTATATGTTTAGGAGATGTTAATAATCAACACTTATTGGAATTATCGGAAGCGGGTGTTATAGGCTTTAAATATTTTTGGGGATATGCTGTTGATAAGAATACATTTCAATTAGTGTATAATTACTCGGAAGAGATGAATAATGTTTTTCCGCCATGTGATGATGGGGAAGTGTTTAGTATGTTTCGAGCGGTGGCAAAGACGGGACAGACTTTTGCGATTCATGCAGAAAACAGTGAATTGATCAATCGGCTTACACATGATAGCAATCGGAGTGAAGTGGTTGATTATGACACCTTTTTAAAAACACGCCCGAATCTAGCGGAGGAATTAACCATTCAAACAGCGATTGCTATGGCTCGAGAAACAGGTGCAAAATTGCATATCCTTCATGTAAGTACAAAGAGTAGTGTTGATTTAATTAGAAATGCTCAAAGAGAAGGAATTCCAATTACAGCCGAAACATGTCCGCATTATTTATTTCTAACAAATGAAGATTATCATAAAATTGGCGCACAAATGAAAGTATATCCACTCGTAAAATATCAAGAAGACCAAGATGCTATATGGGAAGGTATTTATGATGGCACAATTTCATTTGTTTGTTCCGATCATGCGCCACATACAGAAAATGAGAAAAATGGGGACTTATGGTCTGTTCCTGCTGGTATGTGTGGAGTCGAGACGATGGTTCCATTATTATTAAATGCTGTTTCCGAGCAGAAACTAACTTTGGAAAAATTAGTCGCACTGTTAGCGGAAAACCCAGCAAAGCAATTTGGTGTGTTTCCTAAGAAAGGCTCGCTTCAAGTAGGTACAGATGCGGACATTACGATAGTTGATATAAAAAAACGAGGGAAAATAGAGAAGAACAAACTGCATAGTAAAGGGAAAGTTACTGCTTATGATGGTTTTGAGATTCAAGGATGGCCGGTTCAAACGATTGTAAATGGAAAAACGATTATGGAGAATGGACACATCCAACCAGAAATAACGGGTCAACTAGTGACACCGATTTAATCATAAAAGCACTCATTGGTTGAAATATCCTATCTTTGTTGGACTTAGTCTAACAAAGGGAGGATATTTTCATAACTGCAGCAATGCTTATGATTAATAGCTGAACTTCCCAAATTGGAAGACCTCTTTAAAAGCTTCATAATCAAGATCAAGTTGTTGACAAAGTCTTTCTACTTCAGCAAAAAAATCAAAACCTTGTTCGACAGGTTGGTCACGATTTTCCGAATAAAAAATGAGCAAGCCGTGTAATTCTTTAAAGGCATTTACTTTATCTAAGTTATTCATTTTCTCACTCCATTTCTCTCTATATTATAGCATTTGTACGTCAGATATTATAGATTTTTATTAAAGCTTTCTTTTAAGCAAATTACTCAGATGAATTACGTATCCCGAATATACCTTATATTCCGTGGTATATATCAATTCCCTTTACTTTATTGAAAAGAAAAGTTGATAATCGTTAATGGATAGAAAAAA
>Ga0079225_10001975_pt1 | contig 11704 bp, 10 predicted proteins | sample Poulit2012_FD_76344 | JGI IMG/M metagenome (GOLD analysis project Ga0079225, IMG submission 76344) | Agricultural soil microbial communities from Georgia to study Nitrogen management - Poultry litter 2012 | ecosystem: Environmental > Terrestrial > Soil > Agricultural land | place: USA: Georgia...
GGCTCTCGGTGGGGGCGCCGGGCGGGTGGTCTGCGGGGACGTAGGTCCCGGGTGTTTCGTCCGGGTCCGGCGGGACCATGGCCGGGTGACCTCGACCTCGCCGGCGCCGCCCGCCTCCCGGCTGGACCTGCGCCGGGTGCGCCACACCGACGGCTGGATCTTCGGCACGATGCTGCTCTCGGCGACGCTCAGCCTCCTCGCCTCCTTCGTCCTCGCCGCCGACGCCGTCGTGCTCGCCGCGGACCCGGCGGCCCAGCTGTCGTGCAACATCAGCGCCACGCTCAGCTGCGGCACCGTCGGCGCCTCGGCGCAGGCCAGCGTGTTCGGGTTCCCGAACGCCTTCCTCGGTCTCGTCGCCGAACCGGTGGTTATGACGATCGCCGTCGCCGGCCTCGGCGGGGTGCGCTTCCCGCGCTGGTTCATGTGCGCCGCCCAGGTGGTCTACACCCTGGGGTTCGCCTTCGCCTACTGGCTGTTCGGGCAGTCGATGTTCGTCATCGGGGCGCTGTGCCCGTGGTGCCTGCTCGTCACGCTCTCCACGACGCTGGTGTTCGCCACCCTGCTGCACTACAACCTGCGCGAGAACAACCTCTTCCTCGGGCCGCGCGCCCACGCCCGGGCCCTGGCCTTCATCCGCGCCGGCTGGGACGGCGCGCTCGTGCTCGGATGGCTGGGCGTCGTCGTCATCGCCATCATCCTGCGCTACGGAGCCACCCTCCTGCCGTGACGCGACTCACACGACGTGATACCCCAGGGGGGTATATCGTAGGCGGTGACGGAAGGGAGCGCACATGGCCGGTTACAGCGGCACCAAGGAGGACTACACCCGTCGGATGCGCCGCATCGAGGGGCAGGTCCGCGGTATCGCCCGCATGATCGAGGAGGACGTCTACTGCATCGACGTCCTCACCCAGATCTCCGCCGTCACCCGGGCGCTCCAGGCCGTCGGCATCGGGCTGGTCGAGGACCACCTCGGCCACTGCGTCGTCGACGCCGCCCGCTCGTCACCCGAGGAGGGCGCCGAGAAGGTCCGCGAGGCGAGCGACGCGATCGCCCGGCTCGTCCGGTCCTGACCATCCCGCCGCGCCGCCCCGAGCGACCGGCCACCACCGCAAGGAGAGAGCACATGAGCACCGACCCCTCGCCGATCGACCGCACCACCGAGCTCGACGTCACCGGCATGACCTGCGCCCACTGCGTCAAGTCCGTCACCGAGGAGCTCGAGCGCATCCCGGACGTCTCCAAGGTCAGCGTCATCCTCCGCGAGGGCGGCACCTCCAAGGTCACCGTCGTCTCCGACGCCGTCCTGGACGAGGACGCCCTGCGCGCCGCCGTGGACGAGGCCGGCTACACGGTCACCGCGGTCCACGTCGACAACTGAGCCCCGCCCACCCCTGAGCACCCCGCAGAAGGAGCACCCCATGTCGTCCCCGCAGCAGACGGTCGAGCCGTACGGCGAGGTCGACCTCGCGGTCGAGGGGATGACCTGCGCCGCCTGCGTCAACCGGGTGGAGAAGCGGCTCAACGCACTGCCCGGCGTGACGGCGACCGTCAACCTCGCCACCGAGAGCGCGCACGTCACGCTCGCCGAGCCGGTCGCCGAGGACGACCTGCTCGCCGCCGTCGAGCGCGCCGGGTACGCGGGCACGGTCACCCGCCGGCGCACCGCCGCGGACGACGACGCGCACGACGGGACCGAGCACGTGCTCGCCGGCCACGCGCACACCGCCGGGGAGGACACCTCCTCCCCCGCCGAGCAGCGGCAGGCCGACCTGCTGCGCCGGCTGCGGGTCGCCGGCGTGCTCACCGTCCCGGTGCTCGTGCTGTCCATGGTCCCGGCACTGCAGCTCCCGGGCTGGCAGTGGGTCGTGGCGGCGCTCAGCCTGCCCGTGGTCACCTGGGGCGCCTGGCCCTTCCACCGCTCGGCGGCCAAGGCGGCGCGCCACGGCGCCTCGACCATGGACACCCTGGTCTCCCTCGGGGTCACCGCGGCCACCCTGTGGTCGCTGTGGGCCCTGCTCCTGGGCGGTGCGGGCGAGATCGGCATGCGGATGAGCCCTGCGCTCCTGCCCCGCGCCGCCGTCGGGCACGTGGGACCTCCGGAGCTCTACTTCGAGGTCGCCGCGGTCGTCACCACCTTCCTGCTCCTGGGCCGGTACGCCGAGTCCCGCTCCCGGCGGCGCGCCGGCGACGCGCTGCGCTCCCTGCTGTCCATGGGGGCGAAGGACGTCGCCCGGGTGAGCGTGGACGCCGCCGGCCACCGCACCGAGCAGCGGGTGCCGATCGAGCAGCTCGCCGTCGGGGACCTGTTCGTCGTGCGGCCCGGGGAGAAGGTCGCCACCGACGGCGTCGTCGTCGAGGGCAGCTCCGCGGTGGACACCTCGATGCTCACCGGGGAGCCGGTGCCGGTGGACGTCGCGGCCGGGGACCCGGTGACCGGGGCGACCGTCAACACCTCCGGCCGGCTCCTCGTCCGCGCCACCCGCGTCGGTGAGGAGACCACCCTCGCCCAGATCGGGCGCCTCGTCAGCCGGGCGCAGACCGGCAAGGCCCCGGTCCAGCGGCTCGCCGACCGCATCTCCGCGGTCTTCGTCCCGGTCGTCGTCGTCGTGGCGGTCGGCACGCTGGCCGCCTGGCTGCTCTCCGGCGCCACCGTGCAGGCCGCGTTCACCGCCGCGGTCGCCGTGCTCATCATCGCCTGCCCGTGCGCGCTCGGGCTGGCCACCCCCACCGCGCTGCTCGTCGGCTCGGGACGTGCCGCCCAGCTCGGCATCGTCATCAAGGGCCCGGAGATCCTCGAGTCCACCCGCCGCATCGACACCATGGTGCTCGACAAGACGGGCACGGTCACCGAGGGCCGGATGGTGCTCGCCGAGGTCCTCACCACCGGCGACCGCGCCGAGGTGCTGCGCGTGGCCGGTGCGGTCGAGGCGGCGAGCGAGCACCCGATCGCCCAGGCGATCGCGGCCGGCGCCCGCGCCGAGCTCGGCACGCTGCCCGAGGTCACCGACTTCGCCAACCACGCGGGCCGCGGCGTCGGCGGCCGCGTCGAGGGACGGCACGTGCTCGTCGGCCGTCCCGCGTGGCTGGGGGCGCAGGGGGTCGCGGTCGACGACGCCGTGGCGGCCGCGCACCGGCAGGCCGAGGAGGGCGGGGCCACCGCCGTCGTCGTCGCCTGGGACGGCGCCGCGCGCGGGGTGCTCGCCGTCCGGGACACCGTGAAGCCGACCTCGGCCGAGGCCGTCGCCCGGCTGCGAGAGCTCGGGGTGCGCCCCATGCTCCTCACCGGGGACAACCGGCGGGCGGCCGAGGCGGTGGCCCGCGAGGTGGGGATCCCGACCTCGGACGTCATCGCCGAGGTGCTGCCCGAGGACAAGCTCGACGTCGTCGCCCGCCTCCAGCGCGAGGGCCGGGTCGTGGCGATGGTCGGCGACGGCGTCAACGACGCCGCGGCGCTCGCCCAGGCCGGGCAGCAGGGCCTCGGCCTGGCGATGGGCACCGGCACGGACGTCGCCATCGAGGCGAGCGACATCACCCTCGTCACCGGGGACCTGCGGGCGGCCCCGACGGCCATCGCCATCTCCCGCGCGACGCTGCGGGTGATCAAGCAGAACCTGTTCTGGGCCTTCGCCTACAACGTGGCGGCGATCCCGCTGGCCGCCCTCGGCCTGCTCAACCCGATGATCGCGGGCGCGGCCATGGCGGCGAGCTCGGTCATCGTCGTCGGCAACTCCCTGCGCCTGCGCCGCGCCGCCTGACTGGCGGCCTCCGGCGACCCCCCGGACATGTAACACGCCCTTCTCGATCGTCGCTCGCCCCAGCGGAGGGACGAGCGACGATCGAGAAGGGCGAAGCGCGTGGACGGGAGGGCGCGTGGCTCAGAAGGCGGGGATGACCTCGCCGTCCGGCCAGCGCTCCTCGAAGAAGGCGCGGGTCTCCTCCGAGCGCAGCGCCCGGTCCAGGGCCACGAGCGCCGGGTCGTCGATGTCTTCCGACCGCACGGCGACGAGGTTCGCGTAGGGGTTGTCCTCACCGGACTCCAGCGCGATGGCGTCGTCGGCCGGGCTCAGACCGGCCTCGAGCGCGTAGTTGCCGTTGATGACGGCGGCGTCGAAGTCCTGCAGGCTGCGGACGAGCTGGGCGGCCTCGAGCTCGACGAGCTCGATGTTCTTCGGGTTCTCCGCGACGTCGAAGATCGTCGGGTCCTCGACGTCGGCCAGGGTGAACAGCCCCTCCGCCTCGAGCAGCTCGAGCGCCCGTGCCTGGTTCGACGGGTCGTTCGGGACACCGACCTGGGCGCCGTCGGGCAGCTCGTCGAGCGAGGCCACGCTCTCGGAGTAGACGCCGTAGGGCTCGATGTGGACGCCGTCGAAGTGGGCGAAGTCGTAGCCCTTCTCGGCGACCTCGGCCTCGAAGTACGGCAGGTGCTGGAAGAAGTTGGCGTCGAGCTCACCCTCGGCCAGCTGGACGTTGGGCTGCACGTAGTCGGTGTACTCGACGATCTCCAGGGTGAAGCCCGCCTCCTCGGCGAGGTTCTCCTGGACGAACTCGAGGATCTCGGCGTGCGGCGTGGGGCTGGCGCCGATGACGATGGTGCGGAGCTCGCCCTCGGCCGTCTCCTCGGCGCCGGGGTCGGCGGTCGTGTCCTCCCCGCCTGAGTCGGAGTCGCCGCAGGCGGCGAGCAGAAGGGCGGAGACGCCGAGGACGGCGGCGACCCGGGAGGTCGTCCCGAAGGGTCGGGTGGTGCGCATGAAGGTTCCTCTTTCGGTGTTGCGGGGGTCAGCGGTGGTCGACCAGCCGGACGGCGAGGTCGCCGAGCATCTGGATGAGCTGGACCAGGACGACGATGACGACGACGGTCACGACCATGACGTCGGCCTGGAAGCGTTGGTAGCCGTGGTTGATGGCCAGCGCGCCGAGGCCCTCGGCGCCGAGCGCCCCGGCCATCGCGGAGTAGGACACGAGGGTGATGACGGTGACGGTGATGCCGCCGACGATCCCGGGCAGCGCCTCGCGCACGAGCACGCCGCCGACGATGCCGAGCCGGGAGGCGCCGACCATCTGGGCCGCCTCGATCTTGCCGGGGCTGACGTCGCGCACGGCGTTCTCCACCAGCCGGGCGAAGAAGGGGATGGCGGCGACGGAGAGCGGCACGACGGCCGACTGCCAGCCGAAGGTGGTGCCGGTGAGCAGTCGCGTCAACGGGATGATCGCGACCATGAGGATGATGAACGGGATCGAGCGGCCGATGTTGACGACCGTCGAGAGCACGGTGTTGAGCGTCCGGCTCGGCCGCAGGCCGCCGGGTGCGGTGACGACGAGCGCCAGGCCGAGCGGGAGCCCGAGCAGCACCGTGATGAGCGACGACAGCCCGGTCATCCAGATGGTCTGCAGCGTCGCCTCGGGCACCCGGTCGGTGATGACCGGGTTGCTCAGCGCCTCCTCCAGCCACGTCACGGGGCCACCTCCTCGACGTGGACGCCGGCGGCCCGCAGCCGCTGGACGGCGTCGGGGACGGCGTCTGCGGGCAGGGTGATCCGCATCCGGCCGACGCGGGTGCCGGCGAGGGTCTCGATGGTGCCGGTGGCGACCTCGACGTCCTCCCCGAGGGCGCCGACGGTGGCGAGGACCCGGCTGGTGCTGGTCTCCCCGCCGAAGGCGAGTTCCAGGGCGCGCCGCCCGGGTGCGGCCGGCGCGGGCGGGAGCGGGACGAGCGAACGGGCCAGCCGCGAGCCGTGGTCGCCGACGACCTCGTCGATCGGGCCGCTCTGGGCGATGCGGCCCCGGTCCAGGAGGGTGACGGAGTCGCACACCTCGCGGACCACCGACATCTCGTGGGTGATGATGAGGACGGTGATGCCGAGCCGGTCCCGCACGTCACGGATGAGCCGGAGGATCTGCCGGGTGGTGTCGGAGTCGAGCGCCGAGGTGGGCTCGTCGCACAGGAGCACGGCGGGCTCCGTCGCGAGCGCCCGGGCGATGCCGACGCGCTGCTTCTGGCCGCCGGAGAGCTGGGAGGGGTAGGACTGCCCGCGGTCGGCGAGCCCGACGAGGTCGAGCAGCTCGGCCACCCGCTGGGCGCGCTGGGCGCGCGGCACCCGGGCCACCCGGAGGGGATAGGCGACGTTGGCGGCGGCCGTCCGGGCCTCGAGCAGGTTGACGTGCTGGAAGACCATCCCGATCTTCAGCCGCTGGCGGCGCAGCGCGCGCTCGCCCAGCCCGCTGAGGGAGACGCCGTCGATCGCCACCGTGCCGGAGGTGGGCTGCTCCAGGGCGGTGAGGCAGCGGATGAGCGTCGACTTCCCGGCGCCCGACTCACCGACGATCCCGTGGATCGCGCCGCGCGGGACATGGAGGTCGATCCCGTCCAGCGCGACGACCTGCTGCCCACCGCGCGTGCGGTAGACCTTCCGCAGGTCGTTGAGTGTGATCACCGAGGTCCTCCATCGCTCCTGGCGGGAGCACCCGACCGGCGGGTTGCTGCAGCGTCGTCGAGCCAGGTCTCTCGGCTGCTCTGGATGGTGCCCACATCGTAGGAACCTGCGCCAACGCTATGACATTGCCGTCCGGCAGGCGAGATGACGGGTCCGTCAAACGGACGGCAACCGTGTCGGCGGCGGCCAGACGGGGCTGGGCCGCCTGCTATAACCGCAGGGTGGAGCAGTCCCTGCCGCAGCGCACGGCGGTCGACGCCGGCGGCCGGCGACGCCGGCTGCGCACCGAGTTGTGGATCGTCCTGGGCCTGTCGCTCGGGCAGTCCGCCGTCTACGCGGTCGTCAACCTCCTCGCCCGGCTCACGGCCAAGACCCCGCTGCGCGACCAGGCGGCCGCGCTCAACCCCTCGCGCTCCCCGCGGCCCTACCTCGACCTCACCTACCAGCTGCTCAGTGTGGGGTTCGCGCTGGTGCCGGTCGCCCTTGCCCTGTTCCTCCTCAGCGAGCCGGGGCGGCGGGCGACCACCCGCATCGGGCTCACCCTCACCCGCCCAGGCCGCGACCTCGCGGTGGGCGTGGGCCTGGCGGCGCTCATCGGCATCCCCGGGCTCGCGCTGTACGTCGCAGGCCGGGCGCTCGGGGTCACCGTCGACGTCCAGGCGGCGACGCTCGACCAGCACTGGTGGGCGGTGCCGGTGCTCGTCCTCGCGGCACTGAAGAACGCGCTCGTCGAGGAGGTCATCGCCGCCGGCTACCTCGTGGAGCGGGTGGAGCAGCTCGGCTGGCGGCCCGCCGCGGTGGTCGCGGCCAGCGCCCTGCTGCGCGGGGCCTACCACCTGTACCAGGGCATCGGCCCGGGGCTGGCGAACGTCGCGATGGGCGTCGTCTTCGCCGAGTACTACCGGCGCCGACGGCGGACCATGCCGCTCGTCGTCGCCCACACCCTCATCGACGTCGTCGCGTTCGTCGGCTACGCCCTGCTCCCGGCGGGCGTCCTGGAGGCACTCGGCCTCGGCTGACCCCCCGGCGCTCACCCCCGGGCCTCTCTCCCCGCAGCCCGCCGTGCCCCCGAGGCGCTGCCGCGCCAAGGGGCTTCCGCGGGGCGGCCGGGCCCACCGCCTACACTCGGCGCATGACCGAACGGGCCGGTGACGCCAGCGCGTCCGTCCCCGGTACCCGCGACCCCGCCCCCGCACGGTCCGGCGCCGCCGACGTGTCCGGCACCCGCGCACCCGCCACGCGCGAGGCCCCGCGCCGCAGGGTGCTCCTCGTCGACCTCCCGGTGGCCCGGGTGCGCCGCCCCCGCGACCTCATCGAGCTGGTCCTGTCGATCCTCGGCATCACGGTCGTCCTCCTCCTGGCCGTGTACGCCCACGCGACGGCGATCGGCGTCACCGAGGACGTCCAGTCGGCGGCCGCGCTCGTGCTGCGGCAGATCCTCCTCCTGCCGGTCACCGTGCTCGAGGGCCTGGTCACCCTCTTCCTCCCGCTCTTCGTCATCGTCATGCAGCTCGTGCGACGGCGGTGGCGCTCGGTGCTCGAGGCCCTCGCCGCGGCCGTCGTGGCCTGGGGGCTGACCACCGCCGCCGTGTGGCTGCTCGACACCTACGGCCCCACCGCGCTGTCGGTCGGGCTCACCATCACGACCGAGGGCGCCAGCGTCATCGCGATGAACCCGCTGGTCGCGGCGCTCGCCGCGCTGCTGACGACGGTGGGCACCCGCGACCAGCGGCCCTCCGTGCGGTGGTCGTGGAACCTGCTGTGGGCGGTGCTCGTCCTCACCGTCATCCGGGGCGCGCTCACCCTGCCCGGTGCCGTCGTCACCGTGCTCATCGGGCGGGTCATCGGCCTGGCCGGGCGCTACGTCGTCGGTGTCTTCAACGAGCGCGCCGAGGGTATCGAACTCGTCCAGGGGATGCGTCGGGCGGGGCTCGACCCGGTCCGGGTGGTGCGGATGGACCCACCGACGAACGGCGACGTCGCGGCCTGGACCGTGACGACATCGGCCCCGATCGGCTACACCGAGCGGCTCCCGGAGCCCGACCACACGCTGCTCGACGCCGGCGACGAGCCCTGGCCGGCGCCCCGCACCCCCGACACCATCGTCCCGGACGTCCTCACCGACCCCCACGCCGTGGTCGCCGCCGCCGCCAGCCCCGGCGGGGTCAACCTCGACCCGGTCAGTGCCCACCGCGTCTACTCGGTGTGGGACACCGAGGACCGCCGCTGGTACGTCACGATCCTCGACGGCGACCGGCAGGTGGTCGGTTACCTCGCCTCGCTGTGGACCCGGCTGCGGGTGCGCGGGCTGCGCCGGCGGCGGGTCACCTCGCTGCGGGACGCCGCCGACCGGGCCGTCCTGCTCGCCTACGCCATCGAGCGCGCCGGGGTTCGCACGCCGCCGCTCGTCGGCATCGCCGAGGCACGCGACTCGGTGATCATGGTGGCCGCGCACATCCACGGCGCGCGGCGGTTGTCGGACCTGTCGGCGGAGGAGGTCACCGACGAGCTGCTCGACCGCACGTGGCACGAGCTGCGCACCGCGCACGCCGCCGGGATCGCCCACCTCGACCTCACCGCCAACGCCATCCTCGTCACCGAGGACGGCACCGTGTTCCTCCTCGACTGGGACAACGGCGAGATCGCCTCCTCCGACCTCTCCCGGCGCCTCGACCTCGCCCAGCTGCTCGCCATCACCGCGACGAAGGTCGGGGAGGACCGCGCCCTGGCGAGCGCCGCCCGGTGCCTGGGCAACGAGCAGCTGGCCGCGATCGCCCCGCTGCTCCAGCCGGTCATCCTCACCCCGCACACCCGCTCCGAGGCGGACAAGCCGCGCGAGCTGCTCAACTCGCTGCGTGCCCGACTGGTCGACCAGCACCCGGCCGCGGACGTCGAGCCGATCCGGCTGGCCCGCTTCAGCGTGCGCACCGTCGTCATGGTGACGATCGGCATCGTCGCCGTCTGGCTGCTCCTCGGCACGCTGAACTTCGAGCAGGTGATGGCTGCTGCCCGCAACGCCAACCCGTGGTGGCTCGGGGCGACCTTCGCCTTCGGCCTGCTCACCTTCGTCGGCAGCGCGATGGGCCTGGTGGCCTTCTCCCCGGAGCGGATCGGGCTGTGGCGCACCACCGTGGTCCAGGTGGCGGCGGGCATCGTCGCCCTCGTCGCACCGGCCGGGGTGGGGCCGGCCGCGCTCAACCTGCGCTACCTCACCCGGCAGCGCATCGCGACGCCGCTCGCCGTGGCGACCGTCGCGCTCGTCCAGGTCTCCCAGTTCGTCACGACGGTCCTCCTCCTCGTCGTCATGGCGCTCGTCACCGGCAGCGCCGGGACGCTGTCGGTGCCCTCCGCCGCGGTCTACACCCTGGCGATCGTCACCGTGCTCGTCGTCGTCGTGCTCCTCGCCGTCCCGCCGGCACGCACCTGGGTGTGGCGCAAGGTCGGGCCCACGCTGCGCCAGGTGTGGCCGCGGGTGCTGTGGGTGGTGGGCAGCCCGAGCCGGCTCCTCATGGGCCTGGGCGGCAACGTCGTCATGACGCTGGGGTACGTCGGGGCGTTCGGCGCCGCACTCGCCGCCTTCGGCTACTCGCTGCCGGTCACGACGCTGGCCATCACCTACCTCACGTCGAACACCGTCGGCGCCGCGGTCCCCTCCCCCGGCGGCATCGGGCCCGTCGAGGCGGCCCTGACCGGTGGGCTCACCGTCGCCGGCATCCCGGCCGGTGTCGCCTTCTCCGCGGCGCTGGTCTTCCGTGTGCTCACCTTCTGGATCCGGGTCCCGTTCGGCTGGGCGGCGCTGCGCTGGCTCCAGCGCAAGGGAGAGGTGTGACGGGGACGGCGACCCCCCGGGTGCACGCCGCCGGGCGGCTCCGGCAGCCGGAGGCCTGGGTCGTGGCGGCCGTCGGCGCGGCCCTCTACACGCTCGTCGCCGTGCTCCAGTGGCGCCGGCTCGAGGCCCCGTCGTGGGACCTGGCGATCTTCACCCAGCTGGCCAAGGCCTACGCCTCCCTCGAGGCGCCCGTGGTCCCGATCAAGGGCCCGGGGTTCAACCTGCTCGGGGACCACTTCCACCCGATCCTCGTCCTCCTCGGCCCGGTGTATGCGCTCCTCCCCTCCGGGCTCACCCTGCTCGTCGTCCAGGCGCTGCTCGTCGGCGTCTCGGCCGGGCCGCTGACCGCGCTGGCCGTGCGCCGGCTGGGCCGCGGCCCGGGGCTCGCGATCGGGGCCGTCTACCTCCTGTCCCACGGCATCCAGGGGGCGGTGCGCAGCCAGTTCCACGAGGTCGCCTTCGCGCTGCCGCTCCTGTCGTTCGGGCTGTGCGCGCTGCTCGAGCGGCGGTGGCGTGCCGCCGCGCTGTGGCTGGCCCCGCTCGTCCTCGTCAAGGAGGACCTCGGCCTGCTCGTCCTCGTCCTCGGCCTGGTCATCCGGTACCGCGGCGCCCGCCGGGTGGGGACGGGGCTGGCGGTCTGGGGGACGGCCTGGTCCGTCCTGGCGACGGCGGTAGTCCTGCCCGCCCTCAACCCGCGCGACCGGTACGACTACACCGACAACCTCGCCGTCGGGGACGTCCTGGGCGACCCGCTCGGCTCCCTCGCCGCGTTCGCGGGGCCGGGGGAGAAGGTCGTCACCGTGCTCCTTCTCGCCGCCGTCGCGGGCGTGGTGGGGGTGCGCTCACCGATCCTCCTCGCGGCCGTCCCGACGCTCGCCTGGCGCTTCCTCGGCGACGTGCCCTTCTACTGGTCGTGGATGTGGCACTACGACGCCGTGCTCATGCCGCTGGCGGTCGCCGCGCTGCTCGACTCCATCCCCCGACCCACCGCGTGCGAACCGGCGGATCCCGCCGCCGCCTCGCACCGTCGGCGGGTGGCGGGTGCGCTCGGTGCCGCGGGCCTCGCCGTCGTCCTGGCCGCACCCGGCCTGCCCGTCGCCGGGTTGCTCAGCGCCGAGACGTGGCGCCCCGCCCCGCGTGCGGAGGCGGCACGCGAGGTCCTCGCCACGGTGCCCGAGGGTGCGGTCGTCGCGAGCGACATCGCCCTGCTCGCCTACCTCGTGCCGACGACGACGGCGCTGTGGTCCGGCACGCCCGACAACCCGGTCGCCGACTACTACGTCGTCGACCGGCAGAACGCGACGTGGGGCGGCAACCCGCCGGACGACGCGGCGGCGTACGCGGAGGGCAAGCACCCGGGGACGCGCTACGAGCTCGTGCTCGACCGCGACGGGTACCAGGTCGCCCGGCTCGTCGACGGCGGCTGAGCCGGCGGCAGACC
>Ga0079225_10001976_pt1 | contig 11704 bp, 10 predicted proteins | sample Poulit2012_FD_76344 | JGI IMG/M metagenome (GOLD analysis project Ga0079225, IMG submission 76344) | Agricultural soil microbial communities from Georgia to study Nitrogen management - Poultry litter 2012 | ecosystem: Environmental > Terrestrial > Soil > Agricultural land | place: USA: Georgia...
CCGCCACTGTGGCGGGCACCGTAGCCCTCCTGCTCGCCGGGGGCCGCCGCTGAAGGCCGTCCCCGGCACGGGAACCGAGTCACAAAAGGAGAAAACCCACCATGAGGACACCGTTCGTACTTTTTGCTTTCGCGCTGCTGCCCTTCGCCCTCGCCCAGGGTCCGAAAACCATCGAATTTTCCCGCGTCGTGGACCTGAGCCACACGATCAGCGGGAACATTCCCCTCTGGCCGGGTGACCCGCCCGTGGAACTCGAAGCGGTCGCGCAGTTCGACCCGGACGGTTACTACCTGCGGCGTTTCTCCATGGGTGAGCACAGCGCCACCCACATGAACGCACCGAACAGCTTCCACGACGGGGCTCACGGCATCGACGGCTACGAACCGGACTCGCTCGTCGTGCCGGCGGTCGTCGTCGACGTGCGGGCACAGGCGGATGCGGACCCGGACCACCAGGTGTCGGTCGCCGACCTGAAAGCATGGGAGGAAGAACACGGCCGCATCCCGGAAGGCGCAGTCGTGCTTGCCTTCACCGGCTGGCAGGAACTGTGGGGCGATGCCGGCGCCTTTTTCGGTGAAGATGCAGACGGAAACATGCACTTCCCCGGTTTCTCAGGGGAAGCAGCCGCATTCCTGCTCGAAGAGCGGAGTGCAGCCGGCGTGGGCATCGACACGCACGGCGTCGATCAGGGACTCGACGAGGAATACGCGGTGAACACGCAGGTGCTCGCCGTGAACGGCATCGTGCTGGAAAACCTCACGAACCTCGACCAGCTGCCGGCCGTCGGAACGACCATCGCCATCGGCATCCTCCGGCTCGAGGAAGGTTCCGGCTCACCGGTGTCGGTGCTCGCGTTCGTACCGTGAGTACTCAGGCAGGCGTCTTCGCCCGGCTGCGTGCCGCCACGAACACGAGCAGGTAACAGGCGCAGCCGAGCAGCAGCACGTACGTGTAGCCGGCCAGGACCGCCAGGAGGGCAGCGGCGACGCTGCCGCTGACGGAGCAGAGGCCGTTGATGGCCCAGGCTGCAGCCACGTCGCGCGGGGAACCGCTGAGGCGGCGCAGCGCCGCGGGCAGCATCATGCCGAGAACGGCGCCTGAAGGAACGAGGCTGAGCGCGGCGACGAGCAGCCGGAGCGGTTCCGGGCTGGCCCCGAACGTTGCCGTGAGCAGCGGCCAGGTGAGCAGCCAGACTCCCGCGAGGACGGCGGTGAGGAGCGGCGCCCAGCGGAGCGGTTCCTGCAGGCGGCCGGCCAGCAGGCTGCCGCTGCCGCCGGCAAGCAGCAGGACTCCGAGCACCAGGCTGAGGGCCGTGGTCGGCTGCCCCAGGAACAGCTGGATCTTCTGGAGGAAGCCGAGTTCCAGCGCCAGAAAACCCGCCCCGAGTGCCGCGAACAGGAGCGGCGGCGCACCGGTGTTCCCGGCGCCGCGGCGGAACAGCGGCAGGCTCAGTATGAGCAGCAACGCAGCCAGCCACACGGCGGGCACGAGAGCAGCGGGAACGCCGCGTCCGAACTGGAAGAAGTACGGCGCGTCATCCCGGACGGGGGCCAGGTTGATGCCGTCCGCGGCTGCTTCCCCGATGATTGCCCCGGGTGTGCTGCTGCCGTCCGCGAGCCCGTCGAGGGGCGGGTCGGCCAGCAGGTGCGGCACGAACAGGAACGCGAGGCCGAGTTCCTCCGCCTGCCGTGCCACCCGCACCGCCTCGGCCTGCGGGAACGCCTCCCGGCGCACGAGCAGCAGCGGCAGCGGGCGGCTGCCCGACGGGTCCAGCAGCGCCAGGAGGTGGTCAGCGGGCCGTTCGGCTCCCTCTTCGGCCAGCGCCTCGTACGCCGTGAACAATGCCCGCGCCAGCGACAGTTCGTCGTACAGCTTCAGGGCGATCACGCCGTCCGCTTCCAGGTGCTGCACATATTCCCGGAACGCTTCGACCGTGTAGCTGCCCGCTTCACTCAGCGCGAAACCGCGGGCTTCCCCCGTGTCGCTGAGCACGTGCGAGAGGAAGATGAGGTCGAACCTGCCGGCTGTGCGGCGCAGGACGGTGCGGCCGTCGGCCGTATGCAGTTCCGTTTCCGACCACGCGTTTTCGTTCACCTCCTGCGCAAGCTGCACCCCGGCACGGTTCAATTCCGCAGCCACGATGCGCTGCGGGGCAGCCAGGCGGGCCAGCGCCGTATCCAGACCGCCGCCGGGACCGATGATGAACACGCTGTCCGGACGGAAGGCGGCGAACGGCAACCAGCCCGGATCGGTTTTCAGCTGTGCGGAATCGGTCAGGGGGACGTAGGAGCCGGCGCCACCGTCCAGGTACAGGTAATGCGCCTGCCCGTCCGGGCGGACCACCAGGTCGCTGCGGCCGAACGCGTCACTGCGGCTGTCCAGCAGGCGCGCACCCTGCGCGAGCTCAACCTGCAGCGGTTTCGTACTGAGGTTCCGGTCGGCCGGCACGAGGCCGGGCTGGACGCTGAAGACGGGAACGAGCACGGCGACGGCGAACAGGGCGCTGGCAACGGCGCTCCGCCGGGCGCGGGCCGGCCACAGCAGGCCGGCAGCGGCGGCCAGCAGCGCGGCCAGCAGCACCGCACCCGGTGCACCGAGCGCATTCAGGATGGGCACGGCGAGCAGCGCTCCGCTGCCCGCGCCGAGCAGGTCGGCCCAGTACAGCCGGTGGCTGTCCGCGGCGTGCAGGCTGAACAGGGTACTGAAAGCGAGTCCGCTGAACACGAACGGCAGCATGCTCAGCAGCAGGAGCGGGTAGAGCCAGCCGCTGCTGTCCGCAGCACTGAACCCGGCGAGCGCGTACAGCATCGTCACGCCCGCAGCCAGGGCGTGCAGCCCGAGGAGGTGTTCGCTGCGGAGCCGGCTGCTGAGTGCTGCCGCTGCGGCACCGAGGCCGAGGCCGGCCAGCGCGAGCGACAGCACGAGGAACGTGAAGCCCGGCTGGAACACGTAGGAGAGGAGGCGCGTGAGCGCCAGTTCGAACAGGAGGCCGGCGCCGGCGAGCAGGAACGTCGCCGGCAGCAGCCGTTTTCCGCTCAAGTGCGGGTACTCCGCATGCGCGGGTCGAGCAGGTCACGCAGGCCGTCGCCGAGAAAGTTGAAACCCATGACGCTCAGCATGATCATGAGGCCCGGGAACACGCCGATCCACCATGCCTGTTTCATGAAGGAACGTCCTTCGGCGAGCATGCGGCCCCAGCTCGGTTCGGGCGGCTGGGTGCCGAGCCCGAAAAAACTCAGGGCGGCTTCCGCCAGGATGGCAAAAGCAAGGCTGATGGAAACCTGGGCGATTATCGGACCGAGGGAGTTCGGCAGGATGTGCCGGAAGAGCACCTGGAGGCGGCTCCGGCCGAGCGCACCCGCAGCCGTGACGTACTCCCGCTGGCGGACGCTCAGCACCGCGCCGCGGGCAACCCGGGCGAAGATCGGGATGTAGACGATGGCGATGGCGATCATGGCGTTGCCCACTCCCCGGCCGAGTATGGCCATGACGGTGATGGCCAGCAGCACCGCGGGGAAAGCGAACAGCAGGTCCATGAACCGCATGATCACCTCGTCGGTCCAGCCGCCCAGGTAACCGGCCAGCGCACCGAGCAGCACGCCGGCCACCGTGGAGATGCTCACCGCGATGAGCGCCACCCGGACAGACACTGAAGCGCCGTGGAGGATGCGGGAAAAAATGTCGCGGCCGAACTCGTCCGTGCCGAACAGGTGTCCGGCCCCCGGGGGGCTGAGGCGGGCGCCGAAGTCCATCTCCACCGGATCGTACGGTGCGAAGGTGCTGCCGAACAGGCCGGCCAGCACGAACAGGAGCACGAGGACGGCGCCCAGGACGGCAAGCCGGTGACTCAGGAAACGCCTGAAAAAAACTGCTGCCATGTTCAGGAGTACTCCAGGCTCGGGTCGAGGAAGAGGTAGGACAGGTCGGTGAGCAGGTTGATCAGCGCGAAGGTCGCGGCAAACAGGAGCAGTGCTGCCTGCAGCACCGGGTAATCCCGCTGCAGGGTGGCGTTCAGCGCCATGGAACCGAGGCCCGGCCAGGAAAAGATTATTTCGATGACGACGACGGAGGACAGCAGCGTCGCCATCTGCAGGCCGACGATGGTGACGATCGAGATGGCGGCGTTGCGGAGGCCGTGCCGGTTGACGACCGTGCGGCGGGGCAGCCCTTTGGCGCGGGCCGTGCGGATGTAATCCTGCCCCATCACTTCGAGCATGGCGCTGCGTACGAACCGGGTCATTATCGCCCCGCTTATCACTCCCGCGGAGACGGCCGGCAGCAGCAGGTGGCTGAGCCACGGCCAGAAGCCTTCCGCCAGCGGCGCATACCCGCTCGAAGGCAGCCAGTCGAGCGTTTCCGCAAAAAATACGATGAGGAGGATGCCGAGCCAGAAGTCCGGTATCGAGACTCCCAGCTGGCTGAAGAGGCCGACGCCCGCATCCCGGAAACTGCCGGGCTTCAGGGCGGCACTGATGCCGGCGGGCAGGGCGATGAGCAGGCCGACGAGGAGCGCGGCGAACGCGAGCTGCAGCGTGGCCGGCAGGCGGCGGCCGACCTCACCGGAAATGTTCTGGTTGCTGATGAGGCTCGTTCCGAAGTCACCGCGGATGATGCCGCCTGCCCAGTTCAGGTACTGCTGCGTCAGGGGCAGGTCCAGGCCGAGCTGTTTTTCCAGGTCAGCGACCGCCTGCGGGGTGGCCTGCACCCCGAGCCGCACGCGGGCAGGACTGCCCGGAACGAGGGGAATCACGGCAAAACTCAGGATGGAAACCCCGAACAGGACTACGAGCAGGGCGGCGCTGCGCCTGAGCAGATAACGGACGTTCATGGGTCCTCAGCTGACCGGGGGGCCGGAATTGCCCGGCCCCCGAACGGGCGGGAAGTCAGCGGTCAAGCCACGTTTCCACGAAGGGAACAGCCTGGTCGGGCCGCGCGCTGAAACCTTCAACGTCAGTCCTGTACACGTTGATCTCAAGCGGGTTGTACAGGTAGATGTACGGCGCTTCGTCGACGATGAGGCGGTTGATTTCCTCGTAGACGCCCTGGCGGCTTTCGGCGTCCGGGGCGGCGCGTCCGTCGGCGAGCAGCTCGTCCACGGTTTCGTTGCTGTACTGACCGAAGTTGAATACTTCCCCGGTCTTGTGCTGGGCGTAGAAGAAGTCGTCAGGGTCGATGTTGCCGTTCCAGGAGCAGACGAACGTTTCGAAATTGCCGTCGCCCTGCTCTTCGAGCCATTCCGCCCACTCGAGGGTGCGGATGTTGGCGGTGATGTTGAGCGGCGACAGCTGCGCCTGCATCATCTGGGCAATCCGGATCGACTCCTCATACTGGGTGGTCGGCATGATCTCCAGTTCGAAGCCGTCTTCGTAACCGGCCTCGGCGAGCAGCTCGGCCGCTTTGTCGAGGTCCTGTTCGTACGGAGCGTAGTCCGAAGCCCAGCTGCTGGAGGACGGAATCGGATCCTGGGTGGCGACCGCGGTGCCGAAGGTGGCGACTTCCGCGATTTCATCACGGTTGAGTGCCCAGGCGACGGCCTGGCGTACGCGCGCGTCGGAGAGCGGCTCATTCGCGGTGTTGACGCCGACGTACCAGTACGCTCCCGCGGGCACTTCGTCGACGACCACGTTGTCGTCTTCCTTCAGCTCGGCGACGCTCTGGGCGGGCACGCTGATCGCCCAGTCGACGTCGCCGGACACGATGGCGCTGCGGCGGACGTTTTCGTCACTGATGACGCGGATCTGCACGCCGTCGAGGTAGGGGAGCCCTTCCCGCCAGTATTCCGGGTTGCGTTCAAGCGTGAGCTGGATGCCCGGCTGGAAGTCCGTGATCATGAACGGCCCCGTACCGATGGGGCTCGTGTTGATGGTCCCGTCCTCCACGCTTTCGCGGGCGATGATGCCGACCGCTTTGTTGCCGGCCAGCTTGCTGAGCAGGGCAGGGTTCGGTGCGTCGAGCTCGAACACGATGGTGGAGTCATCCGGCGCGGTGACCGACTCGACGCCGTCAAGCAGGTACGCCTGCCCTGAGGCGGTGTCGGGATCGAGCATGCGGTCGTACGTGTAGACGACGTCCTCGGCGCTGAACTCCCGGCCGTTGCTGAAGCGGACGTCGTCACGCAGGTGGAACGTCCAGGTGAGGCCATCGTCGCTTGCTTCCCAGTCTTCAGCGAGGGAAGGCACGATGTTCTGGTCTTCGTCGAGGGCGACAAGCGTGTCCAGAACGTTTTCCAGCACCTGCAGGCTGGAACGTGCACTCGTGATGTGCGGGTCCAGGCCCACGGGATCCTGGGCCCAGGCGGCGACGAGGGTGCCGCCCTGCTGCTGCGCGAAACCGAAACCGGTGGCGGCGAGCAGCGCGGTGAGGCTCAACTGCAGGACTTTCTTCATGCGGATTCCTCCTTCTCGACCGGGATTTCCCAGTCCCAGACGCTTTTCTTTATGTCAACCACGTGGATTGTTTCCGCGCTGACGACGCCGTCCCGCGCGAGGAAGCCCTGAAGAAACTCGTGGGCTTCCGCTGAAGTTTTGTGGAGGGATTCAAAAACGAGGTTGCTGCCGCCGATGCCGACCGCGACGTAGCGGGCCCGCGGGTCGGAAGCGATTTCGGTGGCGAGTCCGTCCGCGAGGGCGGGGCTCACCCGGGCATACGTGGTGGCCACGAACGGCACTCCGAGCTGCAGCGGGTCGCTGATGGCCAGGATGCGCATCCAGCCTGATTCGAGCAGGCGGTTTGCGCGTTTGCGGACCATGCTTTCAGACACGCCCAGCTCCCGGGCGATGGCCCGGTACGGGCGGCGGCCGTCCTGCCGGAGCAGATCAACGATGCGCTGGTCTGTGGAGCTGAGCTGCGGGTAGGTCACCCAATTCATGTAGCCGTCCTTTCAGCCGTTTGTGGTTGTCGGCACTGTAGGTGAAATGCGGCTCTGGTGTCAACCGTTCGGACGCAATCCGTCTGTATATGGCCGTAATGTGACGGTATGCGCTAAAATGCGGGCAGCATGAAAGCGCAGTCTGCACCGTACCTGGCCACGTATTCGCTGGCTGCCCGGGATCCCCGGAGCGGCGCCCTCGGCGTGGCGGTCGCCAGCAAATTCCTGGCTGTCGGCGCGCTCGTTCCGTTCGTGCGGGCCGGCGTCGGTGCGGTCGCCACCCAGGCGCGGACGAACCTCGCCTACGGCCCGGCGGTCCTCGACCTGCTCGAGGACGGCGGCAGGCCGGACGAAGCCGTCCGCGCGGTGCGGTCCGCGGATGAGTCCGCGCAGTACCGGCAGCTTGGCGTGGTCGCCGCTGACGGCCGGAGCGCAGGCGCCACCGGGAGCGGCTGCAGAGAGTGGGCCGGGAACGTGTGCGGCCCGGATTTTGCCATCCAGGGAAACATCCTGGCGGGCCCGCAGGTGCTGGAGGCGATGACGGCAGCCTGGGAGCACGCTGCGGGGCTGGGCTTTCCACAGAAGCTGCTCGCGGTCCTCCGGGCCGGCGAAGAACACGGGGGCGACGCCCGCGGGAAACAGTCGGCCGCGCTCCTGGTGGTGCTGCCCGACGGCACGAAAACTGACCTGCGGGTCGATGACCACCGGGAACCCGTGGCCGAGCTCGGGCGGCTGCTCAGTCTCTGTGAAGCGGGCGGGCAGCGCTGACACGTGCAGTTGTTCAGTTCATCTTCGGGTCGAGGTAATGCCTGAGTGCGTCACCGAGCATGTTCAGCGCAGTGACCAGCACGAACAGGCCCAGGCCGGGAACAGTGGCGTACCACCACTGGTCGAGCAGGTAGGAACGGCCGGTGCTGACGAGGGCCCCCCACTCCGGCAGGGGCGGCTGGGCACCGAGCCCCAGGAACGACAGCGAAGCGACCGACAGGGCGCTCACGCCGAGGCCCAGGGTCGCATAGACGATGAACACCTGCAGGGCGTTCGGCAGGATGTGCCGGAACAGGGTCGCCGGGCGGGACAGACCGAGGCTGTGCGTCGCGAGGATGAATTCCCGTTCCTTCAGGCGGAGCGCTTCACCGCGCATCATCCGCACGTAAAAAGGAACCTGCACGATGGCGACTGCGAGCATGGCGTTCTGCAGGTTCGGTCCCAGGACGGCGGCGAGCGCCATCGCCAGCACCAGCGCCGGGAAACTGAGGGCGACGTCGACGATGCGCATTCCGAGGGCGTCCCACCAGCCGCCGCGGAAGCCGAGCCACAGGCCGATGAGGCTGCCGGTGATGCCCGCAAGCAGGACCACGCCGAAGGCGATCACCATCGTGATGCGCCCGCCGTGCAGCGTGCGGGAGAGGAGGTCGCGGCCGAGCTCGTCCGTTCCGAGCGGATGTTCCGCGGACGGGGGCGAGAGGCGCGGGGCGACGTCCACCGCCGTGGGACTGTACGGCGACAGCAGGGGTGCGGCGAGCAGCACGGCGACGACAACGCCGAACACGATGGTGCCGAGGAGCGCGCCGGGCGTGCGGAAAAACCTACGCATAGCGGATCCTCGGATCCAGGAAACCGTAGGTGAGGTCGACAGCCAGGGTCACGAGGGCGAAGCCGAGGCCGACGATGAGCGTGAAACCGAGGATCGCCGGGTAGTCGAGGTTGAGGATCGCGTCCACTGCGTACTGGCCCATGCCGGGCCAGCCGAAAATCGTTTCCGTGATCACCGCGCCGCCGAGGAGTTCCCCGAAAGTGAGGCCGATTATCGTCACCAGGGGAGCCGCCGCACTTTTCAGGGCGTGCTTGTAGTTGATGCGGTTTTCTTTCAGGCCCTTCGAGCGGGCCGTGCGGATGTAATCTTCCCGCAGCACCTCGAGCATGCTGGTGCGGGTCATGCGGGTGATGAGTGCCAGCTGGACGTAACCGAGGGTGACCGCGGGCAGGACCAGGTGCCTGAGCGAGGTGAGGAGTTCCTGCCACTGGCCGCGCAGCAGACCGTCCAGGACGTACAGGCCCGTCAGCGCTTCGGGCGGGCTGAAAAACGGATCGAACCGGCCCTGGGCGGGCAGCCATTCCAGCTGCCGGTAAAACAGCAGGATGAGCAGCAGTCCCCACCAGAATACGGGCGTCGAGATGCCGGCCACGGCGATCACCCGGGCGGCAGTGTCCCACGCCCCGCCGCGGGTTGCTGCGACGATGCCCAAGATCACCCCGAAGACGATGGCGAACAGCAGGGCGGCGAGCGCGAGCTCCAGGGTGGCTGGCAGGCGCTCGCCGAGCTCCTGCGCTATCGGGCGCCTCGTCCTGAGGCTCGTGCCGAGATCACCCTGCACGAGCCCACCGAGGTACTGCCCGTAGCGCACGAGCACCGGCCGGTCCAGACCGAGTTCTTCCCGGACGCGTTCCAGCGTCTCCTCGCTCGCCCGTTCACCGACGACGAGGAGGGCCGGATCCCCCGGGATGGTGACGCTGAACACGAACGTGAGCAGCGTCACCCCCAGCAGGGTGGGAATTACAGCCAGCAGGCGCCGCAGCGCATAGACCGCCAAGGTGGAGCTTCCCGGTTACTTGCTGATGTCCGGAAAGTTGTACATGTCGACCAGCATCGGGTTGAAGACGTAACCCTGCACGCGGTCGCGCATCGGAATCTGCAGGTTGCGCTGGTACAGGTAGATGTAGGCGGCTTCGTCCACGACGATATCCTGGGCTTCCCGGTACAGGCTGAGGCGTTCCTCCTGGTCGGAGAGGACCGCCGCTTCGCGTACCAGCTCGTCCACGTCAGCATTTTCGTAGAAGGAGCGGTTGCCGGCCAGGCCGCCGTTGGCGGAATCGAACCAGTAGTTCATGAACATGTACGGGTCGGCGAAGTCGGGACTCCAACCGCCCAGCGCCAGGTCGAAGTTGCCGTCATCGAGCCGTTCCCGCATCGTGGCCCACGAAAACTGTTCGAGCTTCACGGGCACGCCCACCTGCTCGAAGTTGCTCTGCAGGTACTGGGCGAGCGCCGGCCAGGAGGCGGTCTGGTCCGCGTACAGCAGCCGCAGTTCGCGCCCGTCGTAACCGGCTTCGTCCAGCAGTTCACGTGCCCTGTCGGGATCGTGGCTGTACTGGAACGCGTCCCCGTCGTAGCCGGTGAGGCCGAACGGCACTGCACCCCGCATCTGTTCGGCTTTGCCCTGCTCGATCGAGTCGATGACCCCGTCGTAGTTGACGGCGTACGAGAGTGCCTGGCGGAGGAGCGGGTCGCTGAGTTCCCGGTTGTTGAGGTAGACGTACTGCACCGCCAGGGAAGGGTGCTCCTCGACGGTGACTCCGTCAGCGTCACGGATGCTCTCCTTCTGGTCGTTCGTGAGGTTTTCCGCGATGTCGACTTCGCCGCGTTCCAGGAGGATGCGCTGTGTGCTTGATTCCGGCACGATGCGGATGAGCACGCGGCTGAGTGCGGGCGCCTCACCCCAGTAGTCCGCGTTGGCGGTCAGCTCGATGCGTTCGCCTTCGCGCCATTCGGTGAGCGTGAACGGCCCGGAACCGGCCGTGTTCCGGGAAAGGAAATCACGCGCCCACGGATCCGCTTCGGTCGCTTCCGCCTCGACGGCTTCCGGGTTTACGATTGCGGCTCCGGGGTGGGCCAGGGTGGACAGGAACGGCGCGAACGGCTCGGACAGGTGGAAACGTACGACGGTGTCGGATACGGCTTCGACTTCAGCGAGGGTCGGGAATACGTCGCTTGGCCCGGCGGCAACGCCGAGCAGCCGGTCGAACGAGTATTTGACCGCCGCGGCGTCCACGGGAGTGCCGTCGGGGAAGACTGCGTCTTCCCGGAGGGTGAACGTCCACTCGGTTTCATCGTCGGAAACTTCGTATGCCTCCGCGAGCGACGGGACCATGTCGGTCGTTTCGCCCTCGTAGGCCATGAGGCGGTCGTACGTCCAGTACGACACCATCCAGGCGTGGTTGTCCATCTCCCACGCCGGATCCACGGACTGCGGGTCGTTGCTGCTCGCTACGACCAGAACGTCCTCGGGTGGTTGCTGCGCCAGAACGAGGCCTCCTGCCAGCACGGCAGCTGCAATGGTGAACTTCCGGAAATCCATCCTCGACTCCTCTCGTTTGTGCTCCTGCGGATCCGGTTCCGGTGCCTGTACCGGGAAGGACCTGCGGGAAATCAGGGTTGGCGCAGCATAGCAGCAAACGGAGGCAGGGGCAGCCCAAACAGAAAAAACCCCGCCCGAAGGCGGAGTTTGTTTGTGGTGCCCCGACCAGGACTCGAACCTGGGACCCAGAGATTAAAAGTCCCTTGCTCTACCAACTGAGCTACCGGGGCTGGCACTGCCGACTCGGGCAGTGGGCAGGGCCGGCCTGTGACCTGTGCGCCTGAGAAGCGCCGGGAAAACCGTGTTCCTGCCTTGGTGGTAGGCGATGACGGACTTGAACCGCCGACCCTCCCCGTGTAAAGGGGACGCTCTACCGACTGAGCTAATCGCCCGTAAAGGAATCGGGGAGCCGGTGACTCCCCGATTTGTGGTGACCCCTACGAGATTCGAACTCGTGCTGCCACCTTGAAAGGGTGGTGACCTAACCGCTAGTCGAAGGGGCCTTGCTCCGTGCACCCTTTCGGGCACAGCGAATTAGCATTATAAATTCCCGGGCGGCCCTTAGTCAAGCTTGTGTGCTAGTTCAGGTGTTTTGAGAGAGTCCGGGGGTTCCAGGCTTCAAGATACTGGACTGGCGTGAGCCGGTTCAAGGCTCGGTGCGGCCGGATCGAATTGTAGATGCCCACGTACTTCTGAA
>Ga0079225_10001978_pt1 | contig 11699 bp, 11 predicted proteins | sample Poulit2012_FD_76344 | JGI IMG/M metagenome (GOLD analysis project Ga0079225, IMG submission 76344) | Agricultural soil microbial communities from Georgia to study Nitrogen management - Poultry litter 2012 | ecosystem: Environmental > Terrestrial > Soil > Agricultural land | place: USA: Georgia...
AAGAAGCTTACAAATAAATAAAACGAACAATTCGTCTATTAGTAACGTATGTCGGAGGAAACGTTTTTATACGTATAAATTCATCAATTATCGTATAACTGCTTGACGAATTGCTTCTATTGCCTCTTTTCGATTCGGCATATTATAAATAGCACTTCCAGCGACGAGAACGTCTGCACCTGCGTCCGTACAACGTTTTGCCGTCTCGGCTTTCACACCGCCATCGACTTCAATTTCATACGTATATTGATGCTTTTTACGCAACTCATGTACACGAGCAATTTTATGAACGGTTGATTCAATAAACGATTGTCCACCAAAACCAGGGTTTACGGTCATGATTAAGACGAGATCAACGTACGGTAATATTTCTTCAATCATCGTTACCGGTGTAGCTGGATTTATCGCTACACCTGCTTTTACACTAGCAGCTTTAATCGCTTGTATCGTTCGATGCAAATGTGTACAAGCTTCTTCGTGAACTGTAATAATCGATGCCCCTGCTTCGGCAAAAGCGGTAATATACTTATCGGGATTTTCAATCATTAAATGAACATCGAGCGGGAGTGATGTCATTGGTTTAATCGCTTCAACGATAAGGGGTCCGATCGTAATATTCGGGACGAAGTGACCGTCCATGACGTCGACGTGAATATAATCTGCCCCGCCTTTTTCCACATCAATTATTTCTTCCCCTAATTTTGCAAAGTTTGCAGATAAGATAGATGGTGCAATTTTAATCATTTGAATACCTCGGCTTTCTATCCATTATTTCTTGTAAAAACTGCTTATAATGATCGTAACGAAACGTTTTGATCGTGTCATTTTCTACAGCCTCTTTGACAGCACACCGTGGTTCTTTACGGTGTAAACAACGACGAAACTTACAAAGATGACTGACCCGTTTCATCTCGATAAAACAATTGCTCAGCTCTTCCGCTTCAATATGATCAAAATCGAGTGAGCTAAAACCAGGTGTGTCTGCTACGAGACCACCATGTACAGGCCATAACTCAACGTGACGAGTCGTATGGCGGCCTCGTCCTAAACTTGTCGATATTTCTTGTGTTTCGATTTTAAAATTAGGATTGATCGCATTTAAAAGCGTCGATTTGCCGACACCGGACTGCCCCATTAACACCGTTACTTCGTCTTTAAAAAACTGTATAATCGCTGTTAAATCACTATTGTTCATAAGAGAAACAAAATGGACGGGATAGCCAATCTCGTTATAATAAGCAATATATTCATTTACTTCCGTCTCTTCATTTTCGTTTAACAAATCTCGTTTTGAAATGACGATCATCGGGCGAATTTGTTTCGATTCGACTAACGTTAAAAAGCGATCTAACAATAGTGGACTAAATGTCGGCTTCGTTGCCGACATGACGATCACTGCTTGGGTCACATTCACGATAGGTGGACGAACGAGTTCGTTTGTACGCTGTTTCACGTTCGTTATATACCCTTCCTCGTCATTCGTTACAGTAAATGTAACGAAGTCACCGACGAGCGGGGTCACTTTTTGTTTGCGAAAAACACCTCGCCCCTTGCAAGCATAGATGTGATCATCTGATTGAACGTAGTAAAATCCACTTAATGCTTTTACAATTCTTCCATCTTTCATTTATCCACCTTCCTGATAATCGACTGTACGATGAAAAATTACTTTATCGTCACGTACTACTTTGTATTGCGCTTGTTTATTCGGTGCAATAACTAACGACAATGTATATTCTTGATCACTCGTAATTTTATCTTCGTGAAACACTTCATCAATTCGATAGTTTTCATCTTCGACGTAAATTTTTACCGTTTGGGCTTCTCCATTGTCTGTCGGTTGATACGGAACCGTAAAGGTGACATTATGTTGTTTCGGCGGTAATGGTTCTTTCCCTTTTGATACGACAACGGTTACTGTACTACCTTTTGTAAGCTCTATACCTTGTTCTGGACTTTGTCTTATAATCTCGCCTTCTTTTACCGAATCCGAATGTTCTTCACGCACTTCTAACGTAAATCCATTTTCTTCGGCGTAATTTTCCACTTGTTTTAACGTTAAATTACGTAAATCGTTTAACGCTACCTTTTCTAAGCCACCACTTATTTCAAAAATAACGGTCGTCTCACTCGGAACGACTTCCTCTCCTGCTTCTGGTTGTATTTGTGTAATGATGACACCTTCTGGTTCATCGGAAATCTTCTCGTACGCCCGCACTTCTTTATAACCTGCTTCTTCTAATATTCGTTTTACTTGGTTATAATTTTCTCCGACGTAGTCACCAAACTCGATTTTTTCTTTCCCTTCACTTACGAATACATCAACCGTCGTTTTTTCTTTCACCGTTCGTCCCGATGTAGGATCCGTTTTGACGACGATCCCTTCTTCATAGTCGTCAGACGGGACCGTTTCTTTATTTACTTTTAAATTCAATTGTTCTAATTCATCTTTAGCTTCTTCATATTCCATTCCGATGACATCGGGAATGACGACATCTTTCGGGCTATTAAACACGAAGAAAAGGATGAAAATGATAAAAAGTAGAACTAACGCACCCAGGCTGAAAAGCCACTTACGTAAGCGTGAACGTTTCTTTTTTTTCGATTGTTTTTGTTCCTTTTCTTCTTTTGGTGGCTCAACAATTTTCGTCGTACTATGGACGATCGTTTCATCCTCTTTATTCGAACGTGCATAATTGTCCAACTGCTCATCTGTTATGATCGGAATTGCTTTCGTCTCTTCTCCTTCTTCTACTGGTGGGGTGAACACTTCATCTGTCATATAGTTTGGATCGAGTGCTACATGTAAGGCAGATTCCATCGCAAACACACTTTCATAGCGGTGAAACGGATCTTTAGCTGTCGCCTGTAAAACGATATTTTCGACACTTTGCGGAATCGAACTGTTGAGCGCACGAACAGATGGTGTTTCATCTTGTAAATGTTTTAAGGCGATTGAGATCGGGGTTTGCCCTGAAAACGGAAGTTGCCCCGTTAACAATTCATACAAGACGATACCGAGCGAATAAATGTCTGATTTTTTTGTCGCAATACCACCGCGTGCCTGTTCGGGCGAAAGATAGTGGACAGATCCAAGGACGGAATTCGTCTGTGTAAGTGCTGTAGCACTTAATGCAAGGGCGATACCAAAATCAGTCACTTTTACATTTCCTTGTTTATCGATTAACACATTTTGCGGTTTTATATCGCGGTGAATGAGCCCGTTAGCATGCGCATGGCTAATCGCATTCGTTAACTGTTTCATAATTTCTATCGCTTCTTCTACTTGTAGCGGACCGTTTTGGATAATGTATTCTTTTAACGTTAATCCGTCAATATACTCCATTACCATATATAAAATATGTTCTTCTTCACCGACATCATATATGTTGACGATATTCGGATGAGACAGACTTGTTGCGGCTTGTGCTTCGCGATCAAACCGCTCAATAAATTCGGGATCGTTCGCATATTCCCAACGGAGAACTTTAATCGCAACTTCACGATTTAAAATTAAATCGCGTGCCAAATAGACATTCGCCATCCCGCCTCCACCGATCGTCCGTTTTATCCGGTAACGGTCATTAAGCAAGTGACCCTCTAACATCGTGTATCACCTGCTTGCTCTGTACACTTGCGCTGTACAATCGCAAGCGATATATTATCTTCGCCACCGCGTTCATTTGCTAGATGGATAAATTCTTTCGCAATTTCATCTAATTCTTCCGTTTGACGTAATTGTGCTTCCAATTCAGCATCATTAATTTTGTTCGTCAATCCATCAGAACATAATAAAACACGATCATTAGCTTCCCAACTAATCGTTTTTATATCAGCATGTACTTCTGGCTCTGTACCGACTGCTTTTAAGAGAACATTTTTACGCGGATGCTTTTCTGCATCTGTTTCAGAAATTTGTCCCGTTTTCACTAATTCATTCACGAGTGAATGGTCATCTGTTACTTGATGAAAGTTATCTTTATTTAAAAAGTAACAACGACTATCGCCGATATGGGCAATCGTCACAAACTCTTTCGTACAGAGGCTTATGACGACTGTCGTTCCCATCCCTTCATACTCTTTATTAGCGATCGCTCGTTCATATATACATCTGTTTACTTCGTCCATCGTCTGTTGCAGCCATTGTTCTGCCTCTTCTGGTTCTTCCACATAGTCTTCATGTTCCCAAGCTTCTTTTATAAAACTTACCGCTAATTCACTAGCAACATCACCTGCTAAATGACCGCCCATACCGTCGGCAACAATCGCAAGCAATTGTCCTTTTTTATTCGTAAAAATACCACCAGCATCTTCATTCGTCGAACGAATTTGACCTTGGTCTGTCATAAAATGCCCAAACAGTTTCATCACCTCTTCTATCAAACGACAATCTCATTACTTAAACGGCTATTTATACGCGTGATACACGGATGATCTTTCTCTCTTTTATATCGGAATTTTTTTAAGAACTATATAACATTAATCTATATTTCTTTATTGTAATCGTTGACCAACTTTTATTTCATCTTTGTTCCCTCGAAAAAACTCGCTTACTTTCATTCGTTTTTTACCTGCTACTTGAATATCTGTTATACGAATACTCTCATTATTACCACAAACGACTGTAAATGAGTCATCATTACATGCAACAATTTTACCCGGTCGTTTTCCGTTGTATGTGGCGTCGTTTTTTTCTGCCCACCACACTTTCATTCGTTTCCCTTCATGTATTGTATATGCAACGGGCCACGGATGTAATCCACGAATATGATTGTATATCGCCTCTGCATTCTTCGTCCAATCAATTTTTTCTTGTTCACGAGTTATATTTGGTGCGTACGTTGCTTTTGAATCATCTTGTTTCGCTCGCTTAAACGTACGACTAAATAATTGAGGTAACGTTTCAAGCAACAAATTAGCACCGACTTCAGCTAGTTTGTCATGCAACGTTCCGACGTGGTCATCTTCTTCGATCGAAATACGTTGTTGAGAAATGATATCACCTGTATCTAATGTTTCTTCCATAAACATAATGGTAATACCCGTTTCTTTTTTTCCTTGGAGAAGTGCATAATGAATCGGTGCCCCCCCACGAAGTTCTGGTAGTATCGAAGCATGGACATTTATACACCCGTGTGGCGGGTAATCGAGAATTTCTGTCGGTATTAATTGACCGTAAGCAGCTGTCACGATAAGATCGGCTTCTGTTTCGAGAATCTGTTCGTATTCGTTACGAATGTTTTCCGGTTGGAAAACAGGTATGTTATGTTTCAAAGCTACTTCTTTTACAGGTGGTGGCGTCAGCTCCTGTCGCCTTCCTTTCGGTCGATCTGGTTGAGTAACGACTAAAACGACTTCATACGTTGATTCAATTAAAGATGAAAGAATTGGTACAGCAAAATGTGGTGTACCCATAAAAATAATTTTCTTACTCATAAAAAATTCCTTTCTACATAAATTGATACGGATTAAAATCGACTGTAATTTGTACATCGTCTTTTCGTTCTTTATCCAAGGCATCTAATATGGTACGTACGTGACGATGTAAATCGCGTTCATGTCGATATTTTACCATGATTTGGAATCGATAACGATTTTTTACCCGCGCGATTGGCGACGGTGCTGGTCCTAAAAGATGCGATTCTTTCGTGATCATTTGTTGCAGCTTTCTCGCTACTTTTACTGTAGCAGCATGTGCTTTCATTTCATTTTCATGTGATACAGTTAAAAGGAGTAAATAAACGTACGGTGGATATAAAAACCGATGTCGAATGTTCATTTCATGGGCGAAAAACTGTTCGAAATTGTATTTACTCGCATATTGGATACTGTAATGATCTGGTGTATACGTCTGAATTATTACTTCTCCGGGTAGTTCATGTCTTCCGGCACGTCCACTTACTTGCGTTAATAATTGAAAAGTTCTTTCACTCGAACGAAAGTCAGGTAAATGGAGCATCGAATCTGCTGCTAAGACACCGACTAACGAAACATGTTTAAAATCGAGTCCTTTTGCGATCATTTGTGTTCCGAGTAAAATATCGGCTTCTTTTCGTTGAAACTTTTGTAGCAGTTTCTCATGTGCACCTTTTCGACGTGTCGTATCGACATCCATACGAATAATTCGTGCTTCCGGAATAAGTTGCGTTAACGATTCCTCTACTCTTTCTGTTCCCGTTCCGAAAAAGCGGATGGACGTACTATTACAAGCCGGGCAAACTGTCGGAATTTCTGTTTCGTGCGTACAGTAATGACATTTTAATTTTCGTTCGTTTTTATGATACGTCAATGATATATCGCAATGAGGGCATTGTTCCACGTGTCCGCAGTCACGACATAAAGCGAATGTGGAGTAACCACGTCGATTTAATAAAAGGACGATTTGTTCATTTTTGTCTAAACGGTCTTTCATTGCATGCATGAGCGCGCGGGAAAACATCGTCCGATTCCCATCATGCAATTCTTTACGCATATCGATCACATCGATCGCAGGCATCTGCTGTTTATTCGTCCGTTCTGTTAACGTTAGCAACGTATAGACGTTTTTCCGTGCGCGTGCGTACGATTCTAACGTCGGTGTTGCGCTGCCGAGTACGACTGGACAATTGTTATATTTTCCACGTTTAATTGCTACATCTTTTGCATGATATCTTGGTGTTTCACTCTGTTTGTACGTCGTTTCATGTTCTTCATCGATAATAATGATGCCGACATTTTCAAACGGCGCAAAAATTGCCGATCGTGCACCGACGACGACGCTTACTTCTTTTCGTTGTACTTTACGCCATTCGTCATATTTTTCTCCGGCTGAAAGCGCGCTATGTAAAACGGCAACTTGCTTCCCGAAACGACCTTTAAAACGCCGAACCATTTGAGGAGTTAGAGAAATTTCTGGAACGAGCACAATCGCTTCGCGTCCTTTTTTTAACACTCGTTCAATTGCTTGTAAATACACTTCTGTCTTTCCACTTCCCGTAACGCCGTGCAATAAATACGTTCGATGTTTATCTTGATCGATCGCTCGGGTAATTTTCTCTAAAGCATTAGCTTGTTCATCCATTAAACGTAACGGCTCTGTTTTTGTATACGTTCCCTCATATGGATTGCGGTACACTTCTTTTTGACGCTCGGTAATAATCCCCTTTTTTAATAACGGATTTAAATGATTGCGTGTAATGCGTAACGTGTCGTACAAATCCTTTCGTTCGATAGAATGCGGATGATCGAGAAAAAATTGTACGATTTGACGCTGTTTCGTCGCTCTTACGGATAACGTTTGTAAAAATGTTCGTAATTTAGATGTTGTTGCCGGAGTGAAAATCGTTTCATATTTCTTCGTCTCTCTACGTTTTACAACGTACTGAATGGCGATATTACCACGTTTAATATGTTCTTTTAACATTTTATACGATGAAGCGTCGGCTAATACTTCATCGAACGACACTGTACGATTTTTTTTGAATAAGTTTTCCAAGAAAGGGGGTAACGGTTCATTCGTTTTTCGAACGATATTTTTTTTATATGTTGCTTTTAACACTTGTGGCAACATCGCTTGAAACGTCGTTATATATAGAGAGACTGTTTCCTCTGCCAACGTACGTCCGAGCTGTAATAACTCTTTCGTTAAAACTGGGGTCATATCGAGGACGTCGATTATGTCCCGTAAAGAAGGGAAAAGAGACTTTGACGTAAGCTCGATCACGAATCCAGTTATCTTTCGTGGACCGAAAGGAACGATGACGCGCATCCCCGGTTCAACTATGTCCCGGAACTTTTCCGGTATTCGATAATCGAACGTTTCATTTATTTCTGTCGATGCGACATCTACGATAACACGAGCGATGTCCATTACGATCCTTCCTTCATATCCTGATAAATAAGTTGCCATATTTGTTCAGCAATTTCTTCTTTCGTCGCTAACGGTATATGTTTTTTTTCTCTCTTTTTATTCATATACGTTACGATATTCGTATCAGCACCGAAGCCGGCACCATCTTGGGCTACGTTATTAATAACGATTGCATCTAAATTTTTCTTCACTAACTTATCAGCACCATATTCAAGCGGCTTTTTCGTTTCCGCTGCAAAACCGACGAGAAATTGCTGCTGTTTCTTTTCACCAAGCGACTGTAATATATCCTTCGTCCGCTCCATTTCGATCATAAGATCGCCCTTTTGTTTTTTCATTTTGTCCGTATACGTCTCTTTCGGACGGTAATCGGCAACGGCTGCAGCTTTGACGACGATATCAACAGCGTTATAATGTTGCCAAATAGCTTCATACATTTCCTCCGCAGTCGTTACATCGATGCGCTGAATATTTGGATGTGTAACGGATAATTGTACCGGACCGGTTACGAGTGTTACCTCCGCTCCAAGTTTTGCCGCTTGTTCAGCGATAGCGAAACCCATTTTTCCACTTGAATGGTTCGTGAAAAAGCGTACCGGATCGATCGCTTCCCGTGTAGGACCTGCAGAAACGAGTATTTTTTTTCCAGTAAATAGATGTTCCTGCTTTTCATGTGACGCAATCGTTTCGATGATCGTTATCGGTTCTTCTAATCTACCTTTACCGACATAACCACAAGCTAAATAACCGGCGCCTGGCTCGATAAAGTGATAGCCGAGTGCATGGAGCTTTCGCATGTTTTGTTGAACGATTTCATTTTCATACATGTGTACGTTCATCGCCGGAGCTACATATTTTTCTGCACGAGTCGCTAATAGTGTCGTCGTTACCATATCGTCAGCTATTCCGTTCGCTAATTTTCCGATGACATTTGCTGTTGCAGGTGCGATAATGGCAATTTCCGCCCAATCGGCGACATCGATATGAGCAATTTTACTCGGATCGTTTTCAATAAATGTATCGTAATATACTTCGTTACGTGTTAACGCTTGAAATGTTAACGGTGGAACGAATTTCATCGCATCTTCTGTCATGACAACTTTTACGTCCGCACCTTTTTGTGTTAATTTACTCGCTAAGTCACACGCTTTGTATACGGCAATTCCACCGGTGACTACTAACATGACACGTTTCTTCTTCCACATTTTTACACCTTCTTTTTTAGTGAAGTCGTATAAATTCGATAAAAGATGGTAAAAACCCTTGCTTATAAGGGCAAGGGTCTCTTTTTTATACTTCCGGTTCTTTTACGTACAGCTTTCCTCTATCTATTTCTTCCAATGCAACACCGACAAACGTATGCGATTTCGGTTCTTCAATTAATGATTTTTCATCATCTTGTAATTGACGCGCACGTTTTGCCGAAATCGTCACTAAAGAATATTTTGAGTCGATTTTTTCTTGAAGCTTATCAATTGATGGTTCTAGCATTCACGTAACCTCCATAATTTTTTTATACTGTTCCTCGATTCTTTCGCGTTTACAATGTTCACTCGTAATAATGGCGTTAATTTTACCTACTGCTTGATCGACATCGTCGTTAACGACGACATAATCGTATTCGCTCATTAATTCGATTTCTTTTTTCGCTTCGCGTAATCGATTACGAATAAGTTCGTCTGACTCTGTTCCTCGTCCAATGATGCGATTTTTCAATTCTTCCAAACTTGGTGGAAATAAAAAAATGAACACACCTTCTGGAAAGTTATTCTTTACTTGCATCGCACCTTGAACTTCGATCTCTAAAAAGACATCATTTCCTTTTTCCATCTCATTCATTACGTATTGACGTGGCGTTCCGTAGTAATTGCCTACGTATTGAGCATATTCGAGCAATTGTTCTTTTTCAATCATTTCTTTAAATTGCGCTTCCGTTTTGTAAAAATAATCTATCCCGTCACGCTCACCGGGACGTTTTTTGCGTGTCGTTGCGGAAACGGAATATTTTAAGTCCGTTTTTTGCTCAAATAGTCGTTGTCTTACGGTCCCTTTTCCAACACCGGACGGACCGGAAAGGACGAATAAAATGCCATTTTGTTCTACCAACGGAGTTCCTCCTATTGTTAATCTTCTGTCAGTTCGTCATGATTGGAGACGCGTTGTCCAACTGTTTCTGGTTGTACAGCTGATAAAATAATATACGAACTGTCTGTAATAATAACCGCTCTCGTACGGCGACCATATGTCGCGTCAATTAAATGATTATTTTCCCGTGCCACTTGGACAATTCGTTTAATCGGCGCTGATTCCGGTGAAACAATTGAAATAATTCGATTGGCTGAAACAACATTGCCAAACCCGATATTTATTAAATGTAATCCCAAAATAGTAACCTCCATTTTTCAAAAAAAGACGAACGTGCATATTACGTTTATAGTACCATCATTCAACGTTCTGCACCTGTTCTTTTAATTTTTCAATTTCACTTTTTAACGTAACGACAGACTCGCTAATCGTTGAGTCAACAGCTTTTGCACCGATCGTATTTACCTCACGATGCATTTCTTGAATGATAAAGTCGAGCTTTCGTCCGATCGGTCCCTGTTGCTCTAGTACATGATTAAAATGACGGAGATGACTATTTAATCGTATAATTTCTTCTTCAATGTCACCTTTTTCAGCTAGTAAAGCAATCTCTTGTAAAAGTGCGGTTTCGTCCAATGTTATTTTTCCACCTACGAAACGCTCTACCCGCTCCATGATACGTTCATAGTACGAACGATGAACTTCCTCTTTCGTTTCCTCTATTAATTTTACCATATTTTCAACTGTTTGTAGTCTAGCTTTCATATCTTCCCGTAAAAAAGCTCCCTCACGTTTACGGCTACTTATTACTCGCTCAGCTGCACGACGAATAGAAGCGAATAATTGTGATTGTAAGTCGTTTTCTATATTACTTACCTCATCAACGATAAATAAATCTTCTAACGATAAAATAGATTGCAAAGTAATCGGTTCGTCTATTTCATATTTCGTTTGAACTTGCTTGATTGAAGCGATGTATTGCTCAAGTAATTCTAAGTTTAATTGAATTTTTTTCTGTTCGAGCATCTTCCCTTCGATTGTTACGAATAATTCAACTCGTCCGCGATGAAAATATGTTTGAATCATTTTTTTCACGTCGATCTCTATATGATGTAATGGACGTGGTAGTTTCGGTATGAAGTCTAAAAAACGACTGTTCACCGTTTTTATTTCTACTGTAACGGATGTTTCTTCATAATGAAACGTATCGCTCCCGTATCCCGTCATACTTAAAACCATCGTGATCACTCCAATATAAATTATTATACATATTCTCTTGAAAATTCTCTATTATTTCAATGCGAATATCGAAGATATAAAGATATCCGTCGTTTCATGAAACGACGGATGATACGGACGATACATTTATTTTTTCTCGTATCCAAACATGACAGTAGGAATTGCGCTTAATACGACAATTAGTATCCAATCTGTAACACGTAAAGGACTCGTCTGAAATATCATTTGTAATGGTTCAACATAAATGACGATAAGTAGTAACAGTAACGAAGAGAAAACTGCAATGATTAAATAAATATTCGTAAAAGGATTCCGATGAAAGATACCGCGATCACTTCGACAGTCGAATACGTGTATCAGTTGCGCTAAAACGATCGTAGAAAATGTTACTGTTCGCGCTTCAATTAAGTTAGCGCTATTGTCATCGTAGACGATCATAAAGGCGATTAACGAAACGATTCCGATCATAATTCCCCGTGTAATGATTTTCGTTCCTAAACGACGGGCAAAAATGCTTTCTTTCGGA
>Ga0079225_10001979_pt1 | contig 11697 bp, 9 predicted proteins | sample Poulit2012_FD_76344 | JGI IMG/M metagenome (GOLD analysis project Ga0079225, IMG submission 76344) | Agricultural soil microbial communities from Georgia to study Nitrogen management - Poultry litter 2012 | ecosystem: Environmental > Terrestrial > Soil > Agricultural land | place: USA: Georgia...
AGAAGCTTTAACTAAATTAAATGATATTACATTTCAAATCGGTAGAACCGGAAGAGTAACACCTGTTGCTGAGTTAGAGCCAGTATTAATAAGTGGTTCTAAAGTTGCAAGAGCAACACTTCATAATGAAGATTATATTATTAATAAAGATATTAGAATTGGAGATTACGTATATATTAGAAAAGCAGGAGAAATAATTCCAGAGGTTATTAAAGTAGAGTTAAATAAGAGAAATAACTTAAAGAAGTTTCAAATGATTAAAAACTGTCCAATTTGCCATGAATTATTAGAAAGAAAAGAAGATGAAGCAGATTATTATTGTGTTAATTTATTATGTCCAGCTAGAAATATTAATAGTATTATTCATTTTGCATCAAGGGTTGCTATGGATATAGATGGATTAGGAATTAAAGTTATAGAAACTTTAAATAGTTTAGGATATATTAATAAAATAACTGATATTTATAAATTAAAAAATTATTATGATGAATTAATATTAATTGAAGGCTTTGGTAAAAGAAGTATTGAAAAACTAATAAACTCAATAGAAGAAAGTAAAACAAGAGATGCAAACAAGTTATTATTTGCATTAGGAATTAAACACGTAGGTGCAAGAGTAAGTGAAATATTATTAAATCATTATGGAAATATTTTAAAGTTAAAGGATGCTACTGTTGAAGAATTGGAACAAATCGATGAAATTGGAAATGCAATAGCAACCTCAATTTATGAATATTTCAATAATGAGAATAATTTAATAATTATAAATGATCTATATGAATTTGGTTTAAACTTTGAACAAGATATAGTTGAAGTAATTGAACATGAATTTAACAATAAAAGAGTTGTAATCACTGGAACCTTTACTAAGTACACTAGAAGTGAATTAACTAAAATATTAAAAGAATTTGGAGCAAAAGTATCTAGTAGTGTTTCTCGAAACACTGACTTTGTTTTTGCTGGAGAAGCTGCAGGTAGTAAATTAGATAGAGCTATTGAATTAAATATTGAAGTCTTAAATGAAGAAGAGTTATTAAAGAGGTTAAATATATGAAAAAAGATGTAATAAAAGTAGTAGGAGCAAGAGAAAACAATTTAAAAAATATTACTATCGAAATACCTAAAAATCAATTTGTAGTAATGACAGGACTTTCAGGAAGTGGTAAGACTAGTCTTGCTTTTGATACGTTATATCAAGAAGGACAAAGAAGGTATATGGAAAGTTTAAATGCCTATGCAAGGCAATTTTTAGGCAACTTTGAAAAACCTGATGTAGATAGAATAGAAGGATTAAGTCCTTCTATTAGTATTGATCAAAAATCGACTTCAAATAATCCGAGAAGTACTGTAGGAACTATTACTGAGATATATGATTATATTAGATTGTTGTATGCAAGAATTGGGTTGCCTTATTGTCCTGGAAGTACTGAGCCTTTGAAAAAATATTCAATAGAAGCGATGACTAAAGAAGTTTTAAAGTTAGATGAAGGTAGTAGAATTCATATATTAAGTCCAATTAAAAACATTAATAATGATAGTTATAAAAATTTAAGAGAATCTTTTTTAAAAGAAGGATTTATGAGAATTTATGTTAATGGCGAAATATTTTTATTAGAAGATTTAGTAAATATTGATAACAAGCAAAATAATAAACTTGCTTTAGTTATAGATAGATTAGTTATTAGAGAAGGTATGAGAAGTAGACTTTATGATTCTATTGAACTTGCTAGTCAAATGTCAAATGGAAAAGTAGAAGTTTTAGTTGGAGATAATAAAATACTAACCTTTAATGAAAATTATGTTTGTGAAGATTCTGATTTTGAAATTCCTAATTTAGAACCAACACTATTTTCTTTTAATACTCCACTTGGAGCATGTCCTGTTTGTCGTGGAATAGGAAGTAATATGCATATTGTTAAAGATTTAGTTGTAGATTATACTAAAAGTTTAAATAATGGTGGAATTATTCCTTATAAAAACCATGATGAAGATGCAATAAACATAAGAGAGCTTGAAACTGTTTGCAAGAAATACAATATTGATATGGATACTGAAATTAACAATTTAAATGAAGATAAATTAAATTTAATACTTTATGGAACGAATGAAGAAGTTTTATTTGATTATAAAACTTCAAGTGGTAGACTTGTAAGAAAGAAAGAGTATTATGAAGGAGTTATAAACACTCTTGAAAGAAGACATATGGAAACAACAAGTGAGTGGATAAGAACTTGGATTGAATCATTTATGAGAGAAAGTGTTTGTGATAGATGTAAAGGTGCTAGATTAAATGATGGTGCTCTTTCAATTAAAATTAATAATAAAAATATTTATGAAGCTACCAATATGAGTATTGGTAAAATTATAGATTTTTTTAACAATTTAAAATTAACAACCGAAGAAGCAAAAATATCAAAATTAGCAATTGAAGAAATAATTTCAAGATTAACATTTTTAAATGATGTTGGACTTAATTATTTAACATTATCAAGAAGCGGTGCAACCCTTTCAGGAGGAGAGGCCCAAAGAATTAGACTAGCAACACAAATAGGATCTAAATTAACTGGTGTTACATATGTTTTAGATGAACCATCGATAGGTCTTCATCAAAGAGATAATGATATGTTAATTGAAACTTTAAAGAAAATGCGTGATTTAGGCAATACTTTAATAGTTGTAGAGCATGATGAAGATACAATGAGAAAAGCTGATTATTTAATCGATATAGGACCAAGAGCAGGTATAGAAGGTGGTTATGTAGTTGCTAGTGGCACACCAAAAGAAGTTATGGAAAATAAAGAAAGTTTAACTGGGAAATATTTAACTGGTGAGCTTAAAATTGATGTGCCTAGTATAAGAAGAGAGGGTAATGGAAGAGATATTTTAGTTGTTGGCGCCAAAGCAAACAACTTAAAAGATATTAATGTTTCCTTTCCTCTTGGTAAAATGATTGTAGTTAGTGGTGTTAGTGGATCAGGTAAAAGTAGTTTAGTTAATGAAATACTTCTTAAAGGACTTAGAAAAAAATATTATAAAACAAAAGAAGAACCAGGCGAGCATAAATTTATTGATGACCAAGGATTTATTGAAAGAGTTATTGAAATATCACAATCACCAATTGGAAGAACTCCTAGAAGTAACCCAGCAACCTATACAAAAGTATTTGATGATATAAGAGATTTATACGCAAGTACAAATGAAGCAAAAGCTAGAGGTTATTTAAAAGGAAGATTTTCATTTAACTTAAAAGGTGGAAGATGTGAAGCATGTCGTGGTGACGGTGTAAAAAAGATTTCAATGCATTTTTTACCAGATGTATATGTTCCTTGCGAGGTTTGTGAGGGTAAAAGATATAATTTCGAAACTTTACAAATAAAGTATCGAGACAAATCAATTGCTGATGTTTTAGATATGACTGTAAGTGAAGCAGTTATCTTTTTTAAGAATCATCCTAAAATATATGATAAACTAAAGGTGTTAGAAGATGTTGGACTAGGTTATATTAAATTAGGACAACAAGCACCAACATTATCAGGTGGAGAAGCGCAAAGAGTTAAACTTGCTAGTGAATTATATAAAAGAATAACTGAAAATACAATATTTATTTTAGACGAGCCAACAACAGGACTTCATACTGATGATGTTAAAAGATTAATAAAAGTGTTTAATAAAATAGTAGATGAAGGAGCAACAATGGTTATTATTGAACACAATTTAGATGTTATAAAGTCCGCTGATCATTTAATTGATTTAGGTCCTGAAGGTGGAGATTTAGGCGGATATGTAGTTGCTAGTGGAACTCCAGAAGAAGTTTCAAGAGTAGAAAAAAGTTATACTGCAAAGTATTTAAGAAAGGTATTAAAATGAAAAAAAGAAAGTCTTTTTTTGAAAGTTTAGGATTGTTTTTACATCCTAAATTTGAAATTCATTTGTTAATTGAATTAATGTTTAATTTATTAGCAATTATACCTATAATTGGTATATTTGAATTAGTAAAATATCCGCTTGTTTCATATAGTGGTATTGCTGGTGTTATAATATATGTAGTTGTATTAACTTTAGTAGTAGAATCATTTAAAGTTTATATACTTAGACACTTTATACATTATTTAATTAAAACAAAAGGACTTTTATTATACTTATCTTATTTAGTTGTATTTTATGTAACTACATTTATTATTAAAGATTTAGCAATTAATGAAAATAAAATAATAAACTTATTTATATTAACAACACTATTTTTATTACTAAAGATAGGACTTATAATAATATATCAAAGAAACACACATAAAAAAGAAAAAGGTGAACGAAATGAAAAGGTGGATTAAAAAACATAAAACTGATTTAATTATATATTTTGGCTATATAACTATATTAATATTACTAATTTTATTAGCCGTATTACCAGGATATAAAAGTGCTATTAATAATAATAAGCAATATAGTACTGTAGCGATTAATTTAGGGAAGATTCAAATTGCTTGGTATGCAATTTTTATACTAACAGGATTAATATTAGCATCAGTAATGGCAAGTATTGAAATTAAAAGATTTGGTTGGAAATCAGACGATTTATTAGACGGGTTATTAATAATTGCCCCGCTTAGTATTATTGGAGCAAGACTTTATTATGTATTATTTGATCCAGCAGGAAAGCCAAGTTCCTTTTATGATGTTATTGCAATGTGGGAAGGCGGAATGGCTATTCATGGTGCAATTATAGTAGCGACAATAGGTGTTATTTTATATTCTAGATATAAAAAATTAAATGTCTTTGCTTTAGCAGATGTATTAGCTGTCGGTTTTTTAATGGGCCAAATTGCAGGAAGATGGGGAAACTTTATGAATGCCGAAGCTCATGGAGCAGCTACTCAGTCAAGAGTCTTATTCAAACTGTTACCTAACTTTATTACTCATCAAATGCATTTTAGTAGTCATTTACCTAATCTTGGGACTAGTATTTATCAACCAACATTTCTTTATGAAAGTCTATGGAATTTTGTTGGGTTAACATTACTTTTAATACTTAGAAGAAAGAAAGTGTTAAAAGTCGGAGATATGTTTGGAATGTATTTAATTTGGTATGGGTTTGGACGAGGAATATTAGTAGAACCACTTAGACAAGATCAATTAAAACCAATCTTTGGTGTTCCAGTAAATATATTATTATCACTAATATTATTTGTTGGTGGTGGAGTAGTATATTTAATTTTAAAAAGAGTATATAATAAGGATGAAAAATACTATACAGAATTGTTAATTAATGATTATGAATTTAATTTTAAAAAGGAAAAGAAAATAGATGACGAAAATAACAACAATACTATTTGATTTAGATGGTACTATTATTAATACACCTAAACTTATTATGGAATCGTTTAAATTTGCAATTAAAGAAAATAGCGATTATAACTTAAATGATGATGAAATAACTAATGTCTTAGGTCAAACATTAGATAAAGCATTTAAACCCTTTGCAAATGATTTGAATCATTTAAATAAAATGATACAATCATTTAGGGACTATTCAAATATTCATGGTGACGATATTAAAGTTTTTGATGGAGTTTATGAAACATTAAACTATTTAAAAGATAAAAAATACACATTAGGTATAGTAACTTCGAAAAGTAAAAAAATTGCTTTGAAAAATTTAAAAGATTTAAACTTAGTAAATTATTTTAATTGTGTAGTTACATACGAAGATACTAAATTACATAAACCGAATAAAGAACCATTACTTAAAGGACTGGATCTTTTAGGAAAAGCAGTTGAAGAGTCAATTTATATTGGCGATCATGAAAATGATATTAAAGCTGGAAAAAATGCTTTAATGAAAACTGGTTTAATGAATTATTCTCATCGGTTAAAAGAAGCAAAAGCTTTGAATCCAAATTATATATTTGATAGTTTTAATAGTATAAAACAATTATTTTAATAAAGGAAGATGATATTATGTTATATGATGTTTTAATTATAGGTGCAGGACCAGCAGGAATGACAGCTGGAATTTATGCGAAAAGAGCTAATCTTAAAGTAGCAATGATTGAAAAGTATGTACCTGGTGGTCAAATTGTCGATACAGCTGAAATTGAAAACTACACAGGATTTCAAAAAATGACAGGTTATGAATTAGCTACAAGCATGTTAAATCATACTGAAAGTATTGGAGTAGAACTTTTATATGATGAAGTCTTAGAAGTGAAAGATGAAGGAAGTATAAAAAAAGTTGTTACACCAAATACTACTTATGAAACAAAAGTTGTTATTATAGCATCAGGAGCAGTACCAAGAAGACTTGGTGTTGAAAATGAAGATGCGTTAGCTAATAAAGGTATTAGTTGGTGTGCTATTTGTGATGGTCCAATGTATAAAGGAAAAGACTTAGTAGTTATTGGTGGTGGAAATAGTGGTGTTGAAGAAGCAGCTTATTTAGCAACTTTAGCTAACAAAGTAACTGTTATTCAAGATTTAGATAAATTAACCGCTGATCAAAAGGCACAAGAAATATTATTTTCAAAAGAGAATGTAGACTTTAGATATAGTGCTAAAGTTGAAAAGTTTTTAATGACAGATGACTTTAATATGAAAGGTGTAAAGATTACAAAAAAGGATGGCTCAACAGAAGAAATATTAGCTGATGGAGTCTTTGAATATGTAGGTTTAATACCTGTAACTAATATGGTAAAAGATTTAGGTATTACTAATAAATTTGGTAATGTAATAGTAAATGAAAGAATGGAAACTAAAGTTAAAGGTATATATAGTGCAGGAGATGTAAACCAAAAAGAAATAAGGCAAGTAGTAACAGCAACATCAGATGGTGCTATAGCTGTACAAAGTGCTTTAAAATATTTAGAAACATGGGAGTAAAATGACTTTTACAAAACTTGTTAAAAATGAATTAACAACTATACCCGCTAATCATTCAGAAATGCTCGCAGAATTTGCGGCTTTTTTGAATTTATCATGTGAGTTTCATATTGAAAATGGTGAAAAATCAATTCATTTTCAAACTAAAAATCCAACAATTACTAAAAGATTTTTATTATTAAGTAAAGCTTTATATGATACAGATACTGAACTTTTACAAAAAGAATCAATGAAGTTTAGTAAAAAGCCGCTAATAATATTAAAACTTATTAAAAATGTTAATAAAATTATTAATGAGCATGATTATTTAGGAAACCCAGTTGAAAATATGCGTTTATTAACACAAAATGAAGAAGAAAAAAAAGCCTTACTTAGAGGAGCTTTTATTGTTTCGGGTTCTGTTAATCATCCTAATACTAAAGAATATCATTTAGAAATATTTGCTAATAAGCAAGATGAAATTATTTATATTCAATCGTTAATGAATTATTTTAATTTAAATGCAAGAATTACTAAAAGAAGAAACGGATACATTGCCTATTTAAAAGATGCAGAATCAATAAGTGATTTCATTAAAATATTAGGTGCAACAAATGCAGTATTTAAATATGAAGATATTAGAATTAAAAGAGACTTCAATAACTCAATTAATAGAATTATGAACTGTGAAATTGCGAATGAGAAAAAAACTTATCAAGCTGCTTTAGAACAACTTGAAAATATTAAAGTTATAAAAAAACACTTAAGTTTTCATGATTTAGATGATAAAATAATAAGAGTGATGGAGTTAAGAGAAAAATATCCTGAGGCAAACTTAAGAGAATTATCAGAACTTTATGATAAAGAATATGATGATACTTTATCAAGATCAGGTATTAATCACAGATTTAGAAAAATAAAAGAATTAGCAAGTAATTTTAAGGAGGAATCTAAATGATTTTAGGAATTGGAATTGATTTAGTTCAAGTAACTGAAGTATATAGTGGAACGTTAGAACATTATAAAAAATTAATTTTAACAGAAAAAGAATTAAAATTATGTGAAAACATTCCATCTGTTGATGCACAAGCAATGTTTATAGCTGGAAGATACGCAGCTAAAGAAGCTATTTTTAAAGCTTTAAGAAAATATAACAAAGATTTGAGTTATCAAGACTTTGCGGTATTAAACGCTAAAGATGGGTATACTTATGTAGAGACTAACTACCCACTAGAGGGTGAAATTCACTTAACGATGACACATACTGAAGAATCTGCTTTAGCATATGTCGTTATTGAGAAAAAATAAATATGTTAAATAACATATTAACTTGAAATAATTGTATATTTTTTGTATAATTTATAAAGATAAGGATGTGAAACTATGCAAGATAGAAATGCTAAAGCACCAAAGGTTAGAAGTGGCGATGAAATAAACCCAGTGCTAGGAACGATTGTAAAAATATCAGTGCTAGTTGTTATTGCTGCTTTAGTAGTACTTACAACATTAATAGTTATTGAATTTACAAAAAGAAATAAAAAGGAAGAAAATGTATTTAAAGATAAAATACATATTACTGAAAATGATTTTAAAATCATTACAGATCAAGAATATAGACAAAACAATGGTCTTAGCTTTGATGATTTAGAAAATGAAATTAAAGAGATAATGGATGAAATAGAACCTACCAAAGATATTTACTTTTTCTTTTATTATAGTGACTTATCAAAGGATTATGATAAAGATGTTACTGACTTAATAAATTCAAGAGACAATAAGAATCCGTTATTTTTAATCGATTTAAATATTAAAGAAGAAGAAGACGAAGAAGGAAATAAGCTACCTACAATAGTAGATTATTTAAAAACTGTAGAAAGTTTAAGTCCAGCTTCAAACAATTTAGAATTTACAACTATTATTGAAAGAAAAGAAAGTTATAAATATTTCTTAGTTACTTATAACGAAGAAGTAGCTGGGGAACATAAAAATCCTTTTATAATTTTAACTAACTACAATCCAATTAAAGATAAAGTGGAAGATTTGTTAGTGAAAGAGGAAGAAGAAGACTAAGAAAAAGGGATTTAATTCCCTTTTAGTTTTTTATATAGGAGATAAAATAATGAATAAACAAATATTAAATGAAATTAAAAACAAAGTTAATGTAAATGAAAATCAAATAAAAACAGTATTAAACTTTTTAGATGAAGGAGTTACAATTCCTTTTATTGCTAGATACCGTAAAGAACAAACAGGTGGATTAGATGAAGAAGAAATAAAAGCAATTCACGATGTTTGGAGTTATGAAAAAAATCTTTTTGAAAGAAAAGAAGATGTCATTAGACTTATTGATGAACGTGGTATGCTAACAGATGAATTAGAAAAACAAATATTAAAAGCTACTAAACTAGTTGAAGTTGAAGATTTATATAGACCATACAAAGAAAAGCGTAAAACAAGAGCTACAGAAGCAATTAGAAAAGGATTAGAACCTTTTGCTAAATGGCTTTTAACATATCCAACTACAAGCATAGAGGATGAAGCAAAAAAATATATTAATGAAGAGAAAGAAATTTCAACTAAAGAAGAAGCAATTGATGGTGCAAAAGATATTATTGCAGAAATGGTAAGTGACAATGCTGAATTTAGAAAATCATTAAGATTTATTTTGTTTAATGAAGGATTGCTAACAACCAAATTGAGAAGAAACGCTGAAGACTCAAGAAAAACTTATCAAGTATACTACGATTATACAGAACAAGTAAGTAAAGTAGTTCCACATAGAGTTTTAGCTATAAATAGAGCTGAAAAAGAAAAAGTATTAAATGTTAAAATAGAAGTTAATGATGATAAATTAATTACCTTTATTAAAACTAGATTTATTGACAGTGATAAAAAATCTGATGCAATTAAATATATCGAAGAAGCTATAACAGACGGATATAAAAGATTAATTTTCCCAAGTTTAGAAAGAGAAATAAGAGCTGAACTTACTGAGGTTGCAGAAGAACAAGCAATTAATATATTTTCACTTAACCTACAAAAACTACTTCTACAACCACCAATGAGAGGTTTAACCGTATTAGGTGTTGACCCTGCATATAGAACTGGTTGTAAATTAACTGTTGTAAATAGCGAAGGAATGGCGTTAGATAGAGGAACAATATATCCTAATGAAAGAGCAAAAGGCGCAGGAGTTAGCGAAAAAGATTTAAAAGATGCTAAAATGACAGTTATTAGAATGATAAACAAACACAACATTGATTTAATTGCAATAGGTAATGGAACTGCTAGTAGAGAAACTGAAACGTTTATTGCTGATTTAATAAAGGAATTAGGATTAGATGTTAAATATGCGATTGTTAATGAGGCTGGTGCTAGTGTTTATTCAGCAAGTGATCTTGCAAGAGAAGAATTCCCTGATTTATCAGTTGAAGAAAGAAGTGCCGCAAGTATAGCAAGGAGAATACAAGACCCCCTTTCAGAACTAGTTAAAATAGATCCTAAATCTATTGGTGTTGGACAGTATCAACATGATGTTCAACCAGCAAAACTAAATGACTCATTAAACTTTGTTGTTACACAAGCAGTTAACCAAGTAGGAGTAAACGTTAATACAGCAAGTAAAGCACTATTAATGTATGTATCTGGATTAAATAAAACAAATGCTGATAACATTGTGGAACATAGAGAAAAAAACGGTAAATATTTAAGTAGAAAAGAATTATTAAAAGTTGCTTCTATTGGACCAAAAACATACGAACAAGCAGTTGGGTTTTTAAGAATCCCAGATAGTAATGAACATTTAGACCATACTGCTGTTCACCCTGAAAGTTATAATATTGCTAAAGATATTATGAAAATGTATAACATCGATGGTGCTATGTTTGGTAAGGAAGAAGTTAAAAACATTGTAGATAAAATTGATAAAAAAGAAGTTATGGAAAAATTAAACGTTGACAAATATACACTAGAAGATATATTAGATGCGTTTGTTGCTCCACAACGAGACCCAAGAGATAAATTTGATCAACCAATCTTAAAATCAAACATTTTACATATAGACGATTTAACCGAAGGATTAGAACTTGAAGGAACCGTTAGAAATGTTGTGGACTTTGGGGCTTTTATTGATATTGGTCTTGAAGAAGATGGTTTAGTTCACATTTCAAAAATGTCAAAATCTTTTGTAAAACACCCAAGCGATTTATTAAATGTTGGTGATATCGTAAAGGTATATGTTTTAAATGTAGATAAAGATAGATCAAAGGTATCTTTAACAATGATTAAAGAGTAAAAAACAGTTGACAATTACATGTTAAATATGATACTATAATTAGGCGTGGATAACACGTCTAAGAAGGAGCAGTACTCAAGAGGCTGAAGAGGTACCCCTGCTAAGGGTATAGACCGGGCAACCGGTGCGAGGGTTCAAATCCCTCCTGCTCCGCCATTTGGCCCGTTGGAGAAGCGGTTAACTCACATGCCTTTCACGCATGCATACAGGGGTTCGAATCCCCTACGGGTCACCAAATTTATCCGTGAACAGACGTCTTATTTAAGGCGTCTTTTATTTTTGGTCAAAAATCCAAATAAATTATGAAAATAAAGCATTTGATTTTTTTTACTAATATTTAATTTAAATGGATATGAAAATAAATTTAATCATAAATATTAAAATAATATAAATCTACCGCAATCCAATAGTACAAAATTATAAACAATATAAAAGTAATAATAATCATGTATTGATAAATTTAATCCTATACTTCATTCAATGTTATTATAGAACTTAAGAGATTAAATAAATAATAGGGTTATAAGTTTAAAAATACTAGCTAATGAAAA
>Ga0079225_10001980_pt1 | contig 11694 bp, 10 predicted proteins | sample Poulit2012_FD_76344 | JGI IMG/M metagenome (GOLD analysis project Ga0079225, IMG submission 76344) | Agricultural soil microbial communities from Georgia to study Nitrogen management - Poultry litter 2012 | ecosystem: Environmental > Terrestrial > Soil > Agricultural land | place: USA: Georgia...
ATCGAAGTTTTGAAATTAATCGAGTGATTAATGTAACTTAATTGTAATTGTAAAACCATTATATGTTATACTATAAATATGTTTAAACCGTGCGAACCCTTGTCTATTTCATGGCAAGGGTTTCATTCATATAAATGTTTTAAGTGAGGTGAGTGACATGAGCAAAAAACGTAAGCGAAAAAAACTACGTTTAAAAGATAGCTTAAAGTATGAAATGATAGGAATATTATTGATTTTTATAGCGATATTAGGAAGCGGTGTTTCACCCATCGATGAAGGATTTATTCCCGGTAGTCTTGTCTTTCTTTTTCGCTTTTTCTTAGGCATGTGGTATTTCCTTGCGAGCTTAACATTATTAATCATTGGATTATTTTTGCTCATTAAAAGACAATTACCTAATGTTTATGATAAGAAATTTATTGGTATTTTCATTTTTGTTTTAGGACTTTTACTACTGACACATATCCAAATTTTTGAACGGTTTGCCATAGAAGATGTTTCAATTTTAAAATTTACTTGGCATCAATTAACTAGTGCTGAAACAGTCTCACAATTTGGCGGCGGGATGGTTGGTGGCCTTTTATTAGCTTGCTGTTATTATTTATTTTCTTTAGTCGGTACTAAAATAATCGCTGTTTTTTCAATGTTAATTGGCTTACTGTTTATAGTAAATATTTCTTTAGGTGACCTGTTTGTCAAACTGACGAGTTACTTCCAAACAGTTTTCAAACGAATGAAAACATTATTTAATGAGCGCGAGCAAACTCAAGCAGAAAAAGTTGAAACTGAACCTGTTGTTGTCGAAACAAATGAAGCCCCTTTAGATGATAAAGAATTAGTCATTCATGAATTTTCGCATAATTCTCCAGCGACTGAGGAAAATAACAATCAGAATCAGCAAAATCAATCAGAAATGGCTGAAGAAGAATTTATTTCATTAGAACAGAAACAAACCGATAAGCAATCGAGTCATGATTATCAACTACCATCGATGGATTTATTAAATAAAAATGAAAAAAGTTCACAAAAATATGAACGATCACATATACAGGCGACGATCAAAACACTTGAGCAAACATTTGCTAGTTTCGGTGTGAAAGTACGGGTTAATCAAGTTCATGTCGGACCCGCTGTTACGAAATTTGAATTAACACCTGAAGCAGGTGTGAAAGTAAGCCGGATCGTTAGTTTACATGACGATTTAGCTTTAGCTTTGGCAGCGAAAGATATACGCATTGAAGCACCGATTCCTGGGAAATCAGCTGTTGGTATCGAAGTGCCAAATAAAGATATTGCGGTCGTCTCATTGCGTGAAGTCATCGATGTAACGACACAACAAGCCAATAAATTACTGTTTTCACTCGGGCGGGATATTTCTGGACATGCTGTTGTTGGTGATTTGAGTAAGATGCCTCATTTACTCATTGCTGGAGCGACCGGAAGTGGAAAGAGTGTCTGTATTAATGGTATAATTGCTACAATTTTAATGCGAACAAAACCAGATGAAGTAAAAATGATGATGATTGATCCGAAAAAAGTTGAATTAAATGTTTATAACGGAATTCCTCATTTACTTGCACCAGTTGTGACCGATCCGAAAAAAGCATCGATGGCACTGATGAAAGTTGTTGCTGAAATGGAACGCCGTTATGAGCTTTTTTCGGAAACAGGTACACGCAATATTGAAGCATACAACGAACAAGTGGCCCAATATAATGAAGTTGTTTCTGAAGATGAATCACATTCGTCGTTACCATATATCGTTGTTATCGTTGATGAACTTGCCGATTTAATGATGGTCGCTTCTAAAGATGTCGAAGATGCGATTACAAGACTTGCCCAAATGGCTCGAGCAGCTGGAATCCATTTAATTATTGCAACACAAAGACCGTCTGTAGATGTTATTACAGGTGTTATTAAAGCAAATATTCCTTCACGTATTGCGTTTAGTGTTTCATCACAAACCGATTCACGAACGATTTTAGATACAGGTGGGGCCGAAAAATTACTCGGACGTGGTGATATGCTATATATGCCTGTAGGAATGTCCAAACCTATTCGTGTTCAAGGTGCATTTTTATCAGATGATGAAGTTCAACGCATTGTGGAACATTGTACAAATGAACAAAAAGCATCTTATGATGAAGAAATGATCCCTGACAAAAATACCAAACAACACACTGATGTTGATGATGAGTTGTATGAGGATGCGGTAAAACTCATTATTGATATGCAAAGTGCAAGTGTTTCGATGTTGCAACGTCGCTTTCGTATCGGGTATACCCGGGCAGCTCGCTTAATCGATGCTATGGAGGATCGAGGAATTGTCGGTCCTTATGAAGGAAATCGGCCGCGGACAGTACTCATCGCTAAACAAGAAACAAAGGAAAAATCATCTTAATTTACTTATGAGTAAAATAAATATACATAGGAGGTACTTATGCACAAACTTAAAGAAAAAACGACCCAAACGAACGGCTATCAACTCCATTTTATTCCGAATAAAAAATTTAAAACGGTTCATTTTGTCGTGAAATTCAAAACAGTTTTATCCGAAGACAATGTCACTGAACGGGCGCTTTTTCCGTATATTTTGCGGCAAGGAACGATTAATTACCCTTCTGAACAAGCTTTGCAACGTAAGCTCGATGAACTATATGGGGCAACCCTTTCGTTAGATGTTGCTAAAAAAGGCAATCACCATATTTTTAGTGTACGAATAGCGGTACCCAATGAAAAGTTCATTCCTCATGAATCCACACTCATTGAGGAAGCGATTCAATTATTGCAAGAAGTTATTTTTCAACCGTTAACAGAAGGACAGTCTTTTACTGAAGCGATTTTTCAACGTGAAAAGCAAACATTAGAGAAAAAAATCCAATCAATTGTAGATAATAAAATTCAATATGCGAACGTACGGTTAATCGATGAAATGTTTAAATCAGAACGCTATCGTTTGCATGTTCATGGGTATATTGAAGATTTAAAAACATTAACAGCTCAACAACTTTACGAGCAATATAAAAACATGTTGCATAATGATCAAATAGACATCTATGTTTTAGGTGATTTTGATTCAGTTGATATGCAAGAAAAAATATCAGCCATTTTTCCACCCCTAGAAAAAACATCTCGCGATTTACCAACCGTAAGTGAAGAAAATATTAATGTGACAAAAATTAATGAAGTGATTGAAAGACAATCGATTCAGCAAGCTAAATTACATCTTGGCTATCGAACAAACTGTACGTACTCAGATGATTATTATCCGGCTTTACAAGTTTTTAACGGATTGTTCGGTAGCTTTCCAATGTCTAAATTGTTTATGAATGTGCGGGAAAAACATTCACTTGCCTATTATGCGTCATCACAACTTGATAGTTATAAAGGTGTTTTGTTCGTCTTTAGTGGGATTGACCATAAAGACTATGCAAAAGCTCGAGAAATAATCGAAGAGCAAATGACAGCGATGAAAGATGGCGATTTTTCAAATGACGATATTGAAGAAGCGAAAAAAATGTTAGTCAACCAAATTTTAGAAACTTTAGATCATCCACAAGGAATTATTGAACTTCTGTACCAACAAGCTATTGCCAATTATCAGAGGTCACCTGAGCAATTGATTGAAAAAATAAATGCAGTTACTAAAGATGATATCGTCCATGTTGCCCAACAAATTGAACAAGATACCGTATTTTTGTTAACTGAAGAGGATGGTGATCACTCATGAAACCGATCGATTACAGAGCGATTGATGAGACATTATACCGTAAGACATTAGCTAATGGACTAACTGTTTTTTTACTTCCCAGGGAACAAATGGAAAAAACTTTTGCGATATTTTCAACGGATTACGGTTCGATTGATCAAACATTCGTTCCAATTGGTGAATCAGATGCCATTAATGTACCTGAAGGTGTCGCTCACTTTTTAGAACATAAATTATTTGAAAAAGAAGACTATGATGTATTTACTAACTTTAGTAAACAAGGGGCTTCCGCAAATGCTTATACATCGTTTACGAAAACAGCGTATTTATTCTCAGCGACGGCAAATATTGAACAAAATGTTAAAACATTAATTGATTTTGTCCAAGACCCTTATTTTTCTGATGAATCTGTTGAAAAAGAAAAAGGGATTATTGCTCAAGAAATTATGATGTATGATGACCAACCCGGTTGGCAATTGTTTATGGGAACGATTAAAAATATGTTTCATAAACATCCCGTCAATATTGATATTGCCGGAACAGTCGATTCGATTGAAACAATTACTAAAGAGGACTTGTATGTTTGTTATGAAACATTTTACCACCCAGAAAACATGACATTATTTATCGCTGGAAATTTCAATCCAGAATCAATGGTTTCACTCATTGAAAATAACCAAGCAACTCAAGATTTCCCTAAAGCCGAACGGATTCAACGGTTATTTCCTAATGAACCTAAACATGTTGTGCACGAAGAACGAACGATTGAAATGCCCATTTCTATGCCCAAATGTGCGATTGGGATCAAACGAGTGCCAGAAAATATGTCACCAGAACAGTTTATAATGATTGATTTGCTCGAACAGATGATATTAGACTATTTTTATTCAAAAGGTGGCATCTTTTATCAGGAGTTATATCAAGACGGACTCATCGACCATAGCTTTAGTTTCAGTACAACATTAGAGAAAAACTTTGGCTACGCTATTATTTCGAGTAGTACAGATGAGCCGGATCAATTGGCTAAAAAAATTAAAGAGCAACTTCACTCGGTCAAAACATTTCAGTTTAAAACAGAAGACATCGAAAAAATGAAACATAAACAAATCGGCCAAATATTACGGAGTATGAATTCTTTAGAAAGCATTGCAAATAATTATATACATTACAATTCCCATGGTGTTGACTTTTTTGAATTAATCAACAAGGTCCAGCAACTGACAATTGATGATTTTACAACATTTTTAACAGATTGGATTACTGATGAACAATTAACTGTTTGTAAAATTGTTGCGCCAATACAAGAGGATTAAATATGACGCATAAAAACATATTAATTGTTGGGGCGAGTGGTGACATTGGGCAAGCGATTGCTAAACAACTCGCATCATTAGGCCATCAATTAATTTTACATTATCATCGTAACGTGAGAGCACTTGATCAATTAAAACAATCCATTTCAGAAGACCAAATCATTGCTCAAATACAAGCAGATTTAACGACAACACGTGGGATTGAAACGTTTATTGAAACGATTAATTACCCGATTGAACAAATTGTTTTTGCCAGTGGGATCCCACATTACGGCTTATTTCAAGAAACGTCCGAACAAACGATGGATAAAATGTTAACATTACATGTTAAAGCACCGTGGGTAATTACTAAACATTTACTCCCGCAAATGATTCGTCAACAAAGTGGTAAAATTGTTTTAATAACGTCTATTTGGGGGACGTTTGGTGCGAGTTATGAAGTGATTTATTCAACCTTAAAAGGTGCGCAAAATAGTTTTGTTAAAGCTTTAGCGAAAGAAGTTGCTCCAAGTGGCATATCTGTGAATGCGATCAGTCCAGGTTTTATTGAAACGAAAATGAACGATCATTTAGTTGCAGAAGAAAAAAGGGCCATCATTTCTGACATCCCAATGAATCGTGCAGGAACGGTTCAAGATATTGCAAATGCCGTTTGTTTTTTATTAAGTGATCAATCAAGTTATATTCAAGGCGAAGTGATCCATGTAACGGGTGGCTGGTAAATGTTTCTCCGATAAGTTTTATCTAAAGATGAATAAGCAAGTTAAATAAACAAACACTAATCATGATAAAATTATAGGAGGGATTTAATTGTCAATGCTCGATAATTTTAATACGTGGAAGGAATTTTTAGCAAATCGCCTGCAAGATGCTGAATCATCGGGGATAGATCAGCAAACGATTCAAACATTAGCCCATGAAGTTGGTGATTATTTAGCGGAAAATGTTTCTGCTAAAAACCCTGAAGAAGAAGTTTTAAAAGAGTTATGGAATGCTGCTTCAGAGGAAGAACAACAAGCCATCGCCAATTCAATGGTAAAACTTATTAAAAAATCTAATTAATGATAACTTGATCTATTTTGAAAATGTAAAATTGCTCGTTGAAAAAGTTTTAACCGTTCTGTCTCAGTCACTTAAGTAGTACTCGAGATCGTTAGAACTTTTTCAACGTTTTTTATTTTTTATTAATCGACTGAACTTGAGCTGAAATTATTCACTTTTTTATCTAAAAACTAATAATTATGAAATTCATTCAATCTTATAAAATAAAAAATATACGCATTGAGTGGAAAAGATGATTGCTTTTATAAAAAAGTTTATGTAACATGATAATGAAGGTGTTTACAATGAATCATACAAAGTGGTATTTTGAATATGAATTACAAAAGAATCGACCAGGCTTACTTGGTGATATTTCATCATTGTTAGGCATGTTATCTATTAATATTGTGACGATTAATGGTGTCGAAAATAATCGACGAGGGTTGTTGCTTTTATGTAAGAATGAACAGCAAATGATCCGTTTATCGTCGATTTTAACAATGATTGATGATATAAAGGTGACAAAATTAAGGCGTGCTCAATTAAGAGATAAATTAGCTGTGCGTCATGGAAGATATATTCATCGGGATGTTGTTGACCATAAGACGGTAAAATTTGTTCGTGATGAACTCGGTCTTTTAGTTGATTTTTTAGCAGAACTTTGTAAAATCGATGATCATTTATTAATTGGTGTACGGGGTATGCCACGTGTTGGTAAAACCGAATCAATTGTTGCCGCAAGTGTATGTGCGAATAAACGTTGGGTGTTTGTTTCAAGTACACTTTTAAAACAAACGGTTCGCCAAGAGCTTATTGCTGATGAATATGGGCATGAGAGTATTTTCATTATTGATGGCATCGTATCTAAACAACGAGCAAGTGACAAACATTGGGAACTAATTCGTGAAATTATGCGGCTACCGGCGATAAAAATTGTTGAACATCCAGATATTTTTATTCAAGGAACAGAATATAATATCGAAGATTTTGATTATATGGTTGAACTGCGTAGAAATAAAGATGAAAAAATAACTTATGAAACATACGAACAATCAATGCTCACCCAAAATGATAACTTTTCGATGTATGATTTTTAAAGATTGGTGGTGTTACATATGACCATTGGTGAGAGGCTCAAAGAAGCAAGAGAAGCACAAAACATTACATTAGATGACCTCCAGGAGTCGACAAAAATCCAAAAAAGATATTTAACAGCGATTGAGCAAGGGGATTTCGATTTATTACCGGGCACTTTTTATGCACGGGCTTTTATTAAAGAATATGCACTTGCCGTTGGCCTAGACTCTACCGCTTTATTAGCTGAACATAGTGAGGAAATCCCCAAAACAAATGGCGAAATGACCGAGCAATACTCTCGCATTCAACGGTCGCGACGAAAAAGCCGGTCAACTTCAGACAGTTCAGCAATATTTGCTTTAATCCCACGAATTATTGTTATCCTTTTGATTGTTGGGATTATTTTCATCGCTTGGACCCTCATTCAAAAAACAATCGGTGAAGATCAACCAAACCAAAGCGACGAACAAGATAGTGATGAAATTATTCGCCCACCGAAAGATCCAACCGATGAACCAGACGATGAGGATGGAGCATCTGATGATGAGGCTACAGAATCAGATGAAACAGACGAAGAAGATGAAACGGATGAGTCAAGTGACTCTATCACATACGATGTTGTTGAAGTAGGTTCTGGCGACGTCCCTGAATCAACCATTGCAATTAATTATCAAGTAGATGAACTTTTGTTATCCCTCGAAGCAGATGATCTGACATGGATCGCAGTCACAACAGAAGATGGAAATGCTGTCACGACAGTAGATGGCGAAAGTCTAGGTTCTAAAGAATTTGCAGATGACGAATCACCATTAGACATTGACATCACTGATCAACAAGCAATATATATAAATGCAGGTAATTCACCAGCATTAACTGTTCGAATAAATGATGAAACAATTGATTTTCCAGTCGAGGATCGTGTTCACCAAAAACTTATTTTGCAATTAAATAAAGAATAGTCGATTAAAAACCCTTCCGCTTTTATACGTGTGGGAGGGTTTTAATACTAAATGGAGAGATGATTGATGAATATTCCTAATCGAATAACGATATCACGTATTTTACTTATTCCAATTTTTATTATCATATTGACGCTTCCAATCGACTTAGGTGAATGGACGATTTTTGGCAGTACAATTCCTGTGACACACGCCATTGCAGCGATTATTTTTATTATTGCTTCAGGGACTGACTGGCTTGATGGCTTTTATGCGAGAAAATATAACTTAATTACGAATCTAGGGAAATTTTTAGATCCATTAGCAGATAAACTACTCGTTTCGGCCGCTTTAATATTACTTGTCCAATTAGATATTTTAGCTGCTTGGATTGTTATTATTATTATTAGTCGTGAATTTGCTGTGACAGGTTTAAGAGTTGTTGCGGCAAGTGAAGGAATCGTTTTAGCCGCAAGTCCATTAGGTAAAATAAAAACAGCTACACAGTTAATCGCAATTACTTTACTTTTATTACATAATATCCCTTTTCAAGGATTAAATATTCCGATCGATCAGCTGATGATTTATCTAGCCCTATTTTTTACAGTTCTTTCAGGTTATGACTATTTTGTTAAAAATAAACATGTTTTAAAGGAGTCTTAAAGAATGAAGGAAGTTAACGCAGAAATTATTGCCGTCGGGACAGAATTGTTGCTTGGACAAATCGCCAATACAAATGCGAAATGGTTATCAGAACAGCTTGCATCAATTGGTGTCAATACATATTATCATACAGTGGTTGGCGACAATTTGGATCGATTAGTCAATGTGTTTGAAACGGCCAAAGATCGTTCAAATGTTATTATCATCATGGGAGGACTAGGTCCAACTGGCGATGATTTAACACGAGAAGGGTTTCAAAAACTTTCTAATCTACCAATTGTTGAAGACAAACGAACAATGAATCGTATTTTACAAGTTTACAAAAAACAAGGGACAACAATGACAACTAATAATCGCCGTCAAGCACGAGTTTTTCAAGGTGCACAAGTTATAAACAATGAATTAGGAATGGCTCCGGGAATGATCGTTACATTTGCGGAAAAGAAATGGATATTTCTACCAGGTGTCCCTCGAGAAATGAAACAGATGGTTAATCAATCAGTGATTCCGTATTTGCAAACACTTAATGGTGACGAAACGATCATTCAATCAAAAATCTTACGTTTAATTGGCATTGGTGAATCCGTCCTCGAAAATAAACTGGCCGATTTAATCGAACAGCAAACAAATCCAACGATTGCTCTATTAGCACAAAATGATGGCAATATTATTCGTTTAACAGCCAAAGGAACATCACGTGAAGAAGTTGCGACTTTATTGAATAAATATGAACCGTTAATAACAAACAGAGTCGGTCACTATATTTATGGTTATGGTCAAGAAACCATCGAAGAACATGTGTTACATTTATTAAAACAAAAAAATGCTCGTATAAGTGCAGCTGAAAGTTTAACAGGTGGTCTGTTTACTGAACGATTAATTGCTGTTCCTGGCGCATCTGCTGTGATCCCCGGAAGTATTGTGAGTTATACACCACATATTAAGCAAAAAATGTTAAATGTTTCAAAAGCAACGTTAGCGAATGATGGCGTTGTGAGTGAACAGTGTGCCTACGAAATGGCAAAAAATGTCGCACACTCCTTTGACACAAAGTATGGGATTAGTTTTACTGGTGTCGCCGGACCTGAACCGGTAGAAAATAAACCTGTCGGGACTGTTTATATTAGTATTTATGATCAATCAGGAAACTATATCGTTGAAAAAGTTAGCTTGTCTGGTGAACGTCAGGCGATCAGACATCGAGCCGTTTTAAAAGGGTATGAATTACTATTAAATATGCTAAAAAAATAAAAACAAGGAAGTTTGCTATACAATACTTAAATTTTCTTGTTAATAAATGATAGATACTGAACAGTAGGCTATGTCGATTTTTCCAAAACTGACCAGAACGTATATTCGGTTTTGCTTGCAATTGAATCAAAACAATGTATGATATAAATAGATATGAAAGGGAGGACCGATCAATGAGTGAACGTAATCAAGCCTTAGATATGGCGTTAAGACAAATTGAAAAACAATTTGGTAAAGGTTCAATTATGAAATTAGGTGAGCAAGCTTCTGAACAAATTGCAACGATTCCTAGCGGGTCCATCGCACTTGATTTAGCCTTAGGGATCGGAGGTTATCCAAAAGGACGTGTTGTTGAAATATATGGGCCAGAGTCATCTGGTAAAACGACAATTGCGTTACACGCTATTGCAGAAGCACAAAAGCAAGGTGGCAATGCTGCTTTTATTGATGCGGAACATGCGCTTGACCCTAATTATGCCCGAGCACTTGGCGTTAATATCGAAGAACTTTTGCTCTCACAACCTGATACGGGTGAGCAAGCGTTAGAAATTGCTGAAGCACTCGTTCGTAGTGGGGCGGTAGATATTGTAGTGATTGATTCTGTCGCAGCTCTCGTACCCACAGCTGAAATTGAAGGGGAAATGGGCGATGCACACGTCGGTCTGCAAGCGCGCCTAATGTCACAAGCATTGCGAAAGTTATCTGGAGCCATTAATAAATCAAACACAATTGCTATTTTTATTAACCAAATTCGTGAAAAGGTTGGCGTTATGTTCGGAAACCCTGAAACGACGCCAGGCGGCCGTGCCTTAAAATTTTATTCATCGATTCGCTTAGAAGTTCGTCGGGCGGAAACCTTAAAACAAGGTAATGATATGGTTGGTAATAAAACCCGTTTAAAAGTTGTGAAAAACAAAGTTGCCCCACCATTTAAACAAGCATATGTCGATATTATGTATGGTGAAGGTATTTCAAAAGAGGGTGAACTACTTGATATTGGATCAGATTTAGATGTCGTTCAAAAAAGTGGTTCATGGTACTCCTATAACGATGAACGTTTAGGTCAGGGACGTGAAAATGCTAAACAATATTTAAGAGAAAATAGCCATCTAATCGATGAAATCCATCAAGCAATCCGGGTTCATCATGGGCTTGATTCAGATCATGAAACCGCCGAAACGACAGAAACAGAAGAATAGCATTTCCATTGACTGTACCTATGAATTAAAATATCGAAGCATTCGGAATGATAGTCATCACTTACCTAATATTAAGAAACGATTATCATCAAAAAGAATTTAAATACATTTGCACAAAATTTAAATTATTCCTTTTTAATGTTATATTATGCAAGAGTTAAACGACCAATGTTAAAGACGAACAATCAAGATTATTGATGTTCGTCTTTTTGGATTTTTGTCATGAAATAGTGCTCACGAGTCGAGATGATTTGTCTGACCAATCGTACAATTTATGAATAACTTTTGTCGATTCCTTGACAATGTCCAGCGAGACAATTAAAATTAATATGTATAATTGTATATTTTGTTATACATTAAATTCTATTCATTGAATATGCTAAATGCCGACAAAATGTAGTGTTACAATTTTATAGCAATAGGAGGTGAGAGCGTGGACAATCCCTTAATCATCTCCATTTTGCTTGCCTTAGTCCTAATCGTCGGTATTGTTGTTGGGTATC
>Ga0079225_10001981_pt1 | contig 11690 bp, 9 predicted proteins | sample Poulit2012_FD_76344 | JGI IMG/M metagenome (GOLD analysis project Ga0079225, IMG submission 76344) | Agricultural soil microbial communities from Georgia to study Nitrogen management - Poultry litter 2012 | ecosystem: Environmental > Terrestrial > Soil > Agricultural land | place: USA: Georgia...
AAGGCCCTAATCTAAGCGGGGACCGCGTTCGGCGATCTCCATTGCGGCTTCGCGATAACTCAAAGCCCCGGTAGAAGTGGGATCGTAAGTCAACACGCTCTGCTGATAAGATGGCGCTTCCGAGATTCTCACGTTCCGCGGGATAATCGCATCCAGTACTTGTTCAGGGAAGTACTCTCGAACTTCATCAGCGACTTGAACTGCCAGATTCGTTCTGGAGTCGAACATGGTCAGCAAGATAGTTGAGATGTGCAGTTCAGGGTTCAAATGCTGCTGAATCATCTCAATGTTCTTTACCAACTGCGAGAGCCCCTCAAGTGCGTAGTACTCCGTCTGAATTGGAATGAGAACTTCGCTAGCAGCCACGAAAGCGTTGACGGTCAGCAGTCCCAAACTTGGAGGACAGTCTATAAAAATGTAATCGAGGCGGGGGAGACCCTGTCGCTCTCGATACTCCGAATAATGTTTGATGGCACGCGTCAATCGCTGCTCACGTGCAACGAGGGACACTAGCTCAATTTCTGCCCCTGCGAGATCAATTGTCGAAGGGGCGACACTTAGACCATCCGTTTCAGGGTTATCGTAGATGACATCCTTGAGCTCATAGTCTTCGATGAGAACGTTATAAATCGAAGGCGTACCCTGCGGGTGAGGGATATTGAGCGCGGTCGAGGCGTTGCCCTGCGGGTCCATGTCGACGACCAATACATTCATCCCGGCGCGAGCCATGGCAGTTGCCAAGTTTACAGTCGTCGTGGTTTTGCCCACGCCACCCTTTTGGTTCGAGATAGTAATGACGCGGGTCTGTTCTGGACGCGGCATACGCTTGGCCTTGAGCTTCTCGCGCCGACGTTTTTCTGACTCTAACTGTTGAGCCAGAGGCGTTGCAGCAGCGCTGTCTACACTCCGCTCTGTTTCTTGAGATACACTACCTCGATCGACCAAGCCAGCCTCCATTACTTAAAATTTGAAATACTTAATTCCCTTGGTCAGGAACCGTAAGTAAGTTTTGCAACAGTGGTCGGAACTTCAAGCAGCCCATCTCCCACAGACATTACTTCAGCCTTTTTCGTTTTGAACTTCCGCAACACCTTTTCTGCCTTCTCCAGTTCGGCGGTTGCGCTCCGGCCCTTGATGGCGAGCAATTCACCCTGTCCGTGAAGCAACGGAACTGTAATTGGGACGAGGGATTTCATGGCAGACACGGCTCTGGCGGTGACAATATCAACGTCGACACTGTCAAATACTTGTTCTGAACGGGCGCGGATAACATCAACGTTGTCTAGCTCCAAGTCTTCGATAACCATATGGAGCCAATCGACGCGTCGTTCTAGGGGTTCAATAAGGATGAACTGTACGTCTGGACGGGCAATGGCTAAGGCCAAACCGGGCAAACCAGCTCCGGATCCAACGTCGGCTACGAGTGCCCCTTTAGGAATGAGTTCTTGGACTACAGCGCAGTTTAAGACATGCCGGTCCCACATTTTGGGAATCTCGCGGGGTCCAAGAAGACCCCACTCTATACCCGTTGTGACCAAGTGCTCCACGAAGCGTTCAGCAACTTCCACCTGGCTCCCGTAGACGACCTCAGTGGCATCTACGATCCAGGCCTCCTGACGCTCGAGGAGCGCTTCGGAAGGATCACTCACGGGTACGGGCTGTTTGTCAGACAAGGTTACTCTCCGGAACTAATCACAACGTGACGGCGTGGGCCTTCACCTTCTGATTCGGAGTGCAGGCCGGCTTCAGCAACCACGTCGTGAACGATCTTTCGTTCGTAGGGACTCATGGGCTTCAGGTGCTGATCTGAGCCGTCTTCTTCAACCTTAGCAATGGCCTCGCGCGCCAACTCCCGTAATGCTTCGGCACGTTTCACGCGGTGGTTGGCAATATCAAGGATGAGTCGTGAGCGTCGGCCGGTAGCGGATAGAACTGCAAGTCGTGTCAGTTCTTGAAGTGCTTCCAGGGTCTTACCGTTTTTACCAACGAGGCCCTGGATCTCTTCGTCGTCTTCGGGCACAAGCACCGACAGGTAGGTTCGGTTGTTCCGAACTTCGATATCGATGTCGCCGTCAAGGTCGGCGATGTCGAGGAGTTCCTCGATATAGTCGGCGGCGTGATCGCCTTCGGCCTCAATATCGGCAACGGAAAGTTCCTCTTCGGGCACTTCTTCGGTGGAGTTAGAGGGTTCTGCGTTCATCGTTTCTTCCTAGGTTTTCTCACAGGTTGTTGGCGCTGCCCCTTGGGTTTATTCTCTTGCGCCTTCGCTTTTTCTTTGGCTTCTTCGGCCTTCTTACCTATCGGTGGCAGGCCTTTGGCTGCACGGCGTTCATTGAGTTCACGCTCGGCAATCGAACCAGGGGTTGGGTTCCGACGAATAATAAACAGTTGCTGCCCTACGGCCCAGAAGTTGGTGGCGGTCCAGTAAATCAGCACACCGATTGGGAAGTTGAAACCACCGATGGCAAAGACCAGCGGCAGTGCGTACAGCATGATTTTTTGGGTTTGTGCGAACTGTCCGGTCTGCGCGGCTTCGGACATGTTCTTACCCATCAGGGTCTTCTGCATGTAGAACATGGAGACGACCATCAGGATGATAAGAACAACCGCAACAATGACGACGTTGAGGTCGAATGAAGCGCCGATGTTGTCTTTAAGAACATCGGACATCTGGGCGCCAGCAAATTCAGAATTCGAGAAGGACTGAATTTCTTCCGCGGAAAGGGCGCCAATAGATTCGTTGCTATCGGCTGCTTGGGACGCAGTGACGAGTACGCGATAAAGCGCAAAGAAGAACGGCATCTGCACCAGCATGGGCAGACAGGCAGCAAACGGACTGGTGCCGCGGTCCTTAAACAGCTGTTGCTGTTCCATTGCCATGGCCTGGCGAGAGAGCTGATCTTTCTTATTCTTATATTTTTCTTGCAGCTTCTTAATCTCAGGCTGCAATTCCTGCATGGCCCGCTGAGACTTGATCTGCTTGACGAATACTGGAATCAGCAGCGTACGAATCAATATGACCAGCAGCACAAGAGCCAGTGTCCACGTCCAACCCGAGTCGGAATCCATCCCCAGTGCTCCAAGGATGGTGTGGAAGATGCTGAGCACCCATGAGACCGCCCAGGTGAAGGGGAGAAGAATCGTGTCAAAAAAGCCCATAGTTTTATTTTTCCTCTTTGGTGGCCTCATCGTCCGGTGGTATCACCGGGTGGTTCAGTTCAATAATGAATGGTCGCTTGCCATCCGGCCAAATCCTGTTCCCTGGGGGAACTGGATCTATGCCACCATCTTGCCAGGGATGACATCTCAGTACGCGTCGTCCTGCCATAAGGCTACCCTTAATGGCTCCGTGCGTATAAACCGCTTCTAGGCCGTAGGCGGAACAGGTCGGAAAAAACGTACACACATCTCCATAGGTGGGGGAGATGACCTTCCGATATGCCTTGAGCAGCCAGCCAACAATCGTTGATGGCAGAGCACGAAAGAACCCCCACTCCGTGGCGCTCTCCTTCACGATAAATGGCGAGGGTTGCGTTCCAGCGGTGGGTTTTCGTTGCTCATCGTTGTTTGGCACGACGCATAAACTTTCTTAGCGCCCCATGTACGGCGTGGGTGGTTGATTCCTTGAGCTCATCGAAGTCGAGAGAGGCCGATGCCGGCAGCGCTCTAACAACAATATCGACTGAGCCCGACGGGACTTCAATTCCGAAATCCCGTGCAAAGAGGTCGGCGACAATGGCGCGGAGTCGACGCTTAATTTTATTTCGGGTGACGGCGTTGCCCACAGCTTTCGAGACGATGAAGCCTGCACGTGGGGCTTGGCCGATTACCGGTCGAATATTTGCAGATACAACAACGTTCCGATTGCCAAAACGGGAACCGGAACGTTGTGTATCAAAAAATTGTGCTGGAGTGCGTATCCGCTGGTGTTGCGGTAGCAAGCGATCAAACTCCTGTGGCCACCGGCACCGACACTTCGTTAGGCACCCAGGCGTGCACGACCCTTGGAGCGGCGTGCTGAGAGAACTGCACGGCCAGCGCGGGTGCGCATACGGGAACGGAAGCCATGCTTACGGGCACGGCGGCGGTTATTCGGCTGAAAAGTCCGCTTAGACACTGTTAATCTCCACACTCATTCAAACGCAGAAGCGTGCTTGGGAAGTACGTTTCAAACCTGCGTTTGCCCAAAAACTTCGGCGATATTTGTTCATTATCTGTTCATGTCTTTCCGGTCGTTGCCACGAAAAGGGCACGCTTCGCCCCGGATAAGACTCAACAAGTCTAGGAACCCACATCGATTTGGTCAAATTCATTTTCAGGATCAGTTACCCTAAAAACCCAACTGTGTATAAGCTGTGCATAACTGTCGCTGATCTGTGGAAATTAAAGCTAAGGTTGTGGAGGCGTCCATATCGAACGTTGCGCTAGCGACGATTCAGCACAGACGCATGGCCAGTGTGGGACGTGTGGAAAATTGCCGTGATGACGAGAGGAACTCATTGTCAGTGCGGGAAGTATAGAGTGGGGTTTAGTAGATGAGTGTCAGTGAATCGATCATCAACTCATGGCAGAGAGTCGTTGAAAACGTACGCACATCGGGTGCCATCGGCCCAAGTCAGATGGGCTTTCTGGATCTTGCTCGCCCTCAGGGCCTGATCGCAAACACCTTGTTGTTAGCGGTTCCCAATGAGATGACTCGTGACATCTTAGAAAACCAACTACACGAGCATTTAGCTAAAGCACTGACTGCGGTCTTCGGTACTGATATCAATTGCGCCTACTCGATTGACAACAACATGCACGCGGCTCCTCCGGAAATTCCCACCTCGGAGTCGCGACCCACAAGAGCTGAACGGCCTGTGGATAATGTTGTGAATATCTCGCAAGCGACCCAGTCATCTGCGGAAAAAACTCATGCAGAAGAACCCCTCTTGGACGAGCTGTTCAGCTCGAAAACCAATCCTGCTGCAGCACCGGGAGGTGGCCTCCAGCAAAACGTTCCGCCACATTCAGGTGAACGTTCTCGCCTCAATGAGCATTACCATTTCGACAACTTCATTACCGGTTCGTCGAACCGTTTTGCCCACGCTGCTGCATATGCAGTGGCAGAGCAGCCCGCGAAGTCATATAACCCATTATTTATCTACGGCGAATCCGGGCTGGGGAAAACCCACCTGCTCCACGCCATCGGTCACTACGCCCAAGAGCTCTTCCCGGGCCTACGCGTTCGCTATGTGAATTCCGAAGAATTCACCAACGACTTCATCAACTCGATTCGTCACGACGAAGGCGCCTCTTTTAAGCAGATCTATCGCAATGTCGATATTTTATTGATTGACGACATTCAGTTCATGGCCAATAAAGAGGCCACCGTTGAAGAGTTCTTCCACACCTTTAATGCGCTGTATAACAACAACAAGCAAGTAGTCATTACTTCAGACTTGCCGCCAAAACAGCTTTCTGGTTTCGAGGAACGACTCCGTTCAAGGTTCGAATGGGGGCTGACGACTGATATTCAGCCGCCTGATCTTGAAACGCGCATCGCGATTCTGGCCAAGAAAGCAGATGCCGAAGGCATCAAAGTGCCCGCCGATGCGCTGGAATACATCGCTTCCCGAATCGATACCAATATTCGTGAGCTCGAAGGTGCCCTGACTCGTATCACCGCATATGCGTCATTAAATAATGAGCCGATCAGCCTTGCTCAGGCACAGTACATCTTGAAGGATTTGATCACCGATGACGATGCGCAAGAAATTACGTCTGATCTCATCTTGGATGAAACGGCGAATTACTTTGGGTTTTCGATTGCTGAACTGCAATCGAAATCACGCACCCGCACGCTTGTGACAGCTCGGCAAATCGCCATGTACCTACTGCGCGAACTCACAGAAATGTCGCTGCCACGAATTGGTGCCGAATTCGGTGGACGAGACCACACCACGGTGATGCACGCGGATCGCAAGATCCGTGACTTAATGAGCGAACGCCATGCTATCTACAACCAAGTTACCGAGTTGACGAACAAGATTAAGCAGCGCGCCCGCAACATTTAAAACTTCACCGTGAGTTGCGATACGGAGCTAAATCAGCAGTATCGAGAAGATTAAACCCGCAGACCTTCAGGTTAAGGTTGAACGATTCTCCACATACCTCTATTACCCCTATTTCGGCGTCGGCGTGCGCACTTATTCAAATCGATTAAACAGCCCTCCACCGCAATCCACAAGTATCCACAGAGTTTTCCACAGGGTAGATGAAGTGTGTTTTCCACGTTGTGGATAACCCTGTGGATTGTTAAGGGATAACCCTATTTTGGTTGCGGATAACTCGCTAGATCGGTGGAATGACAACGATGTAACTCTTTTAACTCTGCACAAGTTACCCACAAGCTAATCGAGAAGAGTGCACTTTGTTGTCCACAAGAACTTCGTTATAGGGGTGCGGATGCATGGGCTTTTCCACAGTATCCACACCACCTACTAATACCCCTATTCCTTTAAATCTCTCTAAATAACAATGAGCTGCGCATATGGATGCTCCGAAACAGGTTCTGACAACCGGTTCGACAAATCCCCATTTCATGATTGTTTGTCGCGATGAGTTCTAAAGACCGCTAAGCTAGCTAGAGCACCTCTATAATTTTTGGTGTCCAAAACTTTTGTCATCGGGCAATTTCGCATTGCAATCGCTCAAGGGAAGGCAGACTCTTCGTGAAGTTCACAATCGGACGGGATGTTCTAACTGACGCTGTCACTTGGACCGCACGTTCTCTGTCACCTCGACCACCCGTTCCGGTTCTGCGTGGTCTGCTCATCACTGCCGAAAATAATCTTGTATCCATCGCGAGCTTCGATTACGAGACCTCTGCTCAACTTGATGTAGAAGCCGATATTGAAACTGAAGGTCAGATCCTTGTTGAAGGCCGAATGCTCAGCGATATCGTGAAATCGTTGCCAAATGCTCCGGTGCATATTGAACTGACAGAGTCACGGGTCGTGGTCACCTGCCAAAATTCCACCTTCACCTTGGCCACCATGCCGGTCGAAGAATATCCCGCGCTTCCAGCCATGCCCGAAGTTGCAGGCACCATTGATGGTTCGACCTTTTCTGAAGCTATTGCTCAGGTCACTGCCGCAGCCTCCAAAGACGACACGTTGCCAATATTGACCGCCGTCAAACTAGAAATTGAAGGCGATACCATCACGCTCTTGGCCACCGACCGTTATCGGTTGGCCATGAAAGAAATCACTTGGACGCCGCATGATCCATCGATTTCCACTTCCGTGCTGGTAAAAGCTCGCACCCTTAGTGAAGTCGCTCGCTCACTTGGCGGTGGTGGAGAGATCGAATTCCGGTTAGCAGTAGAAGAAGATGCTGCCGAACTCGTCGGGTTCTCCTCGGGTGGCCGTCGAACGACCAGCCTGTTGGTGGACGGTGAATATCCCAAGATTCGTTCACTGTTTCCAGAAGAATCCAATATCTACGCCACAGTTGATACTGCACAACTTGTAGAAGCCGTCAAACGTGTGGCTCTCGTCGCCGAACGCAACACGTCTTTGTTGATGGCCTTTAGCGGTAATGAAGTTTCCCTATCCGCTGGGCAAGGCGATGACGCTTCAGCAACTGAATCCGTGCCTGTCCAGCTTGAAGGCGACGATATTACCGTGGCGTTTAACCCGTCCTATCTTTCCGATGGACTCAACGTCATTGGCGGAGCATATACCCGCTTCGCTTTCACCAGTGCACCAAAACCGGCCCTGCTCACGGGTAAAAAAGAACTCGAAGGCCCGCAGAATGAGGACTACCGGTATCTGGTCATGCCGATTCGCATTCCAAACTAACCGTGTATCTGTCTCACCTTTCACTGACCAACTATCGTTCGTACGAACAGGCCGAGATTGACCTCAAACCCGGCCCCAACATTCTGATCGGTGCAAACGGTGTGGGCAAAACCAATGTCGCCGAAGCCATTAACTATCTGGCGGTTCAACACTCTCACCGGGTCTCCAATGATCAACCCCTGGTGAGAATTGGTGAAAACCAAGCACTGGCACGAGGGCGCATTCACCGCGGTGAACAAGCTGTCTCGCTCGAATACGAGATCAATCCCGGTAGATCAAACCGGGTAGCAATCAACCGCGGGGCACCACAGCCAGCTCGACAGGCATATGGCCTTTTCAAAGCCGTCATGTTTGCCCCCGAAGACATCGAACTGGTAACCGGTCAACCAGATATACGACGGCGCTTCATGGACGACCTCATCGTCCAGATGCGGCCCGCGCTCGGCAACGCCCGACGAGACTTTGACCGCGTGCTACGCCAACGCAATGCGCTGTTGAAATCGGGGCGTAAACCCGGCGCCTGGACCGATGAACACGAAACGACCCTGGCCGTGTGGAATGAACACCTGTCGCGGGCAGCAGCACGGCTGATCAACGGCCGACTCCACGCCCTGCGACTGCTGGCTGCCCCGACGTCGAAAATTTATGCCGACCTGTCCAACGGCAATAAACCCGCCGGCTTTTCCTATCAGTCCACCGTCCCGCTGGCCACCGGACAGCATGCCGAAGTGCCCGATGAGCTCCAGCTCTACCAAGCGGTGCTGGCGGAACTTGAAAATTCCTATCAGGCTGAACGCGATCGCGGCATCACGCTCATTGGTCCGCACCGTGATGACCTCATCATCACGCTTGGCCCAGCGCCCGCCAAGGGTTTCGCCTCCCACGGAGAAACCTGGTCGCTGGCTTTAGCGCTGCGCCTGGCCTCCTACCGGGTGCTAGTTGAAGACGACCCGGACCCCAATGCCAAACCGGTGCTCATTCTCGACGACGTCTTCGCCGAACTCGATGCGGCACGACGCAGCCGCCTGGCCGAAATGACTCGCGATGCCGAACAGCTAATCGTCACCGCAGCGGTCACCGGCGACATCCCCCATGAGCTCAACGGCACCCACATCCCCGTCGAAATGCGTGATGGCATCTCGTCCCCGGGCGAGCACCACACGGATTTAGCTACGCTTAAACTCATCGAAGCCAACCACTTCGAAGATGCGGAAGGTTCCGAGCCCGCATCGGAGACGGACGACGATGACTGAGCAACCCCACGAAAAAGCGCCCCAGGAAGAAGACCACATCGATGCCGCTGCGGCTGCGCTCCAGCGTGTGCGTCAGGCCGCGGCCGAAGCCGGATACCAGCCCGGGATGGCCGGCCATGCCCGGCGTCGAGCCAAAAAGGTGCGCAAACCCGAGCCCGAGGTGCAAACAGCCGGGCCGCAACCGCTGGGCGACATCTTTTCGAAATTTATCGCACAGCGCGGATGGAAGGAACCGGTCGCCGTCGGCTCGGTGCTGGCCGATTGGGCCTCGATCGTCGGTCCGCAGATCGCCGAAAATGCGCAAGTGGAAAGTTTCGAAAACGCCAAGCTGGTGCTGCGCACCTCTTCCACTGCCTGGGCAACACAGTTACGCCTGCTCACCCCGCAGTTAATGCATAAATTCGACGAAGTGCTGGGCCCCGGTGTGATCACCAAACTCGAGATTTTGGGGCCGGCCGGTGCCAGATATGGTCGCCGCTCCCGCCGGAGATAGCCACGAGACCCGAGGCGTCCCAACGGCCTGTAGAGCGATTTTCGGGCCGTGAGCTGATACCCGGGCCGTTCTTGGACCCGCCAACACGCCACACGGGCAATTTTGGGCGTTCTGGGACAGGTTTTAGCCAAGAGCACCCCTCGATTTTGGGCGAAACGTCACAAAATGTCGTAGAATAGGGACGTTAGAGACTTCTGATTAAATCTGCACCGCTGTTAAGGAGCTAAACGGCCCGTGGCTGAAAACCTAACTGACAATACTGTAGCTGTGGCTACGCAAGCGCAGTCTGAACTGCAACGCGTAGAGCATTCCTATGAAGCAGGCGACATCACCGTACTGGAGGGCCTCGAAGCCGTCCGAAAACGTCCGGGGATGTACATCGGGTCCACCGCAGAACGCGGACTGCACCACCTCGTGTGGGAAGTCGTCGACAACTCGGTTGACGAAGCGCTGGCCGGACACGCAGATACCATCCACGTCACCCTGCAAAAAGACGGCGGCGTGCGCGTGGAAGATAACGGTCGCGGGATCCCCGTCGATATGCACCCGACCGAAAATAAGCCAACCGTTGAAGTCGTGATGACGGTGCTGCACGCCGGCGGGAAGTTCGGCGGGGGAGGCTACGCGGTTTCCGGTGGGCTCCACGGTGTCGGGGTCTCGGTTGTCAACGCGCTGTCCTCACGAGGCGAAGCCGAAATTCACCGCCAGGGCTACATCTGGACCATTTCGTTCAAAAACGGCGGCCGGCTCGATGACGCGCTGCACCAGGGCGGGCCAACGGACAAAACCGGCACGATCATCACGTTCTACCCGGATCCAGAAATCTTTGACACCACGGTCTTCGACTACGAGACCTTACGGGCACGCTTCCAGCAGATGGCGTTTCTCAATAAGGGCCTGCGCATCACGCTGACCGATGAGCGCGAGCACGCCGTGGAAACCTCGGGTGCTGACGAAATCGCTGGCGAAACGACCAGCAGCGAGACCCTGGCTGAAGCAGAAGCCGAAATCCAAGCCGAAGACGGCGACGACGCGAGCAGTGAGGCCCCCGAGGACGAAGAGGACTCCGTCCGTTTCGTGGACTACATGTACGAAAACGGGCTGCTGGACTACGTTACCCACCTGAATAAGGCCAAGCGCGCCGAACTGATCCACGACGACGTTATCGCGTTCGAAAAAGAAGATGTGGAGCAGGGCATGTCCATTGAAGTGGCCATGCAGTGGACCACCGCCTACTCCGAATCCGTCCACACCTACGCCAACACGATCAACACCCACGAGGGTGGCACGCACGAGGAAGGCTTCCGCGGCTCGCTGACCTCGCTGGTCAACCGCTACGCGCGCGAGAAACAAATCCTACGCGATAAGGACGAAAACCTCACGGGTGAAGACATTCGCGAAGGCCTCACCGCCGTGATCTCCGTGAAACTGGCCGAACCACAGTTCGAGGGCCAGACCAAAACCAAACTTGGAAACTCGGAAGTTCGCGGTTACGTGTACTCGGCCATGACCGAACAGCTCGGTGACTGGCTCGAGGCGCATCCCGGCCCGGCACGCGACATCATCCGTAAGGCCCAGCAGGCCGCTCACGCCCGCATGGCCGCCCGGAAAGCACGCGAAAACGCCCGCCGCAAATCGCCGCTGGAATCCTTCGGCATGCCCGGCAAACTGTCGGACTGCTCCTCGAAGGACCCGTCGGAGTCCGAAATCTACATCGTCGAAGGTGACTCGGCCGGCGGTTCCGCTAAGCAGGGCCGTGACCCACGCACCCAGGCGATCCTGCCGCTGCGAGGCAAGATCCTCAATGTCGAACGCGCCCGCGTCGACCGTGCGCTGGGTAATGCCGAAGTCCAGGCCATGATCACCGCGTTCGGTACCGGTATCGGTGAGGAATTCGACATCGAAAAGGCCCGCTACCACCGCATCATCTTGATGGCCGACGCCGACGTCGACGGGCAGCACATCACCACGCTGCTGCTGACCCTGCTGTTCCGCTACATGCGCCCGCTGATCGAACACGGCTACGTCTACCTGGCCCAGCCACCGCTGTACAAGATCAAATGGTCCAATCAGCCCGACGAACACGTCTTCACCGACGAA
>Ga0079225_10001982_pt1 | contig 11688 bp, 8 predicted proteins | sample Poulit2012_FD_76344 | JGI IMG/M metagenome (GOLD analysis project Ga0079225, IMG submission 76344) | Agricultural soil microbial communities from Georgia to study Nitrogen management - Poultry litter 2012 | ecosystem: Environmental > Terrestrial > Soil > Agricultural land | place: USA: Georgia...
GAAGAACTGTTATTTGAAATTGCCCAAATGTTTGATGAGTATAAAGACTTGTTAGCAGATGGTGATTGGGAAGAAGCAGCAAAAGTATTTGCTGACATTGAAAGGTATTTGGAAATGATTGAATAGATTTATAAAGTTTTCAACTGGAGAATATACAAACATATATTCTCCAGTAATATTTTATGTGACTTTATTTATATTAAAGAAGTTCGTTAACAACCAAGGGCCTTGGGGAAAACTTAAACCAATTTGCCACGCTCCAATTCCTAATATATTATATTCCTTCACAAGCAAAAGTTTTTCTGCAATACTACGGGAATCCTCATACCAGATGACATGATTTTGTCCAAAGTCATCAGTGTAGTAAAAATATGGTGATTTATATTCTTCTGAATAACTAATCGGTGAGCCTTTTCTCATCGCGAGATCATTCGCATTTTGAATCGAAATTGCTTGGGCTAACTCTCCTGGAACATAGGGTAATTTCCAATCATAGCCGTACAATGGAACACCAAGAATTATTTTGTTTCGATCCATTCGTTCTAAAGCAAATTCAATCGATTGTCGTACTTCACTTATTGGTGCAACAGGGCCAGGTTCACTAGCCATATGGTGCCAATCGTAGGCCATAATGAACATTATATCTACTACAGCACCGATAGCACTAAAATCATAACCTAATAACCAAGGAATATCTTCACTAGTTTTAGGGTGGACAGCAATAGTTAATAATAAACCCGTATTATGGAGTCGATTTTTTAACTCTCTTAAAAATGTTGAGAAAATATCACGGTCTTCAGCGAGATTTCCTTCAAAATCAATATTTACTCCGGCATATCCTTTAGTGGTAACAATCGTAAAAATATTATTAATTAAATTTTCTCTACTACTGGCGTTATTTAATGTTTGACTCGTTAATTCAGGACTAAAGCCTGCTGCTGTCAGATTTGTAATTGTTGCTAATGGGGCGGTATGACTCATCCAAGCTGCTTCAGTAGCCGTTTGATCGTTTAATTCACTAAGCGATCCATCATTATTAAAATGATATTCAAAAAAAGAATAATATGTCGTATAAGGTGCGAAATCATAAATTAAAGCTTCATCGGCGGGAGTTCCCGTAATATAAAGATAATTGAAAACAGAAGCAATATATTTTGGAACTTCTGGCAAAACAATTTTCATTCCCGGTTGCAAATAATTAGGATTAATACCCGGATTTGCGGCAATTAGACTATCTAACGTCACATACGCCTTTTTAGCAATCGTATAAAAACTATCTCCAGACTGTACCGTATAAACAGAAGTGTTCATTAGTAATGACTGGCCAGGAACAATATTAAACTCATCTAATCCATTAACAAGACGAATCCTATCAACCGAAATATCAAACCTTTGACTAATATTGAAAAGGGAGTCACCAGGCTTTACTGTATAAATAAACAATAAAATACATCCTTAATTAAATAATCGAAATTTTTATAGGCTCTCTAACTAATATATTTAAAATAAAAATTAATGTTTCAGTTTTATATATTAAATTTTATACAATTGTTTTCTTTGGATTGTCTCTCAGATAGGGGATACAAAGTCTATAATTAAAAACAAAAATAAAAAAATCCTTCTAATCGTTTAATAGAAGGATTGTTATACATATAGAAAGCATAGGCTATAATTTTAAAAACATTTTTCCTAGTTTACATAATATATATTATGCGAAGTTGTTGTTAAATCGTCTCATTATATGAGTATTCTTGGATTTTGAGAAAAAATTTCAATTTTCCTTTTTAGGCATGTTTATTTGTTCTAAAGGTTTCTTTGCCGGACCTTCAATTACTTCACCGGTGTATGAAAATCTTGATCCATGACATGGACAATCCCATGTGCGTTCACCTGAATTCCATTCCACATTACATCCTAAATGTGTGCACGTTGTATCGACAATATGGAACTTATTATTTTCGTCACGGTATACACCGACACGTTTACCATCGATTCTACTTATTGTAGCTTCATTAACTTTTAATGAATCGATCGTTTCAAAGTCTGTCGTAGGTTCCATCTTACCTTTAATCAAATGTTTAGCGACATCTAAATTTGTTTTCGCAAAGTTTTTCACCGTTGGATTAAATTTAAATCGTGATGGCGTAAATAATTCAATGTAACGATTTTCTTTTTCCAGTACATAATCAGCTAATATTTTTGCGGCAATTGTTCCGTTTGTCATTCCCCATTTACGATATCCTGTAGCTACAAGAACATTTTTTTGTGTTTTTGTTATGGGACCTATATAAGGTACTTTATCTAATGTTGTTAAATCTTGAGCCGACCAGCGATATTTTATTTCCACTGGACCAAAATATTTCGTAGCAAATTGCTCTAATGCTTTATAATGTCCGGTTGTTTCTTTACCTTGACCTGTTTTATGATTTTCACCGACGATCAACCATAACTCTTTACCATTATATGGTGTTGAGCGAATTGAGCGAACGGGTGATTCAACATTTATATACATACCGCCCGGATAACTTTTGTTCGTCTTAACGCCTATTGCGTAAGAACGTTCTGCATACATACGAGTTGGATAAAATCCTTGACCATCATAAAAGGGATAATGTGAAGCGATAATAACATGCCCACATATAATACGATTTCCTTCTTTTGTAATAATTGCGGGACGTTTATTATATTCAACATCTATCGCTGTCGTTTGTTCGAATATTGCTACACCGTTTTTTACACATTCTTTCACTAATACTTGTAAATATTTCAAAGGATGAAAATTTGCTTGATCTTCCATAGTTAGTGCAGCTTTTATTCGTAAATCTAACGGAAGTTTATCAATAAATTTATTAGGAATTTTAAGCTGATCGTAAGCCTCTTTTTCCTTTTCAAGTTTTACTAGTTCTTTTTCGGAATTTGTATATACATAAGCAGTTTCTTTTTTAAAATCACAATTAATATGCAAGTCATTAATATGAGTTTCAATAAGCTTCTTAGCTTCAGTTTGGGCATCATAATACAATCGTGCATGATCTTTATCAAAATGTTGAATGAGCTCATCGTAAATGAGGTCATGTTGTGCAGTTATTTTAGCTGTTGTATAACCTGTTGTTCCATTAAGAATAACATCCGTTTCTATTAAGGCGACATTTAGTTGCTTCTTTGAAAGTAAATAGGCTGCAGTTATCCCTGTAATTCCGCCGCCAACAATCGCAACATCTACTTTTAAATTGTTTTCTAATTTCGGAAATGTAGGAAGATCGGTTGACTTTCGCCAATACGATTCGGTTTCGTCACGTAACTCAGTATTATTTTTCATAATAAAGACACCTTCCTTTATCATCAATTTTCTAATCCGTTATTTTGCTACATTAGTAAATAGTTTATTTTCTTCGCCTTCGTGATGAATTTGATTAATAATAAGTAGAGATTGAAATTGTTCAATCATATCATTTGTTACTTGTTTCCTTTGTGAAAATTGTTTTTTTATTTGTTTAATAATAATGCGAAACAATTCATGATCACGCATGAGCATATATATATCCTTTGTTAATTGTGGATTTTCACGTAACAATTCTTGGTAAAACCCTTCATCTTCGGCATCAGCATGGGCAATAATTCTCGTTTCCCAATATTCAATTAATACTTTAACAGCTTTTTCACATGCTTCCTTTCGCTCTTCAGCATGCAAAATGATGACCATTTCTGTTAATTCTTTAGCTTCCGCATGTGCTCCATCATGAATTGAGCGATGCGAGTGTAATTTTCGTAAAGCAGGACCAGTTGTTATCATAATGTCACCTACCTTTCAACTTATTAATTCATTTTTGTTCGATGATGGGATTTAACATTTTGATAAACAATATAACGGCGATTTAAATACTTTAATGGTAAACTGAACACATGAACGAGTCGTGTAAAGGGCCAAACGGCAAATAAAATAAATGCCGTAATAATGTGTGCTTGAAAACCAATCGGTGCATGGGCCATCTGTTGAATCATTTCCGCCGATGGACGGAGAGTTAAAATTTCTCTAATCCACGGACCGATGACGACTCGATAATCAAAGGCGCCTCCTGTTGCCGTGTAGCCAGCCGTGTTTGTAAAACCGACTAAAACGACAATTCCTAAAATAATTAAAGAAACATAATCGCTTGTCGTACTATTTTTTATAACTCGTTTTACGGATATTCTTCGTAAAAACAATAAAAACCCACCGATAACTACTGCAATACCTGCCAATCCACCAAACACAATGGCTCCGAAATGATACAAATCATTTGTTATTCCGATACGATCAAACCATTGCTTTGGGATAAGTAAACCAGCAACATGTCCAAAGAAGACGAAAATAATTCCCCAATGGAAAAGCAAACTGCCCCATCGTAAACGCTTTTGTTCTAAAAATTGACTCGATTTTGCCGTCCAGCCGAAGCGATCAACATTGTAACGATAAATATGTCCAACTATAAAAATAGTCAGTGAAATATAAGGAACAATAACCCAAAGAAAAATATCAATTGTTTTCACACGTTTTCGTCCTTTCTTTTAAGATGCTTTAATTTCTTTGAGACGCTCTGATGCTAAATGAACGACTATTTTTATTAAAAAACGATAGGGGCTTTCCTGTTCAATTAAATCCTGTTCTAATTTAACGAAAGATTTATAATGAATCTTAATTAATTGATCGGCTAACTCTTTTTCACATATGGCGAGAAATTCTAAAATTAGCGGAACATAGTCTGGTAATTCATCAGTAATTGGATGATATTTTGAGTTAGAAAAAATTTTCCTTAGTTGAATTAATGCATTGCCACGCTCTCGAGAATCTTTAAATACATTGTACGTAAGATTTAAGGTTGTTACGCCATAGAAATCAAAGGTTTTAACATAACGTTCACAGAGTTGTTCATAAGGGGTTGATGTTAAATAGTTAATAAATGAATGAAAATAATCATTTATTAACGGTATTTTTAATGATTCAATTTCCTTCTCGATTAAATGAATGTTTTCTAGCCATTCTTTTTCTGGATATTGCAAAAATAATGCAATAAGTTTATATATCTTTTGTTGGTTGTTCATCCCATGCCTCCCAAAATCCACTCGTATAATAATTTAATGAATCGGATTCCCCTTCTGTTTGACCAATACAGCTACGACATGCTTCCATAAATTCAAATCCTGCCGAACCTTGATAATTAAACATGTTTCCTGCCTCTTCTCGGTGGGATTTTGGTATGACGTAACGATCATCGTATTTAGCGATTGCTGATAATTGATACATCTGTTCAGCTACTTCTTCTGTTAAACCAGCATTTTTCAGAATGTTTTCATCATACGATTTATTTAATTCCTTATGGCGCATATACGTTCTCATAGCGACTAATTTTTGTAAAACACGCTTAATAACCTCTGAATCCCCAGCGGAAAACATATTTGCTAAATAGTCAATCGGTATTCTAAATTGACTAATCGTTGGGAAAATAACTTCCGGACTTAAGGAATCAACTTGCCCACCAAGGGCATTCATAAAAGGGCTTAGTGGTGGAATATACCATACCATTGGCATTGTCCTGTATTCTGGGTGTAATGGTAAAGCTATTTTTTGCTCTACTGCGAGTTTATAAACCGGTGAACGTTTTGCTGCTTCAAGCCAATCTTCGGGTATGCCTTGCTTTAATGCTTCCTTCTGAATTTCTGGATCAAAGGGATCTAAAAACGTACTTAATTGTGCTTCATATAAATCTTTCTCATCTTCAACAGAGGCTGCTTCTAACACTTTATCCGCATCATATAAAACAATCCCGATATAACGCAATCTTCCTACACACGTTTCTGAACAAATTGTCGGTTGCCCATTTTCTATTCTAGGAAAACAAAACGTACATTTTTCCGCTTTATGGGTTTTCCAATTAAAATAAACTTTTTTATACGGACATCCCGTCATACAAAAACGCCAACTTCTACACGTATCTTGATCAACTAAAACTATTCCATCTTCTTCCCTTTTATATATTGCTCCCGATGGACAGGAAGCAACACAAGAGGGATTTTGACAATGTTCACAAATACGTGGTAAATACATCATAAAGGTTTGTTCAAATTCAAATTTTATTTGATCGTCTAAATTTCGCATGTTCGGATCATCATGCCCTGTTTGATACACACCAGCTAGGTCATCTTCCCAGTTGGGCCCCCATGTAAGCTCCATATATTCACCTGTTAACTGGGAAACTGGGCGGGCAACAGGTTGATGATCTCTTTCTGGACTGTTGATTAAATTGTCATAATCGTAAGTCCACGGTTCATAATATTCATCAATTTGAACGAGATTTTTATTGTAAAATAAATTTAACATCTTACTTACTTTTCCACCGGCTCGAAGTTGTAAATTTCCGTTTTTTACGTGCCACCCACCTTTTCGTTCGTCATTATCTTCCCATTCCCGGGGATAACCGACACCCGGTTTTGTTTCTACATTATTCCAGTACATATATTCTGCCCCGGGACGATTTGTCCACGTATTACTACAAGTGACACTACACGTATGACAACCTATACATTTATCCAAATTCATAACCATGCCAAATTGCGCTTTAATCTTCAAGCCAATCCACCTCATCTTTAGCTAATTTTCTAATATTAACTTGTTCATCTCGCTGATTACCCGTTGGACCGTAATAATTAAATCCATAACTAAGTTGTGCATAACCACCGATCATATGTGTTGGTTTTACATGAATACGTGTTGGACTATTAAACGTTCCACCCCGTTGACCGGTAATTTTTGAACCAGGTACATTAATATAGCGATCTTGGACGTGATACATGTAAACGATTCCTTTTGGTATTCGGTGACTAACGACTGCCCGAGCTACGACGACACCGTTACGGTTATACATTTCTAGCCAATCATTATCTTCAATATGAATTGCTTTCGCATCTTCGACATTTAACCATACGTGTGGGCCGCCGCGAAATAGTGTTAACATCGGTAACGTATCCCAATATGTCGAATGATATGACCATTTATAATGGGGTGTTAAATAACGTAAAGTAATTTCATGATCAATGTTCGGCTTTCGGTCACGACTGTAAAACGTTAATTTTTGTAAAGGTGGTTTAAATGTTGGAAGTTCTTCACCAAATTCAAGCATAATGTTATGATCGAGATAAAAATGTTGTCTACCCGTTAATGTTCGAAACGGAATGAGTCGTTCGATGTTCGTTGTAAACGGTGAATACTTTCGCCCATCTTTTTCAGAGCCAGAGTAAACAGGTGTTGTTAATAATTTTCTAGGTTGTTCCGTTATATCGTTAAAAGTAATACGTTCTTCGGCTCGCCCACTTGCTAGGTCAATTAACTCTTGTCCAGTATTTTCTTCTTGTGCTTTCCACGCTTTCATCGCAATCGAACCATTCGTCGTACTTGATAACGTTAAAATACATTCTGCAACATTACGATCTGTTTCAAGACTCGGCAAATGGGAATAATGTTTTAGTCGATGATTAACACCTAAAATTTTAATAAGCGAATCATATTCTTCTTTTGGTTGCCAAAGAATTCCTTTTGCTCCCATTTGTTCCCGTACATTTTTCCCTAATGTAATAAATTTTTCATACACTTTCGTATAGTCTCTTTCAACAACTTGAATACGTGGAAAATTGTAGCCCGGCTTTATTTCATGTTTGCCATTTTTCCAGTCGGGAATCGTTCCATAACTTTGTGATATTTCATCTTGACTATCGTGAAGTAATGGTGATGTAACAACATCTTGCATCTTGTTTGGCAAATAAACCTTCGCCATTTCTGAAAAACGTTTAGCTAGGGATTTAAAGGCATCCCAATCGGTTTTTGATTGCCACGGTGGTGTAATCGCTGGATTAAAGGGATGAACAAAAGGATGCATATCGGTACTTGATAAATCATATTTTTCATACCAAGTTGCTGATGGTAAAACGATATCAGCGTATAAACCTGTGCCACTCATACGAAAATCATAATTAATAAGTAAATCGAGTTTACCTTCTGGAATGTCTTCAATCCACTGTATTTCATTCGTATGTCTCTCGTCTTCTTCCGTCTGCTCGCTCAGCGTACCTTCATGAGTCCCGAGTAAATGTTTTAAAAAATATTCATGTCCTTTTGCCGAACTTCCGATAAGATTTGCGCGCCAAACGAAGAGAATTTTTGGAAAATTTACTGGTTCACTCGGTTGATCAACAGCAAATTTTATATCTTGAGATTTTATTTGCTCAACAATGGACTCAGCCGCTTGTTCACTCGTTTTATTTTCTCCTAATTTAAGCGGATTTTTGTTAAATTGCGGAAAACTAGGTAACCAACCTAAACGGGCAGCGAGAGAATTATAATCTCCTAAATGTTTATAGCGTGCCTTTTTTGTTAATGGTGAAATAAGATCATCTACTTGCTGGTCTTCATAACGCCATTGTTCCGTCGCAAAATAGAAAAAAGATGTCCCAGCGTGAAGTCTTGGTGTGACTCCCCAATCCCGGGCCATTGCTACTGTTTGCCATCCTTCTAAGGGGCGAACCTTTTCTTGACCAACATAATGGGCCCACCCACCGCCATTTACACCTTGACAACCCGTTAAAAGAACTAAGTTTAAAATTGTTCGGTAAATCATGTCTGCGTGGTACCAATGATTAATACCTGAACCCATAATAATCATCGATCGCCCGTTAGAATCGATCGCATTTTGAGCAAATTCCCTCGCAATTTGTGCCACATCTTTTGCGGGAACACCTGTCAATTTTTCTTGCCAAGCTGGAGTGAACGGTTTGTCATCTTCATAGGATGTTGGATAATCACCAGGTAGATTACGATTAACTCCACAATTAGCCATAAACAAATCAAAAACAGTAGTTACATATTGTTTTTCACCATCTATGATGACTTCTTTAACGGGTACACCGCGGGAAAATGTTTCTTTTTCTTCCTTTGAAAAGTTAGGTAATGTTACCTCAACAACATCGTCTTTATGGTCGATAAATGTTAACAATGGCTCTATATCACCTAAGTCGTTATCCATATCTTTTAAGTGTAAGTTCCATTGTTGTTTATTTTCCCAACGATGCCCAATTGTGCCATTAGGTACGGCAAAGGTTTGCTTTTTTTCATCATATAGAACAGGTTTCCAAGCAGCATTGTCAATATTCATATTTAACTGTTCAGCTCGCAAAAACTTACCAGCACGATATAAACCATTTTCTTCATTAATCGTAATTAAAAACGGTAAATCAGTATACTTTTTTACATAATTTAAAAAATAAGGGGTTTGTTTGTCGACATAATATTCTTGTAATATAACATGAGTCATCGCCATACCTAGTGCAGCATCCATACCAGCTTCTACCGGTAACCACGTATCCGCAAATTTCGTTAATATGGCATAATCAGGCGTAACAGCGACAACTTTTGCTCCCTTATAACGGGCTTCGACTAAAAAGTGAGCATCCGGTGTTCTCGTTTGTGGGACATTTGATCCCCAAACGAGTAAATAACTAGAATTATACCAATCTGAACTTACAGGAACATCGGTTTGTTCTCCCCATACTTGTGGTGATGCTGGCGGCAAGTCTGCATACCAATCATAAAAACTTAACATAGATCCCCCAACTAGATTTAAAAAGCGTGATCCTGCGGCATAACTAACCATTGACATGGCAGGAATCGGTGAGAATCCAAAAATTCGATCGGGACCTTCTTTTTGTATTGTGTAAATCATCGCTGCTGAAATAAGCGAATTTATTTCATGCCAAGATGTACGAACGAATCCACCTTTTCCACGAGCTTTCTTATAGGCATTAGCTTTTTCGGGATTTTCAACAATACTTTGCCATGCTTTTACCGGATCTTTATGTTCTTCTAAAGCTTTTGACCAAACGTTCATCAATTTTGATCTAATGTATGGATATCTTACACGATTAGGACTATAAGTGTACCACGAAAAAGATGCACCTCTTTGACAGCCGCGTGGTTCATATTCCGGCATATCCGGTCCTGTCGATGGATAATCCGTTTGCTGCATCTCCCAAGCAATAATCCCGTCCTTTACATGAACTTTCCAACTACATGAACCCGTACAGTTGACACCATGGGTCGTTCGAACAACTTTATCATATTGCCACCTGCTTCGATAATACTGTTCTGTATCACGATCTTGAGCGGCTCTTTCATATTGCTCGTTCAATTTTTTTCCTTTGCCAAAATAAGATAGTTGTTTCCAAAATGGCGCCTTATGTTTACTCACAATGCACCTCCAAGTAATATTTATCTTTATTGTAAAAGGTTTATATAAGATACTTTTTTACCATTTGCAAATAATATAGTATTATGCATGTTCTTCGATAAAATTAATAAAATAATGACTAGCTAAAACTTTTAATAGTATGAAAAAATACAAATAAAAAAACATCTACTTTTAAATATAAAAGCAGATGTTTAACATAAATTTCGTAAAACTTTATCGTTATTTTCAAATAATTATATGCTGTTTAAGGCGTGGCTGTTAATTCTTCAAAGTAATCCTTATAAAAACCACCTACACGATTACTATTATCGATAATAAAGTAAAATTCGTCAGTTTCGTTAATAACATCATATACTTTACCAGGTGTTAATTTTTGATCGACAACATATTTTTTTGCATTTGCATGCACACATTTTATTTGTTTAATAACTTTTGGATTGTCCCATGTTAAATGAATCATCGTTTAATCTCCTTCTAGTTTACATAATAATATTATCGTTTACTCTTTACTGTCAAATAAATATAAATAGTGACCATATCCAAGCTCTTGCATGTTTTCTTTCGGAATAAATTGTAAAGCTGCTGAATTAATACAATAGCGTAAGCCACCATGTTCCTGTGGTCCATCATTGAATACGTGACCTAAATGTGAATCTGCAAATTTACTTCTTACTTCAGTTCGTACCATTCCGTGTGACAAATCTTCTTCTTCACTAATATGGTATTGATCAATTGGCTTTGTAAAGCTTGGCCAACCACATTGGGCATCATATTTATCGTTAGATGAAAATAGTACTTCTCCTGAGACGATGTCAACATATATACCTTCTTCTTCATGATCCCAATATTCATTGTTAAAGGGCTGTTCTGTTGCATCCTCTTGGGTAACAGCATATTGTATCGGGGTTAAACGTTGTTTTAATTGTGATTTATCTTTTTTAGACCGCCAATTTTGCTCAATAAATGCTTGTCGACCTGAGCCTTTTTTATACAAATTGTAATGAAACGGTTGCTTTTTATAGTAATATTGATGCTCTTCTTCAGCAGGATAAAAGGGTTGAGCGGGTAAAATTGGTGTAACAATTTCTTGTGTAAATTTGTTACTGTTTACTAACGATTGTTTCGATTTTTCAGCGAGTGTTTGTTGTTGTTTATTATGATAAAATATCGCTGTTTTATATGACGTTCCCCGATCGTTAAATTGCCCACTAGGGTCAGTTGGGTCAATTTGCTGCCAAAAAGTTTCAAGTAATTTTTCATAGGGCATTATTTCTGGATTAAAGATAATTTGCACAGCTTCCAAGTGACCCGTCTTTCCACTAGTGACTTGTTCATAAGTTGGATCTTTTGTTTGGCCACCGGTATAACCTGAGATGACTTCATAAATACCTGGGCGTTCATCAAACGGTTCGAC
>Ga0079225_10001984_pt1 | contig 11684 bp, 8 predicted proteins | sample Poulit2012_FD_76344 | JGI IMG/M metagenome (GOLD analysis project Ga0079225, IMG submission 76344) | Agricultural soil microbial communities from Georgia to study Nitrogen management - Poultry litter 2012 | ecosystem: Environmental > Terrestrial > Soil > Agricultural land | place: USA: Georgia...
AGCCGAACCGGTCGGGGTGGAACACCGCCATCGTCATCGCCCCGGTGCCGCCCTGGGAGGCGCCGACGATGGCGTGCCCACCCGGCGCCAGACCCTTGTTGGCGGCCAGCCAGTTGGGCAGCTCGTCGGCGAGGAACGTCTCCCACTGCTTGCTGCCGTCCTGCTCCCAGTTGGTGTAGAGGCTGTAGGCGCCGCCGGCGGGGGCCACCACCGACAGCCCGGTGCCGGCCAGGGTGCCCATCGCGTTGCCGGCGGTGACCCAGTTGCTCACGTCGGGGGCGGCGTTGAACGCGTCGAGCAGGAACACCGCGTGCGGCCCGCCGGCCTGGAAGCTGACCGGGATGTCGCGGCCCATCGCCGCCGACGGCACCATCAGCTGCTCCACCCCGTCGGCGCGGGCCGGCGCGGCCGCCAGGGCCAGGCCCAGCGCCAGCGCGACCGCACTCACTGTCCGCAGCAGAATCGTCCCGGCCCTCATAGCAACCACCCTTTGCACACCGTCGTCCCGCGGGCCCGCAGGCGACCCCGACGCGACCCCGACGCACCGTAGTGAATCACATCGGCGCACCGTGGCGCGCCGATACGCGCGAACGGCGCCGCCCCGCCGGGACGCCGCCGTCGGCGGTGCGCGGGTCTGTACGCGGGTCTATTCGTCGCCCTCGGCCGGGGCCTCGGCCGGCACCGCGCCCCCGGAGGTGGCGCCGAGCACCCGCTGCAGGTCGGGTTTCATCGCCTGCAACTGCTGGCCCCAGTAACCCCAGTCGTGGGTGCCGTTGGCGGGGAAGTTGAACACCCCGTTGCTGCCCCCGTGGGCGGCGTACTCGTCCTGGAAGGTCCGGTTGGTCCGGATGGTCAGTTTCTCCAGGAACTCCGCGGGGATGTTGTCGCCGCCGACCTCGCTGGGGTTGCCGTCGCCGCAGTAGATCCAGATGCGGGTGTTGTTGTCGACGAGCTTCTGGATGTTGACCATCGGGTCGTTGCGCAGCCAGGCGTCGCTGCCCTTCGGGCCCCACATGTCCTCGGCCTTGTAGCCGCCGGCGTCACCCATGGCCAGGTTGACCAGGCTCGGCCACCAGCCCTCGGAGAGGTTCAAAAACCCCGACATCGAGCCGGCGTAGATGAACTGCTGGGGGTGGTAGATCGCCAGGGTCAACGCCGCGGACCCGGCCATCGACAGCCCCACCGCGGCCCCGCCGGTCGGCTTGACCGCGCGGTTGGCCGCCAGCCACTGCGGCAGCTCGCCGGTGAGGAACGTCTCCCACTTGTAGGTCTGGCACGCTCCGGACTTGCTGCAGGCCGGCTTGTACCAGTCGGAGTAGAAGCTGGACTGCCCGCCGACCGGCATGACCATCGACATCCCGGAGTCGTAGTACCACTCGAACGCCGCGGTGTTGATGTCCCAGCCGTTGTAGTCGTCCTGGGCGCGCAGCCCGTCGAGCATGTAGACCGCCGGCGAGTCCTGCCCGCCGCTTTGGAACTGCACCTTGATGTCGCGGCCCATCGCCGCCGACGGCACCTGCAGGTACTCCACCGGCAGCCCGGGGCGGGAGAAGGCGCCCGCGGTGGCCCCACCGCCGACGGCACCGACCAGTCCGGGCAGCAACGCGGCCCCCAGGGCCGCCACCGTCAGCCGCCGCGGCATCGCCGTGAGGGCACCGCGCATCTTGTCAACGAGCGTCATCGTTGTCGTCCTGTTCCTTCCTCAAACCACCATCGGGAGAGCCACCGTCCGAACACAGGGGGAGTCGAGCTCGAAGCTGTCGGCCTCAGGGGATCCCAGCCGCCGCAGCGTTCGTGATAGTCAACCACACCGCGGCGGGTTTTCTGGCATCGCGCGCCGCGCCCACCGGCTTGTCACCTGCACGATCGCCGGGCGTTCTTATACTCTTAGAGTGCGCTCAGGGTCGATAACCCGCCGGTCAGCCCCGCGGGCGGGGTTGCTGGGCGCCGCGGCCCGCGGCTGTGGGATTTGTCACGCGAAGCGCTCACCGGGTGGCTGCGGGCGCAGCCGGTCACGGGCCGGTCGCCGGCAGCCCGGTGTAGGGCTCGGTGAGCGGCGGCGGCACCGCCAGCCCGCACCGGTGCAGCTCATACAGCGGCACCCGGTCGATGCGGTAGCCGGTGAACTCGTAGGCGTGCAGCAGGTTGGAGGCGAACCGGCGCGGGCCCAGCGGCGCCCGGATCGCGGCGAGCACCGCCTCGGTGTCTGGGCAGCGCAGTGCGGCCCGCGCCTGCGCCACCCAGTCCTCGTCGAGGTAGGCCGGCAGGTAGGGGTGCTCGGCGAGGAACGGCCCCTCGGCGACCGCCCAGTCCGGGAAGAGGTCCTTGTCGTGGCCGATGCGGCCGTGGTCGAGCCGGGCGGTGTGGGCGGCCAGCGGGTTGGCCAGTCCGATCTGGTCGATCACCCGCACGTCGAGCCCGGTGTTCATCGAGACCATGCCCAGGTTGGTGAAGAACACGGTGTGGACCGGCTCCGGGCGCTCGTCGGCCGGCAGCTCCGGCGGCGGCGGGATCGCCGGGACCACGTCCCAGCGGTCGTAGTCGCCCGACGGCAGCAGCAGCGCCCCGTCGGGGGTGTTGGCCAGCGCCACCAGCACCGCGCGCATCCGCGGGTAGTCCAGGTAGTCGGCCGCGGTGAGCGGGTGGGCGTGTCCGGTGGCCTGGGAGTAGAACTGCCGCTCGTCGATGATGCCGGCGTAGCCGATGCGGGTGGCGTTGGTGCCCATCCCGGTGGAGTTCGCCGCCCACAGCGACCAGCCGGCCAGCCCCACCCACAGCACCGCGACCGCACCGGCGAGCCAGTAGCCGGTCTCCCGGGAGATCCGGGCGCCGTCGGGGATCACCAGCGGCACCACCGACACCGGGGCCAGCAGGCAGAACACCGGGGCCAGCAACACCCGCGCATGCATGAAGTCCCCGCCCTGGCGTGTCCAGTACGCCGCCTGCAGCACCCCGCTGATCAGCATGAACGCCACCACACCGGCGGGGCTTTGCACCAGCCGGGCCAGCCGCCCGACCGCGGCGGGCCGCGCGCGCCGCGCCGTCCACGCGGTGCCGCGGGCGATCAGCAGCACCGGCACCAGCACCACCAGCAGCAGCGCGGGGATCCACAGGGCGTAGGGCTGGTTGAAGTTGGCCAGATAGATCCAGCCCTGATGCCACTTGTCGCCGCCGGCGTCCTTGGCCAGGGCGGTGCCGGGCACCAGCAGCCCGTAGTAGCCCATCCGGAAGATCTGGTAGGCCACCGGCAGCGCCCCGCCGGCGGCCACGATCAGCGCCCGGGCGCGCCACCCGCGGGCGGCGATCAGCAGCATGATCAGCGCCAGCCCGCCCAGCAGCGCCAACTCGGGGCGCACCAGCACGCTGAGGCCGGCCACGAACGCCAGCGTCGCGGTGAACCCCCGCACCCCGGTGTCGTCGGGGCGGCGCTGCGCCCAGCAGACCATCATCCACCACAGCGCCCCCAGGTAGGTCAGCACCAGCCCGCACTCCAGCCCGGAGGTGGCGAAGTCGCGCGCCGGCGGCAGCGCGATGTAGACCAGCGCCCCGGCGGGCAGCAGCAGCGCGCGCCGGCCGACCAGGCTCGGGGCGTACAGCCGTGCGGCGCCGGCCATCACCAGCGCCATGCCGGCCAGGCTGAGCACCAGGGCCAACACCAGCACCACGTACTCCAGCCGCACCGGCCCGCCGATCCAGCTGCCCAGATACACCAGGTAGGTCCAGACGGTGGAGGTGTTGGCCTCGATGCGCTCCCCGGCGTTGAACACCGGGCCGTTGCCGGCCAGCAGGTTGCGCACGGTGCGCAGCACGATCAGCCCGTCGTCGGAGACCCAGCGACGCTGCCAGGCGCCCCAGCCGAACAGCACGGTGATCACCGCGATCCCCAGCCACAGGCTGGTGCGCGTGGTGGCGTCGTAGGGGTAGCTCGGCCCCGCCGGGCGGCGCGGCGCCGACCGGTCCGGCGGCGCGGCGCTAACCGTAGGCAACCGCGACACCCACGGTCCCGATCCACGCCAGCGCGAGCAGTTGCAGTACCCGGTCGTGGCGCAGAATGTCCTCGGGTTCGCCGGCGAGCCCGCCGTCGACGTCGACCGCGTAGCGCAGCAGGCCGATCGTGATCGGGATGATCGACACCGCGTACCAGGAGCCGGAGCCGTGGTCGCGTTCGAAGGCGAACAGCGAGTAGCAGACCACCATCGCCGTCGCCGACAGGGTCCAGACGAACCGCAGGTAGGTGCTGGTGTAGCTCTCCAGCGATTTGCGGATCTTCGCCCCGGTGCGCTCGGCGAGCTGCAGCTCGGCGTAGCGCTTGCCGGCGACCATGAACAGCGACCCGAACGCCATCACCAGCAGGAACCACTGCGACAGCGGGATGTCGGCGGCCACCCCACCGGCGATGGCGCGCAACAGATACGCCGAGGACACGATCGAGATGTCCAGCACCGCTTGGTGTTTGAGCCCGAAACAGTAGCCCAGCTGCATGGCGAGATAGATCGCGATCACCAGCGCCAGGTTGGGGGTCACCTGCAGCGAGATCCCCAGCGACGCCGCGGCGAGCACCCCGGCCAGGGCGTAGGCCAGCCAGGCCGGCACCACGCCGGCGGCGATCGGGCGGAACCGCTTGGTCGGATGGGCCCGGTCGGCCTCCACATCGCGGACGTCGTTGATCAGATACACCGACGAGGCGGCCAGGCAGAACACCACGAACGCGACCAGCACCTGTGTGGCCACCGCGCCGTAGTGGACGTCCCGGCCGTGCCCGAGGGCGGCCAGCGGCGCGGCCACCACCAGCACGTTCTTGACCCACTGCTTGGGCCGGACCGCCTTGATCACGCCGGTGACCAGGTTGGCCGGCGGGCCGGCGGTCGCCGGCGCCTCGTTGAGCTTGCTCATCGGCCTGCGCTCGTTCCTTCTGTTCGGCTCTCTACGGCGGCGGCCCCGGCGGCGACGGCGGCCCCGACGAGCACCCCGGCCGCCACGTCGCTGGGGTAGTGCACCCCCAGCAGTATCCGCGACAGCGCCATCGGCGGGACCAGCACCGCCGGCAGCGGCCACCCGGTGACCCGGCCCAACAGGATCGCCGCGGCGGTGGTGGAGGTGGCGTGCGCCGACGGGAAACTCAGGGCGCTGGGGGTGGCGACGTGGACCGCGACCGCCGGGTGGTGCGGGCGTCGCCGTCGGATCACCCGTTTGATGCCCACGGCCGCGCCGTGGGCGGCCAGGGTGCCGGCGGCGGCGACCAGCCAGTCCCGCCGGCGCGCGCCGGTGCGCGGCAGGGCCGCCCCGGCGGCGGCCAGGCCCAGCCAGCCCAGCGCGTGCTCGCCGAAGTGCGACAGCGCCCGCGCGCCGGCCAGCGCGCCGGGGCGCGCGGCCAACGCCGATTGGACCGCCACCAGGACGGCCACCTCACCGTGCGGCGCCGCGGTCTCGGTCACGTCGGGTCGCCCGACCGGTCGGGCTCGCCGGCGAGCAGGACGTTCTCCCAGTTCTGGGTGCTGGTCAGCATCGGCAGCGACGTGCGGTAGACCCGGCGCAGGGCGTTGAACCGGCGCGCCAGCTCCAGGTGTCGGCGCAGCGAGGCCCGCAGCAGCGTGAACATCTTGGCCCGGTCCCGCTGGCGGTAGACGACCCCGCGGCCGTCGGCGGTGGTGACGGTGACGCCGTCGACCTTGCACAGCAGAAACCAGCGGGCGTCCTGGGTGGCGACGTTGAGCTGCGGGCGGCGGTGATGCTCGGGGTTCTCCCGGCGCAGCTGGTGGAACACCCCGCGGGCGAGGCGCACCCCGATCGCGGGCAGCGAGACCGGCGGCTTGTGGATCTTGGTGCGCCCCGACGGGGCGGGCAGCGCTGTGGCGCCGGGCAGCACCACCGCGTCGGGGTACTGCTTGCGCAGCGCGTGCACCGCCGGCAGCGCCGACTCCAGCACCGAGAAGATGCGCTCGGGGCCGGCCAAAAAGTCCGCGATCGCCTGGTTCTGGATGGCCACCGTCGAATACTCCAGGCAGAGCAGGTGTTTGGCGGTGGCCTTCAGCGAGCTGGCCAGCAGCCCGCGCGCCTGGCCGTCCCAGTGCAGGGCGGCGACCACCAGCCGGTTGCGCAGGTGGAAGTAGGCCTGCCAGTCGATGGCGTCGTCCTTGTCGCTCCAGGCCATGTGCCAGATCGCCACCCCGGGCAGGGTGACGGTGCCGTAGCCGTGTTCGGCCGCGCGCAGCCCGTAGTCGGCGTCGTCCCATTTGATGAACAGCGGCAGGGGCTGGCCGAGCTCCTCGGCGACCGCCCGCGGGATCATGCACATCCACCAGCCGTTGTAGTCGACGTCGATGCGGCGGTGCAGTTCGGCGGACTCGGACAGGGCGCACTCGGCGAAGTCGTGGTCGTACTCGGCGTGCGGGGCGTTGGTCCACATGAAGTTCTCCCGGTCGACCACCTCCCCCATCACGTGCAGGTGCGACGGCTCCTGCAGGTTGAGCATGTGGCCGCCGACCAGGGTGGGCGCCTTGGCGAACCGGTTCATCGCCAGCGCCCGCAGGATCGAGTCCGGTTCGACGCGGATGTCGTCGTCCATGAACAGGATCTGTTCGCAGTCGGTGTTCTTCAGCGCCTCGTACATCACCCGGCTGTAGCCGCCCGAGCCGCCCAGGTTGGGCTGGTTGTGCAGCGCCAGCCGGTCGCCGAGCGCGGCGGCGGCCGCGGCGAAGTCCGGATGGTCGACGGTCTTGTTGGTGCCCTGGTCGGCGACGATCACCGCCCCGACCACCGCGTCGACCAGGGGGTCGGCGGTCAGCGCGGCCAGCGCGTTGACGCAGTCGGCGGGGCGGTTGAAGGTCGGGATGCCCACCGCGATGTTGGCCCGCCCCGGCGCGGGGGTCGGGGCGTACCAGCCGGCGTGCAGCAGGCTGACCGGGGTGTCGGTGGTGATGTCGAACCAGATCCAGCCGCCGTCCTCGAACGGGGAGATGTCGATCTCGAACTCGGTCCAGGCCGGTTCGCCGTCGGCGGCGCTGACCACCGGGGCGCCGCCGACGCTGATGCGCGCGCCGGTGGCCTTGGTGCGGTAGACGTCGACGCGGGCGGCGCCGGCCAGCTCCACCCGCAGCACCACCGACTCCAGCGTCGACCAGCGGCGCCAGTAGCTGGCCGGGAACGCGTTGAAGTAGCTGGCGAACGAGACCCCGGACTCCGCGCCGATCTCCAGGGTGGTGCGGGTGGGGGCGTGGGCGCGCCGGGCGTTGGTGGCCGCCTCCTCCAGGTACAGCTTGCGCACGTCGAGCGGTTCGCCGGGGCGCGGCAGGATGACCCGCGACAGCAGGCTCACCGCCCGCGACTCGGCGGCGTCGAGCGGGCCGGTCGGGATATCGCTCATGGGGTGCTCTCCTCCAGCCGCACACCGTCACGCAGGTGCGGGGCCAAGACGTTGTCGTACATGCTCAGGGCGCTGGCGATGGCCATGTGCATGTCCAGGTACTGGTAGGTGCCCAGGCGGCCGCCGAAGAGCACCCGGGCGGCCGCGGTCTCGGCCTTGGCCCGGGCCCGGTAGGCGCCGAGCACCGCGCGGTCGGCGTCGGTGTTGATCGGATAGTAGGGCTCGTCGTCATCGTCGGCGAACCGAGAGTACTCCCGCATGATCACCGTTTTGTCGGTCGGATAGTCCCGCTCGGGGTGGAAGTGGCGGAATTCGTGGATGCGGGTGTACGGCACGTCGGCGTCGTTGTAGTTCATCACCGGGGTGCCTTGAAAATCCCCGCAGTCGCCGAGCACTTCCAGTTCGAAATCCAGGGTGCGCCAGCCCAGCCGCCCCTCGGCGTAGTCGAAGTAGCGGTCCAGCGGCCCGGTGTAGACCACCGGGGCGTGCGGGCAGGCCGCGCGCAGCGCGTCGCGCACGTCGAACCAGTCGGTGTCGGTGCGCACCTCGATGCGGTCGTCGGCGGCCATGTTCTCAAGCCAGGCGGTGTAGCCGTCGACCGGCAGCCCCTCGTAGGTGTCGTTGAAGTAGCGGTTGTTGAACGTGTAGCGCACCGGCAGCCGGCTGATCACCGCGGCGGGCAGCTCGGCGGGGTCGGTCTGCCACTGCTTGGCGGTGTAGCCCTTGACGAACGCCTCGTACAGCGGCCGGCCGATCAGCGAGATCGCCTTCTCCTCGAGGTTGCGCGCCTCGGCGGTGGGGATCTCGGCGGCCTGCTCGGCGATGAGCGCGCGCGCCTGGTCGGGGGTGAAGTAGCGGCCGAAGAACTGGCTCACCAGCCCCAGCCCCATCGGGAACTGGTAGGCCTGCCCGTCGTGCATGGCGAACACCCGGTGCTGGTAGCCGGTGAAGTCGGTGAACTGCCGCACGTAGTCCCACACCCGCGTGTTGGAGGTGTGGAACAGGTGGGCGCCGTACTTGTGGATCTCGATGCCGGTGGTCGGCTCGGCCTCCGAGTAGGCGTTGCCGCCGATGTGGGGGCGTTTCTCGATCACCAGCACCCGCTTGTCGAGCTGGGTGGCCACCCGTTCGGCCACGGTCAGGCCGAAGAACCCGGATCCGACGACGAAAAGGTCATAACGTGCGGTCATCGGCGCCTAGGGTAGCCGACGGCGCCGCCGCCGCGGTGCACGCCGCGCGCCCCGGCGACAGGGTCTCCGCCGGGCCCAGATCGCGATTCGCTCACGATTCGATATCGCCACACCAATCCCACTAGTCACACTCGTACCATCGAGTTCAGCGGCTCCCTGCCGTGCTGCACCACCTGAATGCAGTAGTTCCACATTGAGGAGACTTCCGTGCCGAACCGACGTCGACGCAAGCTCTCGACCGCCATGAGCGCTGTCGCCGCCCTGGCAGTCGCGAGTCCATTTGCCGTTCTCACCGTGTCCGAATTGAGCGCGAGCGCCGCCTCGGCGCCCGAGCAGCCTGAGTTCGTCCGGGCGGCGGTGGTCACCGACCTGCCCAACGAACTGATGTCCGCGCTGAGCCAGGGCCTCTCCCAGTTCGGGATCAACCTGCCGCCGGTGCCGGGCGGCCTGAGCCCGGCCGGGGCGATGCCGGCCACCTCGCCGGGGCTGACCTCGCCGGGCATGAGCCCGGGCCTGACCTCGCCGGGGCTGACCTCGCCGGGTCTGACCTCGCCGGGGATGAGCCCGGGGCTCACCGATCCGGGCCTGACCAACCCGGCGCTGACCGACCCGGGCCTGACCAGCCCGACCGGCACCATGCCCGGGGTCAGCGACCCGGCCGGCGCGCTGCCCGGGCCGACGAGCCCGACCGGCACCATGCCGGGGCTCACCGACCCGACCGGCGCGCTGCCCGACCCGGGCGGCACCCTGCCCGGGACCAACCCGGCCGGCACCCTGCCCGGCGTCGACCCGGCGCTGAACAACCCGGCGGCCACCCTGCCGGGCGTGGATCCGGCGCTGCTGGGGCCCAGCGACGGACTGTCGCCGATCGGGCCGAGCGAGATGCCGATCAGCACCCCGATCGGGATGGACCCGTCGATGGGCACCTACCCGATCCTGGGTGACCCCTCGCTGGGGGCGATGCCGGCCACCCCGGCCACCAGCGGCGGCGGCGGCATCGTCAGCGACCTGATGAGCGCGGCCGACCAGCTCGGCGCCGGCCAGGCGATCGACCTGCTCAAGGGCGTGGTGATGCCCTCGATCACGCAGGCCGCCCAGGGTGCGAACCCGGCCGCCGCGGCACCGGCTGCCGCCGCTCCGGCCGCCGAGGCCGCCACCGACGCCGCCGGGGTCGCCGCCGACGCGGCCGGGGCCGCGGCCGACGCGGGGGCGACCACGCTGCCGTAACCGGCGAGACCGACCTGTTGCGCAACGGCACCGCAGGGCGGGACTGGATCCCGGCGGATCCAGCACCCCAGGGCTCTGCGGTGCCGTTACAGGTCGAGTCACTGATTTCACAATAATCCCGTGTCGCAACACTGGTAACTATTGACACGTACGTAACATCGGCGCGTGCCGTCTCGCCGTTCCGCACCGACGCTGCTGTTCACAGCCGTCGCCGCCACCGTGATGGTGCTGCCCTGGGCCACCGACGGCGTCCCCGACCGACCGGCGCCGGCACCGGGGGCCGCCGACACCGCGCTGGTCGAAAAACCGCTCACCGCGCTCGGCGCCGGCCAAAGCGTCCGCGAACTCTCCCAGGACACGCCGTTCTCGCTGGTCGCGCTCACCGGCACCGACCTGACCGACACCTCGGCGCGGGTGCGGGCCCGCCGGGACGACGGCCGGTGGGGACCCTGGTATGAGGTGGAGGCCCCGGAGTTCAGCGGCGACGACGCGGCCGGACACCCGCCCCGCGGCACCGAACCGGTCTTCGTCGGCGCCACCACCGCCGTCCAGATCGCGGTGGACCGGCCCGCCGACGCCGCGCCCACCGTCGAGTCCCCGCGGCGCACCGGCGAGCTGGGATACCGCCCGGCCGGGCTGGAGCAGACCTGGGGCCAGCAGGTCTCGGCGGTGTTGATCTCGCCGCCGCAGGCTCCGGTGGACGCCCAGTGGACCCCACCGAACGCGGTGACCGCCCCCGGTCAGCCCCCCGCCATCATCGGCCGCGACCAGTGGGGCGCCGACCAGACCGCCCGCTGCCCCACCGAGTACGGCGACGGCGTGCACGCCGCCGTGGTCCACCACACCGCCGGCAGCAACGACTACTCGCCGCGGGATTCGGCGGCGATCGTGCAGGCCATCCAGGCGTATCACACCCGCACCCTGGGCTGGTGCGACATCGCCTACAACGCCCTGGTCGACAAGTACGGCCAGGTCTTCGAGGGCCGCGCCGGCGGGATCACCCGCCCGGTGCGCGGCTCGCACACCGGCGGGTTCAACCGCGACACCTGGGGGGTGGCGATGCTCGGCAACTTCGACGACCAGCCCCCGACGACGATTCAGGCCCGCACCGTGGCCCGGCTGCTGGGGTGGCGGCTGAGCCTCGACGGCGTCGACCCGCTGGGGACCACCACGCTGCGCTCCGCCGGCGGGGCCGACACCCGGTTCGTCCGCGACACCGCCACCACGTTGCCCACGATCTTCACCCACCGCGACGTCGGCGCCACCGACTGTCCGGGCCACGCCGCCTACGCGATGCTGGACTGGATCCGTCAGGCCGCCGCCCGGTTCACCCGCCCGCCCGGGCCCGAGGATCTCGTGGAGTCGCTGCGCGGGGGCGCGATCCTGGCGCGCTGGCAGGCGATGGGCGCGATGCGCAGCCCGCTGGGCGCGCCCACCTCGCCGGAGAGCGCCGGGGCCGACACCACCCGCTACGCCACCTTCGAGCACGGCGCGATGTACTGGTCACCGCAGACCGGACCGCAGCCGGTGCTCGGCGCGATCTACCGGGCGTGGGCGGCACTGGGGTACGAGCGCGGCGTGCTGGGGTTGCCGACCAGCGGCGAGATCCCCGAACCGCAGTGGATCGGACAGAACTTCCAACACGGCACGTTGAACTTCGACCGGCTCACCGGCACGATCACCCGGGTGGTCGACGGCGTCGCCCAGGCGCTGCCCCCGCCGGCCGACAGCGGCCCGCCGGTCCAGCTGGAGCGGTTCTCCCCGCCGGTCAGCCCCGTCGACTGACTGTGAGGATGGATCTAGCCAAACCCGCAGTGCCAGCAGAGCCGGCGCTTCAGTGGTGGGCTGTAGCTGACGATCCTCGGGTGTGACCCTTCGTCTGACTGGCCGTGGTGCCTTCCGCC
>Ga0079225_10001985_pt1 | contig 11683 bp, 10 predicted proteins | sample Poulit2012_FD_76344 | JGI IMG/M metagenome (GOLD analysis project Ga0079225, IMG submission 76344) | Agricultural soil microbial communities from Georgia to study Nitrogen management - Poultry litter 2012 | ecosystem: Environmental > Terrestrial > Soil > Agricultural land | place: USA: Georgia...
ACAGCAACCACCTGATGATTATGGCTCGCCCACTGCACCAGGCTTACGGCGACACCCAGGTCGCCCACGCCCTCAATCGCGCCCTGGACTTCGGTGTCTCGGAAAGCGGCGGCAATGCCACCCATCTGCAAATCGAACTCGCCGGGATTGACCGAGGAAGAGGCATCCACCAGCAGAACCAGTTCCAGGTCGACCGGGGTCTGCGCTCGTGTCTCGCTGCTACCTGACGTCAGCGCCAGGCACAGCACCGAGAAGAAGAGCAGCAGAGAGGCCATCGCAAGAGTATAACCACAGCTCTTGCCTCCTGCTGAGGAAAGACTGTGAGCGAAAAGGTGTCATCCCGCAAAGGCGGCATCATCCACGAGAAGCTGCACCGCCTCGGCGCCTGACCAGGCATCCGCACGGAGTTTCCCGGCAAGATGAACGAGCCGCCCCTGCCCTCCATGCTGGAGCGCCTCACCCAGCGGGCTTTCAAAGGCGCGAAAGGCGATGGCCTTCATGCGATGACCGTCGTCGCCACAGGCGATCATCCTCAGGTGCGCTCCCTCACGCCCCACCGGATCCGCTCGCACGATCCGAACGTTGGAAAGCGCCCAGCGCGGTTCCGGGTTGGCGGTGCCGAAGGGCGCAAGGCGTTCCAGGCTCTGCAGGAGCGCGTTGTGTGCGCCGCGCGGTGCCAGCGCGCCATCCAGCCCGAGGGCCGGCTGCCAGGCCAGCCGCGCCAGCTCCGCCGCTAGACGCGGCTGCAGGAAGGCGCGCAGCGCCTCTACACTCTCCGCCGTGACGGTCAATCCCGCGGCCATGGGGTGACCGCCGCCGTTGACCAGCAAGCCGGCCTGGCGCGCCGCCAATACGGCGGCTCCCAGATCCAGACCCCGTACGGACCGGCCGGATCCCTTTGCCAGCCCATCGTCCTGCAGCGCGAGGACCAGCGCCGGCAGACCGTAGCGCTCCTTCAGGCGACTGGCGACGATGCCAATTACCCCCGGATGCCAACCCTCCCCGGTGACGAAAATCATGCCCTCTGCCGGTGGACCGCTTTCGACCTGCTCGATCGCCTGTTCAAGAACCTGGGCTTCCGTCGCGCGGCGTTCCTCGTTCCAGGCCTCCAGTTGCGCGGCAATGGCCGCGGCCTCCGCCGGATCCTCGGTGCTGAGCAGCCGTGCACCCAGGCCCGCTTCTCCCACCCGGCCACCGGCGTTCACCCGCGGCCCGAGCAAAAAGCCCAGGTGGTAGGCCGTGGGTTTCTCGTCGAGCCGGGAGACATCCGCCAGGGCGCGCAAGCCGACACCCCGCCGGCTCGCCATCACCTTGAGTCCCTGAGCGACAAGGGCGCGGTTAAGACCCGTTAGCGGCACGACGTCGCAAACCGTTCCCAGGGCAACGAGATCGAGCCACTGCAACAGATTTGGTTCGGGCCGTCCCTCGCCATACCAGCCGGCGTTGCGCAGCGCCCGGTTCACCGCGACCACCAGCAGGAAGGCCACCCCCACCGCCGCCAGCTGGCCCAGGCCGCTGCGGTCATCCAGGCGGTTCGGATTGACCACGGCAACAGCGGGCGGCAGCTGGGGTTCAGCGGCATGATGATCCACCACGATCACCTCCAGCCCCGCCTCCCGCGCCGCTTCCAGCGGTCCGTGGGCGGAGATGCCGCAGTCAACCGTCACCACCAGATCGATGCCCTGGCGCTTGAGCCCCAGCAACGCCGCAGCGTTCGGGCCGTAACCTTCTTTCAGGCGGTCGGGCACGTAGATCTGCACCGCCAGCCCTATCGCCGCGAAGAAGCGGCTGAGCAGGGCGGCCGAGGTCGCGCCATCCACGTCATAGTCGCCGAAGATCGCCACCTTTTCCCTGCGACGGACCGCGTCAAGAATACGCGCGGCGGCGGCATCCATGTCCTTGAGACAGGAGGGATCGGGCAACTGCTCCCGGAGGCTCGGCGTAAGGAAGGTCTCTGCCGCAGCCTCGTCGATCCCGCGCGCCTCCAGGGCCCGCGCGACCGGCTCCGGTAGGCCCAGGCGTTGGGCCAGCCCCAGGGCGCGCCGCTCGTCCTTGCAACGCCACTCCCAGCGCTTACCGGTCAGCGATCGCTCCACCGAGAGGACGCAGCTTCGCTCCGGCCGCAGAGGTGCTTCGAGAAGGAGACTCACCCCGTCGCTCACAGGCTCGGAATGTGGTCGTACCAGGTCTTGCGGGTAAAGTTGTGCTCCGTCTCGACCTTGCGCACCGTCCCCGACCGCGACCTCATCACGAGCGAGTGGGTGTTGGCCCCGCCGGCGAAGCGGCGCACGCCGCGCAGCATGGAGCCGTCCGTGACGCCGGTGCAGGCAAACATCACATCCTCGCCTCTGGCGAGGTCGTGCAGCTTGTACTTGCGATCGAAGTCCGTAATGCCGGCTTTCGCAGCGCGAGCGCGTTCATCGTCGTTGCGGAAGAGCAGACGCCCCTGAAACTGCCCACCGATCGCGCAGAAGGCTGCTGCCGCCAGGACACCTTCCGGCGCGCCGCCGCTGCCCATGTAGACGTCCACGCCGCTGTCGGGCAGCGACGTCGCAATGGCCGCAGAGACATCGCCGTCTCCAATCAGCATGATGCGCGCACCGGCCGCCCGCACCTTGGCGATCAGATCCTCGTGCCGCGGGCGATCCAGAATGCAGACGACCAGATCCTCCACATTCATCTTCTTCGCCCTCGCCACCTCCCTCAGGTTTTCATCGGGCGCAGCATCCAGGTCGACGATGTCGTCGGGCAGGTCACCTCCGACCGCGATCTTGTCCATGTAGACGTCCGGCGCATGGAGGAAGCAGCCTTCCGCGGCAAGAGCGATGACGGCCATGGCATTGGGGCCGCCCTTGGCGGTGATGGTGGTGCCCTCCAGCGGGTCGAGGGCGATGTCCACCCTGGGACCGCCGCTGCCCACCTTCTCACCGATGTAAAGCATCGGGGCTTCGTCGCGCTCGCCTTCACCAATGACCACCAGTCCATCGATGGTCAGGCTGTTGAGGCCGGCGCGCATGGCGGTCACCGCCGCCTGATCCGCGGCCTTCTCGTCGCCTCGACCCATGAGGCGCGCCGCGGCCAAAGCCGCGAGTTCGGTCACGCGCACGACTTCCAGCGCCAGGTTTCGGTCCAGGGTGCTCACGATGCTCTCCTCCTTGTTCTTCTGCCGGCCATTCAGGATTGTTCGATGCGAATCATGCGGGGCTCTTCCAGGCAGCTCTCGAAGGCCTCGATCCGAGCGAGAGCGCGCCGCATCTGGGACTCGCTGGTTTCGTGGGTTACGATCACCACCGGTACCGCCTCGCCGGGCGCGCGCCCGCGTTGCACCATGGCTTCGACCGAGATGTCCTCGTCCCGTAGCGCCGCCGCCACATCCGCAATCACACCCGGCTTGTCCACCACCAGAAGCCGCAGGTAGTAGGCGCCCCGGTGCTGATCCATCGGAAGTGTCGGCAGCCGCTCCAGTTCGGCCGAGGGGACGCCGAAAGTGGGAATGGCCGTCCCGCGGGCAAGATCCAGAAGGTCGGCTGCCACGGCTGACGCGGTGGGCCGTTCCCCGGCTCCCGGACCTTCGATCATGATGCGGCCGACGAAATCGGCTTCCGCATGCACCGCGTTGAAGACCCCTTCAACTCCAGCGATGGGGGCGTCCTTCGGTACCATGCAAGGGTGGACCCGTTGCTCGATCTCGCCGTTCCGCCGCTGTGCGATACCGAGCAGCTTGATCCGAAAACCAAGTTCTTCTGCGTAGTCGATGTCGATGGCACTGATGCGGCGGATGCCTTCGACATGGATTGCGTCAAAATCCACCGCGCAGCCGAACACCAGCGCGGTGATGATCGCCAGCTTGTGCGCTGCATCGACTCCATCGACGTCAAAACTGGGATCGGCTTCCGCATAGCCGAGCTTCTGAGCCTCCGCCAGCACCTCGCCGAACTCGCGACCGCTCTCCCGCATGGTCGTCAGGATGTAGTTGCAGGTGCCGTTCAGGATGCCGTGGATCCGCTCGATCCGGTTGCCGGCAAGGCCTTCCCGCAGCGCCTTGATGGCCGGGATCCCGCCTGCCACCGATGCCTCGTAGGAAAGGGTCACTCCCTTCTCCTCGGCCAGGCGGGCCAGCAGCGTGCCGTGCTGTGCCAGCAGCGCCTTGTTGGCGGTGACCACGTGCTTCCCGAACTTGAGCGCTGCCTCCACGGTGTCGCGAGCGACGCCCTCCGCCCCGCCGATCAGTTCTACCACGACATCGAGTTCGGGATCGGCCGCCATGGCGACCGCATCCTCGAACCAGCGGGCGCCTTCCAGGTTCAGGCCTCGGTCCTTGCGCCGATCACGGGCCGAGACAGCCGAGATCACCAGCGGCCGTCCGCAACGTTGCGCAAGCAGCGGGCCATTGGTCTCGATCAGGCGGCAAAGCCCGCTGCCAACCGTGCCCAGGCCGGCGATGCCGATCTTCATTGCACCCGTCACTCGATCTTCCTCATCCCGTGGCTGACATCCTCGTCTGCTTATAGCGGATCGCACCAGAACCGAAGCGACCTGCTCTAGCCGGCAGGGATAGCGTGTCCCGCCCCTCCGGAAAAGCAGCTGCCTCGCCCGGCTCCTCCTACATCTCTTGTCCGAGTCCCGCCGAATGCGCCGGCACGATGATGCTCGAAGGGCGCTAGCCTCTATCAGAGGAGACAGCGCTTTCCTGCATCAGGAAGATCTCCACTCGCCTGTTGCCCGCCTCTCCGGTGGGGCCAGTCTCCTGATACTGAAGATCGCGATCGCCCAGCGCCTGGATATGCAGATCCTCCGGCGCGACGCCGGCGGCCCGCAAGCCTTCGGCCACGGCGTTGGCACGCCGTTGCGACATCATCAGGTTCGCTTCGGCCTGATTCTCGACTTCCTCGCTGCCGGCAGAGGAATGACCGACCACCAGCAGCCTCTGGCCGCGTTCCTTCTGAGCCCGGGCGACCTGCTCAAGAATCTCCTGGTCACGATCATCGAGGGATGCCGAGCCGTAGGCGAACTGGATGATGGCGGCCAACTGGCCTTCCGGCCCGGCGGCTGCTTCGGCCTGTTGCGCGGCTACTTCGGCCTGAGCCGTAGCGCGATCCTCGCGAAGCTGCTGCTGAAGCGCCAGGCGTTCTTCAAGAGGTGTCACGCTCGGCGCCTCCGTCGGCACGGAGGTCAGGGCCGGTGCCTCTTCGTCGTCCAGTGCTTCTCCGTCGATCGGAATGCGCTCGGGCCGGGCCTCCTCCTCCGCGAATGGTCCGCTGGTACAGCTGGCCAGCAGCAGAGCTGCCGCGAGCGAGGTGAGAAGCCTGCGCGGCCTGGAGGAGAAAGTAGGGGCGGCGGCGATTGAGGCGGTGAAGGAGCTGGAACGCATTTTCATCACCTTGATTCCTTTTGAGAGGCTGTTGGTTGTTCTGAGTGTTAGAATGCAAGGGTGAGGCAGCGAGCATAGCACCTGAAGTTCCGCGTCGCCTGTTATCAAAAAGGGCGGCTGCCCCCGCTTCCGATGGTGTCATTGTAGAGGCCCGGCGCGCGGATCATATGCCCTAGATGGGCCAAAGGGAGCGGCCAGAGGGAGCGGCCAGAGGGAGCGGCCACAGGAGTCGCCAGAGCAAGAGAGACTCCCGACTTCCGGTCAACGCATTCCTGGAGGAGCAGGTGCCCCAGGAGCAGGTTCGAGGAGCAGGTGATGGCGGAACAACAGGGTAAGGACGATACGGAACTGCGCGTACCGGACCCGGTGGCCGTCAGCAAGAGCATGGCCGAGATCATGGAGCGCAGTCAGCGCGTCGTCGCGGAGTTCCTGCGGCGCCAGGCGAGCTCGGCTGATGGCGCCGCTTCTCCCGATCCGCTGAACATCGGAAGCGCCTTCATGGAAATGACGGCCAGGCTGATGGCGGACCCGGTCCGCCTGATGCAGGCACAGGCGGAACTCTGGCAGGACTACGTGAAGCTCTGGCAGTCGACCACATTGCGTATGCTCGGCCAGCCGGCCGAGCCGGTGGCGGAACCGGAGCGTGGTGATCGGCGGTTTCGCGATCCCGCCTGGGAGGAAAGCCACCTCTTCGACTTCATCAAGCAGTCCTACCTGTTGAGCGCGCGCTGGATCCAGGCTCAGGTCCGCGAGATCGAAGGTCTGGATGAGAAGACAGCGCGGAAGGTCGACTTCTATACCCGCCAGTACACGGACGCCCTGTCCCCGAGCAACTTCCTGATGACGAATCCGGAGGTCCTGCGCGCCACCCTCGACACCGGCGGCGAGAACCTCATCAAGGGGCTGCAGAACCTTCTGGATGATCTGGAGCGCGGCAAGGGCCAGCTCCAGATTTCGATGACGGATCCTGATGCCTTCGAGGTCGGTGGCAATCTGGCGGTATCGCCCGGCAAGGTCATTTACCAGAACGACCTGATCCAGCTCATCCAGTACAATCCAAGCACCGAGAAGGTCTACAAGCGACCGCTCCTGATCGTTCCGCCCTGGATCAACAAGTTCTACATCCTCGATCTTCGAGAGAAGAATTCCTTCGTGAAGTGGGCGGTCGAGCAGGGTCACACGACCTTCGTCATCTCCTGGGTCAACCCCAACGAGGAGCTCGCCCAGAAAACCTTCGAGGACTACATGGTCGAAGGACTCTTTGCCGCGATCGATGCCGTGGAAGAGGCGACTGGCGAAAAGGAAGTCAACCTGATCGGCTATTGCCTGGGCGGAACGCTTCTGGCGGCCGCCCTCGCCTATCTCCACGCCAAACCGGCAGGCAAGCCGGGTCCCGATCCGAAGCGCATCAAGAGCGCGACCTTCTTTACCGCCATGACCGACTTCTCGGAGGCGGGCGAGCTCGAGGTCTTCATCGATGAAGAGCAGTTGAAGTTGCTCGAGAAGCGGATGGAGGAGAAGGGCTATCTCGAAGGCTCGGCCATGGCCACCACCTTCAACATGCTTCGCGCCAACGACCTGATCTGGTCCTTCGTCGTCAACAACTACCTGCTGGGCAAGGACCCCTTCCCCTTCGACCTGCTGTACTGGAACAGCGATTCCACCCGCATGCCGGCCGCTATGCACTCCTTCTACCTCCGCAAGATGTACCAGGAGAACCTTCTGGTGCAGCCCGGCGGGCTGAAGCTGCTGGGCGTCCCCATCGACCTTCGGGCAATCAAGACGCCGATCTTCATGCTGTCGGCTCGTGAAGACCACATCGCGCCCTGGCGCTCCACCTACGCACTCACTCAGCACGTTTCCGGCCCCAAGCGGTTCGTGCTTGCAGCCTCTGGCCATATCGCCGGTGTCATCAACCCGCCGGCCGCGAAGAAATACAGCCACTGGACAAACGACAAGTGCCCGGCGACACCGGAACAGTGGCTCGAGGGCGCCGAGGAACAACCCGGCTCCTGGTGGCCGACCTGGGACCGTTGGATAGGCAGCAAGGCGGGCGCCCGGGTAGCGCCACGCGAGCCCGGCGATGGAAAACTGAAACCCATCGAGGATGCGCCCGGCTCCTACGTCAAGGTAAAGGCCATCGCTTGAGGACCCTCATGAATTTCCAGCCGTGGCGACGGCGGTTCGGCGCCGCCCTTGTCCTGTTCCTTTTCCTCGGAACTTCGGTCGCCGCAAGCCCGCCGACCAAGGAAGAGATCCAGCAGCTGGTGGTCATCGGCAGCCTGCTATGCACCGAAGCCCCTGCCCAGGACTGCGTGGACCACGGCTGGCGCTTCGCGGATGCTGATCGGAATGGCTATCTCGATGTCGAAGAACTGAATGCCGTGCGTGCCGCTTTCCTCGAGTGGGCCGCGGATGTTCAGGGAAGCCTTTCCGGCCGCGAGCGCATGACCCTGAACCTCGCCCGCAGCCTTGCCGGTGTCGTGCCGCTCGCGCCGCTCTTTGCCCTTTATGACGAGAACGGCGACGGGGAACTGAGCCAGGCGGAGCTGTTGGCGGACATCCAGATGGACGAGCGCCCCATGGCCACCATTCTGGCAGATCGGGAGGCAACCGACTGGGGTGCCATTCGCGCTCGCCTTGGTCGGGCAGCCGCGCTCTTGCAGATGCTGGGCATTCCGAAGTAGAGCAGGCGCTCGCCCCGCCCATCGCTTCAGCGAGCCGGCCACCGGGCCCTTGGCCCCTCCCCTTCAGCCTTCCTTCCCGTTCCCATGAGCCTCCAGAATGTTGACATAGCGGCGCTCACCGCCGGCCGGAAAGAGGCGTGGGATGCCTTTGCGCGGGCGGCCGCCCCAATTGTCCTGGCTGCGGTGCGCAGGACCCTTGCCCGGGCGAGCCGCAACGATGAAGCCGAGGATGTGGTACAGCAGGTTTTTGAGCGGCTGTGCCGCGACGACTTCCGGCTGTTGCGAAACTATGATCCCGGGCGTGCGCAACTCTCGACCTGGCTCAGCGTCGTCGCCAATTCGACGGCGCTCGATCACTTGCGGCGGCTGAAGCGCGTACCGGAACCCCGCGAGGTCCTGCCGGAACCGGAAGCAGGGGAGCCGCTTCCTCAGCGCGATCCGCTGCCGATTCCCCGCAATCTCCTGACCCCGCGCCAAGGCGCGATCATGGCGCTCCTCTACGAACAGGAACTCGATGTTGTTGACGTTGCCGAACTTCTGGGAATCACTGCCCAAACGGTTCGCTCCGCGCATCACAAGGCGCTGACGCGCTTGCGCAGCTACTTCGCGGAAGAGTTCCCGGAACTGGGCGGGGATAGATCGACGCCGGCGCGCGTATCACCGAAGAGTGAGGAGGAGGAATAGAGCAGGATGTCGAACCCCGACCTGCCGAAGGATTTCATGAACCAGAAGGCGGCCTGGCTGGCCGTGGCCGAGGAGCTGCGCCGAAGGGAAGCGGTGAGCGAGCCCGATGCGCTGCTTCTTGCCGCTTGGCTGGAAGGCCGCCTGGACGAGACGGAGGCTGCCCCGGTCGAGCGCTGGATTGCGCACGATCCAGCCACTGCAAGCATGCGCCTGTCGGTGCTGCGGGAGAGCCTCGGCGAAGCGTCCGTTACCGTGCCCGGGGCGCTGTCCCTGCGGCTGCGGGCGATGGCGCCGAGGCGCGGCGGCGCCGCTGGCCCGACGCTTGCCCCGGTCGTTCGGCTCTGGCGCCGCCTCCCGCAGGCCGCAGCTGTGGCGGCAGCCCTGTCACTTGGCCTTTTCGGTGCCTACAGCGGATACGAGATGGGGATGAAGGCATCCCTCGCTCATGAGCAGACGGAAGCCGCCCTTCTCCGCACGACACTGCTAAGTGACTTCGACCTGACCCAGGAAGACTTCTTCTTCGAATAGCCGACCAAAGAGACTCCAAAGCCCCATGAAGCGCAGCCTCCCCTGGATCCTCCTCGTCGTTTCCCTGTTTGTGAATGCCGGCTTCGTTTACGGGGCGTGGCAGGCGCAGCAACGCGCGGAGGCTGTGGCCCACGCTCCGGAGGCCCAGGCGCAGGAAGTCGTGAGCCGTCTGCAACTCGATGAAGCACAGCAGCGGGCGCTGGAACGCACGCGAGACGCCCTGCAGGAGCGCCGCCTTCGCGATCGCAATGATCCCGCGCGCGAAGAGCGGCAACGAGAGGTTCTCGAAGCCTTGCTCCAGCCGAGCTATGACCGGGAGGGCGTGCAGGTCATGCTGGAAGGCGATAACCGGCGACGGGTGGAGCGCTGGCTCGACATGGGAGAGGAGGTGCACGGCTTCCTGCAACAGCTCGAGCCATCACAGCAGCAGGCCTTCCTGGACCTGGTCGATAGCGACCGCGGCTGGCTGCGCGCCCTCTTCTTTCCCCGACCTGCCAGGGCAGGTGATTGATCTTTCCCTCTGAACGCGGATAACTTCCGGCTCCCTGGAGCAGCGGGAGTGGACGGACGCAGTCGGACCCGCCCGCAAGCAGCGCTGCCCAGAGCAGTTATAGTGGAATCACGTGTTTCATCGGGAACAAGCGTGCTCCCGATCGAACACGATCCGCTATGGTTCACGAATTTGCGCGGGCGCAGACACCTGGTGCTGATCGGCCACTCGGGTTTCATCCGCGTCTGGATGTGGAGCGGTCGACCATGACGAGCGAAAGAGAGTTGGCACTGGCAGCGAAGGCCTGGCCTTTCGAGGAGGCCCGGAAGCTCCTGGCTCGCATTGGCGGCAAGACGCCCGACAAGGGCTACGTCCTCTTCGAGACCGGCTACGGCCCCTCTGGGCTACCGCATATCGGCACCTTCGGCGAAGTGGTGCGCACCACCATGGTCCGCCATGCCTTCGAGCTGATGTCGGATGTCCCCACCCGCCTCTTCTGCTTTTCCGACGACATGGATGGCCTGCGCAAGGTTCCGGATAACGTGCCGAACCAGGAGCTGCTGCAGCAGCATCTGGGTAAGCCCCTGACGGCCGTGCCCGATCCCTTCGGTGAGCATGAGTCATTTGGCCACCACAACAACGCACGCCTGCGACACTTCCTGGACTCCTTCGGCTTCGAGTACGAGTTCCAGTCTTCGACGGACTGGTACCGCTCCGGCCGCTTCGACGAGACGCTGCTGAACGTTCTGCGCAACTACGACGCGGTCATGAAGGTCATGCTGCCCACCCTCCGGGAAGAGCGGCAGCAGAGCTACAGCCCTTTCCTCCCGATCTCTCCCACGACGGGCCAGGTTCTGCAGGTTCCGATCGTGGAACACGACCCGGAGGCCGGAACCATCGTGTTCGAGGATGTCGATGGGACGCGTCGGGAAGTGCCGGTTACCGGAGGTCACTGCAAGCTGCAGTGGAAGCCGGACTGGGGCATGCGCTGGGTTGCCCTGGGGGTCGACTATGAGATGAGCGGCAAGGACCTGATCCCGTCGGTCCAACTTGCCTCGAAGATCTGCCGGATCCTCGGCGCGCGCCCCCCGGAGGGCTTCAACTACGAGCTCTTCCTGGACGAGAAGGGGCAGAAGATCTCCAAGTCGAAGGGCAACGGCCTCTCGGTGGAGGAGTGGCTGGCCTACGCGCCGCCGGAGAGCCTCTCGCTTTTCATGTATCAGAAGCCGCGCACCGCCAAGCGCCTCTACTTCGACGTCATCCCCCGCACGGTCGATGACTACCTGACCTTCCTGGCGAAGTATCCTGAGGAAGAGCCCGCCAAGCGTCTCGAGAACCCGGTGTGGCACATTCACGAAGGACAGCCGCCGACCCAGGTGCCGCCCATCACCTTCTCGCTGCTCCTCAATCTGGTCGGAACCGTCAATGCGGACGAACCCTCGGTGATCTGGGGCTACATCAGCAGCTACGCGCCCGGCGCCACGGCGGAGAGCGATCCCCTGCTGGACCGGATGGTCTCCCACGCCATCGCCTACTACCGGGACTTTGTGAAGCCGACCAAGCGCTACCGCGCGCCCGACGAGACGGAGCGGCGCGCGCTGGAAGAACTGCTTCAGGAGCTGGAGAAGCTGCCCACGGACAGCGATGCCGAGACGATCCAGAACGAGGTCTACGAGGTGGGCAAGCGCCACCCCTTCCCCGGCCTGCGCGACTGGTTCAAGGCCTGCTACGAGATCCTGCTGGGTCAGGAACAGGGCCCCCGCCTCGGCTCCTTCTTCGCCCTCTACGGACTCGAGAACGCCAAGTCACTGATCCGGGAAGCGCTGGATCGGTGACTTAGAGCAGATCGCGTCAGATCGGGTTCACGAAGTGACCCGGATCTGACGCGTGAATCTGCTCTAGATCTTGGAGTTATAGCGGATC
>Ga0079225_10001987_pt1 | contig 11682 bp, 9 predicted proteins | sample Poulit2012_FD_76344 | JGI IMG/M metagenome (GOLD analysis project Ga0079225, IMG submission 76344) | Agricultural soil microbial communities from Georgia to study Nitrogen management - Poultry litter 2012 | ecosystem: Environmental > Terrestrial > Soil > Agricultural land | place: USA: Georgia...
AACAAGGAATCATTACAAAAGCTTTATATATAAAAGCAAAAACTCAAAGTTAATATTTTAAAAGTTTTAAGTGCTTAGAAAAGTTTCTAATTTGGAGCTAATACACTTCCTGTTGCGACTTCATGATAATTCTCAATGGCAATTTTACGTGAAAAGTAAATTCTTCCCTAAGACTGAAATTTAAACTATGATCACAATTATAGCATATAAAGGAATCTGTTTTTTCCGAAATTATTTTTAAAAGACTCAGCATATGTCAACTGAAGCAGACTGTAATAGATTATGATTTCTCGTCAGACTTAAATCAACCTGAGGAAGTCCATCTTCTTCCTGAAAATCTGTCCGGTTACGTTAAATCCTCCACTCCAAATCTATTACCGTTGGATTTATCCAACGGCCTTAATTATACCACACTATTTTGGGCTTTAGCCCCAATTTGAATCCTGCTGTCAGACTATTAAAAATCAATAAATCACTTCTTCACCCTTCCATATTGATCGTAATAAGTGGTGGTTTCGTTTCCGAAGTAATCGGTGGTGGTTTTGGAGCTGCCGGTGGTTTCTCCGTATTTATTGGAATAAGTGGTCTGTTCCGCTCCAAAATAATCGGTGGTCGTCTTGGCACTTCCGGTTTGTTCTCCGTATTTGTTGGAATAAGTAGTCTGGGTATCGTTAAAATAATCGACAGTTGAGGTAGCGCTCCCGGTTGTCTCTCCATATTGATTGGAATAGGTTGTGTTTTGATTGCCAAAATAATCTGTTCCGCTGGTGGCGTGTCCGGTGGTTTGTCCGTATTGATCAGTGTAAGTTGTTTGCTCATCTCCAAAAATAATCGGTAGTAGTTTTCGAGGTTCCAATCGTCTCCCCATATTGATTGCTGTAAGTGGTTTGTTTGTTTCCAAAATAATCAGTGTAAGTGGTCGAGCTGGTTTGTGCTACACTATAAAAAACGGTGACCAATACGGTGAAAACTGTGGTTAATACTGCTTTTTTCATCGTCAATGATTTTAAAATTAAAATGTTTAATTGAAGCGCGATTCAGCTCCCAACCATCATCGATCAGGAAGCGAATGGCTACTTATTATTGCTAATGCTTTAAAGTTTTGGTTGAGGATTTCTTATACGGCACGTAAAATTTATTTGGGGCTACGTCTTTAAAATAGTCCGAGGAATGACGATCCTTTTCACCACAAAACTCGTCTCGTTTACTTTCTATCATTTCTTTTTTAGGATAGTTGGTAATGGCGTTTACATAAAACTCATTTTCGATTCTGGTTAAGGCTTCATCCGCTCCTTTACTGTAGGCTATTCGATTACTAAAAACTATCGGACTGTCCTCTTTATTAAAGGTTACGGTTTGAATTTGGTTTTTACGCGGGTATCGGTATAAGTCACAATCGCGATAAAGTGTGGAGTTGATTGTATATTCATCGATAACTTTTGCTGTTTTTGGAGGTATGGTGACTACAATAGCCTCCTTGATAGACACCGTTGTTCCAGAAGCACCAGAAGTACCTACGTTTGTACTAGCCTGTATCTGATTATTTTGCAGCAGACCAAACATATTAAACCCAGTAACCGATTTTGAAGCAGATGTTTCTGTACTTACGCTACGAGCTACCGATTTGGAGTTGGCATATACTCTGTTTTTATAATAGTCTTGGGCCATATCATTGACTACAAAAAAGCTTTCGGTCAGGTCTAAATAAATATTTTCATCGGTTTTGTTGTAAATTAAAAATCCGATGTCGCCTTCTGCGGCCCATAAGTTGTAGGCAATTTTGCAGTTTTCATCTTCATAAACCAATCCCTTTTTGGTGGATTCTAAGTTCTCGTCCGGTTGCGTTTTATACACCTGATAAAAACTGGTGGAACAGGAGCTCATTAAGAGGCTAACTAAAGCGATAAAAAATAAATTTCGGGTAATTGTCTTTGTCATACTAAAATGATTTTTGAATTAAATTAATTGAAATATGAAGCAGCGATAAAACTCCTGCTTTGTTTGATATATGCAAATATAAGTTTAGGCTATGCAGTGTATCCGCATAGCCTAAATAACAACTTATTTATATTGGAATAATTTTCAGTGAAATGAATCGATAACCGGTAATTTATACCACTTCCGACTCCGAAATCAACTCACCTTTAAAAGCCTTTTGCAGCAGACAGTTGAATAAATCTTCACTTTCTTTTAATTCTTGTTTGGCCAAGTCTTTTTGCTGTTCGATTAAAGCAATTTTTTCGGCGAATTGGTTTTGCATACTTTTTGAAACCTTAATTATCTTTTCTGCATGCACTAAATTTCTATTCAAAGTTGGAACTCCAGCACCTCTAGCAAATCTTTCCACTCTATAATTTTTCAGAAGATATAACAGATAAATAGGATTATTATTTTTAAAATCCTGAACATATAAAGCTGTATTCAAAGGCCAATAATTTGATTCAACATAATGGACTTTACCTAATGTACCTGATCTTCCAGTTACAACTCCAGGTCCTTCAACCTTAAATTCATTATGATAACCCAAAATCCCATTTGATGCTAAAATTGGAATGGGTCCTTCAACTCTCTTTCGTACAGGCAAATCATAACCCCTTTTTAAAATCATAACCTTATTAAATAACACCTCAGTTAAGTTTTTTGAGTTAGTTATAGGATCCCCAAACATATCCAAGAAGATACTCTGCGCCAAGTTGTCGTATTCTTCCAGCAGTTGTTTTGTTTTATCGCGCAAGGCAGCGGCATCGTCTAAAATAGAAGCGATGTGTTGTTGGGTTTTTAAAGGAGGGAGGGGGATTTCTAATTTATTTACATATCTGGGTAATTGTAAATTAATAATTCCAGTTGTTTTATTTTGAAAATAATTTGTAATTCCAAAATTATAATTTGCAAATAATAAATAATGAAGATACTTAGGAAATATTTTGTTTTTCTTGGGTCTTAATATAGATGTAAAATTATTACATAAATAAGTACCTTCTTCGTTAAAAAAAACTACTCGTCCTACTGGTTGAGTGGGACCGCCTCCAGATTTTTCAATAATAATATCTCCTTTTAATAGTTTTTTCTGTTCAATTTTTTTTTGTGTGATATTTCGACGAACAACATCTGATAAATCTATGACTCCTAAATTAGTGAAGTTAGTAGTTCGTAATACCTTTACACCTTCATCTTCATTTTCAATTTTTTTACCCCATTCACCTGTAATAGGTTTAAAAATAACATCTTCTAATAAAACCATTTATGATAAATCTTTACTTAGTTCTTTATTAATTTTCATACGTTGAGCATCAAGCTCTCTGTTGTTTTTTTCTTCAATTTAGAGCGTTCAAAACAAATTCATTCACATAATAGTTTGTTCGTCCGATTTTATGCTTTGTTAGATAGCCATCTTCTGCTAACTGATTTAAGTAATTGGCTGCGGTAATTCGCGATACACTCAATTCATTCTGCAAAAACTCTATTTTAGTATAAGGCTGTTTAAATAAGTGATTGAGCAAATCTTGACTATAAAATTTATAGTTGTTTCGCAAGATAATTTTATACTCCGCCATCGCCTCTTTAATATTCTTTACTTTTTGCAAGGTATCTTTTGCGGTGTCAGTAATGGCGATAAGCATATAACTCAGATATTCCTCCCAATCGCCTTCATCTCGTACTTTTTGTAATAAACGATAATAATCACTTTTATGCTGTATAATATATTTACTTAAATAGAGAATAGGGGTGTCCAGTAAATCATATTGTATTAAATACAGTATATTTAAAATTCTCCCTGTACGTCCATTACCATCATAAAAAGGATGAATACTTTCAAATTGAAAATGAAAAACAGCCATTTTTATTAAATGATCAAGCGGTAAGAGCTCCGGATTGTTTATAAAATCCTCCAAGTTTGCCATTAGCTTATCTATGTCAGCTCTACTTTGAGGAGGTGTATATACCACTTCCTTTGTTTCTTGATTTTTTAGTGTAGTTCCTGATACTTTTCGAAATCCCGCATCGTTGTTTTCTAATATCCTTTGAATTTCCTTGATATGGTTGAGTGATAAAAATTGATGTTGTCCTACAAGTGCAAAGCCCTTTTTCATTGCAGCTATATAATTCTGCACCTCTTTGGCTTGGTGAGACGTTATCTTCTCAATTCCTATATTTGCTTTATAAATCTCATCGTGGGTCGTTACGATATTCTCCACAGCCGAACTATCTTTTGCTTCTTGAATTGCCAAGGTATTTATTAATATATCTTGACGTGGAATGGACTGAGCAACACCTTTTAATTCAGCCAAAGCACGATGGGCTTCAGGTAAAAGCTTAAGTACCTTAATGCTTTCTAAGTTTTGAGGATAAGGAAGTTTCTGTAGTTTCCAGGTCATTTTAAATCAATCGTCTCTTGTTTGATATGTAAAGATAAATGAATTTTCTTATCACGTTATGCTATTGTGTAAACAAATACGTTTTTTCTTTACCTATAATTTCGTTTTGTATATAAAAGTTGCTTTTGCTTTACATATCTGTATGCAGTTCTTTTAATAATGTAGCGCGTTCTTTATCAAGTTTTGCAATCCGATTCATAATGATTTCCGGCTCATCATATTCAACTTCTTCATATACAATCTCCTTATAGCGATTGATCGAGAGATCCCAGTTGTTTTCTTTGATTTCTTTAAACGGCACTAAGAAAGATTGCGAAGTGCGATCGGAGAAATCATGGGCGCAAGTACCATTTAGAAATTTGTCTTTTCCGGAAGGTTTTTTACTGGTTACTTTGCCATCAGCACTGTGATTTTCCTTGAAATACTCACTTTTTAAATAGTGGTAATGGTCCAAAACCTGCGGTAAATTGAATTGTTCGTGGTTTTTAACCGCTTTTTCTTTTTTCTCCTCCCCTTCGGCTCCTTTGTACATTTTATCAAACGCATCGCCAAAAGCAAAGTCTTCAAATAATTCTTCTTCTACCAAAAGATCCCGTTTGGCATCTAAGCTTTTCCCATCGGCTTGCATATCGTAAAACCAAACATAATCCGTACCGCCGGAACCGGTTTTGGTAAAAATCATAATCGCCGTACTCACCCCGGAATAAGGACTAAACACCCCGCTTGGCATAGATATAACGCCTTCTAATTTGTTGTTGGCTACAATTTCTTCACGAATATTCTTATGGGCTTTACTCCCGCCAAACAAAACGCCATCGGGAACAATTACCGCTGCGCGTCCTCCGGTTTTCAATTGGCGCAGAATAAGCGCTAAAAACAACAATTCTGTTTTGGTCGTATCGGTTACGTTGCGCAAGCCCGGAGCAATACTCGGTTTATCAATAGTCCCTTTAAACGGTGGATTGGCAAGCACCAAGGTGTAAGCATCGCTCACTTCGTTGTCTTTACTAACCGCATCCACATCGATGATATTGGGTTCTTCAATCCCGTGCAAGAAAAGGTTCATCGCAGAAATACGTAGCATCGTCGCATCGAACTCGGTGCCGTTGAACATGGTTTTATTGATGTGTTCTTTGTGCTTGTCAAGCTCGGTCACTTCATACTGTTTGTCGATATATTCTTTGGCGGCCACCAAGAAACCTGCAGTTCCCGCTGCCGGATCGCAGATGGTGTCTTTCAACGTAGGTTGCATCATCTTGGTCATCAACTTAATGATATGGCGCGGCGTTCTAAACTGACCGGCTGTTCCGCCACCCTCCAACTTAGAAAGTAGGTATTCGTAAATATCTCCTTTGGTATCCTGGTTGCTCATATCGATGCGTTCCAGTTTCTCAATCACCTGATCTAACACAGAAGGTTTAGAAATCCCAAAACTGGCGCCTTTCATATACGTGCTAAACAAACTCTTCTCACTTCCCAACGAACGGATAAACGGAAAAACACCATCCACGGTATTCCCGAAAATAGTATGGCGTTCGTTCACATCCATTTCCTTCAGGTTTTTCCAACGAAAATGCTGTTGATCCGGTCCAAAAATCGGCGTAAACTCGGTATCCAATCGTTTCGCCATGCGCTCGTTTCGCGTTTCGGTCTCATCTAAATCTTTAATAAAGATGAGGTACGTAAGCTGCTCGACGATGGTGATGGTATTGGATATCCCTCCGGTCCAGAAAGTATTCCAAATGGAATCTATATCGTTTTTTAATTTTCCTGTGATCATTTGTTTTTGGGTTGTTTGTTTGGTGTTAAATAAAACCTGTGTCATTATTTGAGTAGCAGCGAATATAAAAATTTATTCTGTCAACTATGCTCACTATCTACTTTGAGCTCTTTGATTGTTCAGCTTCCTGTAAAATCATTGTTTCTTCTTTATTGGCTACAAAGATAAGGTCTATTTATGCAGTGTATTTGCACAGTAATTTTTAAATATATTTTTTGCTAATATGAAATCCTAAAAAATCTTCATTATCAATGGTTTAGGAATAGATATAACTTATTATCAGCATAAGTTATATCAAAGAATTCCCGCTCTTCTTGAAAGCCTGATAAATTTTAAAATGTAGATTGGTTGGATAGAACCGCTAATATATAAGATTTTTTGATATAATTAACACGAAAGCGCTCCGATTTTTGATTTCTCGTAATTAATCCTAAAATCATACCCATACCGAGTTAGCACATTGACGGATTAGCGAGTTACGAGTTGACAAACCCGAAACCCAAAACCCAAAACCCAAAACCCTACATCCTACCACCTACCCCCTACGACCTACTCCCTACTACCTACTCCCTAAAACCTACATTTTCAAAATTCAAGGAAATCACAAAATTCTTCCTTAGCTTGCGCGGTATGGATTCTTTAACGCAAATTGTTTTGGGAGCTGCTGTGGGAGAGGCAGTTTTGGGAAGAAAAATTGGTAACAAAGCCATTTATTTAGGCGCTTTAGGCGGAACGATTCCCGATTTTGATGTGGCAGCCGGATTTTTCACCGATACGGTTTCGGCATTGGAGTTTCATAGAGGAATTACGCACTCGCTCGTTTTTGCGGTTGGCGCAGGACTTTTATTCGCCTGGCTGTGTGAAGTGTGGGATAAACGTGCCACGGTAAAACAATGGTGGTGGTTTTGGTTTCTGTGTTTTTTCACGCATCCCCTACTCGATGCGCATACCACATGGGGCACCCAACTGTTTTGGCCGTTGGAATGGCGGGTGGCTTACAAGAATATTTTTGTGATCGATCCGCTCTATACGGTACCGTTTATGACCTTCCTGATTATGGCGATGTTCCAGCGCAAAGAAAGTCCGAAAAGACGAAAATATAATAACCTGGGATTGATCATCAGCAGTTCCTATATGGCACTGACGCTTGTTTTGAAAGGAGTCAGTTATCATATTTTCAAAGATGCACTTCAAGAACAAAACATCGAATACATCGGTTTACAAAACAAACCCACGCCGTTTAACACGGTAATGTGGGTGGCCAATGTCGAAACCGAAGATTCCTTTTTAATCGGAAATTATTCATTCTTCGACACCAAACCGATTGAGTTTCATTCCCATCCCAAAAATCATGAAGATTTGGGCGATTTGGCAAACGAAGATAAAATCCAACGGTTGATTAAAATCTCGGAAAATTGGTACACGATTTCCAAACGAGACGGGCAATTGCTCTTCAACGATTTACGTTTTGGATTGTTAAGTGTAAACCCCAATACCGAAAAATATGCGTTCAGTTATATTATCGAAAAAACCGAAGATGGCATAAAAGTCACCGAAGAACCCAAAGACCGCGGCGATGCTAAAAAACTTCTGGCGGACTTGTGGAAACGGATGTGGGGGAATTGAGTTGCGGGTTGGCAAGCTAACGGATTACGGGTTGACGAGTTGATCTATTTAGGGGAAGCTCAAATATCCAATATCCAATATCCAATAATCAAAACGGTCAACGCTATTTAGGGAAGCTCAAATATCCAATACTCAATATCCAATAATCAATACTCAATATCCAATAATCAATACTCACTATTCAATATCCAACTTGAGGATGCTATAAATAGTAAAAATTAAAATAGGCGCTCTTTTACTCCATTAGAATATTGAATTCTTATTATACTAAACCGGTAGGATGCTTATCTTTGTTGCAAAGACTTTTAAAAAATGAAAATCTACATCAAGAAAAAGTGGCTGACTTTCCACTTAATCATCGGACTCGCATTTATCGTACTCGGGATTTTGGCCGTGACCGCAAATGAAAGTATTCACTGGACACAATACGGCTATTTAGTCATCGGATTAATCTATTTAGGAATGTATTTCTACACAAAAAACAAACCTTACCTTCATTTTGAAAACAACGTATTAAAAGTACATTCCAATTTAAAAACCAAAACAATAAATCTCAACGAAATTGAATCCGCAAGAAAATTCGGAGGCGATTACAAATTCAGGTATGAAGGAAAAGAAATCGTCATCAACACCCAACTGCTCGATCCGCTTTCTTTAGATAAATTGGATAAAGAACTGGAGAAATATGATTTGAAGTGGAGTTAACGGGTTGAGGGTTGACGAGTTAATGGCTTTAAATCAAATAATCATCCTTTAAATATACTTCTATTATTCTATGGGAAAAGTCCTCTGCGTTTCTCCGCGTAAAATCTCCGCGCGCTCTGCGTGAAACTCGAACGGAGTTAACTTTAACGAGTTACGGCTTGGTGAATTACGAGTTGCGAGATGCGGGGTACTGGGTGCGAGGCAAAAACGAATTGAAAACACGAAATCCAAAACGGTCAACGCTATTTAGGGAAGCTCAAATCTCCAATCCCCAATCTCCAATCCCCAATCTCCAATCCCCAATCCCCAATCTCAAATCTACAACCTACCACCCGAATTAACTACCCAACTACAACACTACAATACTACAATACTACCAAACTACAAAACTCTCTGCCACATTGTCACTTCAAAATAATTGGTACTTTATTTGACCTATACCCACCGAACAATCAAAGAATTTTAAACATAAATACAAATGGCAACAGGAAAACTTAATGTATCTGTAGATAACATCTTTCCCTTAATAAAGAAGTTTCTTTACAGTGATCACGAGATTTTTTTAAGAGAATTGATTTCAAATGCTACCGATGCAACGCTAAAGCTCAAGCATTTGACCAATCTTGGAGAAGCAAAAGTAGAATATGGAAATCCGCAAATTGAAGTTAAGATCAATGAAGAGGACAAAACCCTTCACATTATCGACCAAGGAATCGGGATGACCCAAGAAGAGGTTGAAAAATATATCAATGAAGTTGCTTTTTCAGGAGCCAACGAATTTTTAGAAAAATATAAAGAAGATGCCGAGGACAGTGGAATCATCGGACATTTCGGATTGGGATTCTATTCTGCCTTTATGGTAGCCGATAAAGTGGAAATCCTCTCCAAATCCTATAAAGATGAACCTGCAGCGCACTGGACCTGTAAAGGTACCGTCGAGTTTACGCTAACTGAAGGCGATAAAAAAGAACACGGAACAGAAATCATTCTTCACATCAACGAAGAAAATGAAGAGTTCTTAAAAGAAGCACGCATCCGTGAATTGTTGACCAAGTACAACAAGTTTATGCCTATTCCGATTAAATTTGGAACCAAGGAAAAAACCTTGCCTAAAGCTGAGGATGCTCCGGAAGACGAAGAAGCAAAAACAGTAGTGGTTGACGATATCATCAACAATCCTAATCCGGCTTGGACCAAACAACCCACCGAGTTAGAAGATGAGGATTACAAAGAATTCTATCGCGAACTTTATCCGACGCAATTTGAAGATCCGCTTTTCCACATTCATTTGAATGTAGATTATCCTTTCCATTTGACAGGAATTTTGTACTTCCCAAGATTGTCAAATGATATGACCCTACAGAAAGACAAGATTCAACTCTATCAAAACCAAGTTTTCGTAACGGATAATGTAGAGGGAATTGTTCCTGAGTTCTTGACCATGCTCAAAGGAGTGATCGATTCTCCGGATATCCCGCTCAACGTTTCTCGTTCATACTTGCAAGCTGACGGTGCGGTTAAAAAAATCGCCAATTACATCAGTAGAAAGGTAGCCGATCAGATGCGAAAAATGTATAAAGATGATCGGGAAGATTTTGAAGCGAAATGGAATGACATCAAAGTTGTCTTGGAATACGGAATGCTCACCGATGATAAATTCTTTGAGAGAGTAGAAAAATTCGCCCTTTACCCGACGGTAGAAGATAAATTTTTCACTTTTGAGGAATTGCAAGAAAAAATCGAGAAAAATCAAAAAGATAAAGACGATAAGTTAGTGGTATTATATGCTTCCGATAAAGAAAAACAGCACCCTTACATCCAAGCTGCCAAAGACAAAGGCTATGAAGTATTGTTGTTGGATTCTCCTTTAGTTCCGCACTTGATTCAAAAGTTAGAAGCTGAAAAGGAAAACATTACTTTTGCTCGAGTGGATAGTGATCATATCGACAACTTGATCAATAAAGAAGAAGAGCAAGTTGCCAAACTCACCGAAGAACAAAAAGAAGAGATAAAAGAAGAGTTTGAACGCGTGGTACCCAAGGAGAGCTATACCGTTCAATTGCAAGATATGGACAGTCAAGCAGCTCCACTAATCATCACCCAACCCGAGTTTATGCGCCGAATGAAGGAGATGCAAGCCACAGGTGGCGGCGGTGGATTTATGGGAATGTCCAATATGCCGGAAATGTATAACGTGGTAGTCAACACCAATAGCGATTTGGTGCAAACCATCTTAGACGCGAAAACCGAGAAAAAACGTACGCGTTTGATCAACCAAGGAATGGATTTGGCACGCTTGTCACACAACCTTTTAAAAGGAGAAGATCTGACCAAGTTTGTCAAGCGCAGTTTTGATATGATTAAATAAAATCATCTTTATAGCTGTACAGATTTATCTTAAAAAACAAGCTGTCTTCATATTACGGAGGCAGCTTTTTTTAATGATAAGGATTTGGGCGTGCCCCCGGTTTTTCTATAAGCCGATAATCCCCGCATCAAAATAACGCTTTGCCCAAAAATTAATTCCCCACTCCAAAATCCGGGGTCGCGCTTTCCGCTATATCTTTTTTTGTCAACTTTACCTCTTTAAAAAACCCAACCTCAAAAACCAACCCTCCCTTCCATAAAAAGCTTTCTACAACAAAAAAAGGATGCCGCATCAATCGCTCACGCGGGTTTTCAGGTTTGAAGGTGGTGTTTCTTTCAGTAAAAATTTCCTACTTCAAAACAACAAAAACCTTACCTGCTTGACAATCAAACAAGTTTGATTATCAAGCTGTCCTTTCCTTGAAAAGGAAAAGAGCTTTTGTTTGCTTTTTTATAGAAGCTTAATAGTGATAGACAAACTCCTTTCTAAGAAAATCAAAAATAAATAAAACATAATAAAATGAAGAGTTTACCCCTGATTTACAGCTATTTAAACCCAAAAACAAGCTCCCCTCCTTAAAAAAGGAGGGGACGAAATAAATAAACCGAAGGTTTAGTTATTTCAGGGGTGGTTGTAACTGTTATGTTGCTTCTTCAAACAATCATAATCGAGGAACAAAGTAACCTCCTAATTCAAAACAGCAAAAACCTTACCTGCTTGACAATCAAACAAGTTTGATTATCAAGCTGTCCTTTCCTTTTCAAGGAAAGGAGCTTTTGTTTGCTTTTTTATAGAATCTTAATAGTGAAAGACAAACTCCTTTCTAA
>Ga0079225_10001989_pt1 | contig 11673 bp, 8 predicted proteins | sample Poulit2012_FD_76344 | JGI IMG/M metagenome (GOLD analysis project Ga0079225, IMG submission 76344) | Agricultural soil microbial communities from Georgia to study Nitrogen management - Poultry litter 2012 | ecosystem: Environmental > Terrestrial > Soil > Agricultural land | place: USA: Georgia...
TATGGGATTGCCAACTATGTACTAACTACACTCGATTCATTGAAGGAATCGAAGGAACTTCCAGAATTATTCATGAAATCTAAAGAGGAAGTAAGCCTCTGGAGAATGTTACGCCGAATTTCTGATCAAATCAAAACGGAATTAGATGATCAACGTGTTGACCATGCCACAAGTGTTAAGGAATTTCGTATAAAAAATATCAAAATTACGATGCGTAAGAAGGAAAGAGATATAGTATTAGGCGATGGGCAGAGTAATAAGCACATTCCTATTGAAAAACTAGAGAAAAATCCAACAGCCGTGTTTCGAGACTTAGTGGATATGTTGTAGGTTAAGGCCTAGGTTGTATAAATGGGTTAATCAGAAGCTACTGATTAACCCATTTTGCAAGTTCAAAGATATGAGTCCTTACCTTTTCAGTCTCTAAGGGTCAGACCCCAACACCCTTGGCTATTACAGTTTGGCAGTGTAGCATAGGCTACCGATCACTAATTATAAATGGTAATTAATGACATGATAGCCTAAGCTGCATTAATTATTCTTCCATCAATAATTCCTTAATTTCCGGAATACGTAGTTTCTTTCGTGCTTGTCTTGCCCAGCTTTTCACAGCATCTTTTGTTGTATTTTTCAAAATGGCTAATTCTTCATGTGTCATATCTTGAATAACGCAATAATGAAGCCAATTCCACTGATTTTCTGTTAGGTGAGATTTAAATTTCATATGTGGCATGGAGTTATCTATTTGATTTTCGTTATAAACATCGGAGATTGCCTGAGTATGATTGAAGGTTTCATAAAAAGAGAGGTGTTTTTTCACTAAAGATTGATATCGCTTTTGTTTACGCAATTGATCAATCAGGCTATTGCGGATTATGTAATTGAAGTAAGTTGACATTGAACCTTTATCGGGTTGGTATGTCCTGTATGCTCTCCATAGTGAGGTGAGACCTAATTGAAAAAATTCTTGGTGTGGGTCTTGAATGTTTAGTTTATGAATGTAAAAATAAATCCTGCGTTTATTTTGTTCGTATATTTCTTCGAATGTCATATCTATGTTCATGTGAATTCTCCTTTTTTTGGGGGGGAAAGGATATTTCGTAGACAGTGAGGTTCATTTTGAAGTTGGATGAGATTCTTTGACTGAGATAAGAGTCATTGAAATAGAGTAAGATTGTTTATTCATCTAATGATAATTTTTTCACCTCTTTCTTTAATTCATTAATGAAATCATTGGGAATATCCAGCAGCACTATCAGCTTAAGCAAAGTAATAGACGATGGGTTGTGTTTTCCGCGTTCCAATCTACTTAAATACTTTTCATCCATATTTATTTTCTCGGCAACTTCCATTATCGTTAATAGATTTTGCTTCCGGTACATTCGTATTAATTCACCCATTACGCACTGCAAATTCTTCTCGTCCACGTGAATTCTCCTTCTCAAGGCTAATTATGCTTGAAAAGAAAGAATTACAACACAGCCTATAAGCCACTTATGTTTCCTTAGGTAAAAACTAGAGTGTTTTACTGTAACAAGACCAATAATTTCAGATAAAAAACCCCGGAAAGAGGCGAGCAATAAGTATTATTGGGAAAGCAGCAATTGCCCGCAATGCCACTTGTTCTAAATGGATAAACCTTTTGTACCCCACCTCAAAACATGCTATATTATTAATAGACAAAATTATTCAAGTTTCTCCATCAATTATTCTCCACAAAAACGTAGCCATATGATAGCTATACCACTATTAATCGTGAAAACTTTCTACTAGTCAAACAAGATAGAACAGATGGTGTTTATCCCCTAAACGCTTTTTTGCTGAAGATGGATTTTAAAAAATAACACATATAAAATAGGAGGTGTATTCATGGATAAAGAAGTCAGCAATTCTCACATCCTACAAGCTATTACTGAATTAACAGGTCAAGTGCGAGACCTCACAGAACAGATGGAACAAACAGAGGAAAGATTAAATCGAAAATAGATAAGCTAGATGCTAAAGTTACTGTTCTTTCAGAAGGGTTATTGGACACTCAAGCAGAAGTTAAAATCTTAAAAAACGCCAAATGATTATCATCACTTGTTACATGCTATATTAGAAGCAGACAAAATCCTTCAGATACCCCCATCAAAATTCCCCGAAGGACCTACACAAACACAATCAATTATTCAAGGGACTTATCAACATATTTTTCAAATAATTACTTGAAACATTGAAAGATAATTATTAGGAGAGATAAATATTGTCATTAACATCAATGATAAAAGGAAAATCAGATAAAGGTAAAGCATTACAAAGTATTTTAAGAAATATCATTCCTAAAAAAGATGAATTTTACACTTTGTCTAGTCATGATGCGTTTAGCTCTAGTTATCATACACATGTACCATATAAGCTGACAAATAGTTATTATTCTTCAGTTGTTGGCACCGCCTTTGATTACATGGCCCGTTTAATGATTGCTAAAAGGATATCAACAAGTAGTGAAAAAGTTTGGATTGATTTAGCGTCAGAGAAAGGATTAGAAAGTCTTCTGAGGGGTTCATCTAAAAATTTACGACGTAATCTTACTAAGAAATATAATAATGGTCAGATGATTGCTAAAAAATTTGTTGAATCCCAACGGAACTTATCAGATGAACTTTTAGCTTATAGTACATATCTTGCAAGGCTAGAACATGTTTATCGATCAGGAATGCCACCTCAGGATATAGAAAAAAGTTTACTAAGCGACGAAGTAGATGAAATAATTAATGAACTCAAAGTAATGTGTGAAGTTTTTAAAAGTAAATTTATAACTTCTGATATTATAACTAGTGAAAGTGATGTAGCGTTTAATCCTCATTTTGGAACAGTCTCGAGAGCTTGTAACGGGGCGGACGCAGACATTTTCATTGATGGGATATTGTATGATTTTAAAACAACAAAAACGATAGGTTATAAATGGCAAGATATTGCACAAATTTTCGGATATTACTTTTTAAATGAAATAGCTAAGAAAATAAATGATATAAATGCACCTCTTTATAATAAAGAAATTAAGAGTCTTGCTTTTTATAAAGCGAGGTATGGTGAGTTTGAAATTGTTGATTTGAAAACATTAAATCAAAACGAGTTAAAACAAACGAGAGACGAAATTGCAACAGTTTTGAATATAGATTCAACAGTGAAATATTCTACAAGAAAATCTAATAAATTTTCCACTGCAAAGATGAAAATTAAAAACAAAAAAGACATCCTTCGACTAGAAGACGACATCAATCATATAAAGACAAATGCCAATCAATTCACTGAAGACTATTTTAATCAAAGAACAATAGATAACTGGGGGATTTTAAAAGAAAATCAAGCAATAGAAGACTTAAAAACAATGCCCATAGACACGATATCTACTTTGGAAAAAAGGATGCCAATTAACGCTTTAATGAGTCAAGGACTACAAACTATTTATGACATTCGAAATAAAGATGCCTATGATTTAATGGAATTGGATGGGGTAGGAAGTGTAAGCGCCGAGGCCATCGTTGAAGCTGTTGGAAAAATTAAAACATCGGTTTATGAACAGGCTCGTCCCCGGGTTAACCCAGATGATTTATCGGATGGCGATTTTGAGTTACTTGAATCTATTTATACAAAAAGAGAACTTTTAAAATTAGTTGAATCTTTACGGGCTGATATTGAAGCATTTCATGAGGAAATCAGAAATGATATGGAGACGGCAAAAGAACATAAGAAATTCCCTTTGTCACTTTTCCAACCGAAAGCCAAAAAAGAAAAAATCACTTCTGCATTCAATGAATTGAATAAAGAAAAGCATAGGGATTCTTTAAATAATATGAATGAAAGAATCACTGAAATACTAGAATTTACTGTTGATAGAAACGATTTAAAAGAGCATTTTATCAAAGAGAATGCTTCTTACTATACAGAAATTGAAAAAGTAACTGGATTCACTCAGACGGACATGACAAAGGATTTGCCTTCTGAAATTGTGGATGAAGTGAATCGTTATACGTTAAATACAACAGATTTAAAAGTGAATTTAAGAATGTATCAGGAATTTGGAGCGAAATACGGATTGCATTTTAAGCGAACATTACTAGGCGATGAAATGGGTTTAGGTAAAACAATCCAAGCGTTAGCTATGATTAATCACTTGTACCAAAACGATCAAAAGTACTCTATTGTTGTTTGTCCGTTAAGCATTTTGGCGAATTGGAAAAGAGAAGTGGAACTTCATTCAGCCTTAAAAACATTTGTCTTTCACGGTAACAATCGGGAGACTGAATTTGCTAAATGGCAAGAAGAAAAAGGAATATTATTAACTACATATGAACACACACTAAGAATGGACGTAGAAGAATTACAGAAATTAGACATATTAATTGTAGATGAAGCGCATTATGTAAAAAATGCGGAAGCGAAACGCTCGCAAAGTGTTTATACTTTAGCATCTATCTCTGAATATGTGTTATTTATGAGCGGTACACCTCTAGAAAATAGATTGGAAGAGATGAAGCAATTGATATCTGTTTTACAGGAGGATATCGCGGACAAACTATCTCAGGAACTTCACTTATTACAACCTACAGAATTTAAAAAGACGGTTGCATCGGTTTACTTAAGAAGAAACAGAAAAGATGTGTTAGCAGAACTGCCAGAATTAGAAATTATCCCACAATGGATGGATTTTGGCGAAGAGGAAAAGGAGATCTATAAACAAGCCACTTTATCAGATAAGTTAATGCTTATGAGGCGTGCTGCTTGGTTAGGTGGTTCTCCTGAGAAATCGCCCAAACTGGAAAAGCTATTAGATATTTGCGAAGAAGCATCTGAAAATGGACATAAAGTATTGGTCTTTTCATTCTTCAGAGATGTGATCCGCGTTATTCATACCCACTTAGAAGGAAAAACATTTGAACCGATTACAGGGGATGTACCCAATACGAGAAGACAAGAAATCATCGATGAATTTACAGAAGCCAAGCCAGGATCTGTCCTCGTCAGTCAGATTACAGCTGGTGGAGTAGGACTCAACATACAAGCAGCCAATATCGTCATTTTATGTGAGCCACAGTGGAAACCCTCAACTGAAGAACAAGCCATCAGCCGGGCTTATCGAATGGGACAGTCAAGAAATGTTGTTGTTTATCGATTGTTAACAGAAAACAGTATTGATATAAGTATGTTAGAAGTGTTAGGTGATAAAACTAAATTATTTGATTTGTATGCAAGGGATTCACAAGTTGCGTCACTTGCATTAGGTGAACAGGAAGAAGCGGATGAGGAGAAATCTGTTCAACAAAAAGTATTGAAATTGGAAAAAGAGAGAGTGGAGAAAGAAGTCGTCTAATAAAATTTCATTTAGCTCTAAAGAACAACACATTCTTGAAAATGTGTTGTTTTTTAGTTACTGATACATAAATATGTACACCACTTTTGATATACTAAGGACAGTAAAGGAAGCGATTTCATGTTTAGTAAGTAATTTGTTTTGTTTCAATAAAAAAAGGAGGAATGTTTTGAAGTCAGATAATTATGCATTGGTTTTCAAGCCTTTTTTGGTTGGACTAATCATTGAAAACTAGACACATAGGAGACACGGTACTAGGTATCGAATCAGTTCACAATAGATTTTATTAAATGGTACCGGATTATCGAATAAATTAGTTCAAGGAGGAGTTAGGAAATGCCTATTGAAGTAGGGTTATGGAAGGTAAATGACAAAATAGAAAAAATGGAATATCAAGTGATAGAGTCAGAGAATAAATTGGAAGAAATTTTAGTGAAAGATCTTTCTATATTGGATGACAAACTACTACCCATTGGACGTCAGATTGCCACTGACTACGGAAAGTATCTTGATATGTTGGCCATCAATGATGATGGAGATGTAGTAATTATAGAATTAAAACGCAATCGCACATCTAGAGAAGTAGTGTCTCAAACTCTGGATTATGCTAGCTGGGTACAGGATTTAACATTTGATAGAATTAAGGAAATTTATAAAGAAAATAATAATGGTGAGACATTAGAACAAGCTTATGAAGATAAATTAGAAGAAGTTTTGCCAGAAGAGATTAATGGTCACAAAATGACAATAGTCTGTGCCGAACTTGATTCAGAAACAGAAAGAATCATTAACTACTTGGCTGATAATTATGATGTACCAATTAATGCTGTGTTTTTTCGTTATTTCAAAAAAGACGACAATGAATTTTTATCAAGAAGCTGGTTAAAAGATCCAAGAGGAATAGAAGCGAAGACAGCTAAAAGTTCTAAAAAGCAACAAGAAATATGGAATGGGCGGGATTTTGTAGTTAATTTTGATGACGGTATCAACCGAAGCTGGGAGGATGCAATAAAATATGGTTTTGTGTCTGCCGGTAATGGTCTATGGTACACACGCACCTTAAAGCAACTGGAGAAAGGCCATCGGATTTTTTGCATGATCCCGAAGCAAGGTTATGTTGGCATTGGTGAAGTTATCGAAGAAGTTCAACCCATCAAGAAGGTCAAGGTTGAAGTTGAAGGGGGATCGAAAAACTTGATAGACTGCGAATTAAAGGGGAACGGTCTATTACATGATAAGGATAATATGGAAAATTGTGAGTATGTGGTTAAAGTTAAGTGGGAAGTTACTGTTCCCTTAAAAGAAGCTTTCTGGGAAAAAGGATTACGTGCAAATCAGAACACAGCTTTTAAGTTACGAAATCAACATACAATTAATAGGGTAGAAGAAAAGTTAACTAAGGAATAAGGGGGGGGATTGTCAGTGAAAATCATTGATATAAAAGATTTACGATTAAGAAAAGTAAAGAGTGCTCATGAAGGAAAATTACGTGAGTTTGAGAATTATTATGAATACTGTCTAGTTGATGATTATGAAATGTTATACGATAAATTTCAGATTGAGAGTATTCAAATGGATGATATATTTGTATCTATTTTAGAACATTTTGGTCAATTGGACTTTGTTTCTATCCAATTTCCAAAAACATATGATGTTCATGAGATTGTTGAGTGGATTGATGGGCATGTCATTAGCTTTAATAAACGCGATAAATCTGGGTATTATGTAGAAGGTGCAGAAGAGATTATCAAAGGAGTGTTATACAAAAGCAAGCCATTGATTATTGCAAATAAAGGAACACAAAAAATATATGTTAATCAACTTGATGAAGTAACAGAAGAGTATGAACGCTATTCGGAAATTATAAATACAGAACGAGCGAAAACAGTGGATTTGTCTAAAACAAAAAATGCAATGTTTGAGAAACCGAATCAATGGATAGATGATGTAGATAAAGATGATTGGATTGATGCTGAGTATCCTGGAGTTTGTGGTGATGACGAAGACGAATGACGGAAAGTCATGTGTAAAGTACAACCCAAGCATAATATGATTTGTTTAAGGTTCTTTCTATGATTGAATAGGATTAAATCCTAACACTTTAAAAACATTTATCGTGAGGGTGAGCTTGGTGAATCCGCAACTATCCGGGATAATCAGATAGTTCAAAAAGAAGGGAATAGAACTTGGAAGGAGTTAATCCGATGAAACGCCATGAAATCGAAAAGAAAATACTAAAAGACAATTACGTAAATTTTGCATATCAACGCTATCTTAACTTCAGAGAAACACCAATGTATGATGAAAGTTATAAGTTCGAAGTCCTCGAAGAATTAAATTCCTATTTTCAAGATAATACCATCTCAGAAACGAATGTTGTCGAAATTGCAAAGAAAATCCAAAAAAGCAATCCAACTACAGGCAGCTTTGTCCATTGGAGTAATACAGCCAATCTCGTAAACTATGCAGAACAACGACCGAATGAAGTTTCAAAGTTATGGAATCACCTCTATGATGAAACTGTTTCTGTTGAAGATCGAATTGCTGATTTTCGAGCTAAAGCACAGGAATTCGATTCCAAGATCGCTCTGGGCGCGCCACTATTCGGATATTTGCTCGCAGCTTATGATTACACAACATATCCCCTTTATAAGGGAGATATTTATCAAGAGGCAAAAAGCACGTATGAGATTGAACAGAAAATGGGATCAGTGAGTGATAATTACTCTGTATTTTTTATGATATGTCAGATCATATTGAAGTATTTGAAAAAGGAAAATCCTGATTTGACCATGTTGGATATTCAAGATTTCCTATATTGTACAAGCAGTTACAATAAAGTGAAAGTTGAGAGTACTGTTGATTATTTATATGATTTGGGAACGGCTTTTTCACAGTACAAAGAGAATATCCCCCTTATGATTGAAGGAATAAAAAGTTTAGATGAAGACATTTTAAATGAACTTCGAGATATTTATCGAGATGGGGAAAAAATAAGGAAGATACGTTTTCTGGTTATTGATAAAATCATAAAGGATGGATATTTAGGTATTTCCGATTTAGAGATGTTTAAAAAGGAAGTTAGCGCTCAGTACGATACAAACATATTGCAGTCCTATAATAATTTCACTATTTTGTTTCATTTATTCTATTATGACAAAAGGGATAAAGTACTTCATGAATTAGGAAAGGTACATCAGGCTATACGGCTGATGGATAATCTAGAAGGTTTTTCTTTTCATGAAGATAGGACATTGAATGGATTTAATTGGAATCAAAGTTTTGGTGGATCAACTTGTGGGTTATCAGTATATGAAACAAAATATAAGAGCTACCGGGAAGCCCCACAGTTTTTTGTGGAAGTTAGTGAACATGGAATTAGACTCGGATTATTCCATGGAGATATGCATGAAGATGCAGCCATTCAAGATATTGAGACAATAATCAGCCCCAACCAATTCACTTACGAAAAATTAGAAGAGAAAATGAATGATGTCGCTACTGAAATAAACAAAATTGACATCACAACTGAAAAATCTGGGTATATTGAAAACGAGGATGTTTTTGGGAAACAGCAATGGTTGAATTTTCTACAAGACAGAGAGATTTTTCGGGAAGAAGATTTAACATTTATGACGAAAATGTATGAATTAGGTGGAGAAGCTACCGGCACTGAGTTGGCTGCCGCTTTAAGCAGGCATTATTCATCTTTTAATGCCCCCGTTGTTGCATTAGCTAAGCGAATTTATAACGCATCTGAAATCGAACCGTTTATGGGAGTTGATGAAAAAGCATCTTATTGGAGAGTCTTGTTTAACGGAAAATATGAAACTGAGAATCGTTTTAAATGGATCATGAAGGAAAATTTATATGAAGCAATCTCTGAATATATGCAGCTTAAAAATGAGCCAGGAGCATTAGAAAATTATACTAAAGATGACTTTTTAAAAGAAGTATTTATTGACGAAGCTTTATATAATACTATGTCTGATTTATTAAACTACAAAAAGAACATTATTTTACAAGGTTCGCCTGGTGTGGGGAAAACCTTCATATCTAAACGTTTGGCTTATTCATTAATGGGAGAAAAAGATAATAACCGTGTTGAAGTCGTGCAACTTCATCAAAATTATGCGTATGAAGATTTTATTATGGGATATCGGCCAAATGAAGGGAAAGGTTTTGGATTAGAGTATGGAGTTTTTTACGATTTTTGCCAGAAAGCTATGGAAAATCCAGAACAAGATTACTATTTTATTATCGATGAAATAAATCGTGGAAACCTCTCAAAAATATTTGGAGAATTGTTCATGTTGATTGAAGGAGACAAGCGAGACGAGGTAGTCACGATGGGCTATTCGAAAGAAGACTTCACAGTACCGTCAAATGTTTATTTAATAGGAACAATGAACACGGCAGATCGCTCTTTAGCACAGCTTGAGGTTGCCATACGTCGCCGTTTTGCTTTCATCACCTTAGAAACGCAATTTAATGAAAAATGGCAAGGACATTTAAAAAGAGAAGGTATTTCTGATGCTATGATTGAAAGAATATCACTAGACATTGGACGTATTAATGAGGAAATTAGAAATGATTATCAGTTGGGGAAAGGATATGAGATCGGACATTCTTTCTTTACTACAGTTCCTGAACATCTTGATGAAAATAAATGGTTTCGGCAGGTCATGACTTATGAGATTAAGCCATTGATTGAGGAATACTATTTTGACCGACCTGAAAAGGTAGATATGCTGTTGGAAGGATTTTAATATGGAACCGACGTTTAAAGTACCTATTCGGAATGTATTCTGTATGCTAAGCTATGTGAATGATATACCGGAGTTGATTGAGCAATTTAGTGATATAGATGATGACTTATTGCCATATGACTTTTTAGCGAACAAATTTAATGAAGAAGTCGGGTGGTTGTTAAAAAGAGGACTGATTAAAAGTTACGTTGAACAAGTTGAAGAAACAAGTTATATTTCAGGAAGAATGCTAATGAACGAATCGATTCCTTTCATAGTTGAAAATAAACCACGTGTGGTGTGTGTAAAAGATAACTATTCATCAGATATAACTCTTAATCAAATTCTTAAAACGACTTTAAAGCATTTATATCAAAACATTCATATCAGTGAAAGAACAAGGAAGAAAAGTTTTTTATTATGGGAGGAAATACCATCTGTTAGGGAAGTGATTTTTTCTAGGGAGTTGTTCCAGAGAATATCATTTCATCGCCATAACATTCACTATAAACGGGTTATCAATATTGCTCATTTGTTATATGAACTTCAGATTTTATCCCATAGAAGTGGCAATTGGAGTTTATATACAGTCACTATGAATGACAGTGATCTAAACCATTTATTTGAAAATTTTCTGTTTCATTTTTATCGAATTGAACTAAGTCAATATAGGGTAAAATCGGAACGGTTGTCTTGGCATTTACAAGGTGGAAATCAATCACTTTTACCGACAATGCTGACGGATGTGTCTTTAACCCATCGAAAGAAACCGGAAAAAATTATTATGGATGCAAAGTTTTATCGCGATGTGTTTCAGACATATTACGATAAAAACAGTTTTCATAGTCATAATATGTATCAGATTTTCACATATTTAATGCATCAACCAAGCGACATTGAACGTCTACGTGGCATATTGGTGTATCCATTTAATGGACAAGATGTTCATCAAATATATGAGTGGAACGATGCTATTACTATGGAAGTCGTAACTGTTAACCTAAATCTTAGATGGCGTGAGCTTTATGGTGAGTTGATGGATGTGGTTGGCTAGGATTAAATGCTAAAGCTCAGACGGATGTTGTTTATAATTATATACTCTTTTAATGAATGTGTTGTTTAAGAAGTGTGTGCATAAGTGAAGATGTAAGCAAAAATGCATTTTATAAAGCTTTAGTAAATAATCAGGGTTGCTTAGGGAGTATATTTTATGATTAAAAGGTAGATAGTTGAACACCTTATTTGTCGACAAAGAGGGGAAGAATGGTCTGATGGAGATTACTTATGTAATAACGGATACGTTCTATAATTTATGAAAAATGGATTTTATTAGGTACATTAAGAGAGGTTGAAAATTATGTCAATGAGAATGTTATTTACAAGGCTTGTGTGTAAGTAGATTTGGGGATAGACTTCTTTTCATTATTTTCTATGTTATCAAATGTGCGTTAGAGTAAAATGTTTATGGGAGAACATATACCCCCTTCTTGATGTTGAAATCGTAAGATTTTAACATCAAGAAGGGGGCCAGCAAGCGAAGCGCGGTAGTTTTATGGGCTATTTAAATGA
>Ga0079225_10001990_pt1 | contig 11673 bp, 11 predicted proteins | sample Poulit2012_FD_76344 | JGI IMG/M metagenome (GOLD analysis project Ga0079225, IMG submission 76344) | Agricultural soil microbial communities from Georgia to study Nitrogen management - Poultry litter 2012 | ecosystem: Environmental > Terrestrial > Soil > Agricultural land | place: USA: Georgia...
CCCGAAGGTGGTAACCGCTTTGACCTCCAGAAGGCCCGTCCTGACATTACTCCGCGCTGCTGGCTCGAGAAGCCCACGGGCTCCACGGATGTATTCGGCCGGCTCTCGTGGGACAAGCCAGCGCTGACGATCCGTACAGAGTTTTTCAAACCTGAAAAGGGGCGGTACCTTCATCCCCAGGCGCACCGTCCGATCACTCATCGTGAGGCAGCCCGTCTTCAGACTTTCCCAGACGATTTCGAGTTCTGTGGCTCCAAAATTGAGGTAGCAAAACAGATCGGAAACGCAGTTCCCCCGGTTCTTGCCTATAAACTCGGGGCCCACATTGCATCCATTCTCGAGCCTTATAGAGGCGATGAAATGCCAGTGGTGGACGCGCCGAAGTCGCTCGAGGGTGCATTGGCCTAGTTTTAGAGGCAGCAACCCATGGGGATGACTACCAAGACGCGTAAAAAGCTTTCCAAGTCAGAGTCCAGGGCAAGGGTTAGACAGCAGGACACGCTTCCCGAAGTTTTCCTCAGGAGCGAACTTTGGGGGCGCGGTTTTCGTTATCGATTGAATCAACGTGTTCAGCCGTGGGCTGTCTGCTTGAGACGCGCCAGACTTAGGAACTAGCGGCCTGAACTTTGCAGTATTGGCCTTCTGATAAGCGTCCCCCCGGCCTCTGTCGTTGCCCTGGGGATGCCGTCGAGGGGGAGTGTTTTTCCGGCTTTCCATGTCGGGCCATGTCGGGTTGAGGGGGGGTGACTTCCAACCCGACATGGCAGAGTTAGCCCGTTCTAGACGTTGTTTCTGGGGGTCGCCACAGGGAAGGCATGTCGGGTTAACCCCTTTTTCCAAAGTCTTACGCGAGGCTATAGCTATATAGAAAAGTCTTTGCAAACAGGCCCAACCCGACATGGTCATTTTTTGCGCGCGAGTTTACTTCGTTCTAGACGGCGTTTCTGAGCATGTCGGGTTATGTCGGGTAGGAAAGCACCCGACATGACCCGACATGATTTGGAGCAAAAGAGGGGGGGGAGCAACTCCTCGAGGGGAGTCGCTACTGTGGTTTTGAAAGGGGCATGTGCCTACCCTGTGGGCCCTTTGAGGCGTACCCCTCGCCAGACTCGGCCCCGCGAATTGGTACGTATCCGCCTGATCTTTGCGCCGGCTTCCGCCTGTTGAGCTAGCCAGATGCCCAGGGCGACGGCACTTTCTGGCTTCATGCCTTCAGCTTCAGCCCAGCGCCTGTAATCGGCGTGAAGGTCTTTTGCAGGCGTCTCTGTCTCTGCGGCTGTTAGGTCCAGGCGTTCCTCTGCCCAGGCTGCGAAGGGGTCATTTTGGACCCGGTAAGCGCGTGTGGTCTGCTGCACGGCTTCCGGTATGTCACCCATGCTGTAGCCGTCCCTGATCCACGCCTGAGCGCCCTGTGCTGCCCAAGTAAAGAGGGCGTCGAGGGCTTCCTGCTCGGGATCGTCCACCAGGGCTGCACGGATGCGCGGGTCTGCCTTTTCGGGGCGTGCCTCAAAGGGCACAGACTGCAGGCGGGATAGCAGGGCGTCATCTTGCCAATCAGCGTCGGGCGCGTCATTAGCGAGCATCACGACGGTAAACCTGGAACGGAAACTGATCGGGGCGGGGGCATACGGCGCTCGTGCGGTGATCGTGTCGCCGCCCGTCATGCGTTTCACGGTGTCACCGTCCAGGCGCGAGCGGCGGGGCGGCTCACTGGTCAGGACCAGGCGGGCGGTACGAAGGGAAACAAGGTCAGCGCGGGGCGAGTTTCCATCGGGGTCACGACCAGCGGCCAGGAGGGTACGCGGGTCCACTGTTACCCCGTAGTCCCGGCCCAGGGCGCTTAGCAGGCCCTCGCCTAACGTCGTCTTTCCTGTGGCTTTCGGGCCCACGAAGATAAACATCTCGCGGTTGTTTCTGCCTGTGAGGGCCTGCCCTAGCGCCCGCTGGACAAACTCGGCGCGGTTGTCCCGGTGCAACAGGCCCAGCACCGCGTCTACTGCCCAATGAGTGACACCAGGGCGGTAGCGAGCGCGAGTGACGGACGTATAAACCCGGCTAGGGTCGTGCGGCCTTACCTCGAGGGTGCGAAGGTCCAGTACCCCGTCCGGCGTGTTGATCTCGAGGGCGTCCTGGTCCAGCTCCTCGTCTTTCACGAAAGCTCTAGTGCGTGACATCAGCTCGAGGGCTGCTTCCCGCTTGCTGCGGCTCCTGAGCGTCTTAGCGTAGGCTTCCCACTGCCGACGCTCCTTCTCGTCGTCTATCTGCTGCGCCGTCGCCATGATGCTGCGCTGCGTCAGGATCGCCTTTTCATGGAACTGAGCGAGCGCAGCGGGGCCGCTTACATGTCGGCCCTCTTTAGGGTCGAACACCAGAGGACCCAGGCTTACGCTATGTCTGAGCGCGGGGTAATGCTGTAGGGCTATTGAGTGGGCATATCCCAGGTCATCGTGTGGCTGCTCGAGGAGCGCCCGGTCTGGGGCTGCGGGGAAAACTACGGGACCGCTATTCACTCGCTGTCCCTGGTAGCCGTCGCCGCGCTGCTTCCCTTCGAAGGCTTTAGCTAGGGTTAGCTCGCCATAGGTGACGTCGCCCCGCTTCTCGTCCCACTTGCCGCGCATGAGGGCAGAGGCGCGAAATAGGCGGTCTGTTTGGTCCAGGTCGTAATCAGTCCACCAAGCTAAGTCGTTAGCAAGCGCCTGATCTGCTGCACTGTGGTCGCCGCCGTAGCCACTGGTATCTCCGTCATCATAGAGACGCCTGATCGCGGGGCCTTGCTTGCTGCGTCTAGCAGCCGCTAGGACCGTTTCATCAGGAAGGCTGACGCTTCTTGCCCCGTTAGGACGGTTGGTTGGCCTCTTGGGGGGCTCTGGCGGCGCTGCAATGTACTTGGCATGAGCTGCGGCAAGCTCCTCTTGCCGGCGTTCTACGGTTAGCGGTGCATGCTCGAGGCGCTGCCCCGTCACGGTGAGATAGCGCCCTCCATCACCGTCGTACATCTCGAACTTGCCGCGTCTACGCTGCCCAGGGGGAAGAGCGCCAAACGCAAAGCACCTTATGCCCGTCCCACTCGGGCTTGCCTCTGTGTAGGTGTCGAGGGTTGCAACAAGGTTGCGAGCTGCAGGGGTAAGCTCGCCCGTTTCGGGGTCCCGGCAGTCGTCAACGTCCACGCCAGCAATACCAGCGCCAACGAGAAAGCCGATGCCGTCCCACTGTCCCGACTGAAAGGCGGATTGCACAGCATCAAATGAAACGAATGTCGCCGGGTCATTGGTCGAGGCGTTGCGCCCGTTGACCTGGTACGGGACCTTAGTCCAGCGGTCCCGCTTGCTGTTGAGTTCATAGCGCCACAAGCACCAGCGGGGAATCTCTTTCAGCTCTGCGGGGATGTTGTCGGGAATGACGGTAAGGGGGGCAGGCTTTGGACCGATGCTGTCCTGCACGGCGTTTTCCCGTGCTAAATTGGTCTTACTAACCGTTCCGGTCTGCTGCTGGTGCCCACCGTTCCGCGAGTCGGTGGGCATCGTCATTCTCTGTTTTCCCTCCTGAGATCTGCAGCCGAGGCGTCTACTTCGTCACGCCGGTAAGCATCGCGGCCGCAAGGGAGTTGGTAGGTGTACACCTGTCCCGCTTTGATGGCGTTAGTGAGGTCCCACGGCATGAAGTTATGCTGGCGAGCTGCGTCGGTCGTGCCGATCAACTCGTCCAGGCGGGGTGACTCTTTGAGGGCTGCGCTCATACTCGAGCCCTCCTGTACCTAAGGGGATCACGTTTGTGATCAGGCCGTTCTTGTGCCCCCCTGTGGGGGTGCATATGACGACGCTGTGTCGTCTTTTTGTATATCATCGGATACGATCCCGTCCTTTCTAGCGGCGGGTTGTAGTCATTACGCAAACCTTTGGGTGGGTGCTGCGTTGACGTTGGTGGAAGGGCCTCGCGTTGCCTAGCGCGGGGTCCTTTACTTTTGGTGGCTGTTTATCGTCGCCTGTTCCTGTTAATTCCCTCCCTCTAAACTGTCCACCTATCAAGCGTAGTGGTCACTACCTAATCTTACCTGTAACAAGTAGGGGGTGGATTGCCCGTGTGCGGATTGAGACTATTCCCCGTTTCTCACTGGCTTCTCGAGAAGTCGCCGGCGACGCGACACGGCCTGCTTTAGCTTTCGGTCATCCATCTTTGCGTAGATCGTAGTGGTGCCAATATCGGCGTGCCCTAGGTGCTTCCTGGTTACGTTCAGGTCGCCTGTCTCCTGCTGCATCCAGACCCCGCAATAATGCCGGAGACTATGCAGGCCCAGGTATTGCACATTTGCGTCACGGCACAGGTTGCGAAGGCGAAGGCGTGCAGCGGCTGCAGTCCTGAAGGGGAAAACATGATCGGCGGGCGCTAGCGGCTTCCACTCCTCGAGGGCGTCCATCAGGTCGGGCGTCATGTTCACGGTGCGTTTCTTGCCGCCCTTGCCGCTCCTGACGGTAAGCGTGCCGCCCGCCTGGTTTATGTCGCTCCAGCGAAGGGCGAGCATTTCAGCGGCGCGAAGGCCCCCGTCTGCCCCCAGGAGAACTAGCGCGGCGTCCACTTCGTTAGCGAAGTACAGTAGCCGCTCGATCTCCCCCTCCTGGTAAGCGGTCCGGCGTTCCTCTGGCGCTGTGGGATTAGGCGGTGCGCTCACGTCATCGAAGGGCGTGGCCTCGGTCGCGCCTGTCCAGCGTAAGGCCCTGTAGAACGCTCTAGCGGCGGCTAGGCGCACTTGAATAGTGCCGGGGTCCAGAGGCCGGGTGCCATGCTTGCCGGTCTGCAGCTCGATCACGTAACGGTCGCCGGCGTCCCTTGAGGGGCGCAATAGGTTTTCCCCTTGCCAGTGGATTAGCAGGCGCTCCAGGCCCATGCGGTAAGAGTCGAGCGTGTGCCGGCTTATGGCGCTTTTCTTGCGGCCCTTAGTGAACAGGTAAGCCTCGAGAACGCGCCAGAGGGCTTCTGAGTCGCGTTCGTTGGCGGCTCGCATGGCTTCCCGGCGTAACTCTTCGGGCCTCATGCTGGAGACTGTTAGGGCGCGTTCTGCGCTGGTGCCGTCGAACCGGGTTAGTACGTTGCTATGCTCGATCATGAGGGACCATCTCCTCGCGCCCGAGTTGAGTAGTTTGGTCGCTAGCAGCTCGGGCGTTTTTTGGATTCACCAGGGCAACTTCCCCCCGGTCACTTTCCAGTATAAGTGTTCTCGAAAGTAGGAAACAAGAGGTCTGCTGTTCTAGAACGTTAGGGACAAATGACCACAGGAGGGCAGATTGCTATACTTACAGGCACGGCGACAGGGGCAAGGCTGGACGTAGGCGGGGGTCTCCTCCAGCCTTCCCTTCTCTGCCTGTTCTGTTTGCCTAATGGACAGTCTTCCAATCTAGAGCAAACTCTTCGAACAGCTCGCGGGAAATGTCCAATATGTCCCCCTCAAAGTCGCCTGTTCCGCCTATAGTCTGCATGGTCCAAATTTTTACGTCGCGAAGTGAGCCGTGCTGCACCGTTTCTAGGCTAAGTATGACCTCGAGGCTTAGGCTGTAAATGTTTCGTTGCGGATTGTAATAGGCGTTCACCCTCACTAAAGGAGTGGTCAGCGGGCAAAGCTCGAGAGGGCGCCTAGGTAGTTCAAAGAGAAACGCTCTGTGCTCTAGGGCCTCTGTAACATCGGCTTCCAGTGCGGCATTTTTGCTCTGATCAAAGTAGATAGTGGCGTCGAGACAGAAAGCGTCAAAGGTAGCAAGGTTCTCGGGCGCTCTGGCCGCTAAAACGAAGGATAGGAGGGTTACGAAAAAGAGTGCAGAGGCATATCTCAACTTTTCCCCTTTCTATTCTTTACTTCTGCCCCTTGCTTACGTGGGGCGATGATTCCCCCCTGATCGTCTACCCACTCACCTAGCAGCTCATTCACCAGGGCCGATAGGGTTAGCCCCTCCTGTTTCAAGTAGAAGAACAAACTAGCGTGCAGCTCCTTCGGTATGTTCGCGTTTACCTGTACAAACGCTGGGTCTGCCCTGGGGCCGCGCTGCTCACTCTTGGCGACCGTCTCCGCTTTCCTCTTGCCCTTACCCCTCGAGGGGCGCTTAGAGGCCCGTGTGGGCGATTCTGTGGCCTGCTCCTCCTCTGCGGGCTCATCCTCGAGGCCGGCTAAGAGGTTTTCGTAATCGTCGCTCATGCTTTCTCTCCCACTGCTGCGGTGATCTCATTTGCTATCTCCTGGTAGGCGCTCCAGAGGGCCCCGGCCCGCCTGTCGCGCACGTCCCGCACTAGTCGCCCCTGCAGGGCCGCGTGATGGAACGCTGCAGCCCTGGGCACCTCTGCCTCGAGGACCGGCAAGCGGGCTTTCTGGAAGGCCGCTCGAGCGCGGCGTCCCTGTTGACTCGGGAAAGGCGGCACCATCACCAGGGCCACGCGAAACAGCACGGCCTCGTCGCGTAGGTCCCGCACGGTATCCACCAGCGCCTCTATCGCCAGGGCGTCGGGCGTCGTGGGGATTAGCACCAGGTCTGAGTGTTTACCGAAAGCGATTATCTCTTCTGGATCGGGGCCGGCGGGAGTGTCAAAAACGATGTGACCGGTGCGCCGGTACTCGCGTAGCAGCTCGGGCGTCGCGTCGCTCGAGGCGACAGCCCGAAAGGGCCACTCGTCCCGCTTCCGGTACCAGCGAAGGGCACTGGGCACGCGGTCACGGTCCACTAGAAGAGTAGGGGCCTGCTGTCCTAGAACACCAGCGACATGCAGGGCGGTGGTGGTTTTGCCTGTGCCGCCCTTGTACGCGGAAACTGTGATGACCACAGGAGAATTATAGCCCACTAGAGAAATGTTTCCCTTTTTTTGTAGCGTTCTAGAACACGAAGTGCCCCCCAGCGGCTAAAACCTCCCGGCCTAGAGCCTCTTGGCAGTTGCCTAAGGCATGCCTTCACGATCAAGAACTGCGTGTATCCTTCAAGCAGGCCGAGGTCGTCGGCTAACCTCCAGCCCCGCTCGATATCGAGCGGGGCCAATACCGTAACCGCCTGGTCGGATCCTAGCCAGCTTCTCCTTTTTACCCACGCAAAACAAGAAACCTCGCCCTGCACGAGAAAATGGGTGTGTTCCTTTTTACCCACAGGTCCTCATAGCGTTCTTGGTCGAACGTATGAACAAGGCACACGCAAGATGCAGCGCCAAACCCATTCACAGCCGTCATCCCGGAGCTCAAGAGACGCCATCACAAGGGGGATAAGGCCTTCTCCTTTTTACCCACGCAAAACAGGAAACCTCGTCCTGCACGAGAAAATGGGTGTGTTCCTTTTTACCCACAGGTCCTGAACTTTTTGCCCTGCTTACGGTTCATTCATCGGTCGTACTGATGCCGTGTCGCTCAAATTTCCTCGTCGCCCTCCTGAGCTGTAAGACCTGCTTCGTAAGCAGCGAAGGCGTCTACGCTGGGGCGGTAGTAGGCCTGCAGAATCGTCTCAATTGTGTCACCTAGAGCGTGAGCGGCGAGAGCAAACCCGTCTTTGCCATTCGCTATGCCCCACTCGATGAGGTAGGTCGCAACGACGTCTCGGATGCGGTGCGGTGTTATCTCTTCGCCTCGGACATTCCACCACAGGCCTGCGAAGGCGGTAGCGAAGGTAGTGGGGTTGATAGGGGTGCTCAGCCACTCTACCGGGCCCTCTGGATCTGGCGTGAAGACGAACGGGGTCCGCTGCTGGATGTCCTGGCCGTACGTAGCTTTCAGCCCCGCCAAGTAGTCATCAATCACCGCTGAGACGGCTGCTCCATAAACATGGTGATAGACGTTCACTACACCTTTTCGACTCGCGACCTTCAATTCACTACCGCGGAAGTGTACCTCCCACAGTCCGTTAGGATTCCGGCGCAGGTGCCGTCCCCAGCTCATTTCCCGGAAGTTCCGCATCCGAAACGGCGTTACCGAGCCTATGACGTAGGCAAGGGCGGTTCGTCTGCGAGCATGGATCTGTGACCGGCGCCCCGATTTAATTTTGTTGGCTGCATAGAACTCGCGGATGCCGACGTTCCAGAAGTCCCTCGGGGTCAGGTGGCTCACGTCGAGCTTTGTATGCGAGCTAGGGTCCCTGGCATGCAGGTCCTTCAGTTGATTCGCTTTGCGCCTGTAGAAGTCTGCGAGGGGTTCTCCATCGGCGTCTGCTGCTTCCAGAGCTAGCCACTCCGGAGCCTTGGCCTTCATGTACTGACGACTGACGGTGGCGAGCAGTATGGCTAGTTGAGCTGCAGCGGCGTAGCCGAGCATAACGCGCTTACCCCCGACGGGTACAGGCACCTCAAGAGCCTCTTCGGACTGGCGCCAGAAAGTGAAGTTGTCACGACTAACGAACTCGTAGAGGGTGAGGTCTTCGACGTCGAGGAGGCGAAGAAGTCGATGTGCATATCGCGTTGCTATCCCCCGATTCTGTTCGACCGTGGCCGGACCCCAGGTGCCCCGTCGGTAGCGTTCATCCCGATCGGGGAGAGTCGTTTGAGACTTCCAGAGGATGATGGACTCAATAACTTCTCGAATTCCAGGTGGCAAGTCCTCGAAGCCTCCATTGGAAGGACGATGCCGTACAAAACGTCTGATGCGACGAGAAATGGAGGAAACAGCTTTCCTCCCGTCACTGCTACTCGCCAACACACCGCGAAGGTAGGAGGTGTAGTTGGCGAGCGTCTTCCCCTTGGGCGCCTTTCTGCCGAGTGTTTTAGCACCGGCGCAAAGGAGCTCTTTAAGTGCCGTGTCATCGAAGGCGTCCAGTTGGTCTAGTTTGATTTCCTCTGGAGGGCCACCCAGCGCCGCAGCCGCTAACGTAATCGCTGTTTTACGGCCTGAGACGGCGCTGGCTGGCCGGTTATTGTTACCGGTAGCAGATAGCCAGAGGATCAAGGCGTCATGAAGGGTCAACGGTTCACCTCTTTGGCCTTGCGCAGGACGAGTTGCCAAAGTACAGGTCGGACGAGATATGGGATAGAAGCATTAGAAACTAAGGGTATTTTTGGGTCGAATCCCATAACTACTTGAGGACAAGCAGAGCCAAGAGGGGTCAATGGGACCGTCTGAGGCGGCTTGACTAATGAGGGCTGGTGACATGTGGGGCCATCGGAGGACAGGCGTTGACGAGCCTCTTTCCCATAAGCCCGCCTGCCTCCCATAAGGGTCGGCATCATGCCGTCTCCGACAGGCTTTCTCGCATTAAAGTGTTCAGCTCCTCCTTGTCGACGAGTAGCCGGGAGGACTTGAGTCGGGTGAGCTTGCCAGAGTCAATCCAGCGGCGCAAAGTGCGGGTGCTGCAGCGGGCATAGGCCGCTGCTTCTGCCAAAGTTAGATAGGGGCTTTCATGGGGATGGCCAGACAGGGGAGGCGAAGGGGTCTTATCCATGACCTGAGTATTTGGTCGCCTGGTTAATCGCCCGCTTTCAGTCGAGGGGTTTATGAGAACTGCTGCCACAGGGGGCAACTGTTTGTGTTTCTAAGCAGGACTAGTAGGGAGCGGGAGGCATGCAGGCACAAGTGCGCACGGTCGAGCTCAAGCCTCATGACCACATCCAGCAGCAAAAAGCAGCAATTGACCAGGTGCCGCCTGCTCGCGCTTAGCTTAGACGTGAGTTATTACAGGAACGAGCCGTCCTCGAGCGCAGTGATGTAGCTGTCTAGTCGGGCTCTTCCTTCAGCCGTTCCCAGCAGCTCGCGTGGAGCGTACCCTTCGAGGTGGCCATTAGGCATGGCGATCCACTCACTGGCTGACTCCAGGCCAATAAGCCGACTGACCCGTTCTAGCAGCCGATGCAGCTCAGATAGGGGGCTTCCAGGCTCGAGGTCGAGAACACCATCTGACCGGTGAACCTCGTCGTGGTGCAGGTTGCATAAGGTAACGAGGTTGTCAGGGTTGTTCTCTCCACCCTCAACGTGATGCACGATGTGATGCACTTCAAGGAAACGGTGATCTGACTCGGGAAAACCTTCGGGCCACCCGCACCCTCTCCATTGGCATCGGCCGCCGTCCCGTTTCATGACTTCTCTTCGCACAGACTCACTGATATAGCGGTCGTGTGGTTCGGACTGTTTATCTTCGGCCAGTTTGTACATTCCGGGGGGCATAGAGGGGTCCCCACTAAGGCGAGTTACGACGGGCCAACCGTCCTGGGTTCGGAGTTCCCGCGTCCGCCGCTGCCAGTCCCCTTTGTTATCAGCTACGTACTTGAGTTCCTCCATAGTGACGTTCTCGCCGACATTTGCCCGAAAGTAAGCAAGGAGCTTCCCTTTGACGCCGCCGCTCCTGCGCCTGATCTCGTTGGCAAGCTGCCATCGTCGTGCCGCATTCTCGTCCCTCTTGTCTTCGGTCAGAATGTACTGGTCAGGTCTGAGGTCCTGCGGTAACCCCAAGTCGAGGTCCAAGTCCTCGTCATCGTCGTTACCCGCGAACTGGAGCCCTGAAACGATGGGCCAACCCTCTTGTACCCTGAGCTCACGTATTCGCCGTGGATAGTCTTTGATTCCGGAGACCACCTCCAGCTCATCCGAGTTAACGATTTTGCCGACATTCGCCTGGAAGTAGGCCAGAATGCGGGCCCTGCCTGCTTGGATGTCCGGAAAGACGGTTCTCTTGGCAACATCGCGAAGTGCCCGCTGGATCCCGACCAGGATCGCTACTCGCTGACTCAGGGAAAGAGAAGTAGAGCCCCTGACGTACTCACCCACAAGCCGTTGTAATTCCCTAAGTGCCTGGGCCGCCATGTACCGCAACTATCGCAGATTTTGCTCTGGGATATCACGCTCTAGAGGCGCTTTGCCGCTACGGGCAACCCCTAATATTGCAGGCCTTGTGGGTATCATCTGGACAGATGATTCAGAAGGGTAGCCTTGATCACTACGGCATAGTTCCGGCACCCGCCCGTTACAAAATGCTGGATTTATTCGCTGGCGCCGGAGGCTTATCACTCGGCCTAACCTGGGCTGGGTTCGAGAGCATGGGAGCCATCGAGTTCGACCCCTCAGCAGCGGACACCTACGATAGAAACTTCGGTGGCCATATTCACCGTGACTCCAATGGACAGCCACATGCCATTGAAAATGTGGACTTTAGCGAATATGTAGGGCGCGTGGACTTATTAGTTGGAGGCCCTCCTTGCCAGGGCTTCAGTCAACTCGGCAAAGGATTAGCTGACGACCCTCGCAACCGGCTTTGGCGGGAGTTCATGAATGCCGTCGCCGTGGTGCGCCCTAGGGCTTTTCTCATGGAGAATGTCCCCCCCCTTTTGCGGGCAGAGGAGGGGCGCGCAACCCTTGAGGTTGCAGCGAGCCTGGGTTACGACGTCACTTCCGGAGTCCTGAACGCTAACGAGTACGGCGTTCCCCAGCTCCGCAGACGAGCCTTCGTGTTCGGCACTCTTGTCGGGGAAGCCACCTTGCCGCAACCAACAAGGAGCGAAGCGCCACGCACTGTGCGTTGGGCAATTGATGACCTACCGTTGGAGCCTGATGAAAAGAACTGGCACCTGGGCCGGAACCCGCGTCCGGTTAGCTTGGAGCGTTACAAGGTTGTTCCCGAAGGTGGTAACCGCTTTGACCTCCAGAAGGCCCGTCCTGACATTACTCCGCGCTGCTGGCTCGAGAAGCCCACGGGCTCCACGGATGTATTCGGCCGGCTCTCGTGGGACAAGCCAGCG
>Ga0079225_10001992_pt1 | contig 11666 bp, 11 predicted proteins | sample Poulit2012_FD_76344 | JGI IMG/M metagenome (GOLD analysis project Ga0079225, IMG submission 76344) | Agricultural soil microbial communities from Georgia to study Nitrogen management - Poultry litter 2012 | ecosystem: Environmental > Terrestrial > Soil > Agricultural land | place: USA: Georgia...
ACACGGCCAGGTTTAGAAGTACACGGCCAGTGGGCCGTCGACGTCGTCGATAATGCGCACCGAGGTGCCAAAAATTTCGGACAGCACAGAGGATTTCATGGTGTCTGCGCACGTATCGAAGTGGGTAACTTGGCCCTCGTTCATCGCCAGGATGTGATCTGAGTACCGGGACGCGAAGTTGATGTCGTGCATCACCATAATGACGGTTCGGCCTAGCTCGTCGGCGGCTTTACGGAGTTGCCGCATCATCTGCACCGAGTGACTCATGTCCAGGTTGTTCAGCGGCTCGTCCAAGAACACATACTCGGTGTCTTGGGCCAGAACCATGGCCACGTATGCACGCTGCCGTTGTCCACCCGATAGCTCATCCAAGTAACGATCTTGGAGTGCGGTGAGGTTCAAGAATTCTAGTGACGAGTTGATGTGGTGCTCGTCTTCAACGGTGAGACGACCTTGCGAGTGCGGATAACGGCCGAAACCGACCAGCTGTCGTACGGTCAGCCGGGTGACAAAGTGGTTTTCCTGACGCAAGATAGACAGCTTCTTGGCAACCTCAATGGATTTGGATTGCTTCACGTCTAGGCCGCCCACCGTGATCTTGCCGGTGTCGGAACTCATCAGGCGGCCCATCATGGTCAGAACCGTGGACTTTCCTGCCCCGTTGGGCCCTACCAGCGAAGTAATTCCACCGGAAGGAATTTGAACGTCAATGGGACCGATCGTGGTTTCGCCCGAGTAAGTTTTCGTGACATTTTCGAGGGTTATCATAACCGCCCCTTCCGCATGATGACGATAAGAAATACTAGCCCACCGATGAGCTCGACGATGATGGTAACCGCACCCTGAGCGTAAAATATATGCCGCAGGACGAAATATGCGCCGGTCAGCAGAACGAAGCCCAATAAGAACGCAACCGGGAGGATCGCCCGGTGGCTATAGGTGTCGGCTATCGAATACGCCAGGGTAGCTACCAAGAAACCTAAGAAGGTCATGGGCCCCACCAGCGAGGTGGTCATGGCCATCAGAATTGAGACGGCGATCAGGACTTTGATGGTTTCGCGACGGTGGTTGAGTCCCAGGCTGGTTGCCACCGATGATCCCAGTGCAATGGCATCCATTCGGCGGGCCCGCGCAAGAATCCAGAAGGCAACGACCGCGACGATGGGGATGGCGTAAGGCAGGTATTCGGTGCTGGCATTGGAGATATTGCCCATCAATCGGGCCGTCAGAACATCGAACTCGTTGGGGTCCAGCATGCGCTGCATGAACGTGGTGAGTGAGGCTAGCCCCGCCCCGATGACCACACCGACCAGCAGCATCGTATGAACGTTGGTGAATTTCGAGCTCAGCAGCCAGGAATACAGCAGCGTGGCAAATGCCACCATCAACACGACTTGGAAGAAATAGGACGCGATCCCGCGCGTAACGGTGGCACCGACCGCCCCGAGGAAGAAAACGGCCGCGGTGTTAATGAGCCCGTACAGGGCTTCAAAGCCCAAAATTGATGGGGTCACAATCCTGTTGAAGGTGACCGTATGGAACGCAACAGTGGCAAACGAGTGCGCCGCAGCAACAACGGCTATGACCAGGACTGTGGTGATGCGCGATTGGGCGATCTTCCAGAACCCTTCGCTACCAAAGGGCATCGGGTTGTCATAGGTCAGGATACCCGCGGTCAGCCCGAGGGCAGCGAGTGCCAGCACGATCAGTGAGATCAACCAGCGACGACGGTGTGCCGTGCTCACAAATGCTGAAGTGGTGACCGCTGCAGCAGTGGTGGTGTTAGCCACGACGGCCCCTTTTCACGATCAGATACACGAAGACGGTAGCCCCAAAGACCCCGAGAATCATGGAAACCGGGATTTCGAAGGGCATGATGATGGTTCGGCCAATAATGTCTGTCAGTGTTATGACGACAATGCCGACCAGCATAACCCAGGGCAGATTCGATCTGAGGTTATCGCCTCGAAACATGGAGACAATATTGGGCACCACTAAGCCCAGAAACGGCAGAGAACCAACGACGACAGAGACGACGCCGGTCACGACGGCCACGATCAAAATGCCGGTGAGGACTACCGCTCGATAATTCAGTCCCACAGAGGTGGCGATTTCTTGGCCGAGGCCGGCCACCGTAAACCGGTCGGCAATAAAGTAGACGATGATCGTCATGAGCGCGACGATCCACAACAGTTCATAGCGGCCTTTGGTGACACCGGTAAATGACCCAGCAAACCAAATGCCCAGGCTCTGCAGCATATCGGTTTGCAATGCCACAAATGTGGAGACCGCGCCCACTACAGCACCCAGCATCAACCCGACGATGGGCACCACGAGCGAGGACTTCAACGCGACACGTTGCAAGAAGGCAAAGAATATCAGGGTGCCAATCAGTGAAAACACGATGGCAACGATCATGCGCAGTGTCAGTGACGGCTGCGGGACGACGACATAGGTCAGAATCAGCCCCAGCCCGGCCCATTCGATGGTGCCGGTGGTCGAGGGTTCCACGAAACGGTTCTGCGTCATCAACTGCATGATGAGACCCACCACGGCCATGGAGGCACCGGAGAGAATCAACCCGATAGTGCGCGGGACGCGGGTGATCCAGAACATCTCGCTGCCGCCTTCGGAGTTCAGATCATATACTCCGATAAATAATGATGCTATGACCAGGCTGATGGTGACCATCAGCCCGATCAATAGCGGCCAAGTACGCGACCACCGTCCAGTAGTTTTCGATGCACCGGCAGATGTATCGAGCCCACCAGGGCGGGATTGAGAAAGTTTAGTCACGCAAGGCCTTTAGATTACTCCGACCACTGGTCTGCGAGGTCGTTGAGAATCGTAGTGTGGTTCTGGATGTCTTCAGCGACGTAGAAGTCGCCTGGCATGTAGTAGATATTATCGTTCTTTACCGCAGGAACATCTTGGAGTGCCTCAGACTCTTCAATGAGTTCTTTCGCACCGGCAGAGGATCCGTCGCCAACGGCGGCGTCACGGTCCAACACGATCAGAAAGTCTGGGTTAGCAGAAGCAATAGCCTCTACAGAAATGTCGTCACCCGTATCATCGGTTGAGCCCTCATCATCCAGGGCTGGTGTCATCTCCAGGATGTCATAGAGCGGCCCAACTGCCCGACCGGTGGTGGGGGCAGCATAGTTAATGTCGCCACCGGAGGTGACCAAACCGGTGACGGTCATCTCGGGATCATAAGCTTCTTGCGCGCGCTCAAGCGCTTCATCGAAGTCAGCGATGAGCTGGTCGGCTTCGTCCTGTTTGCCGAAGACTTCACCAAGCAGTGCCGTCTGGTCACGGAACTCCTGGTCGAGTTCACCGGTTTCAGTTTCAATGTCGGTGTTGACGATCGGTACGTCACCAGTCGCAGCGCTGGCGAGGTCTTCGCCGTGCTGGCTAAAGCGCTGGCCGTTCAGTATCAAATCTGGTTCTGCCGCGGTCACCATTTCCATATCTGGCTCGCGGTGATTGCCCATATTGAGAATGTCATCGTTATTGGTGTACTTCTCGAGAATCTCCATGTCGGCAGGCATGAGATCTACCGGCGCCGCTGAAAGCTCGACATCCCATTCCGCCAAGGTACGGAAAATCCGGTTGTCGGTTGCAATGACGGATTCTGGTTCCGCAGGAACAGTATGGGCCTCGTCGGCCATATCCGTGACCTCGATGGTATCGCCGCTTTCGGCACCGGCCTCTGAGCTATCGGCGTCTGATGACCCACAGGCGTTCAACCCGAGTGCGCCAACGGCGATGAAAGCCGCCAGACTCGTGCGAGTGATTCCCAGTTTTTTCACGTTTCGTCTCCAAATGACAGAATAGATAACAGGATAACATTCTTACTTAGGCATACCTAAGCTAACAGATAACAGTTTAGTAAGCCTTCATGAATTAGCGCAAGAACAAATGTGGTTATTCAGATCACTATTTCGCCAGCGAACACACAGCCCTCGCAAAGCCCGACACGGCATGCAAATCGCAACGGAAAGACGTTGTATTTTCGCGCATCTGGCGAGCTGGCGTAAACCTTCTGATGTCACCTGTCCACAAATAATGGAATATTTCCATCAAGAAACGTGGAATGGCTGGAATCCTGCTGAGTATTTTGGGAAGACCGACCCAATTCGGAGCACCAGATCTCGAAAATTCTTTAGCTCACGGCTTGGAGAACCTAGATGGTTCGGACGCAAAATAGCGCAGAACATACGGCCCACTCTTCGGCCGGTACCATAATGGAGACCCTAATTCATGGAGGCTATGGCGTGCACTTAGATTTTGCGAAGTCTGCCCAATCGACGGTCGGCGTCGAATGGGAACTCGGGCTCGTTGATCCCATCACAGGTGAGTTACGCAATGTCAGCGACGATATTCTTGGCAAACTTGAAGCACCCGGCGATGAGTCGTTTCAAGTAGTCGGTGAGTTCATGCTCAACACCGTTGAGCTCGTGACCGGCGTATGTGAAACCGTCTCACAGGGACTGGACCAGCTAGCTACTGCTGGTCGTCACCTCCTGGACGTTGCAACTGAAGAACATCTCACGCTGTTCTCGCAGGGCACCCATCCATTCGCCAACGCCTTGGACGAGCAGATCTCCACGGGGTGGAGATACCAAAAGATGCTCGATCGGACCCAGTATTGGGGTCAGCAAATGTTGATCTATGGCATTCATACGCATATTGGATTAGATAACGTAGCCAAAGCCATGCCCGCAGTAAACCAGCTGATTCAGTACTACCCTCATCTGCTGGCACTGAGTGCATCCAGCCCATTCTGGGGAGGATACGACACCGGCTATGTTTCGCAACGCACGCTCCTCTTCCAACAGTTGCCAACGTCGGGGCTACCATTCCAATATCACGCATGGTCTGACTATGAGCGGGTTGTCGCCGATCTCTTGCGCGTTGGCGTTGCCGATGACGTGACAGAAGTGCGCTGGGATATTCGCCCTGTGCCAAGGTTTGGCACTGTGGAACAGCGCGTGTGTGACAGTGTTTCCACACTGCAGCAGGTCGGGGCGATCACCGCGTTGACGCAGTGTCTGGTCCACGAAGCCGTCGGTTCCGATGCTGACGCAGTTCACGATATCGAGATCTTGCCGCCCTGGTACGTGCAGGAAAACAAATGGCGCGCGGCACGTTACGGTCTCGATGCCATCATTATTATCGACTCGCAGGGCACCGAAATGTTGGTAACCGACCACCTGAAGCACGTACTCAATCGTTTAGAACCCATCGCGGCAGAACTTGACTGCTTACGGGAACTCGGTTGGGTTGAAGACATGATGAGTGTTGGCACAGCCGCGGCACGGCATAGGACGATGACGGATTCGGCATTCGGCATGCGTGTCGACCAGGCGAAGCTAGCGTCGTTAGTCTTGGCCTCTGCCGAGGAAACCACCAATTCTATTCTCAATTGGCGCTAAGAGCTCTCGCGCGACTGGAGCGGGTAGTCACGAGGATTGGCCCACTGTGAAGGTCGCCCGCTTTCCAAAGTAGAAGAGTCCACTGAGCAGCGAAGCAATAAGCAACACGATCATGATGATCAATAGCGGGTACGGACCCAACTGCACGATCAGTGGAATCGACGCCGCTGTGACAAGGCCCCCGCCAAAGAATGGTTCGAAGACGAGCTGTTTATAACCGAATGCTTCATAGGCCGGACTTTTCTGGTGTGGGTCGGCCATGCGCAGCAACAACAGTCCCGTGGCTGTCACACCCATGGACTGCCCGAAGTCGGCGATGCCACGTTCAAACCAGAAGCTCTGAATATAGCGTGGCGCCAGGAAGAACAGAACGAACACGTTCCAGAGCACGCCAGCGACGGCCAGAATGACGAACGGTCCGATGTTGTTGGCAATAGCGTCTAGTGACAGGGTTGCTAGAGCGGCGATGATGAGTGTGTCTAGGGCCAGACCCTGGATGCGTTCCATGGTTCCGCGGTCAATCATGTTGCCCAGACCGGTTTGGTCGGCAACCAGCTGGATGATGACGCCGCCCAGCATGGCCAGTGGGAACAATGGAACGTACGAGAAGATCTCGATACTATCGGCCCACAACCACTGTTCAACTGCCTGTAGCCCTGAGAGGAGAACCTGTCCGATCAGCACGGCTACCGCGATAATACCGATATGCAGGGTCAACGTGTCGAGCGATTCTGTGCGTACCGTTAGCAACCCTCCGGAGGGCTGTTCACGAGAATAAATGCCGCGAGCGATCTCTGGGTCCTTATTGGCCGAAACATCCAGGGTTTCGGAGTGGCCGCGGCGTGCTGCCCAGTTCACGGCAATGACCCCGATAATCACTCCGGACAAAATCCCGACGGTGGCCATCGCCAAGGCAAGGTCGCCACCTTCTTCGAAGCCCAGTTCCGTCATGACCGGAGCCATGCCCGCGGCCGTGCCGTGGCCACCTTCAAACCCGATTTCAATCAGCGCTCCAAACATGGGGCTGACATTGAATAATGGCACGAGTATGGCGACCGCGAGCGCAATGCCGATGACGTATTGACCGGCGGCGAATGTGACGCCCAGTGATAGCTGTGGTCCCAGGAGTTTGACCGCGCTTTTGGGCGACGGCAGTCTGGTGCCTAAAAAGAGGGCAGCAAAGACCACGCTGATGAGCAGGCCGGGGAGTTCGCCCCAGACTTCGAGTACGCCGGCTGAAAAGATACCGCCGTCGGCCAGTGCGTCCCAGCCGAGCCCTTCGCCGATTCGGCCGATCACCTGCGGACCCAGGATAAGTGCGATGAATCCGGAAATGATCGATACCGGTAAAAAGAGTTTCTGCGCGGTTCGGCTGCGAACTCGGATCATGATGCCGACTAATGCCAGCACTCCAAGGAGCAAGATGGCAAGTCCGACGGTTGACGGCGACATACGTAACCTTTCCAGGAGGCATATCTCTCACAGATATAACGTCCCTATGATCTCTATCAGGTTTTTGCTGAGTTCGGCAATCACTGAGGGTCGGCGAGCTTAGACAGAGATGAGACTAACCTGTTGAGTTGGGTCGGCGGAGAAGCCCAGCGCCGATGGGGCAATTTCGTCTGCGACCAGTTGTGCGCCCAGGGCTGCGACCATCGCACCGTTGTCGGTACACAGGTTGATGGGTGGAATGGTCAGGCCGATGCCTGCAGCCTGGGTGCGTTCGGTCAGCAGATCGCGCAGTCGTGAATTGGCGGCCACTCCCCCGCCGAGCAGTATGTGGTCGATGCCTTGCTCGGTGGCCGCAAGTACCGCTTTTTTCGTGATGACGTCTGCCACGGCCTCTTGGAACGATGCTGCGATATCTGTGGCAGGAACTTCCATGTCACGAATTTCAAATTGTTCTACGGCACGGGATACCGCAGTTTTGAGGCCGGAGAAGGACCAGTTGTAGCGGTCTTTCCCTGGTGCGGCCGGGGTGCCCATGTTTTTTGGGGCGCTCAGGCCGCGTGGGAATGTGAAGGCCTGTGGGTTGCCTTCGCGGGCCATCTTGTCGATGATGGGGCCTCCCGGGTAGCCGGCGCCGATCAGTCGGGCGACTTTGTCATAGGCTTCGCCTGCTGCGTCGTCGATGGTGCCACCGAGTAATTCGACGTCGGAGGTCAGCGAGTTAATTTTCAACATTTCGGTGTGCCCACCTGACACGAGGAGGGCACCCAGCTGGTTGACGTTGCTCAGATCGGCTCCTGACGCATCCAGGTAGCCGACCCCGATATGGGCGATCAGGTGGTTGATCCCATAGAGCGGTTTCCCAGTGGCTAACGCCAAAGCTTTGGCCCCGGCGACTCCCACCATGAGGGCACCGGCGAGCCCGGGGCCTGCGGTGACGGCGATGGCATCAACGTCGTCGATGGACACCTTGGCTTCTTCCAGCGCCGCATCGAGTACGGGCAGGAATTCGGTGACGTGGGCGCGAGCGGCGATTTCGGGAATGACCCCGCCGAAGGCCACGTGTTCATCCATCGAGGAGGCCACCTGATGAGCTAGCAGGTTAGTCCCGGCGACGATACCGATACCGGTTTCGTCGCATGAGGTTTCGATCCCTAGAACGATGGGATGTTTCACGTTACTCCTTGTCCATCAGCGCAGCGGCTGTCGAGGGGCCGGCTTCGCGCAGTCGTTTCCGCATGACCCAGGCGTCTGCACCGCCAGGATAATACCTGGGTCTGGTGTGGATGTGTTCGAATCCGTTGTGGGCATAAAGACGTTGCGCCGCGGTGTTATCGGCGCGCACTTCCAGCAGGATGTCCATCGCACCGAGGGCATCGGCGGTGCGCATTAGCCATACCAACAGTGCTGCGCCGAGTTTTTTGCCGGTGTGATCGGGGTGGACCCCTATGGTGGTGACATCGGCGAAGGGTGGTCCATACAGGAGACCGGCAAATCCGACGACGACGTCGTAATGCGTGATGACCTGGTAGAAACTGTGCGGGCTCTGGTCCATTGAGGCCTGGTATTCATAGCTAAAAATCTCATGGGACCAGCTGTCGGGACCAAAGACGAGGGCGTCGAGTTGTGCCACGGCCTCGACATCGTGCTCGCCCCAGGGCCGCATGCTGTAGCCGTCGGGCAGGGGAAGATGAGCTGGTAGGTTCATGGGCGCAGCTGTTTGGGGATTTTGGCATCGTGGCCACGTAAATATTGCGGTTCGACCGGTTGCAACCCACGGCCCCGGCGTAGTGCGACGGTACCGTAGGCAGCGATGTCGGTGGCATCGGGTACCGCGTCGGTGAACCCGGTGATCCCAAAGAGTTCCTCCGGGTAGAGTCCTGCTCCAGCACCGAATACGGGCAGTTCGGTGACTTCGTGGGCGGCATTAACGAATGGGCCGTAGAGTCGCTGAGGTTGGCCGCCGATGTTGTCATAGTGGGCCCAGTAGACTTCTTTGCGTCGGGCATCAGTGGCGACCACGAATTCTTGGGCTCCGATACGGAATGCTTCTGCCGCAACCCGGTGGGCTAGGCTATCCAAGCTCAGGACCCCGTAGACCGGCAGCTTCCAGGTATGGGCCAACGTTTGAGCTGTGATAATCCCCGCACGCAGTCCGGTGAATGGGCCGGGGCCTACTCCCACGAAGATGCCGTCGAGGCCCTTGGCTGTGCTGGGATCAATCCCGGATTCTGTTAGGACCTCGGTGATGAACCCTGCCAACACTTCGGAGTGGTTGCGCTGTGAGCCGGTGGAGCGGTGTGCGGCCACGTCGTCGTCGCGCAGCACGGCCGCCGAAGCCGTCGCGGACGTATCTAAGGCGAGATAGGTTTGGCTCATACGAGGCTGCTTCCTTGCCAGCGTGGCCCGTATCCGGTGACCACGACGGTGCGAGGTTCTTCGACGTCGTCATCGGAAAAGTCCGTGATAAGTTCGTCGGTGACGGCTCCGGGGCGCTGCAGTTCAATATCCAGATAGGCATCGGTGAGCGCTTCGGCTGTGCCACGGCCCCATTCCACAACGATCACTGAGTCTTCCAGTGCGGTTTCCAAATCCAGGCTGGCGAGTTCATCTTCGCCGCTCATCCGGTAGGCATCGACGTGCACGAGGTCCAGACCGTCTGCGGGGTGGACGTGATGGCGTGCCAGCACAAACGTCGGTGAGGTAATTGGGGCGGTAATGCCAAGACCACGCGCCAGTCCCTGCGTGAAGGTGGTTTTGCCGGCGCCGAGTTCACCGGTGAGAATGATGACGTCGCCGGCCTGGAGTTGATTGGCAACGGCGAGCGCAAAATTTTCCGTTGCCGCCAGGTCGGCCAGGTCTGCGGTGTATTCCATGGTCACACCCACTGTTGATGAATTCGTGGCACGCGGGCACCGATGCGAGTGACAATTTCATAGTTAATACTGCCGGAGGCTTGGGCCCACGCATCAGATGGGATACCGGATTTTGAGCCGAAGAGTTCGACCGTGGTCCCCACCGGCGCGGTCGAATCGTCTGCGCGGTCGGTGTGGAGGTCCACGACAAACTGGTCCATGGCAATACGACCCGTGACGCGATAGTACTCCCCGTCGATCCAAACGGGTGCACCTTCAGCAATGCGTGGCACGCCATCGGCATAACCGCACGGGATCAGCGCGAGCCTGGTGGGTTTCTCCACGCGATAGGAGTATCCATAGGACACTCCGGTGCCTTCGTCGGCTGGCTTGTTATGCGCCACGGTGGTGCCAAAGCTCATAACCGGGCGCAGCCCGAGGTCTTCGGCGGTGCGATCCGGGAAAGGGCTCAGTCCGTAGATGGCCACGCCGGCACGGACCATATCGAGGTGCGTATCGGGACGTGAGAGCAGCGCCGGGGAGTTCGCGACATGGCGCACGTCCACGGTGAGCCCGTGTTTTCGGGCGGTTTCTACGGCTTCGTGATAGACGCGTAATTGCTCATCAACGTCGGATTCGCCCACCGGATCATCGGCTACGGCGAAGTGCGTGAACACTCCGACCACGCGGACCACACCCGACTGCTGCAGTTCCGAGGCTCGGCGGCACAGCGCGTCCCATTCCTCGGGCACCGCACCGTTGCGAGACAGCCCGGTATCGATTTTCAAGTGGATGCGTGCGGGCAGATCGGTTGCTCGGGCGGCGTCGGCCACCGATTCAATTTCCGGGCCAGAAACGCCTAGGTCAATGTTGTGGGCTACCGCTGCCTCAAACGGAGTGCTAATAGTATGCAGCCAGGCAACCAGAGGTGCCGTGATACCGGCTTCGCGCAGGGCGAGGGCTTCTCGAACGTGCGCGGTGCCAAGCCAGGTTGCGCCGGCTGCCACCGCGGTCTGGGCAATTTCGACGGCGCCGTGGCCGTACCCATCAGCTTTTACCACCGCCATCACTTGGGCCGGCTTTACCCAGCGAGCGATCGTGTCGATATTATGAGCTAACGCTGAGTGATCAATTGTCACCCAGCGTTCCGATGTTGCAGTCCAACTTGTAGCCATGATGTCACCCATTATTCCAGACCGTTGGCGTTTCTGCAGATCGACACAGTTGCTACGACGACGCCATCGCCTGGCGTTTCGCTTCACGGATGTCGTCTTGCAGGCTGGAGACCACGATCCCGCCGTGTGCCGTAGCAAGTTCGCCGGCCAAGGAGTGCAATCGCACTCCTGCCGCTAACACGGTGAAAAATTGCTGGTGAAAGTCGTCGTCTGTGGCATCAAGCGATGCGATGCCAGCGCCGAGGATCCCAGCTAAGGTGTCGCCGGTGCCGGCCGTAGCCAGCTCCGAAGTTTTGGCAGGGTGCACGCTGCGCAGTGTCCCGGGTGAAAGAACATAGGTGTCGGCTGATTTCAGTACGATCCAAACGCCGAAGCGCTGGGCAAACGCGGCAGCTTGTGCTACCGGGTGTTGTTCCTGCAGGTCTGGTGCCAGACGTTTCGTAAGACGTTGCATTTCGCCGATGTGTGGGGTGAGCACCATGGCAGCGAAGGTTTGCGCCAGCATGTCTTCATCCAGTAAATCCAGGCCCGAGGCGTCCACAAGCACCGGTAGCTGTTGACGCTGTGCTACCTGAAGCGCTGCGGTGAAATCATCGTGCTCGTCAGCCGTATCCCCAAGCCCCGGACCAATCACTACGGCGGTGGCTTTCTGGGCAACTTGAGTTTCAATCACGACCTGCGGGTGGGCGGCCAACACTTGGTGAGCCACACTGTTGTCGCGGGGACGTTGCGCGACCAAACTGATGTAC
>Ga0079225_10001993_pt1 | contig 11661 bp, 10 predicted proteins | sample Poulit2012_FD_76344 | JGI IMG/M metagenome (GOLD analysis project Ga0079225, IMG submission 76344) | Agricultural soil microbial communities from Georgia to study Nitrogen management - Poultry litter 2012 | ecosystem: Environmental > Terrestrial > Soil > Agricultural land | place: USA: Georgia...
GGAGCTCAGTGGTGCCGAGTTCGACGGTCCGCTCGCTCAGCGCGGCATCGGCATCATCGCGCCCTTCGACCTCGCGCTGGAGCGCGAGCTGTGGCGGTGGGCACCGCTGGAGGTGAGCTTCCATCTCGCCCGCCCCCCCTACGAGCCCGTCCCGGTGAGCCTGGAGATGGCCGAGCTCGTCTCCGAGCACCGGCACCTGCAGGCCGCCACCCGTGACGTCCTGGGGGTGGAGCCGGAGATCGTCGCCTACCTGTGCACCTCCGGGAGCTTCGTCCACGGCCTCGCCCAGGAGACGCAGCTGCGGGAGGCCATCATCGCGGCCGGTGCTCCGGACGCGGTGACGACGTCGGGGGCGCTGGTCGAGGCGGTGCGGGAGCTCGGGCTCGAGCGCGTCTGCGTCATCACCCCGTACGACGCCGCGCTGACCGACCGGCTGGTGGCGTTCCTCGGCGAGCTCGGGGTCGACGTGCTCCGCTCCCACCACCTCGGCCTCGGCGGCGGCATCTGGCGGGTGAACTACCGCACCGTCGCCGAGCTCATCCTCGACGTCGACGACCCGGGCGCGGCGGCGGTGTTCGTCTCGTGCACGAACCTGCCGACCTACGACATCATCGCCCCGCTCGAGGAGCGGCTCGGCAAGCCGGTCCTCACCGCCAACCAGCTCACCGTATGGGCCTGCCTCGGCCGGATGGGGCTGCCGATGGTGGGCCCGGGCCGGTGGCTGCGCGGCGTCTTCCAGGAGGACGCCACCCCTCCCCCGCTGCCCGAGCCGCCCGCCCCCGACCACGAGGAGTCCCGCCCGTGACGAGCACCCGACGGCCCACGGTCGGCATGGTCTACCCGGGCCATGCCGCGGAGGACGAGTACCCCGCGGCCGCCCGGACGCTGGACGTCCACCTCCCGGTGGCCCACGTCTACGGCACCGACCTGCACGCCGTCCCCGAGCTGCTCGACCTCGGCTCCCCGGAGCGGCTCGCGGGCGGGGCCGAGCAGCTCGCCCGCCACCGCCCGGACGCCGTGATGTGGGCGTGCACCTCCGGCAGCTTCGTCTACGGCCGCGACGGCGCGCGCGAGCAGGCCGCGGCGCTCGCCCGGGTGACCGGCGTGCCGACCTCGAGCACCGGTCTGGCCTTCGTCGCCGCCCTGGAGGCGCTCGGCGCGTCCCGGGTGGCCGTGGCCGCCACCTACCCGCAGGACGTCGCCGAGCTCTTCGGCGGCTTCCTCACCGCCGCCGGCGTGGAGGTGGTGTCGCTGTCCGGCGCGGGGATCGTCACGGCCGCCGAGGTCGGCACCCTTCCCCCGGAGGAGGTGGTGGACCTCGCCGTGCACCACGACCACCCGCGCGCCGAGGTGCTGCTCGTGCCCGACACCGCCATGCGCACCCTCCACGTGCTGCCGGCGCTGGAGTCCCGGCTGGGCAGACCCGTGCTCACCGCCAACCAGGTGACAATCTGGTACGGGCTGCTGCTCGCCGGCGCGCGGCCGCACGCCCCCACCCTCGGAACGCTCTTCGCGCGAAAGCAGGACCATGCCCACCAGTGACCTCACGCCCGCGCCGCGGCGGTCGACCGTCGAGCACATCGCCGACGAGCTGCGCAGCGCCGTCATGTCCGGAAGGCTGGCGCCCGGCACCCAGCTCGGCGAGGTCGACCTCGCCGAGCGGTTCGCCGTCTCCCGGGGGCCGGTCCGCGAGGCGCTGCAGCGCCTCGTCTCCGAGGGCATCCTCCGGGCGGTCGTCAACCGGGGCGTCTTCGTCAGCGAGCTGTCGGTCGAGGACGTCGTGGACGTCTACCGGACCCGGGCGGTGATCGAACGCGGCGCGCTGGAGATCGTCATGGCCGAGCGCCGCGAGGAGACCTACCGTGCCCTGGGCCCCAGCCTGCGGCAGATGCGGGCCGCGGCCGAGCGTGGCGACGGGCCCGGTGTCTCCGACGCCGACCAGCAGTTCCACGAGGTCCTCGTCGAGGGCTCGGGCAGCCCGCGGCTCATCCGGGCGATGCGGACCCTGCTGGTGGAGACCCGGATGTGCCTCGGGGAGCTGGAGACCACCTACCCGGACCTCGGTGCCCAGGTGCGCGAGCACGAGGAGCTGCGCGAGGCGATCCGCAGCGAGTCGGAGACCAAGGCCAAGGCGCTCCTGCTCGCCCACCTCGACGACGCCGTGGCCCGGCTGGTCGCCAAGCGCGCCGAGCCCGTCGCCTGATGCTCCACCCGACCGGGCCGCCGGTCGCCTCACCCGCAGCCCGGACGCGGGCTCAGGGGATGTGGATCTGCGTGCCCGCCAGGAGGCGCAGGTTCGCCTCGGCGAGGTGCCACGCCGTCTGGCGCGGCGCCACCCGCGCGCTGCGCCACTCGGTCAGGAGCGCGCCCACCCGGTCCCACATCTCGGTGCGCAGCCGCCCGAACGCGACGTCCGGGTCGGTGCCCACCTGCCCCTGGAGGAGCCACCACGCCCACGCCGCGGCCCCCGCGTTCGCCACGACGTCTGGGACCACCGGCACCCCACGGGCGGTGAGCAGGGCCTGTGCCTCGGGGGTGGTCGCCGCGTTGGCCGCCTCGACCACGACGAGCGCGGTGACGTCGGCGACCGTGTCCGCGTCGAGCGCGTAGGAGACAGCGGCCGGGACGAGGACGTCCGCCTCGGTGGACAGCACCGCCTCGCGCGGGCGCTGCTCGACGTCGTCGGGGACCCGCGAGCGGTCGATCTCGCCGTAGCGGTCGCGCAGCGCGAGGAGTGCCGGGACGTCGAGGCCACCGGGCCGGTAGAGCGTGCCTGCGACGTCGGCCACCGCCACCACCCGCACGCCGGCCTGGTGGAGGTACCAGGCGGTGGCCCCACCCATCGTCCCCACGCCCTGGACGGCGACGGAGGTCGCCGCGGGCTCCCAACCGAGCGCACGTGCCGCGCCGAGGCAGGCCTGGGCCACCCCGTACCCGCCGATGACGTCGCCGAGGAGCTGTCCGCCCGGGACCCGGGTGGACAGCCCGGCCTGCACCCGGTGCAGCGTCGCGGCAGGGTCCGCCGAGCGCCGGATGGCGGCGTGGAAGGACTGCCCCAGCCCGAGCCGGGCGAACACCTCGTCCAGTGCGGTCTGGGAGACGCCCAGGTCCTCCGCAGTGACCCAGTGGCGGTCCAGCCAGGTGTGCATCGCGGTGAAGAACCGCTCGAGGACACCGGTCGCGCGCGGGTCCCGCGGGTCGAGGTCGACCCCGCCCTTGGCACCGCCCACAGGCAGCCCGAACACCGCGGTCTTCGTGGCCATGCCGCGGGCGAGGTCGGCGACCTCGGCCAGGGTGCACCCCGCACGCATCCGCGTGCCGCCGGTGGCCAGGCCGCCCACGAGCGTGTGGACCACGAGGTAGCCCCGCGCCCCGGTCACCGGGTCGGTCCACTCCACCCGGTGCTCCGGCTCGCGGGACATGACCGAGGGCACCCGTGCCGGTGAGGACGGGACGGGAGCCGTGCGCTGGTCGCGCGGCGAGCTGGACGTCGTCGTCATGGCCACACCTCCTCCGGGAGATCCGCTGCCTCCAGCGTGAGCCCGGTGACGCGCGGCGTCCAGCGACGGTTCGTGCAGTGTGCTGTGCACAGTTCCTGCACGGTCGGTGCGTGCGGTGCCTACGCTGACGGGTATGGAGCTGTCGCTGCGTCGCCTGCGGATGCTGCGTGAGCTCGAGCGCCGCGGCACCGTGACCGCGGTCGCCGCCGCCCTCCACTACAGCCCCTCGGGTGTCTCCCAGCAGCTCGCCCAGCTCGAGCGGGAGGTCGGGGTGCCGCTCGTCGAGCGGCACGGTCGGCGGGTCCAGCTCACCGAGCTCGGGCTGCTGCTCGCGGAGCACGCCGAGGAGATCCTCGCCGCCGTCGAGCGGGCCACGACCGCGCTCGAACGCGCCCAGCAGGGGGTCACCGCCCGGCTCACCGTCGGGGTGTGGGCGTCGGTGGCGTCGGGCCTGCTCCCCGCCGCACTCGCCGTCCTGGCCCGGGACCACCCCGGTATCGAGGTGCGGACCACCGAGCTGGCCCCGGAGGAGACCGCCGACGCCGTCCGGGACGGCACGCTCGACCTCTCCTTCGTCATCGAGTACTCGACCTACCCGCGGGCGTGGGACCCGGCGCTCGGCAGGGTCGTCATCGCGGTCGAGCGGCTCCACGCCGCCGTCCCCGCCGGCGTGGTGCCCGGGGACACCGTGTCGCTCGGTGAGCTGGCCGAGCAGCCGTGGATCCTCGCCGGGCAGCGCTCCCACTTCGGTCGCGCCGTGCGCCTGGCCTGCCGGCACCGGGGGTTCGAGCCGCGTATCGGGCACGAGGTCGAGGAGCAGGCCACCGCGCTGGCCATGGTGGCCGGCGGACAGGGGGTCACGCTGGTCTCCGACCTCGCCCTCGCGCTGCTGCCCCCGGGTGTGGACATCGTGGCGCTGGAGGAGCCGGTCATGCGCACCGTGTCGCTCGCCCACCGCGTCACGGGTACCGCACGCCCCTCCGTCGCGCTGTTCGTCGACGCCGTGCGGACGGCCGCCGCCCAGATGGGGCTGGCGGCGAGCGCCCCGCTCCCGCACTCCCCCGGGGTCAGCGGCCGAGCAGGGCGGGGGCGCCCTCCAGCTCGCTGAGTGGGGTGAGGAGCAGGCGGCCGGCCATACCCACCGTGCGCTGGAGGGTGCCGAGGAACTCCCCGGAGACCGGCTCGAGGTGCTCGATCTCCCACAGCACCCGGGCGTTGGTCCACGCGGCGTCGCGGGCGCGGGCGATGCTCCAGCTGCCGACGAGGCTCGCGACCGGCCCGACGAGGTGGCGGTCCACCTCCAGCGCGATGCCGCGGAGGAAGGAGCGGCGCACGGCGTCCTGCTCCTCGGCCAGGAGGTCGGTGATCGCGCGGTAGTCGGCGGCGACGGCGTCGAGGCCCACTCCCAGCTGCCGGTTCGTCGTCACGACCGCGACCGGCAGGTCGTAGTTGATGTGGGCGTTCATGCCGGCGAGCGCGTACTGGATCGCCACCCGCCCGCCGTCGTGGCGGCTCTCGAGCAGGGGTGCCCACGCCTTGTTCGACCCCACCGGTGCCCGGACGGCGTCGACGTACAGTCCGCCGAAGACGGTGGTGAGCCGGGCCATGTACGCCGGGTCGCGGAACCCTCGCTCGGTGATGCGCTGGTGGACGCGCCGGGTCACCCGCAGGTACATCCCGTTGAACGCGGCCAGTCCGTCGCCGTCGGTGCTCTGCGCCCCGATCTCCTCCAGCGCCGCGAGGAGCTCCGCCACGGAGCCGAGCTGTCCGGGCGGGACGTCCGCACGCGGGCGTCGACCGACCAGACGGCGGACGAGGTCACGCAGACCGGAGAGCAGAGTCATGGGCGGAGAGTAGCGCCGCCGGGACGGGGGATGGTCGATACTGGCGTCGTCACCTGCTGATCTGGCGTCTGCCGTGCGTCCTCCACACCGCGGCGACGCCCCCTCCCGGAGGACCGCCCGTGACCGACGAGGTTCGCCCCGCTCCGCCCCCACGCCTGCCCGTCCCCCCGCCCGGGCGACCGGTGCCCTCCGGAGCATCTCGGCGACCTCCGCTGTGGTGGTTCGTCGGCCTGGGCGCCGTGCTCCTCCTGTCCGTGCTCCCCGGCGACCCGGCGGCCCCGCCGGCCCTCGGCGGCCTGTACCTCCTCCTCACCGGGGGCTGGGCGCTCCTGCGCCGCGGCTCGTCCCTGCGCGCCGTCGGGCGGCGCGGCCTGGCCGGCCTCGCCGTCGTCGGCGCGGTCCTCTTCGTCACCGGGAGCGCCATCGCCGGTCCGCCGGCGACCGACCGACCCGCGGTGTCCACGGAGCCCTCGGACCCTGCGACGCTGCGGCCGACCACCGAGCCCACCGGGCCTGCCCCCACCGCTGCCCCGACGCCGACGCACGAGCCGCCCGAGCCCGGCAACGCGCCGACACCGAGCGCGCCGACGCCGAGCGCGCCGGCGACGCAGACGCCGGAGCAGACGGACGCCGCTGCCAGGTCCGCCCTGGAGGTGGCGCGCACGCTCGAGGTCAAGGGCCGCGCCCCTCGGACCGGCTACGACCGTGACCTCTTCGGCTCCGGCTGGGTCGACACCGACCGCAACGGCTGCGACACCCGCAACGACATCCTCGCCCGCGACCTCGTCGAGATCACCTACCGGCCCGGCACCCGGGACTGCGTGGTCGCCTCGGGGGTCCTGCACGACCCGTACAGCGGGCAGACCATCCGGTTCGTCCGCGGCAACGACACGAGCAACGCCGTGCAGATCGACCACGTCGTCGCGCTCTCCGACGCCTGGCAGAAGGGCGCCCAGCAGTGGGACGAGGCGACCCGGGTGCGTTTCGGCAACGACCCGCTCAACCTCCTCGCCGTCGACGGCCCGCTCAACCAGCAGAAGGGCGACGGGGACGCCGCCACCTGGCTGCCGCCCAACCGGGCCTACCGCTGCCCCTACGTCGCCCGCCAGGTCGCAGTGAAGGACGCCTACGGCCTGTGGGTCACCCAGGCCGAGCAGGACGCGATGGTTCGGGTGCTGAGCAGCTGCCCCGACGAGCCGCTGCCGACGGCCCAGTCGCCGACGGCGACGTCCGTCCCTGCCTCCCCCGCCGCACCGGCAGTGCCCACCACACCGCCGCCCGCGTCCCCGGCCGCACCCGTGGACACCCCGTTCCGCAACTGCAGCGAGGCCCGCGCCGCCGGCGCCGCCCCCGTCCACCGGGGCGACCCCGGCTACGGCCCCCACCTCGACCGGGACGGCGACGGCATCGGCTGCGAGTAGCGACGCGTCGACCGCGCAGAACGCAGACCTGGCCGGGGCGGCGTCACTACCCTCCGCCCATGACATCTCGACGCACGCCGCTCGCCCGGGTCCTCCTCGCGCTCACCGGGCTGTTGTCCATGGTGGTCCTCGTCGCCGTCCCCACCGCACAGTGCCTGGCCTGCCGCGCGCCCCTCACCCGCGACGACGCGAGCCTGGTGCGGGTGTTCGGCGAGCTCGAGCCCTCGTTCCGGTGGGGCGCCTATGCGATGCTCGTCGCCCTCGTGCTGCTCATCGTCTTCGTCGCCGCCCTCGGCGCCGAGCTTCGCGACATCGGCGCCGGGCGCCTCGCCGCCCCCGTCGTCCTCGTCGCGGGCGCGGTGCTCGGGGCCGGCGTCCTCGTCCAGGTGCTCCTCGGGCTCGCCGCGACCATCGTGGACGACGGCGGTGGCGCGCCGGTGGCCAGGGTCGTGCTCTCCGTCGCGCACGGGGGCGCCTTCGCGTTCGCGGCGCCGCTCGCGGCGCTCGCCGGTGCGGTGTCGGTCGTCGTCGTGCGCACCCGCTGGCTGCCGCGGCCGATCGGGTGGGCCGGCTTCGTCGTCGCCGGGGTCGCGCTGGCGTGGGTCACGCCGGGGATCGGTGCCGTGCTCGGGATGGCGTGGCTCGCCGTCCTGAGTGTCGCCCTCGCCGTCCGCGGTGCGCGGAGCGCCCGGCCCGAGGAGCCGGTCTCGGCGTCCCGCCCCTGAGCTCCTCGGGGTGCGGTGCCGCCCGCGCGCCGACGCTGCAGGTCCTACGTGCGGGTGTGCAGCCGGCGGTGCAGCTCGCGCACCTCGTCCATCAGGTCGGGCACCGGGCCGTCCACCGGGACACCGGGCGCCACGGCCGTGACGGGCAGGGGTGCGACGGGTCCGGGTGCCACCCCCCACTCCTCCAGCCAGGCGGTGAGCTGCTCGCTGGAGGTCGCGTAGACGATCCGGCCCAGACCCACCCAGGCGTGGGCGGCGGCGCACATCGGGCAGTGCTCCCCCGAGGTGTAGACGGTCGCCGCGGCACGCTCCTGCGGGGTGAGGTTGCGGGCCGCCCAGCGGGCGATCTCGAACTCGGGGTGGCGGGTGTGGTCGCCGTCCTTGACCCGGTTGCGGTCCTCGAAGCGGACCTCGCCCGCCGCGTCGACGAGCACGGAGCCGAAGGGCTCGTCACCGTCCTCGAGCGCCTCGCGGGCGAGCTCGACGCAGCGGCGCAGGTACCGGCGGTCGGTGTCGCTGATCATGACCCGAGTATCGACCATCACCCGGCTGCGCGGGCGCGCCGACGGGGCAGTGGCACCCGGTCGAGGTCGTGGGCGAGGAGGACGGAGGCGTCTCCGGCGGACTCCTGGGCCTGCCGACGCAGCGGCTCGAGGTCCGCGTAGCGCGAGGAGAAGTGCGTGAGCAGCACGGTGCGGACGCCCGCGGCGGCCCCCAGTGCCCCGGCCTGCCCCGCGGTGAGGTGGAGGTACTCACGGGCCAGGTCGGCGTCCTCGTCGGCGAACGTCGACTCCACCACGAGGAGGTCGGCGCCCGCGGCGAGCTCCTCGGCACCGGCACAGGGCGCGGTGTCCATGACGAAGGCGAACCGCTGCCCGCGCCGGGGGACGCTGACGTCCTCCAGGCGTACCGCTCCCAGCCGTCCCTCGCGCCGGAGGCGGCCGACGTCCGGCCCGGCGATGCCGGCCGCCGCGAGGCGCTCGGGGAGCATCGTGCGACCGTCCGGCTCCACCAGCCGGTACCCGAAGGTCTCGATGCGGTGGCGCAGGGGCCGCACGTCCAGCCCGGGTGCCACCTCACCGGCCTCGTCGTGTGGGTGCAGCCGCAGGTCCAGCCCCGGGGAGGCGACCGAGACGAGAGCCCGCACGACGTCCTCACCGCTCGCCGGGTAGTGGACGTGGACCGGGTGGGTGACGCCGTCGAGCGCCATGCGGGAGAGCACCCCCGGCAGGCCGTAGCAGTGGTCGCCGTGGACGTGGGTGAGGCAGATGCGGTCGACCTGTGTGGCGGAGACCCCCGCGTGGGTCATCTGGCGCTGGGTGCCCTCCCCGGGGTCGAAGAGGTAGCCCTGCCCGTCCCACAGGAGCAGGTAGCCGTTGTGGTTACGCGTGCGGGTGGGCACCTGCGACGCCGTGCCGAGGACGACGAGCTCACGCACCATGCCGGTGAGTATCGCAGCGCCTCTCCCGGCGGACCGCGCCCGGCCGTGGACCGGGTCCGGCCGCAGACGTGCCGAACCGGCGCCCGGCAGCACCCGTTGGGGGTAGCGTCGCTCCCACTCGGCCCACCGGCGCCGTGCGCATGACGAACTCGAGGAGGAGCATCACCGTGACCGCACCGAGCATCCCGTCCGACCTGCACCGCTTCATCCACGGGCTGCCCAAGGCCGAGCTGCACGTGCACATCGAGGGCACGCTGGAGCCGGAGCTGAAGTTCGAGCTCGCCCAGCGCAACGGGATCCCGCTGGAGCCCGCGACCCCCGAGGAGGTGCGTGCGTCCTACGACTACGACGACCTGCCGTCCTTCCTCGCGGTCTACTACGAGTCGATGCGTGTGCTGCTCACCGCTGACGACTTCTACGACCTGGCGATGGCCTACTTCCGCAAGGTCGCCGGACAGGGCGTGCGCTACGCGGAGGTGTTCTTCGACCCGCAGGCGCACACCTCGCGCGGGGTGCCGTTCCAGAACGTCATCGGCGGTCTGCGCCGCGCGCTGGTGGATGCGCGCCGTGACCTCGACGTCCACGGCGAGCTCATCATGTGCTTCCTGCGGGACTTCACCGCCGAGCACGCGATGAGCACGCTCATGGAGGCGCTCCCCTATCGCCACTGGATCCTCGGTGTGGGGCTCGACTCCGACGAGAAGGGACACCCCCCGGTGAAGTTCGCCGCGGTGTTCGCCCGGGCCCGCACCGAGGGCTTCCGGCTGACGATGCACTGTGACGTCGACCAGGAGAACACCCACGAGCACATCCGGCAGGTGCTCGAGGACATCGCCGCCGACCGCATCGACCACGGGTCGAACGCCTTCGAGCGGCCCGAGCTCGTCGAACGGATCAAGGAGCGCGGCATCGGGCTCACCTGCTGCCCGATCTCCAACGGGTGGATCAGCGAGGGGATCAAGGAGCGGGAGATCGTCGGGCTGCTGGAGGCGGGGGTCAGGGTGACGGTGAACTCCGACGACCCGGCCTACTTCGGTGGGTACGTCGGGGACAACTACGTGCGCCTCGCCGAGGCCGCGGACCTGTCCCGCGAGCAGCTCGTGCAGCTGGCCCGCAACTCCTTCGAGGTCGCCTGGCTGCCGAACCGGGCCCGTGAGCGGTACCTGGCCGAGCTCGAGGAGTACGCCCGCGACGCCCGCCAGCTGAGTGCGTGACCGGCCGAGGAGCGCGCGGGGGTGTCAGCGACGGCGCCCACGCACCAGCCGGCGCAGGCCGAGCACCGCTGCCGCGCCTCCCAGCACCCACGGGCCGGCGACGATGAACGGGTCCGACCACCGGTGCCGCGGGTCGGACCGGCTGCTGTCCCGGCGCGCCGCGAGTCCGCCCTGCGTGAGCTCGGTCCGCACCCCGGTCTCGGTGACCGGGTTGTCCGGCCGGGCCGTGGCGAGGGAGCGCAGGTGGCTCTCGACCGCGTCCACCCGGTCGGCGGCGATGAGCAGCAGCCAGTGGGCGGCGCGGGCCTCGCTGCAGCGGCGGTAGGAGAGTCGCCGGACGGCGCCCGACAGACCGTGCAGCGGTGGGTGGTGCCGAACACGGGTGGGAGCATCTCGTGCTCGACAGACCGCTCCCGCGGTGAGGTCTCGGGCTGTCGCTCAGGCAGCGCCCAGTGGGCGCCGGTCTCCTCGGGCCGCTCCCGGGGGTAGGCGGGGCGGTCGGCAGGGTCGAGGTCGACACCCCAGCCGGGGATGCGGGCGCGCAGCTCGGCAGGCGACGGTACCGGCGGCGCGGCGGCGGTGTAGACGGGGATCTGCTCGCTCATGATGCTCCTGTCAGCCTTCTCCCGGCTCGACGAGCACCTTGATGCAGTCGTCGAGCTTGGCGGAGAAGATGTGGTAGCCGTCGGCGATGTGCTCGAGCGGGACGCGTAGGTGACGATGTCGCTCGGCGTGAGGTAGCCGGCCCGCACGTGCTCGAAGAGCCGCGGCCACTGTCGCTTGACAGGTGCCTGGTTCATCCGCAGGGTCAGCCCCTTGTTCACGGCGTCGCCGAACCTCACGGCGCTGAAGATCGGGCCGTAGGCCCCCATGACCGAGACGGTGCCCCCCTTGCGCACGCCGTCGATGGCCCAGTTGAGTGCCATCGGTGAGCCACCCTGGAGCTTGAGCTTGGCGCCGGTGACGTGCTGGATCAGGTTGCCGTCGGCCTCCGCTCCCACAGCGTCGATCACCACGTCGGCGCCGAGGCCGGACGTGGTGCGCTTGAGCTGGACGACGACGTCGTCGACCTCGGCGAAGTTCACCGTCTCCGCGTAGGCGAAGGTCCGCGCCTTCTCCAGGCGGTACTCGAGCTGGTCGACGACGACGACCCGCGCGGCACCCATGAACCACGCGGACCGTGCGGCGAAGAGGCCCACCGGCCCGGCACCGAGGACGACCACGGTGTCGCCCTCGCCGATGTCGCCGAGCTGGGCACCGAAGTACCCGGTGGCGACGGCGTCGGTGAGGAGGACGGCGTCCTCGTCGTCCATCCAGTCCGGGATGAGGGTCGGGCCGACGTCGGCGAACGGCACCCGGACGTACTCCGCCTGCCCGCCGTCGTAGCCGCCGCAGGTGTGGGAGTAGCCGTAGATGCCGCCGACCGCCGTGGCGTTGGGGTTGACGTTGTGGCAGTTGGACAGCAGCCCGCGGGAGCAGAAGTAACAGGAGCCGCAGGAGATGTTGAAGGGCACCA
>Ga0079225_10001994_pt1 | contig 11650 bp, 4 predicted proteins | sample Poulit2012_FD_76344 | JGI IMG/M metagenome (GOLD analysis project Ga0079225, IMG submission 76344) | Agricultural soil microbial communities from Georgia to study Nitrogen management - Poultry litter 2012 | ecosystem: Environmental > Terrestrial > Soil > Agricultural land | place: USA: Georgia...
CAATGGGACATGAGTCTCTCCCGCCGTCTCGCCCGCCCGCTGCTCGCCTCCTCGTTCGTCGCCACGGGTGTCGACGCGCTGCTGCACCCCGACTCCCACGTCGAGCGCTTCCGCGCGGTGGAGCCCGCGCTGGAGAAGGCCGGCCTCCCACCCGCCATCGCCTCCGACACACGCCTGCTCGTGCGGGTGAGCGGCGGGGTCACCGCGCTCGCGGGGCTCATGCTCGCCACCAACCGCAACCCGCGGTCGGCCGCCCTCACCCTGGCCGCCGTCACGGTGCCGGTGACGCTCGTCAACCACCCGTTCTGGACGGCGACGAGCAAGGAGCAGAAGAAGGAGATGCGCCGCGGGCTGCTCACCGGCGCCAGCCTCGTCGGCGGGCTCCTCATCGCCGCCCTCGACCGCGACGGCAGGCCGTCATTGGCCTGGCGGGCCGCCAACACCCGCGAGCACAAGGCCGCCCTGCGCGAGCTCAAGGCCGCCGCCAAGGAGTCACGGGCCGACCTCAAGGCGAGGCTGAGCTGACCCCGGGGCGCTCCACCGGCGACGCCGAGCCGATCCGGGGTGGTCACCGGCGCCCGCTACCCTCGGGAGCATGTCCACCCTGACCACGTCTGGAGTCGCCTGGCCGGCCCCGGTCGCCGGCGGGCCGCTCGACGCCGTCGTGCCGGTCCCCGGTTCGAAGTCGCTGACCAACCGCTACCTGCTGCTCGCGGCGATCGCCGCCGAGCCGACCCAGCTGCACCGCCCGCTGCACTCGCGTGACTCCGCTCTCATGGTCGACGCGCTGCGCGCGCTCGGGGTGCGGGTCGAGCACGTCGACGCCGACGGGCGCCCCGACCCGGAGGGGCCCGACCTCCTCATCGACCCCGCTCCGCTGCACGGCCCGGCCCGCGTCGACTGCGGCCTGGCCGGCACGGTCATGCGCTTCGTGCCCCCGCTCGCCGCACTCGCCGACGGTGCCGTGGAGTTCGACGGCGACCCGCGTGCCCGGGAGCGTCCGATGGGGGCGCTCATCGACGCGCTGCGCGACCTGGGCGCCCAGGTGGACGACGACGGCCGCGCCGCGCTGCCCTTCACCGTCCACGGCACCGGCGGGCTGCCCGGCGGCACGGTCGAGGTCGACGCGAGCGCCTCGAGCCAGTTCGTCTCGGGCCTGCTGCTCGTCGCCCCCGCCCTCGCCCGCGGTCTCGACCTGCGCCGGGTGGGGCCGATGCCCAGCCAGCCGCACGTGGCGATGACCGTCGAGGTGCTGCGCGAGCGCGGCGTCGAGGTCGAGGTCACGGCCGGCGAGGACGGCGAGCCCGGCCGCTGGCGCGTCCAGCCCGGCCCGGTGGCCGGTGGTCTGGTCCCGGTCGAGCCCGACCTGTCCAACGCCGGGCCGTTCCTCGCGGCGGCGCTCGTCGCGGGCGGGAGCGTCCGCGTCCCGGACTGGCCCACGCGCACGGCGCAGGCCGGGGACCGGCTGCGCGAGCTCCTCGTGCGGATGGGGGCCACCGTCGAGCTCGGCCCCGCCGGCCTCACCGTCACCGGCAGCGGCTCTGTCCAGCCGCTGGACGTCGACCTCCACGACGCCGGGGAGCTCACCCCGGTGGTCGCTGCGCTGTGCACGCTCGCCGACGGCCCGAGCCGCATCCGCGGCGTCGCCCACCTGCGGGGGCACGAGACGGACCGGATCGCCGCCCTGGCCACCGAGATCAACCGCCTCGGCGGTACCGCCCGGGAGACCGACGACGGCCTGGAGATCGAGCCCGGCGTGCTGCGCCCGGCCCGGCTGGAGACCTACGCCGACCACCGGATGGCCCACTTCGCCGCCGTCGTCGGGCTGCGTCTCAAGGGCACGGAGATCGTCGACGTGGCCACGACGTCCAAGACCCTGCCCGACTTCACCGGCATGTGGACGGACATGGTCGCGACGGGCGGCCGCGGCTGAGGGAGCGCGGATGAGGCGGGGACGGGACATCGGCACGGACGACGAGCGCGTCCGTGTCCGCCCGCCCAAGCGCGGCTCCCGCCCCCGCACCAAGCGCCGCCCCCGCCACGAGGACGCGGTCGAGGCGCGGGTGCTGGCCGTCGACCGCGGCCGCTACACCCTGCTCACCGCCGACGGCACCCGGCTGGTCGCGATGAAGGCCCGCGAGCTGGGCCGCGGGGCCCGCAACGCCGTCGTCGTCGGGGACCGAGTGGCGGTGGTCGGCGACACCAGCGGGCGGCCCGGCACCCTCGCCCGCATCGTGCGGGTCGAGGAGCGCCGGACGGCACTGCGCCGGTCCGCCGAGGACAGCGAGGCCGCCGGCGTCGAGCGGGTCATCGTCGCCAACGCCGACCGGATGCTCATCGTCACGGCGCTCGCCGACCCGCCGCCGCGGCCGCGGCTCGTCGACCGCTGCCTGGTGGCGGCCTACGACGCCGGGATGGAGCCGTTCCTCGTCCTCACCAAGGCCGACCTCGCCGACCCCGCCCCCTTCCTCGAGCTGTACTCCGCGCTGGACGTGCCCACGGTGACCACCGCGCTGGTCGACGGTGCGGTGCAGGGGCTGGACGCGCTGCGGGAGGTGGTCAGCGGGCACGAGTCCGTGCTCGTCGGCCACTCCGGGGTGGGCAAGTCCACGCTCATCAACGCGCTCGTGCCGGGCGCCGGCCGTGCGACGGGCGACGTCAACGTCGTCACCGGCCGCGGCCGGCACACGTCGAGCAACGCCGTCGCCCTCGAGCTGCCGGACGGCGGCTGGGTCATCGACACCCCGGGCGTGCGGTCCTTCGGGCTGGCCCACGTGGGCCCCGACGACCTCCTCGCCGCGTTCCCCGACCTCGTCGAGGTGGCCGTCGACTGCCCCCGCGGCTGCTCGCACGACGGCGAGGCCCCCGGGTGCGCCCTGGACGCGTGGGTGGCCGGCGGCGAGGGCGGGCCGCTCGCCGCCGCCCGGCTGGACTCCTTCCGCAGGCTGCTCGCCTCCCGCATCAGCGAGGTCCCGTAGCCGACCGCCGCGTGTCGGTGGCCGGCCGTAGGCTGGACGGCGAGCCGACCCAGGGAGTCACCGCCATGCTGCACGCGCACCGCTCCGAGCGCGCCGACGCGCTCGTCGCGCCGCTGGCGGCGCTCCTTGCCGAGCCGCCGGCCGACCCCTTCGCCGCGGACGTCGTGGCCGTCCCCACCCGGGGCGTCGAGCGGTGGCTGGCCCAGCGCCTGTCGCACCACCTCGGGGCCGGGCCGGACGGCGAGGCCGGCGTGTGCGCGAACGTCTCCTTCGCGTCCCCCGCGCGGCTCGTCGGCGAGGTCCTCACCGCGGTCACCGGCACCACCGAGGAGGACCCGTGGGACGTCGAGCGGCTCACCTGGCCGCTGCTCGAGGTCGTCGACGCCTGCGCCGGGGAGGCGTGGTGCGCCCCGCTGGGCCGGTACCTCGCCGCCGGCGAGCCGGAGGACCGGCGCCACGGCCGCCGGCTGGGCGCCGCCCGGCACCTGGCCCGGCTGTTCACCTCCTACGGCGCCCAGCGGCCCGACATGGTGCGTGCGTGGGCGGAGGGCCGCGACGAGGACGGCACCGGTGGCCCGTTGCCCGCCGACCTGAGCTGGCAGGCCGAGCTGTGGCGCCGGCTGCGCGCCCGGGTGGGCATCCCGAGCCCGGCGGAGCGGCTGGACGCCGCGGTCGCGCAGGTGGCGGCACGACCCGAGGCCGTCGACCTGCCCGAGCGGCTCAGCATCTTCGGCCCCACCCGGCTGCCCGAGGCCCACCTGCGGGTGCTGCACGCCCTGGCCGCCCACCGCGCGGTCCACCTGTGGCTGCCTCACCCCTCCCCCGCGCTGTGGGAGCGCGTCGCCGCCGCCGGCCCGCCCGCCTCGCCCCGTCGTCGGGGCCGGCACAGCCCGGCCCACCACCCGCTGCTCGCCTCCATGGCCCGCGACGCCACTGAGCTGCAGACCCGGCTGCTCCGACACGGCGACCTCACCGACACCCACCACCCGGCCCCCACGCGGCCGGCCACGCTGCTCGGCGCCCTCCAGGAACGCCTCGCCGCCGACTCCCCCACCGGGACCGCGCCGCACCTGCTCGCCGAGGGCGACTCCAGCGTCCAGGTGCACGCCTGCCACGGCCTGGCCCGGCAGGTGGAGGTGCTCCGCGAGGTCCTCGCCGGGCTGTTCGCGGACGACCCCACCCTCGAGCCACGCGACGTCGTCATCATGTGCCCCGACGTCGAGGCGGTCGCCCCGCTCGTGGCGGCGAGCTTCGGGCTGGCCCCCGAGGGAAGCGGCGACGTCCACCCGGGGCACACCATGCGGGTGCGGCTCGCCGACCGCGCCCCCGGGCGCACCAACCCGGTGCTCGGGCTGCTCGCCACCCTCCTGACCCTGGCGGACGACCGCGTCACCGCCTCCCAGGTGCTCGACGTCGCCGCGGTGGAACCGGTGCGGCGGCGCTTCCGCCTCTCCGACGACGACCTCGACCGCATCCGTGAGTGGTCGGCCGACACCGGGGTGCGCTGGGGCGAGGACGCCCGCCGCCGCGCCCGGTTCGAGCTGCCCCACGTGCTCCAGGGCACCTGGCAGGTGGCGCTGGACCGGCTGCTCCTCGGCGTCGCGATGGCCGAGGAGGACCACCGCTACGTCGGTCACGCGCTGCCCCTCGACGACGTCGACAGCACCGACATCGACCTCGCCGGGCGCTTCGCCGAGCTGCTCGACCGGCTCACCGCCGTGCTCACCGCGCTCGACGGCGCCCACCCGCTGGACCACTGGCTCACCACCCTGGACCGCGCCGTCACCTGGCTGACCGACACCAGCCCGTCGGAGGCATGGCAGGTGCTCCAGGCCCGCCGCATCCTGGGCGATGTCCGCACCGAGGCCGGCGGCGACCCCGCGGCGCTGCTCCGCCTGGCCGACGTCCGGGCACTGCTCGCCGACCGGCTCGCGGGGCGGCCCACCCGTGCCGGCTTCCGCACCGGCGCGCTCACCGTGTGCGCGCTGGAGCCGATGCGTGCCGTGCCCCACCGCGTCGTGTGCCTCCTCGGCATCGACGACGGCGTCTTCCCCCGCGGCACCCGGCAGGACGGCGAGGACGTCCTCCTGCGGGAGCCGTGCATCGGGGAGCGCGACCGCCGCAGCGAGGACCGCCAGCTCTTCCTCGACGCCGTCACCGCCGCGCAGGACCACCTCCTCGTCCTGTACTCCGGTGCCGGTGAGCGCACCGGCTCCCCGCGTCCGCCCGCGGTCCCGCTCGGGGAGCTGCTCGACGCCCTCGACGCCGCCGCGACCACCGCCGACGGCCGGCCGGTGCGCTCCCACGTCGTGCGCCACCACCCGCTCCAGGTGGTCGACGAGCGCAACTTCGTCCCCGGGGCGCTGGGCCGGGCCGGGCAGCCGTTCAGCTTCGACGCCGTGGCCCACCGGGCCGCGCTCGTCGCCCGCGGCGAGCGGGTCGAGCGGCCGGCGTTCCTCACCGCCCCGCTGCCGCCGCCCCCGGAGGCGGAGGTCGGCGGGGTCGTCGAGCTCAGCGACCTCGTGGCGATGCTCGAGCACCCGGTGAAGTACTTCCTGCGCAGCCGGCTCGGGCTCTCGGTCGCCGGGGAGGTCAGCGACGTGGAGGACCGGCTGCCACTCACCCTCGACAAGCTCGACGAGTGGGGCATCGGCGAGCGGTTCCTGCGGGCCCGCCTCGACGGGGTCCACCCCGACCGCGCGATGAACGCCGAGTGGCGCCGCGGCCTGGCCCCGCCGCGTGAACTCGGTCGGGCCGCCCTGGTCGCGGTCCGTGAGCGGGTGGCGCCCATCGGCGACGCCGCGCTCCAGGAGCGCCACACCGAGGCAGAGTCCGTCGACGTCCTGGTCACCCTGCCCTCGGGGACCACGCTCAGCGGCACCGTCCCCGGCGTGCACGGGGGCACGGTGCTGCGTGCCACCTACTCCCGGCTCGCGCCCAAGCACCGGCTGCGCGCCTGGGTACAGCTGCTCGCGCTCACCGCGGCCCACCCGGGCCGGGAGTGGCGCACCGCCACCGTCGGGCGCCCGCAGCACACCCGGCCCGGCGCCTCCGTCGCCCGGCTCACCGCACCCGCCCCCGCCGCGGCCCGGGAGCTGCTCGACCAGCTCCTCCACCTGCGGTCACTGGCCCAGCGCGAGCCGCTGCCGCTGCCCGTACCCGTGGCGTACCACTACGCGACCTCCCGCTTCGGGGGTGACTCCGCCGACATGGCGCTGCTCAGCGCGCGGCGCGCATGGAACGGCGACCGGTTCCTGCGGGAGGACGAGCACCACGTCATCTGCTGGGGCAGTGACGCCGAGCTCGACGACATCGTCGGTGTCCCCACCGAGGCCGAGCGCGCCTGGTACCCGGAGGACCCCACCCGGCTGGGCGTCCTCGCGCGCCGCATCTGGGAGCCGCTCCTCGCCCACGAGCAGGTGAGCCGATGACTCTCACGCACGGACACGGTCGACACCCCGCCACCGAGCTGCCCGTCTTCGACGTCTGCGGCCCGCTGCCCAGCGGCACCACCGTCCTGGAGGCAAGCGCCGGCACCGGCAAGACCTTCACCATCGCCGCCCTCGCCGCCCGGTACGTCGCCGAGCAGGGCGTGGAGCTCGGCGACCTCATGCTCGTCACCTTCGGCCGGGCCGCCACCTCCGAGCTGCGCGACCGCGTCCGCGAGCGGCTGGTCGACACCGAGCGCGCCCTGCGTGACCCGGGGGCCGCCCGGGCGAGCCGGGACGTCGTCGTCGCCCACCTCGCCGACGTCGACGACGCCGAGGTGGAGGTGCGCCGGCGTCGCCTGACCCGGGCGCTGGCGCAGTTCGACGCCGCGACCATCACCACCACCCACGGCTTCTGCCTGCAGATGCTCTCCTCGCTGGGGATGGCGGCGGACGTCGACCCGGACCTCACCTTCGTCCCGGACACCACCGACCTGCGCGAGGAGGTGGTCGACGACGTCTACCTGCGCCGCTACGCCGACTCCACCCCGCCGGAGCTCGAGGTCGGCGAGGCCCGCACCATCGCCGCCGAGGCGGTGGGTGACCACCAGGCCGCGCTGCGGCCCACCGACCCACCGCCCGGCTCCCCGCCCTGGCACCGGGTGGACTTCGCCCGGGCCGTGCGCGCGGAGGTGCAGCGCCGCAAGCGGGACCGCCGCCTCCTGGACTACGACGACCTCCTCACCCTGCTGCGCGACGCCCTGACCCACCCCGCCCACGGGGAGGAGGCCGCGCGTCGGGTGCGGGAACGCTACGCCGTCGTCCTCGTCGACGAGTTCCAGGACACCGACCCGGTGCAGTGGGAGATCCTGCGCACCGCGTTCCACGGCCACCGCACCCTCGTCCTCATCGGCGACCCGAAGCAGGCGATCTACGCCTTCCGCGGCGGCGACGTCGTCACCTACCTCCAGGCGCGGGCGGTCGCCCGGACCACGCAGACGCTGGGCCGCAACTGGCGCAGCGACGCCGCCCTCCTCACCGGGCTGCAGGCCGTGTTCCGCGGCGCCGCACTGGGCGACGACGCCATCGTCGTGCGGCCGGTGGAGGCCGCCCATACCGATCGTCGCCTGGAGGGCGGGGCGCCGGTGCGGCTCCGGCAGGTCACCCGGGAGCCGTTCCGGATGAAGGGCAGCCAGGCACCCTACGTCACCGCGGCCCGCGACCTCGTCGTCGCCGACGTCACCGCCGACATCGTCCGCCAGCTCACCAGCACCCGCGTCCGCGGCCGCGACGGGTGGCGCGACCTACGGCCGGGTGACGTCGCCGTCCTCACCCGGGTCAACCGCGACGCCGAGGCGGTGCGGGCGTCCCTCGCCGCCGCCGGCGTGCCCGCCGTCGTCTCCGGCCTCTCCAGCGTCTTCGGCACCGAGGCGGCCCGCCACTGGCTCACCCTGCTCACCGCGCTCGAGCAGCCGGGGCACGCCGGCCGCGCCGCCGCGCTGGCGCTGACCCCGTTCCTCGGATGGGACGCCGCCCGGCTCGGCACGGCCACGGACGCCGAGCGCGAGGAGCTGTCCGACACCGTGCGCCGCTGGTCCCGGCTGGTGGCCGAGCGCGGCGTCGCGGCGCTGCTGGAGTCGGTCACCGCCGAGGGGGTGGCCGAGCGGCTCATGGCCACCACCGCCGGGGAACGGGTGCTCACCGACGTCCGGCACATCGGCGAGGCGCTGCACGTGGCCGCCGTCGAGGAGTCCCTCGGGGTGGCCGCCCTCACCGACTGGCTGCGCACGCGCATCGCCGAGGCCGAGTCCGACTACGCCGAGGAGCGCAGCCGGCGGCTGGAGACCGACGCCGAGGCGGTCCAGGTCGTCACCATCCACTCCAGCAAGGGCCTGGAGTTCCCGGTGGTCTACGTGCCCTTCGGCTGGGACCGCGCCGAGGGCCGCACCCCCGCCGCCCTGCGCTACCACGACGACACCGGCACACGGCTGCTCCACGTCGGCGGCGGCGAGGACGCCGACGCCGCCGACGCCCGCCGCCGCCACCTGGAGGAGGAGCGCGGTGAGGACCTGCGACTGCTGTACGTCGCCCTCACCCGGGCGGCGCACCAGGTCGTGGCCCACTGGGTGCCCACGAAGAAGAACACCGCCGCCGGTCCGCTCAGCCGACTGCTGCTCGGCGACTTCGCCGTCGGCGCGCAGCCGCCGGAGCGGGTCGCCGTGGCCGCCGACGACGTCGTCACCGCGGCCCTCTCCCGCCTCGCCGAGCGGGCGGGTGGGCAGGCCGTGGCGGTGGAGCGGGTCACCGAGCGTCCCCCCGCCGTGACGTGGCAGCCGCGCGAGCCGGACCGGCCCGCGCTGTCCGTCGCGCACCTGCGCCGCACCCTGGACCACACCTGGCGGCGCACCTCCTACAGCGGTCTCACCGCCGCCGCCTACGCCGAGGGCGTGGGCAGCGAGCCGGAGGCCGCCGGGGTGGAGGACGAGAGCGACGTCGTCGTCCCCGCCGGCGACGGGCTCGCCCCGGCACCCCCCTCGCCGATGGCCGACCTGCCCGGCGGCACGGTGTTCGGCACCGTCGTCCACGACGTCCTGGAGCAGGTGGACACCGCCGCCCCCGACCTCGCCGCCGAGCTGCGCGCCCGCTGCCACGAGGCCGGGACCACCCGGGTCCCGGGCCTGGACCCGGACGTGCTCGCCGCCGCGCTGGAGCAGGTGCTCCTCACCCCGCTGGGGCCGCCGGCGGGTGGCGCCACGCTCGCCGACGTCTCGCCGGCGGACCGGCTCGCGGAGCTGGAGTTCGAGCTGCCGCTCGCCGGGGGCGACGCGGCCGCCCGCTCGGCGGCCACGCTCGTCGACCTCGCCGCGCTGCTGCGCCGTCACCTGCCCTCGGACGACGTCTTCGCTCCGTACGCCGACCGGCTCGCCGCCCTCGGCCCGGAGCGGCTGCACGGCTACCTCACCGGGAGCATCGACGCCGTGCTGCGCCGGGGCCGCGGCGCGGAGGCGCGGTACCTCGTCGTCGACTACAAGACCAACCGGCTCGCCCCCGCCGAGGAGCCGCTCACCCTGTGGCACTACCGCCCCGCAGCCCTGGCCGAGGCGATGATGCACTCGCACTACCCGCTCCAGCTGCTGCTCTACCTCGCCGCCCTCCACCGCTACCTGCGTTGGCGGCACCGCGGCTACGACCCCGAGCAGCACCTGGGCGGAGGCCTGTACCTCTTCGTGCGCGGCATGGCCGGCCCGGGGACCCCGGTCGAGGCGGGCGCCCCCTACGGCGTCATGGCGTGGCGACCGCCGGCGGCGCTGGTCGTGGAGCTGTCCGCCCTGCTCGACGGGAGGCGCCCGTGACCGAGACCGCCCTCACCACCGCGGTCGACGCGCGGCTGGCCCTGTCCGCCCCGCCGCTCCTCGCCCGCTTCAACACCGCCGGTGTCATCGACGCACCCGACGTCCACGTCGCCCGCCGGCTCGGTGCTCTCACCGGGGAGAGCGACGAGCGGGTCCTGCTCGCGGTGGCGCTGGCCACCCGGGCGGTCCGGGCCGGGTCGGTGTGCCTCCGACTCGACGACGCCCCCTCCCTCGCCGCCGACGCGGAGGCCGTCGCCGGGGAGGCCGCCGCCGGGGAGGCCGCCGGGCCGGCGGGCGCCGCGGCGTCGGGCATTCTGAGGACGGAGGGGGCCTCAGTGGTGACAGGGACCCTCGGCACGGCAGGCGCCTCAGCGTCACCGGAGCCCCTCGGCTCGGCAGGCGTCCAGACGGCGCCGGTGGGCCCGGGGACGGCCGCGACCGCCGCTGTCGCCGACCTGCCCTGGCCCGACCCGGACGCGTGGCGGCGAGCGGTGGAGGCCAGCCCGCTCGTCGCGGTCGGCGTGGACGGCCCGGACGACCGGCCGGTGCGCTGGGTCGGGGGGCGGCTCTACCTCGACCGGTACTGGCGCGACGAGCTGCTCGTGCGCCGCCAGGTCGACACCCGGCTCACCCGCCCGGCCCTGGCGGTGGACGCCTCCCGGCTGGCCGGGGCCCTGGAGCGGCTCTTCCCCTGCCACCCCGACGACCCCCGGGAGCACCCCGCCGACCCGCGACAGCGGCTGGCCGCGGCTGCCGCCGTCACCGGGCGGCTCACCGTCCTCACCGGCGGGCCCGGCACCGGCAAGACCACCACCGTGGCCCGGCTGTTGGCCGTGCTCCAGGACGTCGCCGGACCGCTGCGGGTCGCCCTGGCCGCACCCACCGGCAAGGCGGCCGCGCGGCTGCAGGAGGCGGTGCACGAGGTGGTGGCCCACCTGGATCCCGCCGACCGGGCACGCGTCGGACAGCCCGCTGCCTCCACCATCCACCGGCTCCTCGGCTGGCAGCCGGGCAGCACCACCCGCTTCCGGCACGGACCGGACCAGCGGCTGCCGCACGACGTCGTCGTCGTGGACGAGACCTCGATGGTCTCGCTGCCCCTCATGGCCCGGCTCCTCGAGGCGCTGCGCGCCGACACCCGCCTCGTGCTCGTCGGCGACCCCGACCAGCTCGCCTCGGTGGAGGCGGGGGCCGTGCTCGGTGACCTCGTCGCCCGGCCGCCCGTCGCCCCCACGCTGCACCCGGCGCTCGAGCCCCACCTCCCCGCCGACCTCTCGGCCGAGGACCACGACCGGCTCCGCGGCGGCGTCGTGCGGCTCACCACCGTCTACCGGCAGCGGGCGGACAGCGCGATCCTGCCCCTCGCCGCCGCGATCCGGGCGGGCGACGCCGCGGGGACCCTGCGGCTGCTCCGGGCGGGCGGTCCGTCGGTCGAGCTCGTCGAGACGGCCGGCGAGCAGCCCGGCGCCGACGAGGTCGCCGGAGTGCGCTCCGACGCCCGCGCCGCCGGCCGGCGCCTGGTCGCCGCAGCGCGGGAAGGCGACGCCGCGACGGCGCTGCGCGCGCTCGACGAACACCGGGTCATGGTCGCCCACCGGCGCGGCCCGGCCGGGGTGACGCACTGGTCCGACCTCGTCGAAGCCTGGGTCGAGGAGGCTGCCGGCCCGGCGGGTGGCCCGGCACGGCCCGACACCGGGCCCTGGTACCCCGGGCGGCCGCTGCTCGTCACCGCCAACGACCGCGAGACGGGGCTGTACAACGGGGACACCGGGGTGGTCGTCGCCGACGGCGAGGGCGGCGTCGTCGCCGTCTTCGGGGACCCGGAGCGTCCGCTGGCCGTGCGCCCGCACCGGCTGCCGCCGGTGGAGACGGTGCACGCGATGACCATCCA
>Ga0079225_10001995_pt1 | contig 11648 bp, 10 predicted proteins | sample Poulit2012_FD_76344 | JGI IMG/M metagenome (GOLD analysis project Ga0079225, IMG submission 76344) | Agricultural soil microbial communities from Georgia to study Nitrogen management - Poultry litter 2012 | ecosystem: Environmental > Terrestrial > Soil > Agricultural land | place: USA: Georgia...
AGCTTCTTCTGTTTTTCAGGTGAATCTATATAACTTTGAATGGATGTATCTGCCTTCACATTTCATCTCTGCCTTTCAGATTGGATAGTATACATAATATTCTAACTATACTTTATAAATTTCTGCCAATCAATATCCATTGGTAAGAAAGGCAGACGTGTTACAATCATGTATATTATTTAGATGCATAATGACTAATCGTGCGGGAGACGTAACCATGTATAAAGATACCATTGATGCGATGAACACCCAGGCAGTGGATAAAGCCGGCATGTATAATGAGTCAAAAATGAAGTATATTGTGGCTTCGATATTGGCATGGGCATATATCGGAATCGCGTTATTGCACAGCAGTGTTGAAACAGTTTAAGTCGGCGGTTTCATCTACAACCTTATTCCTGTGACGATCGGCAACATCATCGGCGGACTGTTTGTAGCAGGTGTTTATTATTTAGGAAGGCTAAGAAGTAAATATATTAACCAGGTCAGAAGCAGCCGGGAAATATTCCAGCTGCTTTTTGTGTGCTCTGGTTCATTTTTACTTACAAATATTAGAGATAAAAAAATAAAATCAAAATAGTTCTAATTGTCAAAATTTTATATTGTATTAATATTTCAGACAAGCTATAATCAGTGTTATTCAATAAAAAAGGAGATGGAATTATGATACTTAAATTTTTAAGAAATGGACTGCTCTTTGCAGTTGTTTCATTGTTTGTCGTTGCCTGCAGTGATGATTCCGATGTGGAACCTGAGGAATCGGGCGAAGACGTAAGTACTGGCTCCGGGAGTCAGGAAATTGCTTTTGCTACATCTTCTGATGCAGTAGGGCTGTCACCTTTAGATACAAATGATTCCGTCTCTGCTTACATGCTTGAGCAGCTTTACGATACGCTCTTTGTACATAACCCTGAGACGATGGAAATCGAACCCCATCTTGTAGACAGTTATGAAGCGCTAGATGATACGACGTGGGAATTCAAGTTGATAGAAGGTATCGAATTCCATGACGGTACACCTTTGAATGCTGAAGCCGTCAAATATACTTTTGAACAGCTTCTCGATGAAGAAAGGGCGGCACCGAGGGCTTCATTGCTTGAGCCGGTCGAGTCCATCGAAGTTGAAGATGAGTATACCGTAATCATCAATACGGAAGAACCGTATGGACCGCTTCTTGCAGCACTGTCACATGTCAATGCTTCAATCGTGTCTCCTGAAGCTGATGAGACCGGTGATATTATGACTGAACCGGTAGGCTCCGGCCCGTTCAAATTCGAGTCATGGGCGAGCAGTGACAACATTGTTCTTACTAAAAACGAAGATTACTTTAAAGGTGCACCAGAACTGGATAAAGTCACCATGCATGTCATTCCGGAATACGCATCTGCTGTAGGAATGCTTGAAACCGGCCAGGTTGATTTCCTGCCTAATGTTCCTTCGGAGCATATTCCAAGGATAGAGGAGATGGAAGACATTGAACTTGATCTGACTCCTGGTACGGGCATCAACTATCTGGCATTTAATATGGAGAAGGAACCATTTAATAATCTTGAATTCAGAAAAGCCGTTTCACATGCGATTGACCGCGATGAATATGTGGAACAGCTGAACGGCGCAGGCATTCAGAATAACAGTATCATCGGTCCGGAAGTTTTCGGCTATGATGAGGATGCACAGGAATTCGGCTATGATTATGACCTGGAAGAGTCTCAGAAGCTGATAGAAGAAAACGGGTTTGATGAAACACCGATTACATTGCTTGTAGCCAATGAAGGACAATTCGTTCTGATGAGTGAGATTGTCCAGGCACAGCTGATGGAAGCAGGATTCGATGTCAGTATTGAAATGATGGAGTGGGGCGCATTCCTGGAAGAAGCGGCAGGAGGCAATTATGAGATGGCATTCGTCAGCTGGGCGAACAGTACTGCTGACGGCAGTGAGCTCTTCTATCCCAACCTGCACTCGGACAATATCGGCTCGACAAACCGTGCAAGATATAACAACGAAGAATTTGACGAACTGGTAGAACAGTCGAGAACAACCATCGATCAGGATGAAAGACTGGACTTGCTCCACGAAATCAACGAATTTGCCACAAATGACGCAGTCTGGGTGCCGATGCATCATTCAAACGTGAGTGTCGGATATCATGAGTCTGTCAATAATTTGAGAATATCGCCGAATACGAGCTTCTCACTATATGAAGTCAGTATTGATGAATAGAAACTAACGTAATTAAAACGCTCCAGCCCTTGGGTTATCCATGGCCTGGAGCGTTTTATCCGTATTGAATGTTTTTTTGCAAAGATAGTGATGGAAAACATTGAAATTTAAGAATATTTAACAAAAAAACTTTAAGTGTTTGCTATAATTTATGCAAATAAGTACTTAGGAGGAATATTGTGAGCATCCCTACTTTGCAAGGCGAACAGACATCGATATTATATTTACCTAAAGAACAGAATCTACTAATCGCTGGTAGTGCTGGTACTGGAAAGTCACTGCTTGCTATGTATAAATCTATTTATCTGGCCGTCTCTAATCCGGATGAGAAAATTTTATTACTAACATTTAATCGTGCAGTGAATAATAAAATTAAAGAAGATTGTAAAATTGTGTGTGAATACTTAAACCAGGAATATCCAAAGAATTTAATAATAGATACTGTCTATTCATTTTCCCAAAAAATGATTGTTGATTTGGCAGAACATATTAAAGAAGAGGGATATACGACTCCGACTGCAAAGAATATACTTCAGTTTTTAAAAGTTGAAAGAAAAGATACCATTCCGGCATTGATGCCCGCTAAAAAAGAGGAGCTAATCGCTCAAGCGGTTCAAAAGGCATCTGAAAAATACAGCGATATGGCAATATTCAAAAGAAGTTCAGATACGTATATTGAAGAAGTCAGCTGGATTGAGAGATGGGATATTGCAAATTTTGAAACTTATAAAGCAGCGGATAGAGTTGGGAGACGTAAACATAGAATAAGAAGAGATGACAGAGAATACATTTGGGAGATTTACCAGTCTTATTTACAATTGATGGAGTCATCTGATATCAATAGACTATATAGTTTCGACAGTATTTATAGATATTTAAATCAGTTTCTGAATGAATATAGAGAGTGTGCACTTAACGAAAAAAACAGTAAATATCAACTCTATAAATATATCATTATTGATGAATTTCAGGACTTGACCCCTTCTATGGCTAACCTTGTTAAAACTCTGATTACATGTAAAAATGATCAGAGCTTAGAAAATCAGTCGAAATATATATTAATTGGAGACGTTGCACAGAGTGTTTTTGGAAAGCGGATGACATGGACCGAAATGGGCTTCAATACTCATGCAAGGCATACTCTTTCTCAAAATTACAGAAACTCTTATCAAATTGCGACATATGCTGAAAAAATTGCCGAATCACGATACTTTGATAAAAAGAATGAAAATTATGTAGCACCCGACATCAGAGAAATATATATAGAAAAACCATACTTGCTCCGATATGAAAATATAAATACAGAAATTAAAGAGATTTGTGAACTGGCAGTAAAAAGAATGGAAACCGGAACAGTTGGAATAATTGTACCAGGCAAAGAAATTAAAAATCTAAAAGACCATCTTAAATCATCGAATATACAATTTGAAGGGTTTACTCAAGCAAATTCAAGTTCTAAATTACAGATTGGAACAATCAAACAGGTCAAAGGTCTGGAGTTCGACACTGTAATACTGCCGCTGAAAAGCAAAGAGCAATATGTGAAAGAACTGGGTTCACAAGGTGTTGTATGGGAAACTGACAGTGATATTGAAAATCCGCCGGAAAATGCCGTCGAAACGTTGGAGTTGTTTATTACGAATTTGTATGTTGAAGTGACACGTGCGAGAAGCGGACTGATTATCAGTTATTCTGGAGAAGAGTCACCGATACTGCCGGAATCCTCTGATGTAAATTTCGTGGATAGGAGGAGTGAGTGATGGATGTATATCAAAAGTTTGTAGAAGAGAGAGGCATTACAAGGTTAATTCATTTTACAAAAACAAAAAATTTACCATTCATTTTGGGGAATGATCCTCATGGAAGTAATGGTATTGTAGCCAACAATTTCATTTCAGATAAGCCGCTTCTTGAAAAAATAGATGAAAAAAGATGGGATGGTAAAGAGGACTATATCTGTACATCTGTGCAGTATCCGAACCCATATTACTTCAAAAATGCTCAAGACAGGGATATCACTTTATTTAAAGACTGGGTAATCATTGAAATTTCACCGTCGATTATTAATGAGAGTTCACTTTTCTGTCCCTTCAATGCGGCAAAGGAAAAGGGGAAACATATCAAGCAGGGTATTGAAGCGTTCAAAAGTATTTTCAATGATCAAGTGACAATACAAAACCGATATAAGAGATATAGGAATCTAATGATGCCTGTAAATCAGCCGACTGATATGCAGGCTGAAGTAATGATTTATAAAGAAATATCCCAAAAATATATCACCGGATTAATATTCCCTCATCAGGAGAGAGTTAACAGAGAATTGCTCAGACTAAAACTATGTGGTGTTGATACAAGCAAGTATGGAATTTACTATTCCGAAGATTTTTTTAACAAAGGACCGGTACTGAAAAAAGCAATTGAAGATGGAACAGCCCGGTTAAATATATTAAATTCCTGAGGGGTGAATTATGGCCAAGCGTTATGTGTACATAGTTGATAGTAATAATGAGTTCCAAAAAGTAGAAGTGGATTTCGAATGGTTCCCCGGCTTTTCAAAAGTGCAGAAACAAAAGTCTGTTGAAAGTCTTCACAATTCGTTTTCACACTATCATAATCAAAACGTACTGGAGGTTTCTACAGCTTCTACAAAAGAGCTGGGCGTTAAGTTAAGTGCTTTTAACCTTAAGGTTGAAACTAAAAAAGGATATCATTTTACAGTTGAACAGCTGTTCCAAACGTCAAAAGTGTTCAAGAGTGACGGAGTCCAGACAAAGCTGCTCGAAGAAGGTATAGACTCAAGAGATGTGAAAAAAAGAATGAGGGAGCTTCATGAAACAGATGAACTCATTGGATTCGAATGTTTTGGCAGAGTTTTTAAACTCAAACCGGAAACATTGTTCTATAACTGGCTTTATATACAGGCTCTTGTAAAAAATCATGAACTTTCCCGGGAAATACTAGAGTATGATGCTTTTTCCGATATTAGTTTTAATCCAAAGAAATCAATTAACTGCCAGGCTGAAGCATGTGCAATATTCGTTATGCTGAAAAGGGAAAATAATTTGGAGGAAGCCTTAAAATCAACTGAAACCTTTGAGGACATTGTTTATAACGTTTAAAAGGACCCGGCTTTCTGTAGGGTTCTTTATTGAAATACCTTAGATTTATAGGATGAATTGTCAGAAATAATTATGGTTTTTAAGGGGAATCGACAGAGAGTATGAATTCAACCGATGAAAGATATATCAGTGCTGCAAAGAAAGTAAAAGAGACATTTGAAAAGAACCGGGAATTAATTTCCGGCAAAAAGTATGAATATCTGAATGATAATATAGAAGATGTCTCAGATGAATTTAGAAAACAATATGGTTATGAAACCTTGGAACAATTAACTGATCAGGAAAAATTAAAGAAATTGGTATGGAGAAATCAAAGTACGGATTCTTTGTTTTATGAGATAACATTAGGGAGATATAAGCATCAGGGATCCGTAGTAATGGGAAATGGCCCTTACTCATATTTAGTAAGATATGATTCGGACAAAGAGACTTATAGTCTGGGAAACCAATGGTCTGAGAAAGAAACTACTGATGAATCAAGAGTGCTCAAGGAAATTAATAATTTTATAAGCGGATTGAAAGAAGCTGATGGCTTAATCAATTCACTGGATTACAATTCAACTTCAGAAGATTATCAAGCTATTTACACAGCTGTACTCGACAGAATTAATAATAGCTCTATGATAATTGTTCTAAATAAATATATTTCGTTATTATATCCTGAGAAATGGACAAAATTTATCGGGAGGGATTATGGAGTAGAAGCTGTTAAAAGTATATTGAATATAGAAGCTAAGACATATGCGAATGTACAGTCTGAATTGATGAAGGTGCAATATCAACTTACATTAAATGAAGAGATGACTCCTTATGAATTTATATTGACATATGATGAATTAATCAAGGGGAGGAATAGAAAGAATTCACCATCTGATCTGGCTGAGTATCATGAACAGGGATTTAAAGAGTGGATTTCCAGATATAAGTTATCAAACGATAAAAAACTTGAAAGCTGGGTAGCGGCTGATGCGAAAATGCTCTGGCTGCGTGGGTCAACTGATGATGAAGATTATAAACAAAAAATAGACGTAATGCCAATTAAAGATTTATTGCTCAATATTGAGAGTCTGGGTGAAGAGGAAATAGATGACTTAAAAAAGTTACCGAATAATCTGTTTTCGTTAACAGTAGAAGAATTCAAGTCAGCTCATTATGTCATTGATCAGATTGGCAAGAAGTATAGAGAGGATTTAAGGATCATTCGAAAAAATACTAATTTGATAGGCAGTCAAGATGCAGATTACAGTACTTTTAAAAGAACTAAATTTGCTTCAGAGTACCTTGAATATCTGAGAGAAGAATATGGAGCTAAAATAATGCCCAAATCAAAATATACTGAAAAACTCAGGTCTTCTAAAAATATAATTTTTCGTGGCGCACCGGGAACAGGTAAAACTTATTTAGCCCGACAAATCGCAGCGGAAATTATAAGTGAGGGGAGAACTATAACATTTAACGATTTGACTGATGAAGAAAAAGAACGTTTTGAGTTTGTTCAATTCCACCCAAGTTATGATTACACAGATTTTGTTGAAGGTTACAGACCAGTTAATTTAGAAGGCAGTCAAATGGGATTCGAACTGACCCCGGGAATATTTAAGAAGTTTTTAAATCACGCAATCAGTTCTCAACACTACGGGGGTGTTGATAATTTTGATGAAGCATGGGAAATATTTTTCGAGGAGGTATTAGAAAGTCCTGAAGAAGTATACAAACTAGAAACTTTAAGAGGTAAAGATTTTCATGTCGAAGTATATGGCGAGGGAGCTAGTTCAGGCGTTAAAAGAGCAGGTACAGAAAGAATGCATTTTAGTAAGGAACAATGCTATCGAATATATCGTGGATTAAAAGGTGTGAATTCTGGATCATTAGATTCATACAGAAAAGCGATTATCAAACATCTTAAAGAAAAATATGGACTGAAAAATTATGAGCCTCCTAAGGACACTGGCACAGGGACGGCACATGTATTCGTAATCGATGAAATTAATCGTGGTGAAATTTCAAAAATTTTTGGGGAACTCTTTTTCGCTGTTGACCCGGGATATCGTGGTAAATCAGGCGCTGTGAAAACACAATATTCGTCGCTGGAAGACGAAGATGAAAAGTTATATATTCCTGAAAATGTATACATTATAGGGACTATGAACGACATCGACAGAAGTGTTGAAAACTTTGATTTTGCAATGAGGCGCAGATTTAGATTTATAGAGATAAAAGCAGATGATGAAAGTCAACTTGAGATGTTGAATGAATTGGATGCCAGTGAGGAAGTAGTATCTCATCTCAAGAGGTTAAATGCAGAAATCAGTGCAACAGAAAATTTAAATGATCACTATCATATAGGCCCAAGCTATTTCTTGAAGCTTAAAGAACTGGATAATGACTTTGACTTATTATGGGAAGATTATTTAGAACCATTGCTGGAAGAGTATGTCCGGGGTTTCTTAGATGAAAAAGAAATACTGGATAATCTAAAAAAAGCATATGAGGGCAAGAGACAATCAGAAATTGTTCAGGATAAACTTTATGAGAACGACTGATAATAATAGGAACATCGCTAGTGAAGATGTCAGTATCTCTGAAGAATTCATCAAAAAAATCGCTAACAAGGAATTAAGTGAACTTCAATCTGAAGACCTCTTTCTATTTCCGCCGAGACTTGATGAGGCTGATGATTTATCTGCAGAACAAATGATTCTGGAATCAAATTCCAATGTTTTGAAAACGACTAATATAATGGGGATTATCGGTCACAACGATGAGCAGCTGTTCATAGGTTCAAGATTTGATAGGCAGAATAACTACTTTTTCTACTATATGATAAAAAAAGTAATAAATATCAATATAGTTAACAAAGATGTAGATGTGGAGCTGAAGAAAGGTTATCTTGATATTCTGATATTCTTATTTCCCAGATATTTAAATCTGGCGTTAAGAAAAGGACTGTTAAAAGAATATCAGCATCGTCACCACAATGATTCAAATATAAAAGGGAAAATAGACTTTAAAAGGTATTTAAAAGAAAACTCACCTTTTACAGGTAAGGTTACATATACTACGAGAGAATTCAGCTATGATAATCCAGTGATAAACTTGATCAGGTATACTATAGAATTCATTAAGACGAGAAAAGATTTCCGGGGTGTATTAAGTCATGATGATGTTACGAGAAATAATGTTAAACAAATAGAAGAGCACTCTTTCAATTACCGGAAGTTCAACATATTAACTGTTATCCAGTACAATTTAAAGAAACCGGTCAGGCACGGCTATTATTTTGAGTACAGGACATTACAACTGCTGTGTCTCGCGATTTTAAGAGCAAATGAGAGCATGTATAAGAAATCCACTGAGAATAAAGTGTATGTGATATTATTTGATGGTTCCTGGCTATTTGAGGAATATGTCAATCTGCTGATAAAAGATGCTTATCTTCATCCTCAGAATAAGACGGGGGAAGGAAGACAGTATCTATTTGAAAAATCAATAGGATTGATTTATCCGGATTTCATATCCAGAAATAGTGCTGACAGGACTGTCGCTGATGCGAAATATAAGCGATACAGTGGCATTAATGGGAGAGACTATTTGCAGCTCGTTGCTTATATGTATCGTTTTGACTCAAAGCGGGGCTACTTTATATATCCAAAGAGTTACAATGATAAGAAAGAACCCAATGAGAGCTTGTTTTTGAAACGTGGCACGGATAAACATTCTGTTGAAAGAGATGATGAAATCAGTGTGAGAAAAGTAGGTATCTGCATTCATTATGATGCGCTTACTTTTGAAGAATTTGAGAGAAGAATGTCCGAAGAGGAAATGAAATTCAGGCATGAAATCGGCTTAAAAATACCATAAACTTAAAACGCTCCAGCCCTTGGGTTATCAATGGCCTGGAGCGTTTTATCCGTATTGATACTCTAATTCTTTAAGCGGGTACTCAAAGATTGGATGATCAAAATGGTTATTTGAAAAATTTCTCATCTTATCTATGTAGTTTTTTAACTCTGTATCTAATTTATACTTTGATCTTGCTAAATTCTCACGGTCAAAATTTTTATCATCAAACTTATTTACATACATGCTGTGGGCGCGTGTAAATTTGTTTAGCTGCTGATTTAGCGGTTGGAATCTCTTCAGTAAATCCTGCACACACTCATTTGAGTTTTTTGAATAGATTCTGATTAAACTCATCAGTTCCTGAATCTGATTATCAATTTCTTCAAAATTATTTTTGACATCATAAAAAGCCTCGGAAGATTCCTGCTTATTAGCCACGGCTTTAAATTTATTCAGCTCTATATTTCTTGTCTGGGCGATTTTATAAAGGTGTATATCAATCAGACTCACAATATTATTTAGCAGTTCCTGCTGTGTGTCTTTATCCTGCTTGTTATTTTGTATCCAGACGCCCACCAATGCGAGTGCGCCTCCGACAAGGCCTGAAAGTACATTTGCGAGTATTTCCATGAATATTCCTCCCTGAAGTTTTATATCTCCTCATATAATACACATAATTCTGTGAATAATAACAGGTTTATATTTTGGAAATTCAGAGAAAGAATAAAAAGCTTCTCAGCCGTGATTATATATGGCCGGAGAAGCTTTTATTTATATATTAATAAATGTCATGGCTGCCTTTTTGTAAGTCATTGATTGAAGTATCGAAATCCATCTGCAGATGGGGATGGTTGACAAAGTCATCCCAGTCGCCGCCCCGGGTGAAGCCGCGGTCTTTGGCGATTTCGGTAACTTCTTCCCAGTCGGATTTGCCGTTGTCATTGCCGTTATAAGAGGTGTCCCACATGATGATCTGGCCGTCATTTACTACCGCAAAATCGACCGCAAGGCCGTAATTATGATAGGACTTTCCACCTTTGGCGTTGGTCACGATATTGCCGTGCTCCGATCTGCTCTGTGCATAAAGTGCATCCTGTTCCTCATATGTGCGGAAGCCATCTGTAATCTGTATCGTAATATCTTTTTCTGCAGTTTTTTCTTTTAGTATATCCGCATTTTCAGCGACTTTTGGATGGGGCGAATCCGGTTGAGGTTTTTCCTCCGGGTTTTCTTTCGAAGATGATTCTGAAGAAATCTGTGTTGAAGCAATCTGAGTGGATTCCTGCGTGAATTGGTTTGCCAATACTGTATTTATGCTGACTAATTTGAGTGACACAGCCACAATCGTCAAGATGGTGAGTAACGAAATGATTGTTTCAGCGGCGCCCGTTTTTATAATTATACATATCTCTTAACGTGTTCAACAAATGCATCCACAGCCGACTGCAGAAATTTTACAGTATCATCTGAATTCACATTATCGTTATCATCAAAAAGCTCGGTACTGTTTGCGATATACACTTCAGGCTGCTGGAGTACAGGCATGTTGAGGAAAACAAGGGACTGGCGGAGGTGATGGTTTGCACCGAACCCGCTCAGATTACTGATGGACTGACTGGCAACCATTGCCGGCTTGCCGTCCCAGACGTTCTCACCGGGCGGTCTGGATGCGATATCGATGGCGTTTTTCAGCACGCCCGGTACGGAACGGTTATATTCCGGAGTAACGAACATGACTGCGTCCATGCCTTTGATCTGATTACGGAAATCGATATATTCTTTCGGTTCATTGCCGTCATATTCTTCGTTATAAAGCTGAAGGTTTCCAATCTCGACAAATTCGGGTTCGAATCCCTCAGGCAGAAGATGTGCCATATTTTTAGCGAGTTTTCTGGAATAGGAATCTTTACGTAAACTGCCTACAACAACTGCGACTTTTGTCATAAAGATATTCACCTCGTGTATTATTTAATTTAATGTACTATAGACGTTTTCAGACATTTATAAACAAATATTGAAAATACATTTTATAGATTTAAAATTCAGGGTATGGCTGTATTAGAGGAGTGATGAAATGCTTCAGACTGAACTCGGAGATATAACAAAAGTTGAAAATGTCGACGCGATTGTCAACGCTGCGAATAAAACTCTCATGGGCGGCGGTGGTGTGGACGGTGCAATCCACAGAGCCGCAGGGCCGGGCCTGCTTGAAGAAACGCGGGAGCTCGGCGGCTGTGAAACCGGCGATGCGAAAATATCCGGCGGCTACAATTTACCCGTGGACCACGTCATTCATACGGTCGGCCCGGTCTGGAACGGCGGCAGCAATAATGAAGAAGAATTGCTTGAAAGCTGTTACCGCAGATCGTTGGAAGTGGCGAATGACAACGGCATCCGTAAAATTGCCTTTCCATCGATTTCTACAGGTGTCTATCATTTTCCGGTTGATAAAGCGGCAGCGAT
>Ga0079225_10001996_pt1 | contig 11642 bp, 10 predicted proteins | sample Poulit2012_FD_76344 | JGI IMG/M metagenome (GOLD analysis project Ga0079225, IMG submission 76344) | Agricultural soil microbial communities from Georgia to study Nitrogen management - Poultry litter 2012 | ecosystem: Environmental > Terrestrial > Soil > Agricultural land | place: USA: Georgia...
AGGATTGGCGTTTTTGCACGAGAGCGTATTTCGCGAATTTTATCGCGTGCCAAGCGCTGGAACTCTGCGACGCTAGCTTCCATACTGAGGTCGTAAATATCGAGAAGGTGGTGAACGATGCCATCACGTTCGGCAAGTGGGGCCTTAGCTGTACCTATATCCATGCCTTTGTAGAACTGCATGGAGTCTGCATTGACTACTTCGCCGTCGAGCGCGTGAGCCAGACCAACAGCAAGACTAGTTTTACCTGTTGCGGTTGCGCCGACAAGGGCGATGACCGGAGTATTAGTTTGCACCGACACGCAAGCTTGGTAGTCCTAGATTCACGCCATTTGCAGGTGCTCCAGTGGATGTACCGCACGATTCAGCTTGTGCCCGATCCCATGCATCTCCAGCGCGAGAACGACGGAGCACATACTGTTCGGCAGCGTTCGGGTCCGCGATGAGGTGATATGAGTGCGATTCGGTAATAGGCACCGTAACGAAATCACCTGGACGCGGCCGTTCCACTCCGTCGGGCATACTGAAGTGGACGAGACGGTTATCTGGTGCTCTACCGGTTAACCTACCGGTCTTGTCATCTCGAGCACCCGAGTCATTGGTCACCAGCAATTCCTGACGGGTACCAACCAACTTGGCAGATTCTTCTGCTGCAATCCGGTCTTGGAGCGCAACGAGACGCTCGAAGCGTTCTTGTACGACCTCTTTTGGTATCTGGTCTTCCATCTCAGCTGCGGGAGTGCCTTCCCTAGGTGAATATTGGAACGTGTATGCCATCGAAAAGCGAGACGCTTGGACAACATCTAACGTCTGTTGGAAGTCGTCTTCGGTTTCACCAGGGAATCCCACGATAATATCTGTCGTAACGGCTGCATGTGGGATCCGTTCCCGGACTTTATCCAGGATGCCCAGGAAGCGTTTTGAACGATAAGAGCGTCGCATAGACTTCAAGATCGTGTCTGAGCCCGACTGTAACGGCATATGGAGTTGGGGCATGACGTTCGGTGTTTCAGCCATTGCATCAATGACATCGTCAGTAAATGATGCCGGGTGAGGACTGGTAAAACGAACGCGTTCGAGTCCGTCAATTTCGCCTGTTGCCCTCAACAGCTTCGAGAACGCTTGACGATCTCGAAACTCGACTCCGTAGGTGTTGACGTTTTGGCCAAGCAACGTTACTTCTGCAGCACCGTCATCAACTAGCGCTTGAACTTCTGCCAGGATGTCGCCCGGACGACGATCTTTTTCTTTTCCACGCAGCGAAGGAACAATACAAAAGGTACAAGTATTGTTACATCCAACAGAGATAGAGACCCATCCGGAATAACTCGACTCACGCTTTGTTGGCAGCGTGGAGGGGAATGTTTCCAAAGCCTCCAAGAGCTCAACTTGAGCCTCGTCGTTATGGAGTGATCGATTGAGCAGGACGGGTAAAGAGCCAATGTTATGCGTGCCAAAGACCACGTCTACCCAGGGGGCCCGTTCCACGATCCTGTTTTGGTCTTTTTGCGCCAGACAGCCCCCAACAGCAATTTGCATGCCGGGATGTTCATCTTTCGTCGCTTTGAGGTTCCCAAGGTGACCGTATAGTCGATTTGAAGCATTCTCTCGCACAGCACAAGTATTAAAGACCACAAGGTCGGGGGTAGATTCTTCAACCGCCGGAATATATCCATTGGACTCAAGAAGGCCAGAGATACGCTCCGAGTCGTGAACGTTCATCTGACATCCAAAAGTGCGGATCTCGTATGAACGTGGTGTTGCAAGTTCGGTTACTGCTTCAGTCACGGTGCTCGTTTTCATTCGTTGAGGGGGTCGAGGTCGTCGGCATTCAGAACATCCTTTACAACGCTGAATGCCATTCCAGGCGGGTAGCCTTTTCTGGATAACATGCCCACCAGGCGTCGCACCATTCTATCGCGTTGTTTGCGGTCTTTCGGATCTGTTGATGAAGGCACGGCAGTACGTGATAATTTACGCGCTACAAGTTCATTCGCTTTATTCCATTCATCGTCATCAGACACTTGTTCCAAGGCAATCTCGGCCTCGTGTTCGTCGACGCCTCTTTTACGAAGTTCCATGCTTAGCGCTCGACGTGCTAAACCCTTAGAAAAGTGCCTGGAACGAACCCAACTGTCGGCAAACGCCGCATCGTCAATGAGTTGAACTTCTTCAAAACGATCTAGCACCTGGTCAATGATGTCTTCTGGAAGTTCTCTCTGCATCAACTTTTCGGCAAGCTGGTGCCGCGTTTTAGGCGCGGCAGACAGTTGGCGCAACACGATATTTCGTGCCTTCTGGCTCAGGTCTGCTCTATCAGCTTCCTGTTCCACCATCTGACTTAGGCGTCCTCTACAGCTTTCAGAGCGACTTCTTCGTCATCGGCTTCTTGATTCTCTGCACCGACACCAAGGGTGGATTTAATACGCTCTTCAATTTCGACTGCCAGGTCTGGATTATCTTTCAAGAAACGACGGGAATTTTCTTTCCCTTGACCAAGTTGATCACCGTCGTAGGTGTACCAAGCACCAGATTTACGGACGATGCTGTGTTCCACGCCCATATCTAACAAGCCACCTTCACGTGAAATACCTTCACCGTAAAGAATATCGAACTCTGCCTGCTTGAACGGTGGCGCCATCTTGTTCTTCACGATCTTAGCGCGAGTCCGGTTACCAACAGGATCGCCGGCCTGCTTGAGTGTCTCAATACGGCGAATGTCGATGCGCACCGAGGAATAGAACTTCAGGGCCTTACCACCGGTAGTGGTTTCTGGCGACCCAAAGAACACGCCCACTTTCTCACGCAGCTGGTTGATGAAAACGGCAGTGGTCTTTGACTGAGCCAAACGTCCGGTTATCTTACGTAGTGCTTGCGACATCAGCCGTGCTTGGAGGCCGACGTGGGTATCCCCCATTTCACCTTCGATTTCAGCGCGCGGAACCAAGGCTGCAACCGAGTCAATAACGACAATGTCCAGTGCACCAGAGCCAATGAGCATGTCCATGATTTCTAGCGCTTGTTCCCCAGTATCTGGCTGAGAAACAAGTAGGGCATCAGTGTCGACCCCGAGCTTCTTCGCGTATTCCGGATCGAGTGCGTGTTCCGCGTCGATGAACGCAGCAATGCCGCCTTTACGCTGAGCCTCGGCTACTGCGTGCAGAGCCACGGTTGTTTTACCCGAAGATTCTGGTCCGTAAATTTCAACAACGCGGCCGCGCGGCAAGCCACCAATGCCCAAGGCAATGTCCAGTGCAACAGAGCCCGTCGGAACCACTTCGAGTGGCGCCCGCACTTCATCGCCAAGACGCATGATCGAACCCTTGCCGTAATTCTTATCGATTTGTGCAAGCGCTGCGTCCAGTGCTTTATCGCGATTATTTGTTGAAGCCATACTCTGTTCTCCTTGAATTGTAGATGGCAAGCCGTATTAGCTTGCTGCCATGCTCAAAAGTTTATGATGCTGCGAAGACACGATAAGCCACCTAAATTCGTATTGTGGAAAACCCTTGAGATACTACGACCTTCGTGGCAACCTGTGGATAATTCTACAAACTTAGAATTATATATCGAGCACCTTTTAGCGTGTCGGTGGGTCTTACAACGCTCCGGTGTCGCGAGGTTCAATGTCTTTGCCTAGTCGCTGGTGGAGTGGAATATCGTGCAAATCACAGACGGCCGCCCATACTGTCCGGGGGTCAATGCCCTTGGCCAAAGCGTCCTGTGCGGTTGCGTTCAGCCCAGGTAATTCAAGCGATGACGCAATCACACCAGCATTTGCGGACCCAAATTCATCCTGGATAAGGGCCCAGAAATGTGATTCTCTCATGTATCGTCCTCTACGCCAGAAAAGTGCAGACAAGTTAGGCCGCAAGCCTCTAGCTATCGTAGAGGGCTTGCGGCCTAGTTCAAAGCTTCTGAACGTCTCGCAGACTGACTAGCGGTTAGCTAGTTGATCGCCACGGCTGAAACCATGGCCTTGCTGCTGCTGTTGTTGTTGGGCGTAACGATGTGCCAGCTCGGCGGGAATAGTGTCAGGAATCTGCACTGCTTCTTCAACGGCAATGCGATCGGACACTTCGCGGAGCATCACAGATAGTGGAATATCGAGTGCTGCGGTGATAGCACTCAGCAGTTCAGAGGATGCTTCCTTCTGACCGCGTTCCACTTCGGAGAGGTATCCCAGAGATACGCGTGCGTCGTGCGACACTTCGCGCAGGGTGCGTCCCTGGCGTTGACGAACGTCACGTAGAACGTATCCAATCTCTTCACGCAGCACTGGCATGGTGGGCTCCTTGGACTCGTTTTGCTGGCTCAAGGATTCGCCAGCCTTCAGCCAACGAGTCACACCATTTACGACAACCGGTTCTCTCATCATATTTAACCACCATCTCCTGTATGTACATGAATCCCTGCTGGAGGAGCATAGGATTCTAAGACCTTCCACCATTACACAACACATGTGTTGTCGAATTTGTTCCCGGAGGGATCAAATTATTCATAATTTCTTTCAAATTGGCGCCCTGCGTGCTATAGCACACATAAATCCGGTCTTTCGAACACCACCACATATGTGCCCCGTGAAGACATGCTTAACCGTATCGTTCTAGCCATTCTGCCATTAGCTTGAGGCTTGCGGCTACCGTCGAACGGCGTATTTTCTCCCGGTTCCCGCCAAAACGTAGCAACTTGGCGGATGTCTCCTCAGCTGTGGCGAGAGCGATAAATACGATCCCTACGGCCTTCCCCTCTGACGGGTCGGGTCCTGCAACACCGGTGGTTGCGATACCAAGGTCTGCGTTCAGGCGTTCTCGTGCGCCTCGAGCCATTTGTTTGGCAGTTTCAGCATCTACGGCGCCCCGTGCCGCAAGAGTATCTGCGGAGACTCCCAGCAGTCGATGTTTTATAGCGTTGTTGTACGCGATGATTCCACCATGCAAGACTGTCGAGGCTCCAGATACATCAGCAATGGCTGAACTCAACATACCGGCTGTAAGGGATTCTGCCGTGGCTACGGTCAAATTATTTTGCCTTAACTGTGCAACAATCTGTTCGGCATTATAGCTATCAGTCACAATCCGCTCGATTCACTTTTCAGTTTGGGACTCTTCCTTCGGCGCAGTAGCGGCTTTGATCACGTAGTCCAAACCGGTCACCAACGTGACAAATAGGGCAGCAATCACGATGGCCCAACCGAACCACAGCCACCACTCACCTATGAAGGGTGCTAATGGCAGCAGGAGTGCAAGAATCGCAGCTGTCTGAAGCACAGTCTTGATTTTGCCGCCACGGCTCGCTGGCAGTACGCGGTTACGCAGCATCATGAGGCGCATTATGGTTATACCCCATTCACGGAGCAGAATCACGATCGTGATCCACCACCAAATCTCGCCTAAGAGAGACATTGTGATCCAAGCGGCACCGGTCAGGAACTTGTCTGCAATTGGATCCGCAATTTTGCCGAAGTTCGTTACTAGTCCTCTAGCCCGGGCAATGTCACCATCAAGTTTGTCGGTGTACATAGCGACGGAGAATATTACCACCGCTAGCCAACGAGCCTGCATGGACTCGTCGCCAAACGTACCTGACTGCCAGAGGGCCCAGACAAAAAATGGGACCAACAGTATGCGAATACTGGTGAGCACATTGGGGAGATTGAATGCGCTTACCTGCCCGTTAGCTGCCATGCGTCCTCGGATTCACTGTCATCAGTTGGATCATAATAGTCTGGGATATCAGCCTCGACAGGGCTGTCGAACGCCTGCGAACTGGTGTGGTCTACGTGATTAGCCTTCGGCTGGGTATCTTCGCCCTTGATGTTGCCCATTACTTCGGCCAATTCATCGGGCTTGACGAGCACGTCTCGCGCTTTGGACCCTTCTGAAGGACCAACGACGCCTCGAGATTCCATGAGGTCCATCAATCGGCCGGCACGAGCAAATCCAACACGTAGCTTTCGTTGCAGCATTGAGGTTGACCCAAATTGTGAGGTGACCACAAGTTCCACTGCCTGTAGCAAGTCTTCGAGGTCATCACCGATATCTTCGTCAATAACTTTCGCCTGCTTCTCAGGCAAGACATCTTCTCGGTATTGAACCTGCATCTGTGACTTAACGTGTTCGACAACATCGCGAATCTCAGATTCGTTCACCCAGGCGCCCTGGACGCGCATAGGCTTGGACATACCCATTGGCAGGAATAAGGCGTCACCTTGCCCCAACAATTTTTCGGCGCCAGGTTGGTCCAGTACCACTCGTGAGTCCGTCACCGAAGAGGTAGAGAAAGCCATTCGTGATGGGACGTTTGCTTTAATCAAACCAGTCACGACATCGACAGACGGCCGCTGGGTAGCCAGAACAAGGTGGATTCCGGCTGCACGTGCCAACTGCGTGATACGTACGACGGCATCTTCAACGTCGCGTGGTGCAACCATCATGAGGTCTGCCAGTTCATCAATGATGACTAACAAGTACGGATATGGCTTGAGCTTCCGCTTGGAATCCGGTGGAAGTACGACTTTGCCAGCACGCACAGCATTGTTGAAATCGTCAATGTGCTTAAAACCAAAATACGCGAGGTCATCGTAACGAGTATCCATTTCGTCAACAACCCACTGGAGCACTTCAGAGGCTTTTTTGGGGTCCGTGATAATCGGGGTCACCAGGTGTGGGACACCCTGATAGGCGGTGAGTTCTACGCGTTTTGGATCCACCAGCACCATGCGAACGTCATCCGGGGTGGCACGCATCAGAATCGATGTGATCAGAGAGTTGACGAATGCCGATTTACCGGCGCCGGTTGCACCCGCAACCAAGAGGTGCGGCATTTTGGCCAGGTTGGCCATTACGTAACCGCCTTCGACGTCTTTACCCACGCCCATGACCATTGAGTGCTCGGTCTTACGTGCTGCGTTCGAACGCAGCACATCACCCAGGGCAACAATTTCCTTATCGGTGTTGGGAATTTCGACACCGATCGCAGATTTACCTGGGATTGGTGACAGAACCCGAACATCGGTTGAGGCAACCGCATAGGCAATGTTGCGTTCCAGATTGGTAACTTTTTCTACCTTGGTCCCAGGGGAAACTTCGACTTCATAGCGTGTAACCGTCGGACCGCGTGAAAACCCGGTGACCTCGGCTTCTACTTTGAATTGACTAAAAACTGTGTCCAGGGCGGCAACTACACGGTCATTGACCGCAGACCGGTCTTTGGCAGGCGGTCCCTGAGGCAGCATATCCATGCCAGGCAGAGTGTAGGTGACATCGCCGTCGAGTTCTAGCTGTTCAGAGCGGGCAGGAATCGTTGGCAAGTTTTGCGCAGGTTTTGCAACTTCAGTAGCCGGTACTTCGGGCGTTTCTTCCCCAAGTCCTGCATTATCACGTGCCTGCTGTAGGGCAATTTCATCTGCGGTTGGACGTCGTACGCCCGGTCGTACAGCGGGCTCTTCCGATTCATCGGAGCCTGCTTGTTCTTCCCCCACAACCTCAGTCGCCGAGTCAGCCGCTTCTTCGCCCTCGAAGAGCGACCCAAAATCCATGACTTGGGTTTGCTTATTGGCCTGGGGACGCGACACAGGAGCCGGTCCCTCTTCGACATCGCCGAGTATTTCCACGGCGGGAACAGGTTCTTCGTCGTCAATGATCGCAGAAGCGAATGCTTCGTCGCCGACCAGAGGTTGGCCCTCGTCGTCAGTTTTCTGCGCGGATTTTGTACCAAATAGCCGTGCGAAGAAGCCGGGCTGTTTAGGAGCGGCTTTCGGCTGACGTTCGTGCTGGTGTAGGTACGATTGATCGTGACCAGTGTTTGGATGCTCTGACTCTGCTTCGTCGATCGCGCGGTTTGCGTTACTGGCCCCAGAGTCTTGGCCGGTTAACCAATGATAAGAGCCCACCAGGCGACTGGGAATCTTCCCGACCGGAGTAGCGGTGATGACGAGCACGGAGAAAAAGGCAATAAGGATGGTGAGTATCCACACCGGTACGGGGGTCACCAACGTAGCTAGTGGATCCACAATGAGATACCCGACGACGCCGCCAGAGGTAAGTTTCTCTTCGAGTGCTGCACCCATAGAAGGGTTTTCAAAGACCAGCTGGCTGATGCTCGAGCCTGAAATCGTTGCAAAGAGCAAGCCGAAAAAGATGCGCCCGTTTGCGCTGTGTTCCTGTGGAAAACGGAAAAATCGCACAGCGATGACCATTAAGACCAGTGGTAGCAGGATGGAAAACCAACCAAATGTACCGGCAACGACGTGGTAAATAAAGGATCCTACAGCCGGATCGCTGGCTGGCGCCCACCAGAAGGTCCAGGCGATAATCATTGCGAGAATGAGAACGAAGAATCCGGTGCCATCACGGCGTTTATCAACCGGGATGGCAACGTCTGGTCCCATTTTCCGCACGGCACCGCCGAACGGAGTGGCTAGGGCAGACCAGAATCGCGTGACCGCCCGGACCACCCACGGTTGGGTGGTCTCAGTTACGTTATACGGGGTCTCTTCCGTTGTCGCAGTCGTCTTTTTCGATTTCGAATTAGACTTCTTGTTCGACGAACGGGCAGGGGAAGTACGTGTCGCCATACCGTCTAGGCTACCGCTTTTGACCGATTAAGGTCGCATCGAGGCAAGTTTTGGCTAAAAATTTACGCTTCGATGACGATCGGAACGATCATCGAGCGACGTCGTAGCTTACGCGCAACCCACGATCCCAGTGTTCGACGCATCATTTGCTGGAGCTGGTGGGTGGAGTGTTCTTTATCCGATGAGGCAGCATCTTCGAGCGCCTTAACAAGCTTTGGTTTGATCGCGTCAAACACACCATCGTCCTCCGCCACACCACGGGAGTGGATTTCGGGACCAGAAACGACCGTTCGTGTATCACGATCAATGACCGCAATGACAGAGATAAAGCCTTCTTCGCCCAACACCTGGCGGTCTTTCAGATCATCCTCAGTGACGGCCCCAATAGAGCGTCCATCGACATACACGTATTCTGAAGCGACTTCGCCCACTTGGCGTGCAACGCCGTCGACGAGATCGATGACACCACCGTCTCCGGTCACGATCACCTGGTCTTTGGCCACACCGGTGGCTTCGGCAATTCTGGCGTTGGCCATCAGGTGACGGTATTCACCGTGAATGGGCATCACATTTTTGGGTTTGACGATGTTGTAGCAGTACAGTAATTCGCCTTCGGATGCATGTCCCGAGACGTGCACGTGGGCATTGCCTTTATGGATCACGTTGGCGCCGAGCTTCATCAGACCGTTAATAATGCGGGTGATAGCGTTTTCGTTGCCCGGGATCATCGAGGAAGCCAGAATGACGAGGTCGTCTTCTTGGATGGTAATTTGGCGGTGTTCATCGTTCGCCATACGCGACAGCGCTGCCATGGGTTCGCCTTGCGAACCAGTCGACATGAGTACCACTTCGTGATCTTCATAGTTGTTGACATGCTTGAGCTCGATCACGGTATTCGCAGGGATGTCCAGGTAGCCCAATTTGGAAGCGATGCCCATGTTGTTGACCATCGACCGACCGACGAAGGCAACTTTACGTCCGTGCTTTACCGCGGCATTGAGCACTTGCTGCACTCGGTGAATATGCGATGCGAACGAGGCAACAATGACACGACGTTGTGCTTGACCGATATATTGCTCAATAACCGGTCCGATATCTTTTTCCGTTGGGGTAAACCCGGGAACTTCCGCATTCGTGGAGTCGGTCATGAATAAATCCACGCCCTCTTCGCCAAGTCTGGCGAAGGCACGCAGGTCCGTAATACGACCATCAAGGGGTAGCTGATCCATTTTAAAGTCACCGGTGTGCAGAATCGTGCCCGCTTCGGTACGGATAGCAATCGCGAGAGAGTCCGGGATTGAGTGGTTGACCGCCACGAATTCCAGATCAAATGGGCCAAGTTGTTCTCGGCCACCATCGTGAGCTTCCAGGGTCAGAGGCTTGATCCGATGCTGTTGCAGTTTGGATTCCACGAGCGCCAGGGTAAGTTGCGAACCGATAAGCGGGATATCCGGGTTGAGACGCAACAGGTATGGCACGGCACCAATATGGTCTTCGTGCCCGTGAGTCAGCACGATCGCTACGATGTCGTGTAAACGCTGCTTGATGTAATCAAAGTCCGGCAGAATCAGATCGATACCGGGCTGAACTTCTTCGGGGAACAAGACCCCGGCATCAACAATGAGCAGTTTGCCATTGAGCTCGAAGACCGTCATATTGCGACCAATATCGCCAAGTCCTCCCAGCGGCACGATACGACAGGTACCGTTTGGCAGTTTCGGTGGATGGGCTAGTTCTTGGATTTCGGTCATGGTCGCGAATTTCCTCCGTGAAAGTTTAGTGAAGTAAAGATCAGAGCGGTTTACCGTGCAAGCATCATACTGTGATGCCGCCTTCGGCAAGGTCGGCTTTGATAGCGGCCTGCTCTTCAGCCGTTGCAGCTACAAGTGGCAACCGTACGCGTGCCGACGGGATGATGCCCTGCCATTGCAGCACGGTTTTGGCTGCGACAGCTCCTTGGATATGAGTCATGACGGCGCGCTGGATCGGATCCAGTTCAAAGTGTTTTTGACGTGCAGTGGCGAAATCTCCGGCACTCGCTGCATCAACTAACTCTCGATAGGTGCGCGGTGCAGCATGTCCAGACACTGAGACAACTCCGACAGCCCCGGCAGCCATGAGCGGCAGAGTCATGCCGTCGTCCCCCGAGTAGACCGCTAGATCGGTATTAGCTAAAACCAACGTGGTCGACTGGTAGTCGGATTTGGCGTCTTTGAGCGCTACGATATTTTGATGCTGGGCCAGTGCAATGATGGTCTCGGGCTCGATAGGCATCGTAGACCGGCCCGGAATGTCATACATCATCACCGGAAGATCGGTTGCGGACGCAATGTATTCGAAGTGCGCCTTGATACCAGCCTGATTTGGTTTGTTGTAATACGGTGTGACGAGAAGTAGACCGTCGGCCCCTGCGGCTTCGGCGCGTTTAGACAACTCAGCTGAATGCACAGTGTCATTCATTCCGGTGCCAGCGATCACTTTTGCTCGCGCACCCACTGCTTCAACGACGGCTTCAAAAACTTTGATATTCTCGTCATCGGTTAGTGTTGATGTTTCACCTGTTGTGCCGGTCACGACGAGGCCGTCAGCACCGTTATCCACCAGATAATTGGCAAGCGACTGCGCTGCATCAAGATCCAAAGCGCCGTCATCCGCAAAAGGGGTGACCATAGCTGGAACCATGGTGCCAAAAATTGGTTCTGTCATCTTTACCTCACCGCTACTTGTTCGTAGGTTGTCTGAACTTCTAGTCCTCAGCTTACCTGTGACAATAGATGAAAACACCATAGGTCACACGAATGTGATTCGTGTTAACCAACGTTCGTCAGAAAGTTGCACCGCATGCGTCCTTTTGATGCGCCAGGTCGGATTACCGGCCTCGATACAGCTCGCGCTGTTGCGATATTGGGCATGATTGCCACTCACATTTTCCCACTCTTGCAATCGGAACCCGACGGTACACTGTTGCCGACGTGGGTGGGTACAAGTTTGACAGGCGTATCCTCTGCATTGTTTGTTGTGTTGGCCGGTGTTGGCCTGACGTTGCTAACTAAGAAAACAACCG
>Ga0079225_10001997_pt1 | contig 11642 bp, 9 predicted proteins | sample Poulit2012_FD_76344 | JGI IMG/M metagenome (GOLD analysis project Ga0079225, IMG submission 76344) | Agricultural soil microbial communities from Georgia to study Nitrogen management - Poultry litter 2012 | ecosystem: Environmental > Terrestrial > Soil > Agricultural land | place: USA: Georgia...
AAAGATGCTCACCGACACTGCTCGCGTCTGGGTGGAGTTCACCGACCCTGCCGACGACGACCAGGTCGTCCGGGCGGATCTGACCTGGCTCACCTCGCGGTGGACGTGCATCTTTGGCCAAGGCTGTCCCGGCATCGACGCCGCCAGGCCGGCTGCCGGGTGCTGCACGCTGGGCGCGCATTTCGCTGACGAGCAGGACGAGGCGCGAGTCCGCGCCTACGCCCAGCGGCTCACCGATGCGGACTGGCAGCTGCGCGAGGACGGATTGCGGGCCGGGGTGGTTCAGACGAACGACGAGGGCGAACGCACGACCAGGCTGGTCGATGGCGCGTGTGTCTTCCTGAACCGTCCTGGCTTCAGCGGTGGGACCGGATGCGCGCTGCATGCCCACGCACTGCGACGCGGCCGGGAGCCGCTGGAGGCCAAACCGGACGTGTGTTGGCAACTGCCACTGCGGCGCACCTACCGCGACGTCGAACGCCCGGACGGTTCCCAGTACCTCGAGGTCTCGATCGCCGAGTACGACCGAGCCGCGTGGGGCCCGGGGGCCACGACCTGGACTGGTACTGCTCTGACCGACCAGAGGCCCATGTCGGCACCGAACCACTGTTCCGTTCCAACGCCGCCGAGTTGACCGAGTTGCTGGGTTCTGCGGCGTACGCGGAACTCGCCCGGCACTGCGAGGCACATCTGCGCTTTCACCTACCGCTGGTAGCCCATCCCGCCGCCACCGCCGCTCGGCAGACCGACTGATTCCACTCTCGCTCGCCCCTCGTGGCTGCGTCGCGGTGTCGGCACGGGCTCGTACGGTGTGCCTATGGCGAGATCGGGATCGGGAAGAGCCTCCACGTCAGGGGCGACGTCCATGCATCGCTGCAGCGAGTGCGGGTGGTCTACCCCGAAATGGGTGGGCCGGTGCGGAGAGTGCCAAGCCTGGGGCACCGTGACCGAGGTCGGCGCACCAACCGCGCGCGCACTCGCACCCGCCCGCAATGCCCCGGCACCACTGAAGATCGCCGACGTCACCTTGGAAGCGGCCCGCTCCCGCCCCACCGGGGTCTCGGAGTTCGACCGCGCGCTGGGTGGTGGTCTGGTGCAGGGCGCCACCATCCTGCTCGGGGGCGAGCCCGGTGTCGGCAAGTCCACCTTGTTACTCGAGGTCGCCGCTCGCTGGGCGGGAGCGGCGCGCGCCCTCTATGTCACCGGCGAGGAGTCCGCGGCACAGGTGCGGCTACGCGCTGAACGCACCTCGGCGCTCGCCGACGAGCTCTACCTGGTCGCCGAGACCGACCTCGCCAATGTGCTCGCCCAGATCGACGCCGCACAGCCGTCGTTGTTGATCATCGACTCGGTCCAGACCATCGCCCGTTCCGACGTCGACGGAGCGGCCGGAGGTGTGACCCAGGTGCGGGAGGTTGCTGCAGCCCTGGTTCGGGAGGCGAAATCCCGCGGGATCGCCACGGTACTCGTCGGACACGTCACCAAGGAGGGCTCGATCGCCGGACCCCGTGTGCTCGAGCATCTGGTCGACGTCGTCCTGCAGTTCGAGGGCGATCGCCATTCCCGGCTCCGCATGGTCCGGGCAACAAAGAACCGCTACGGACCGGCGGACGAGGTCGGCTGCTTCGATCTCACCGACGAGGGCATCACCTCGATGCCCGACCCCACCGGTCTGTTCCTGTCCCGACACGCAGCGGCCGTGGCCGGTACCTGCGTCACGGTGACGCTCGAAGGGCGCCGCCCACTGCTGTCCGAGGTGCAGGCGCTGGTCGACCGCTCGACGCTGTCCACACCCCGTCGGGCCACCAGCGGGGTGGACTCCTCCCGGCTGGCCGTGGTACTGGCGGTACTGGAACGGCGCGGGCGGGTCGCCGTGTCCGGTCAGGATGTCTACGTCTCGACGGTCGGCGGGGGCCGGATGTCCGAACCCGCCGCCGACCTCGCGGTGCTGCTGGCCGCAGCCAGCAGCACCTCCGGTCGTGCCGTACCGGCCGGAACCGTCGCCATCGGTGAGGTGGGCCTTGCCGGTGAGATCCGCCCCGTCGTCGGACTTCAGCGCCGGCTCGCCGAAGCCGCCCGCATGGGATTCGGCACCGCTTTGGTGCCGCCTGATCCAGGCTCGGTGCCCGCAGGAATCGACGTGGTCGAGGTTGCCGACGTCGTCTCCGCACTGATGGCGGCACAGGACGATCCGAGCACCGGCACCCAACGCACTTGAGTGCAACCGCGGCTTCATCACCCGACGGCCACTGAGAACCACCGCCGCGAGCTATGGGTGCCATCTAAGCCGAACTGTGACCGTTTCGCGTCCCGAATCAGATTGAGCGTCCCTACACTGGAGCCACCAGAAAACTCGGAGCCCAGCGGGGGTCAGGTGCCAGCAGACGAGCGGACCACGGCGCAGACGAAGTTGCGCCAGTCCCTGGCCGCAGCAGCGCCGGGCAGCCCATTGCGCGAGGGGCTGGAGCGCATCCTGCGCGGACGTACTGGCGCGCTGGTGGTGCTAGGGCACGACCACACGGTGGAATCGCTGTGCTCCGGCGGATTCGAGTTGGACGTGCCGTTCACCGCAACCGGGCTGCGCGAACTGGCGAAGATGGACGGCGCGGTGGTCGTCGACCAGGAGTGCACCCGAATCATGCGGGCGGGAACGCAGCTCGTGCCCGACCCGTCCATCCCCACCAGCGAGTCCGGGACCCGGCATCGCACAGCCGAACGCGCCGCGAAGCAGACGGGCTACGCCGTCGTCACCGTGAGCCAGTCGATGCGGCTGGTCTCGATCTACGTCGACGACATCCGCTACGTACTCGAAGACTCCGGGCAGATCCTCTCCCGCGCCAACCAGGCATTGGCGACACTGGAACGCTACAAGCTGCGGCTGGACGAGGTGTCGGGAACGCTGTCGGCTCTCGAGATCGAGGACCTTTCCACCGTGCGAGACGCCGCGGCGGTGACCCAGCGGCTGGAGATGGTGCGGCGTATCGCCGACGAGATCGAAGGGTACGTGGTGGAGCTCGGGACCGATGGCCGGTTGCTCCGGCTACAGCTCGACGAGCTCGTCGCCGGAGTGGACGTCGATCGAGAGCTCGTCGCACGCGACTACCTCGTCGCTGGTGGCGCTCGGCGCGAGCGGAGCCTGGCGGCAGCCCTGCGCGAGTTGGAACTGCTCGCCCAGCACCAGCTGCTCGACCTCCCTGCGGTGGCCGGCACACTCGGCCTGACCGGCACCGGCGAACACCTTGACTCCGCCGTCAGCCCGCGTGGCTATCGGTTGCTGTCGCGTGTACCCCGGCTACCCCCCAGCGTCACCGAACGACTGGTGGAGCACTTCGGCGGCCTGCAGAAGCTCCTCGCCGCAAGTGTCGACGATCTGCAGATGGTCGACGGTGTCGGCGAACTGCGCGCTAGGAACATCCGGGAAGGGCTGTCCCGCCTCGCCGAGTCGAGCATCCTCGAGCGTTACGTCTAAAGAGACCAAACGCTCGATGCACGATCAGGTCTTGGCTTGGTACCGCACCCACGCGCGTGCTCTCCCGTGGCGCGCACCAGGGGCCAGCCCCTGGGGTGTGCTGGTCAGCGAGGTGATGCTCCAGCAGACGCCGGTCAGCCGGGTCGAGCCGATATGGCGTGCCTGGATGGAACGGTGGCCCACTCCTCCAGATCTCGCGGCCGAGGAACCGGGCACGGCGATCCGCGCTTGGGGCAGGCTCGGATATCCCCGCCGCGCACTCAGGCTGCACTCGGCCGCTGCGGCGATCACCGACCGGTACGACGGCGTGGTTCCGGCAGAGCACGCCGAGTTGCTGGCACTTCCCGGTGTCGGTGAGTACACGGCCGCGGCCGTGTGCGCCTTTGCGTTCGGCCAACGGCATGCGGTGCTGGACACGAACGTGCGCCGTGTGCTGGCGCGCATGGCGCAGGGAGCGCAGCATCCCGGGCCGGCGACCACCGCAACCGAGCGGAAACTGGCACTGGCCCTCATGCCCACCGACGAGGCGACCGCGTCGCAATGGGCGGCCGCGGTCATGGAACTGGGTGCGCTGGTGTGCACCGCTCGCTCTCCGAGATGTGCGGACTGCCCGGTCGCGGCGACCTGCGCGTGGCGTCGTGCCGGTTTCCCCGCCTCCGCTGACGCGAGCCGGCGCACCCAAGCGTGGGAGGGGACCGATCGCCAGGCTCGCGGGCGGCTGCTCGCGGCCCTTCGTGACGCGCAGCAACCGGTCACCAAGGATGTTCTGGACCAGGCCTGGCCCGACGACCCGGCGCAGCGAGAGCGGGCGCTCACCGGCCTGGTAGCCGATGCCTTGGTGCAGCCGCTCACCGACGGGAGGTTCAGCCTCCCGACGGGCTGATCAGGCCTGATCCGGCCCAACGGATCAGACGTGCTCGACGACGTCCGCGATCGACTCGACGACTCGGTGGGGGCGATAGGGATACGCCTCGATGTCGTGCCGACCAGTCGACCCGGTGAGCACCAGCCAGGTCTCCAGCCCCGCTTCGATGCCGGCGACGACATCGGTGTCCATCCGGTCCCCGACCATGGCCGTGGTCTCCGAGTGCGCCTCGATCCGATTCAGTGCGCTGCGGAACATCATCGGATTCGGCTTGCCGACGTAGTAGGGCTGGCGTCCTGTCGCCCGGGTGATCAAGGCGGCGACGGCGCCGGTAGCCGGCAGCGGACCTTCGCTGGATGGGCCGGTGACGTCCGGGTTGGTCGCGATGAAGCGGGATCCCGCGGTGATCAGCCGGATGGCACGCGTGATCGCCTCGAACGAGTAGGTCCGGGTCTCCCCCAGCACCACGTAGTCTGGATCGGTATCGGTCATGACGAAGCCGCTCTCGTGCATGGCCGTGGTCAGCCCGGACTCTCCGATCACGTGTGCGGTGCCACTTGGGCTCTGCCTGGCGAGAAACTCCGCGGTGGCGATCGCCGAGGTCCAGATCCCTTCCTCAGGGACGTGCAACCCGCTCGCGGCAAGTCGGGCGGAGAGGTCACGGCGGGTGTAGATGGAGTTGTTGGTGAGCACCAGGAAGTCGCGGCCCTGCTCGCGCAGCCGGTTCAAGAAGTCGGCGGCGCCGGGCAGCGCAGCACCTTCGTGGACGAGCACGCCGTCCATATCGACCAACCAGGACTCGATCTCATGTTCCGTCACGCCGGTCAGCATAGACACTCGAGCATCGTTCACGGTGCGAGAACTCTCACAATGTGCTCATCCCAGCGCGCGCACGCGTGACTGATCCGCTAGATTCGTCCGGGCTGTTGAGCGAACCGACCTGAAACGAGGAGTATGCGAACCCGCACCGTGGGCAGTCTCGTCGTCGCCGGTATGGCGACCGCCTCACTCGTGGCATGTGGCGGTGGCAGTCCATACTGCGACGCCATCGAAGAGTCTCGCTCGCATTTCGAGAACCTCGGCAGTCTCAGCGATCTCGATGGCGACACCGCACAGGAGGCCGCCGACGGTTTCCAGGAGATCGCCGAGGCCGCACCGGAGAACATCCGACCGAGCTGGCAGGCGCTGGCGGACACCATGCAGGTCATGGCCGACGCCGAGGGCGACCTGAGCCAGGTCGATCCCAGCCAGTTGGACCAGCAAGGCGTCACCGAGGCCCAGAGCGCGATTCCGCAGAGCACCGAGGATGAGTGCGGCCTGGACATCAGCGGCAGTTGACCGACACATGTACAGACAACAAGAGAATGGAAGTCGAGCAGAGCATGCGCCTTACCCCACGAATCAGCACTGCCCTCCTGGCTGGCGTCGCCGTGTTCGCCATGTCCGCGTGCGGTAGCGACGACGACGCAGACACCACGGAGGACACCGCGGCCGAGACGGAGGAGACCGAAGCTCCCGCCGATGACTCGGAGACCGCACCCACCGACGAGCAGCCGACCGAGGAACCCGGCGGCGGGGCCAGCGAGGAACCCGAACCTGACGCCAGCGAGGATCTGGGCGGGACACCAGGACCCGAAGGGGGAACCGAAGGGTCCGTGGAGGTCACCGAGGAGTACTGCAACACGGTCATGGACTCCCAGGAAGAGCTCCAGACCCTGAGTGAGATCTCCAGCCCAGAGAACATGGACATGGAGTCCGCCGAGACGGCCGCTTCAACGTTCACCAGCATCGCCGACTCGGCCGACGGTCAGCTCGCCGAGAGCTGGCAGGCGGTCGCTGACGTCATGACGGCCTTCGTCGACGCGGAGGGCGATGTGAACCAGATCGACCCGAACGAGTTGGATCAGCAGGCGCTGACCGAGGCTCAGGGCGTGATCCAGGACAGCGTCATGCAGTGCGGAGACGTCATGCAGTAGTAAGCGCAACGCTGCTGGTCAGGCGGAGAAACGCCTGACCAGCAGCGCGAGCCGTTGTTGATGCTCCTCGCGCCGGAGCCTGCCGCTGCGCATGAGGATGAGCAGCCCGTGCAGCGCACTCCAGAAGGTCTCGGCGAGCGTGTCCAGGTCGTCGCCCCCGGTCATGGGCCGCACGGTCTCCCGTAGTTCGGCGAAGGCCTCGCGCAGCGGTGCCGGCGCCGTGGCGGTAGCGAACCCCAGGTCGACGGGGTTGATGAACATCGCGTCGTAGAGAGCCGGTCGTCGCTGGGCGAATGCGGCGTAGGCCGCGGCGACCTCGACGAGGGCATGTCGTGTATCGGTAGCCGATATGCGGGCGGCGTGCAGCTCAGCGGTGAGGTCGACGAAACCCTCCACCGCCACCGCGGCCATGATGGCGTCCTTGCCTGCGAAGTGGCTGTAGAGGACCGGCTGGCTGTACTCAATCTCTTCTGCGAGTCGTCGTGTGGTGACCGCGTCCCACCCCTCCGCCTCGGCCAACTCTCGCGCCGTCGTGACGATGAACCGCTCCCGTTCCGCCCGTTCCCGCTGGCGCCGCGCGTGGATCGACATATCCTCATTCTAGCAACGCTAGATCTTCTGTCGAGACAATGATAGCGTCGAAACAGAACCGAGCATTGCTAGATCGGAGAAACGAATGCTGGAAACGGTGGCCGTGTTCGCGGTCGTTCTGGTCGGGTTGATGGTGGGGGTGGAACTTGCTGTGGCCGTCTTCGTCAATCCGATCTTCGATCGCCTGCCGGGCGATGCCGGTCTCGCGGCCCGAAGCGACGCGGCCAGGGTGCTCGGGCGGGTGATGCCGTTCTGGTACGGCGGGTCGGTCGTGCTCGGGGTGCTATGGGCTGCTCAGGCGTGGGGCCGCCCGTCGGCGCCGCTGGTCGCCGCAGCCGCGGCACTACTGGTGGCCGGTGTGGTGATGTCGATCGTGTTACTGGTTCCGATCAACTCGCGCCTCGCACAGTGGTCCGATGGCGATGCCCCCGCCGACTGGAGAGACCAGGTAGGTCGATGGGACCGCTTCCACTACCTGCGGGTGGGCGTGATCGTGACCGCGTTTGCACTGCTCGTGGTGGCAGCTGTGGCCTGACCGGCTGCGCGGAAGCATCAGCCGTGCTGACAGGGGCCCATTTCAGATCCCGAATCAGCGCGTCACGGGCGAAGTCCGCGGCCGGCCCTTCCGGTGTTCCACGCCACGACCACCGACGGGCGTGGCACGTCTCCGTCCGGAAACGTGCTCGCCGGGGTGTCGACGCTCGATCCGTCGATCTCACCGGGGTGCTGGATGGCGGCAAAGACGCTGCGGCCCTCGTTCACCAGTAACGGGCCACAGCACTCGGCCCCGTTGGGCAGGGTCATGAACTGGCTGACCCGTCCGCGGTTCTCGCCTTCGACGGGCACGGCGAACAGGCCGTCGTTGGCCCCGAGCGCGTTACCGTCAGTGGATATCCACAGATTGCCCTCGGGGTCGAAGGCCACATTGTCCGGGCACGAGATCGGGCTCACTTGGTCCTTGGGGTACCCACCGAAGTAGGTCTCCTGCGCTTCGGGGTCACCACAGACCAGGAACAGCCGCCAGGAGAATGTCAACGCGGCGGCGTCGTTACCCTGCTCCTCCCACTCGAGCACGTACCCGTTGCGGTTTCCGGGCACCTGCACCCGATCGGCGGTTCGTATGGGCTTCGCGCCGGTGCCGTTGGAGTTCAGCAGGGCAGCGGCCTCGTTCCCGCGCTCCTCCCACTCGAGCACGGAGCCCGGGGTGTCGACGGCGGCCGGATCATCTCCGGCCACGGTGCTGCGCGCGAGGGGGTTCGCCTCGTCGACGGTGTCCACGTCGCGGTCGGAGTTGTTCGTCAGAGCACAGTAGACGCGCCCGGTGACCGGGTTGGGTTCGATGTCCTCCGGACGGTCCATCTTCGTCGCCCCGGCCTGATCGGCGGCGATCCGGGTGCGCACCAGGACTTCCTCGACCGTCATGCCGGGCACGCTGCTCTCGTCATTCTCCATCAGCGGTAGCCACTTCCCGGTGCCGTCGAACTCGCCGTCCGAGGGAAGCTCTCCCGAGCCGTCGATCTCCGACTCCGGACTGTTGCCGGTCAGCTTCGCGACGTACAGCGAACCCGACGACAGCAGGGTCATATTGTGCTGGCGGGCTTCCTCGGAGTCATCGTCGTCGAATGTGTCGGTAGAGACGAACTTGTAGACGTAGTCGAAGGCCTGGTCGTCACCGGAGTAGGCCACGACGCGACCGTCGTCGGCGATCCGGATGGTCGCACCCTCGTGCTTGAACCGGCCCAGGGCGGTGTGCTTGACCGGCGTTGAACGGGGATCGCTCGGGTCGAGTTCCACGATCCAGCCGAATCGGTTCGCCTCGTGCGGGTGCTGAGCGAGGTCGAACCGGTCATCGACCCGATCCCAGCGCCGGCTGCCTTCCGGGTACCGCACGTCCGTGGGGATCGTGTAGCGCTCCAGAGCCTCCTTGTCCTCCTCGGGCGCGCCGTCGCCACCCACGAAATACTGGTGGAAGTTCTCCTCCCCGTGCAGCGTGGTGCCCCACGGGGTCATGCCGCCGGCGCAGTTGTTCAGTGTCCCCAGTGGCCGCATGCCCTCGGGGTCCCCGGCGGTCTGCAGCAGTTCGGAGCCGGCAGCAGGCCCGGAGAACGTCATTGGCGTGCTAGCCGTGATCCGCCGGTTCGTCCGAGCCGAGGGCACCACACTCCAGCGGCCGGTGTCGTCGTCGGCCTGGATCTCGACGACGGAGAGTCCGTGCGCGGCCATGGCCACCCGGATGTGCTCCTCGGTAGCGGACGCACCGTCGGTGTAGCCCCGGAACATCAGCACCTCATTGGTGTACTCGTGGTTCACGACAAGCCACGCACGGCCCTCATCTCCGGTCGGGAGCACCCCGATGTAGTCGCAGTTGTAGCCGAACTGCCGTTCCTGGGCGCGCTCGCTCTGGCGGTCGATGTCGAAATTGGGCGCGCCCGGCAACACCGGGTCTCCCCAGCGGATGACGAGATCCCAGTCATGTCCATTGGGAACGACGACGGTATCCAGCGTGCTGGGAGTCAGTGGCGGAAAGCTGATGTCGATCGGGGGCGTGCCTGCGGAGCGGGGCTGCGCAGCCAGCCCCGTGGCAGCGGTGGACGATCCGGTCGCACCGGCGGCCGCGCCGGCCAGACCGCTCGAGGACGCTCCGATCACCAGCCCGGCCGCGGCGCCTCCCCGCAGCACGTTCCGCCGCGAGATGGCGGTGGTGGCGATCTCCTGAAAGGTGGTGTTCTCCGAGGTGTTCGGCACCGGGTGGTCGCACTGGTTCCCGCACCGGTACTGACATGTCATGAGGTCGCGGTTTCCGTGGCGCTTGGCACCCAATACGGGAAGCAGGCGGCGAATGCCGGTGGGCCCGGTCGTCTCGGACATGTGAGGCTCCCGTTCGTCACTGACGCAGTTGACGCGTCGGACAATACGAGCGAACGAGCCGTGCGCGCAGCAGAATGGGGGACACCCAGCGTGGGTGTCCCCCATTCTTCACTGCGCGGTCACCAACCCGTCTCGGGCGGGTCACCATCGAGGTCGGATGTCACTCGCTCTCGGACGTCCCAGCGGTGACCGGTGGCGCATCCGGCAGCGCGGACTTCGGGTTGCCGCTGAACGTGAACCCGCGACTCGGGCCCTCGCCCTCGACGTCCACGACCACGATCTCACCGCTGCTGAGCTCGCCGAAGAGAATCTTCTCCGAGAGCGCGTCCTCGATCTCGCGCTGGATCGTCCGGCGCAATGGCCGGGCACCGAGCACCGGATCGAAGCCGTGTTCGGCGGCCAGCTCCTTCGCGGCCTGGGTCAGCTCCAGACCCATGTCCTGGTCCCGCAGTCGCTCGTCCAGACCGGTGACCATGAGGTCGACGATCCGCACGATCTCGTTCTGCGTGAGCTGGTGGAACACGATGGTGTCGTCGACACGGTTGAGGAACTCCGGACGGAAGTGCTGCTTAAGCTCTTCCTGCACCTTGTTCTTCATCCGCACGTAACTCAGCGACTCGTCGTCGGCCGCCGCGAACCCGAGGTTGATCCCCTTGGAGATGTCCCGGGTTCCGAGGTTGGTGGTCATGATGATGATCGTGTTCTTGAAGTCGACCACCCGGCCCTGCGCGTCGCTGAGCCGCCCGTCCTCGAGCACCTGCAGCAGCGAGTTGAAGATGTCCGGGTGCGCCTTCTCGACCTCGTCGAACAGCACGACCGAGAACGGGTTCCGGCGCACCTTCTCGGTGAGCTGACCACCCTCTTCGTAGCCGACGTACCCGGGTGGGGACCCGAACAGCCGCGAGACAGTGTGCTTCTCCGAGTACTCGCTCATGTCCAGCTGGATCAGTGCTTCCTCATCCCCGAACAGGAACTCGGCCAGCGACTTGGACAACTCCGTCTTCCCCACACCGGATGGGCCGGCGAAGATGAACGAGCCGCCCGGGCGCTTGGGGTCCTTCAACCCGGCACGGGTACGGCGGATCGACTTGGACAACGCCGAGATGGCGTCCTCCTGGCCGATGATCCGCTTGTGCAGCTCGTCCTCCATGTGCAGCAGCCGGGAGGTCTCTTCCTCGGTCAACTTGAACACGGGGATACCGGTGGAGAATGCGAGCACCTCGGCGATGAGCTCTTCATCGACCTCGGCGACCACGTCGAGATCTCCAGCCTTCCACTGCTTCTCCCGCTCGGCCTTGGAGTTGATCAGCTTCTTCTCGTCATCGCGCAGCGACGCCGCCTTCTCGAAGTCCTGCGCATCGATCGCCGATTCCTTCTCCCGACGAGTGTTCGCGATCTTCTCGTCGAACTCCCGCAGGTCCGGTGGGGCCGTCATTCGGCGGATCCGCAATCGGGCGCCGGCCTCGTCGATCAGGTCGATCGCCTTGTCCGGCAAGTAGCGGTCCGAGATGTAGCGGTCACCCAACTGGGCGGCGGCCACGAGTGCTTGGTCGCTGATGGAGACCCGGTGGTGCGCCTCGTAGCGGTCCCGCAGCCCCTTGAGGATCTCGATGGAGTGCAGGATCGTCGGCTCGTTGACCTGGATCGGCTGGAACCGGCGCTCGAGTGCGGCGTCCTTTTCCACGTGCTTACGGTACTCGTCCAACGTGGTGGCACCGATCGTCTGCAACTCACCGCGTGCGAGCATCGGCTTCAGGATGCTCGCGGCGTCGATCGCACCCTCCGCGGCGCCCGCGCCGACCAAGGTGTGGATCTCGTCGATGAACAGCACGATGTCACCGCGGGTGCGGATCTCCTTGAGCACCTTCTTCAG
>Ga0079225_10001998_pt1 | contig 11640 bp, 8 predicted proteins | sample Poulit2012_FD_76344 | JGI IMG/M metagenome (GOLD analysis project Ga0079225, IMG submission 76344) | Agricultural soil microbial communities from Georgia to study Nitrogen management - Poultry litter 2012 | ecosystem: Environmental > Terrestrial > Soil > Agricultural land | place: USA: Georgia...
ATAATTCAATTTTTACAGAAGCGATTCATGTGAATATGTATAATTATTTATTTAAGCGCAATGAGTCAGGTGATATTGAACCAGATCTTGTTGCAGCTTATGAAAATATCGATGAGACAACATGGCAATTCACTTTACGTGAAGATGTAACTTTTCATAATGGGGATCAATTAACTGCTGAAGATGTTAAATTTACCCTTGAGCGGGCGGCAAAAGATGATTCATTACGGGAGCATTTTCATTACAGCCAGATTGAATCAGTAGACATTGTTGATGATTATGAGTTTATCATTAAAACATATGAACCAGAACCCATTTTATTAAATCGTTTGTCAAGAATTGGCTCGGGAATTTTACCGAAAGATTATATTGAGACGAACGGATGGGACCACTTTTATAAAGAACCTATTGGCACGGGGCCATTTAAATTTGTTAAATGGGATCGAGATAGTCAAATTGTTTATGAGGCATATGATGATTATTTTGCTGGAAAAGTCGAAGATTGGGATAAGCTCGTCTTTCGGATTATTCCGGAAACATCAACACGTGTCGGTGAGTTGCTAACAGGTGGTGTTGATATAGCTGTTAAAATACCTCATCAAGAGTGGAATCGCGTCGAAGAAAATGATGGTACAAGCATTGTTTCAACAGATGTCTCTCAACGGGTCGCCATGCTTTTATTAAGAAATCATGAAGGCTATCCGACAGAAGATCAGCGGGTTCGAGAAGCGATTGACTTAGCCATTGATAATGAGGTGTTAACTGAACATGTCTTAGGTGGTTCAGCTGTTCCGGTAAGAACACGTGTCACGCCAGGAAATACAGGCGCTTACGAAGGTCTTTATGATACGTATGAATATGATCCCGAGCGGGCAAAGCAATTATTGGAAGAAGCCGGTTATGCAGATGGCCTTGATATAACGATTCACGGAACTTCAGATGCTCGTGATATTGTGACAATGATTGCGGATATGCTTGATGATGTCAATATCAATGTAAATATTGATTTAATGGAACAAAGTAAATTTGTCGAGTTAAGAAATGAACGAGCCCATGAAGATTCATTTTTCATTACGTATGGAAATTCATTGTTTGATGCATCTTTAGCACTTGACAATATTACTTATGAACTTTCTGGTGATTTTGTCGGATATTATAATGAAGAATTTGAAGAACTCGTTGAACTCGCTGGAAAAAATATGGATTTAGCTGAGCGAGATGAACAATATAAGCGAGCTCAGGAGATTGTTGCTGAAGATCGTCCTTATGTTTATTTATATGCTGAAAAAGCTAATTATGGTGTGAGCGATCAGATTGATTTTACACCAAGATCTGATGAAATGTTATATGCGAAAGATATTAAGAAAAAATAATGTTTTCAGTAAAAACCGTTGAATAAAAACAAAGGTGTAGACTCCCTGCCAAATGTTAGTTTGGTTGGGGGTACTCACTACGTCATCTTGACTCGATTTAATGTTTGACAGCTAAGATAAACTCGTCGTAGATGCCTAGCCAACGGTTTTTTTATTTTAAAAAAACGTACGTTAAGCAAGATTTACATGTGCTTTCACTATCGGGGGTAAGCCTATTATGCGTAGTTTTTTTATGAGACGACTGATGCAAATTATTCCAGTTTTACTCATTATTATATTGATCGTTTTTACATTAGTTTATTTAGCCGGTGATCCTGTTGCACTTATGTTGCCAGCAGATGCAACAGAAGAAGACGTGGAAACATTACGAAAAGCATTAAAATTAGACCGTCCATATATCGTGCAACTTGGCGCATATATAGGTCATTTGTTAACAGGGGATTTTGGGACGTCTTTTCATTATAATGAACCTGCTTTACCACTTGTTTTGGAACGGCTTCCAGCAACCATTGAATTAGCCTTGGCTGCGATGATTGTCGCTATTTTAATATCAATCCCTCTTGGAATTTGGTCAGCGATGAAACGTAATAGTACGGTTGATGTGGCGATTACAGGAACTTCGGTTTTAGGAGCTGCGATTCCTAACTTTTGGTTAGGGATTATGCTTATTTTAATATTTGCGGTTAACTACAAATGGTTTCCTGTCTCAGGTCGAGGATCACTTGCGCATTTAGTTTTACCTGCGATAACGTTAGGCACTGGCTTAGCAGCGACAATTGCCCGTTTAATGCGTTCTAGCTTACTCGATGTGTTAAGCCAAGATTATATTCGTACGGCTAAAGCAAAAGGAATTCGTCAATGGCCGATTATTTTTGTTCATTCATTACGTAATGCGCTTATTCCTGTTGTGACGATGATCGCTTTACAAGCAGGCGGTTTAATGGGTGGGGCCCTTGTAACGGAATATATTTTTGCTTGGCCGGGGATTGGACAATTACTCATTCAATCGATTCATGTGCGGGACATGTCAGTCATTCAAGCGGCCACATTTATGATTGCTCTAATTGTGATTGGTCTCAATTTATTCGCCGATATCATGTATCGCTGGCTCGACCCGCGGATTACTTTTGATGAGAGGAGTATGTAAATGGATAAACAATCTGTTTCCATCACTCCTCAACTCACTGAGCAAAAATCGCTTAAAGAAAAAGCGGGTCAGATGTTTAAACTTTTATTTAAAAGTCGAACAGGTATGATCGGTTTTTTAATCGTTTTATTCGTTGCCATTGTTGCCCCTTTAGCACCTGTTTTAGCCCCATATGATCCAGCGCAAACACATCCCGCTGATATGTTACAACCTCCTGTATGGCTTGAAGGGGGTAGTGTAGACTATATACTTGGGACAGATCAACTTGGGCGTGACCTTCTAAGTCGGATCATTTATGGGACACAAATATCGCTGCTCGTTGGCATTGTTTCCGTTATGATTGCTGGAATGATCGGCGGCTTTTTAGGGCTTTTGTCTGGATATTATGGCGGCATGATCGATACGATTATTATGCGCTTTGTCGATGCATTTATCGCGATTCCCGGTTTACTCATTACGCTCGTTATTTTAACCGTTGTCGGTCCGAGCTTATGGACATTAATTGTCGTATTAGGTGTGACAAATTGGGTGAATTATGCCCGAATTGTGCGGGGTGAAGTATTAAGTGTCAAAGAGCGTGATTTTGTTAAAGCTGCCCGCTCAATCGGTGTGAAAGATTATAAAATTATGATCAAACATTTAATCCCTAATGTGACATCATCATTTATTGTAACCGCAACATTAAGTGTAGCAAGTACAATTATCGCTGAAGCTGCTCTAAGTTTTTTAGGCATGGGCATTCAACCCCCAGCTGTTTCCTGGGGACTTATGCTTAATAGTGGAAAAGATTATTTAGCAGGCAGTTGGTGGGTGGCGACGTTTCCGGGCATTGCGATTACGATCACATCTTTAGGCATTATATTTTTAGGTGATTGGTTACGTGATGTACTTGACCCACGTATGCATATGAAAGGAAAATAAACGTTTTAGTTCATCACATCAGTCGATCTTTATAAATATATAAACGACTTTACGTAAAATAAGGAAAAATGCTCGTGTTTTAAATGAAAGTCATAAAAATGATGGCTAAATCGAGCAAACGAGGGGCGTCAATGATGACGACAGAAAGAGAACCGTTGTTAAAAGTTTCACATTTAAAAACATATTTTTATACAGAAGAATCTGTTCTTAAAGCGGTCGATGACATTTCATTTCAAATCAATCAAGGTGAACTTGTCGGTATTGTCGGTGAATCAGGTAGTGGTAAAAGTGTTACATCGTTGTCACTTATGCGGCTCATTGAAAGCCCAGGTGAAATTGTAAGTGGCGAAATTAATTTTGCTAGTAAAGATTTACTTAAATGTTCAGAAAAAGAAATGGAACATATTAGGGGAAACGATTTAGAAATGATTTTTCAAGAATCGTTAACATCTTTAAATCCTGTCTTAACAGTTGGGCGCCAAATATCTGAGACGATTCGCACCCATCAAAATGTTAGTAAAGAAGCTGCTTATAAACGTAGCATTGAGCTATTAAAGCAAGTTAAAATTCCCCGGCCAGAAGAAGTTTATCGGTCATTCCCACATACATTAAGTGGTGGGATGCGTCAACGTGTCATGATTGCGATTGCTTTATCATGTCAGCCTAAATTATTAATTGCGGATGAACCGACGACAGCCTTGGATGTATCGATTCAAGCTCAAGTATTAAAGCTCATTAAAGAACTTGCTCAATCAGTCAATGTAGCTGTTTTACTTATTACCCATGATCTTGGCGTCATAGCGGAAATGGTCGATCGAGTCCTCGTTATGTATGGAGGTAAAATTGTTGAAACAGCTGATGTTTACACACTTTTTGATGAGCCAAAACATCCGTATACAAAAGGTTTATTAAAAAGTATGTTACCATTTGAAAGAGACGAAGACTCATTATACTCCATTAAAGGACATGTGCCACGGCCGGAACAGATGCCAAAAGGATGCAAGTTTCATCCACGGTGTGAGTTTGCAATGGATATTTGTCGCAAGCAAGAACCTGATTTAATCCAGCTTAATGAAGCTGAAAATGTTCGCTGTTGGCTATACGAAGAAAAAAAGTAATTTTCACTGAATCGAGGGATCAGCTGATCATGTCTAAACGACGATCTAAAAATGAACGATTATTACAAACGGTAAATTTAAGCAAACACTTCGCCATTAATGATGGCTTTTTTTCCCGTGACAAACAAACATTGCAAGCGGTTGATCGTGTAAACCTCGATGTATACAAAGGTGAAACATTAGGAATTGTTGGCGAATCTGGTAGTGGAAAAACAACGTTAGCCCACCTCATTATGAATTTATACGAACCGACAAGTGGGAAAGTTGTTTTTGATGGTGTACAATTAAATGAACTTTCCAAACGAAAATTACGTCAAAAACGAAAAGATATCCAAATGATTTTTCAAGACCCATTTTCATCATTAAACCCACGTTTAACGGTTTTTGATATTATTAGTGAGCCACTATTAACTCACGAAAAGCTAAAAGGTACGGCCCTTGAAAAAGAAGTTTATCGATTGTTAGAGCTCGTTGGCTTAGACCGTACATATGCGAAAAGATATCCCCATGAGTTTAGTGGTGGCGAACGGCAGCGAGTTGGCATTGCGCGAGCGGTCGCTTTACAACCGAAATTAATCGTTTGTGATGAACCGATTTCTGCCCTTGATGTTTCCATTCAATCACAAATTTTAAATTTGTTAAAACAATTACAACGTACATTAAACTTAACATACATATTTATTGGGCATGACTTACCCGCTGTCAAATATATTAGTGATCGAGTAGCTGTCATGTATTTAGGAAGAATTGTAGAAGAGGCAAGCAAGAAAGCGTTGTTTAAACAACCGTTACATCCTTATACAGCCGGTTTAATGGCATCGGTTCCGATCACACATCCTTCCTTAAGGAAAAATGATCAAAAAGATATATTGTCAGGTGACCCACCGAGTCCCGTTAATCCACCATCAGGTTGTCATTTTCATACGCGTTGCCCTTATGCAACAGATAAATGTTTAGTAGATGATCCACGATTAGAGGAAAAACGACCTGGTCATTATGCAGCCTGTCATTATCCACTCATAAAAAATAATGTTTAATCGACTCATAAACGTGAATGTATTTAATAAAATGAATGTCATAGAACATTATTATGATTTCAGATAGAAACGTTTGCTTAATTAAATCGTATAACTGCTAGAATAATTAATAATGACGTAAATAAAAGGTGGGGAAGAGCAATGGATAAATCATCTGGAATTAGTGCCGCACATCCTTTAGCTGTTGAAGCAGGGATGAACATTTTGCGAAAAGGTGGAAATGCTGTTGATGCGGCTGTTACCGTTTCATTCGTTTTAGGTGTTGTGGAACCATATGCTTCAGGCATTGGCGGTGGTGGAAACATGCTTATTTTACCAGAAAATGGTAGAGAGCCTGTTGTTTATGATTATCGAGAGACGGCACCAAAGGCCATTCATTCGACATATAAGATTGGTGTTCCGGGGTTTGTTAAAGGAATGGAGACGGTTCATCGAGATCATGGTGAATTATCATGGCAAGATGTCTTACAGCCAGCCATTCATTTAGCGAACAATGGCTTTAAAATCAATGCCATTTTAGCCAACAATTTGCAAAACGCTCATCATGTTGATTGGTCTAAAGATGAACGATTATTTCCAAATGGTGTGCCACTTAACACAGATGGTTGGCTCGTTCAAAAAGAGTTAGCTCACTTAATGGAGCAAATCGTGACTGAAGGATCGCATTATTTTTATGAAGGCGCTTTTGCTAAAAAAATAGTCGATGAAAACATAGGGATGACGTTAGATGATTTGTTGGCATATGATGTAAAACAACGCAAGCCTTTACGTGGCCACTATCAATCAACAGATATATATACCGCACCAGCACCTGTTGCCGGTTCACTTTTGCTACAAGCATTAAAATTAATTGAACAGACAAATCTTGATGACTATCAAACGGATGATGTTTTGTTTAAAATTGGTTTAAGTGAAATTTTGCAATTATGTTTTCATGAATTTTATTATACGATTGGTGACCCTGATTTTGAGTCGATTGATGAGAATCAATTGTTAGAAGAAGCGTTTCCAAAACTACTCAGACATATGAAACAAAAGCAATACGTAAGGCCGAAAAAAGCAATCATTGATGAAAATAATACGACACATTTCTCGGTCATTGATGCTAACGGAATGGCTGTGGCGACGACTAATACATTAAGTAGCTTTTTTGGCTCAGGATTGTTAGTCGATAGTATTTATTTAAACAACCAAATGCAAAATTATACCGATGAAGTTGATCTTCCAAATAGTGTCGTCCATGGAAAAAGATGTACGAGTACAATCGCTCCAACCATTATGACGTCGGCTGATCAACCCCATTTAATTATCGGTGCCTCTGGTGCAGGGCGTATTCCTTTTAGTTTGGCGAAAGTCATTGTCGATACGATTAAACATGGAAAAACAGTCGATGAGGCGATACAAGATGAACGGTTTTTTGCGATAGATCACAAGTTATATACTGAAAAGCGGTTAACAGATGCGGAAATTGCTCGAGTCGCTAAAAATGGTTATGAATATGTTTACCATCCAGACCAAATGTTTTATGGTGGAGTGCAAGCCATCCATTTAAAGGATCAGTTAATAACTGGTGCTGCTGATCGCCGCCGTGGTGGAATATTTCAATATGAATCATTACAAAAATAAATAATCTATAAAGGGGAGAAAAGGATATGGAATGGGAACAAACAAATAATAACCGTATTGCTGGTGGGCAAAATAAACATTTTTCACCTTATTATAAACAGACTTATTTTCCACCTGAAAAAGTAATGGAACTTTATCAAACACCAAATGTCACTTATCAGACCCCCGCTTTTTTAAAAGAAGAGGAAACATTTACGACCCAGGAAGAGATGATGGACTTTCTGTATGGACTCACCGTAAACAATGACGATGTTCGTCTTGAAATAATTGCGCATTCTGTTGAAGGGCGTGAAGTACCCCTGCTTATTTTTTCAACGAGCCATGACGATCAGGATGCTTTCGCTGCAAAACCGACCGTTTGGTTACAAGCCCAAGTTCATGGCGATGAACCGGCAGCAGGTGAATCAGCACTCGTCATTGCCAAACAATTAGCAGACGGTAAGTTAGGTGATGAGTTGTTAGATCAGATGAATGTTTTAATCGTTCCTCGAATGAACCCTGACAGTATGTTTTATTTTCAGCGAAATTCTGCAGAAGGTTTGAATGGAAATCGTGACCACATTAATTTAGAAATGACAGAATTACAAGCCATTCATGAAACATTTAATCAATATAATCCAGAAGTTGTCATCGATGCTCATGAATATGGAGCAACACCACAGTTTGATGATATCGGTAATGAAGGGGCATTAAAATATCATGATGTTTTGTTGCAAACAGGGAAAAATTTAAATATACCTGAAGAAATTCGTCAAATATCTGATGAATGGTTTATGAAAGATGCATTTGTCGCTTTAGAAGCCGAAAATCTTTCTTATGGGACTTACTATACGGTTGCTGAAGCAAAAGGTTTACAGCCGACATTACATGAAGGTGGCGTGAACGCTGGGACAGGTCGCAATACATTCGGTTTAAAACCAAGTATTTCCATTTTAGTTGAAACGTTAGGTATTGGGATCGGCCGGGCGAATTTTTTACGGCGTGTTTTTGGACAAGTGACGACACATATAGCTATTTTAAAAACAGTCCTTGCCAAAGGAGCGGCGGTTAAACAATTTATTAAACAAGCTTATGAAGATATTTCTCAAGCTGGAAATAAAGGAAAGGCTAATGGTTCCGTTGTTTTAAAAAGCAAACTTGTTGAGACGAATGAACAATATTTAAAAGTCGTTGATATTGCTAAGGGAAAAGTGATCGAGATTCCTGTTGCTTATTATAGTGCGACAAAATCTGTTGCAACGATGAAACGAAAACGTCCGACGGCATATATTTTACCACCAGCTTATCAAGCAATCGTTGAAAAACTTAAATTACATGGGATAACGGTTGAACGCCTCGCCGATGATCAACTATTAAATGTTGAATGTTTTGAACTTGTCCAACGGGAAGTGATTAACGAAGGTAGCCATCCAACAAATAAATTGACGACAAATATAACGTCAGAAGAACGGTTGTTTCTCGCCGGAAGTTATTTTATTCGTTCGGCACAAGCAAGAGCTTTACTCGCTTCTCTCGCTTTAGAGCCTGAATCAGATGCAAGTTTTTTTGCACATAATTTTATTCCTACTTATGTATCTGAAGAATTACCGGTCTATCGCATTATAAATGAAATTGATTTTCCGCTTATTCGTGTGTAGCTGTTGTATGAATGATCGTCAATTGTGATCAGATGTTATTTAATAAAAACTTTGAGGTGAATATGTGATGAGCCAAGGGGAACAAGCTTATTTAGATTTATGTAAACATGTTTTAGAAAACGGTATTCAACGTAGTGATCGGACAAATACGGGAACATATTCAGTCTTTGGTCAGCAAATGCGGTTTGATTTAAGTAAGGGATTTCCATTATTAACGACAAAACGTGTCCCTTTTTCCTTAGTAGCGAGTGAGTTGTTATGGTTTATTAAAGGTGATACGAATATTCGCTATTTATTAGAAAATAATAACCGAATATGGAATGAATGGGCTTTTAAACGATGGGTCGATAGTGATGAGTATGAGGGGCCGGATATGACAGATTTTGGAAATCGCAGCCAAACAGACCCTGAATTTAAAGTACGTTATGATGAACAAATGAAAATTTTTGAACAAAATATATTAACTGATGATACATTCGCTAAAAAATATGGTGAACTCGGATCAATTTATGGTAAACAATGGCGTGCCTGGCAAACAACTCAAGGGGAGACGATCGACCAATTAAAAGATGTCATTCAAACGATCCAAACGAACCCCCATTCACGGCGTCATATCGTCTCAGCATGGAATCCTGAAGATGTTCCACATATGGCATTACCACCTTGCCATACGCTTTTTCAATTTTATGTTGCCGATGGAAAATTATCAACTCAATTATACCAAAGAAGTGCGGACATTTTTCTCGGAGTTCCTTTTAATATTGCAAGCTATGCATTATTAACCCACTTAATCGCTCATGAAACAGATTTACAAGTCGGTGAATTTGTTCATACATTAGGTGATGCACATATTTATACGAATCATGTTGAACAAGTCCAAACACAGCTCGGTCGAGAAATAAGGGAATTACCTGAGTTAGGCATTAATCCTGAAAAAGCGTCAATTTTCGATTTTGAAATGAGCGATTTTACGATTAAAAATTATAATCCACATCCAGCCATCCGAGCACCGATAGCCGTTTAATTCATAGAAATAACAATCATTAAAAGAAGCTTGAGTTAGTCAAGCTTCTTTTTTTTGGTCAAAATTTGTTTGTATGTGTTATAAAACATCAATTTTCTGAATATTTTGTTTTAAATTTAGTTAACGTGGGTATATAGTTTTTAAGCAAAATAAGGGAGTTTTCATAAAGGTTTAGGCATTTCCCTAATAGTATTATGGGTAGTTATTACTTATCATTAAGGTGTAGGTTGCTAGGTTGAGCTACTTTTAAAAGGAGTGAAAGTCATTTCATGAAACGTAAATTTCAATATTTTAAACCCGTTGAACGATATTCAGGTAATTGGTCAATTTTAGAAGAAAAAAGTCGAGATTGGGAAAACATGTATCGTCAACGTTGGTCACATGACAAAGTTGTTCGAACGACACATGGGGTTAATTGTACAGGTTCATGTAGTTGGAAAGTTTTCGTAAAAAATGGTGTCATCACATGGGAAAACCAACAAATTGATTATCCATCATGTGGACCAAACATGCCTGAATTTGAACCACGTGGTTGTCCACGCGGAGCATCGTTTTCATGGTATGAGTATAGTCCGTTGCGTGTGAAATATCCATATATTCGCGGGAAATTACTTAATATGTGGAAACAAGCCATCAAAGAACATCAAGATCCGATTAAAGCATGGGCAAGTATTGTCGAAGATCCTGAAAAAGCTAAAGAATATAAATCGGCTCGCGGTAAAGGTGGGCATGTACGCATTACTTGGGAAGATGTGACAACGATTATTGCTGCCCAACTCATTTATACGATTCAAACATATGGCCCTGACCGTATTGCTGGCTTTACACCGATCCCAGCCATGTCAATGGTCAGTTACGCTTCAGGAGCACGTTTTTTATCATTACTCGGTGGTGAAATGTTAAGCTTTTATGATTGGTATGCTGACTTACCACCATCATCACCACAAATTTGGGGTGAACAAACGGATGTGCCTGAATCAAGTGATTGGTACAATTCAGGTTACATTATTATGTGGGGCTCAAATGTACCATTAACACGAACACCGGATGCCCACTTTTTAACGGAAGTTCGTTATAAAGGGACAAAGGTTGTTTCCGTGGCTCCAGACTATGCCGAAAGTGTTACACATGCTGATGATTGGATTGCTGCTAATCCGGGATCAGATGCAGCAGTTGCCCAAGCAATGACCCACGTTATTTTAGATGAATTTTATGAAAAACGAAAAGAAGAAATGTTTATTAATTATGCCAAACAATATACAGATATGCCATTTTTAATTATGTTAGATGAACATGATGACCATTTAAAAACAGGTCGTTTTTTACGAGCAAGTGATCTAGGCATGGAAGCAGAACATGCGGATTGGAAGCCAGTCATTATCGATGGACAAACAGATGAGATTATTATTCCAAACGGTACGATGGGACAACGTTGGGAAGAAGACAAGTCGTGGAATTTAATCTTAGAAAATGAAGATGGCTCGATTATTGATCCGTTAATGACCGTAAAAAAAGATGATGCAACAATTTGGCAAGCTATTAAGTTTCCATACTTTGATCATGGCGGTAACGGGACATTTACCCGGTCAATTCCCGTTAGAAAGATTAAATTAGCGGATGGAACTGAAAAATATGTCGCAACCGTTTATGACATGATGTTAAGCCAATACGGTATTAAGCGTGAAGCTGCGAAACATGTCGCTAAGGACTATTTTGATGAAGCATCAATTGACACCCCAAAATGACAACAAAACATA